>VOFC01001764.1_pt1:0-362500 | contig 374915 bp, 306 predicted proteins | sample 5384161 | NCBI WGS metagenome assembly VOFC01 (sample SAMN12384722, study PRJNA508395) | human gut metagenome | isolation source: healthy gut B | host: Homo sapiens | reverse complement strand
CTCGTGTCCCGCGCTACTCAGGATACCACTATGCCCAATCACGCTTCGCATACCGGGCTCTCACCGTCTGCGGCGGTCCTTTCCAGGGACCTTCTGCTCGCGATCATGATACAAGGTCGTGGTCCTACTACCCCGGCGCTGCCTTGCGACAGCGACGGTTTGGGCTGTTCCCCGTTCGCTCGCCACTACTAGGGGAATCACTGTTGTTTTCTCTTCCTGGGGGTACTAAGATGTTTCAGTTCCCCCCGTTAGCCTCCCTGCCTGGCAGGGATACCGCCGAAGCGGTGGGTTGTCCCATTCGGAAATCCGCGGGTCAAGGGCTATTTGCGCCTAACCGCGGCTTATCGCAGCTTATCACGTCCTTCATCGCCTCCGTGAGCCAAGGCATCCGCCATGCGCCCTTTCTTACTTTCTTCTCCTCGCCACGCAGACCTCAAAAAAGCCTGCGGGAAGGCAGCTCATACTTTCAGCTTGTGTCAGTCTTGCGGCCATCGCTGGGCCGCAAGGCCTTGAACTTTGTTGGTTCACTACAGTTTCGCTTGTCTCAATATGTCAAAGATCATTTCCACTATAAAAGCGGATGGTGGAGAATATCGGAGTCGAACCGATGACCTCTTGCATGCCATGCAAGCGCTCTAGCCAACTGAGCTAATCCCCCTCGGGAATAGCCGCAGCCTCCAAAATGCTCCTGAAAGAGTAGTAGTCCCCAGACTTGAACTGCCGACCTCCACATTTATCAGTGTGGCCCCTCAAAACTGAGCTATAGGACTGTCGTCAGGATAAGGCCGCCGCCGGGTCTCTCGTATGGGAAAGACAGACAGCAAGAAGAGGCAAAGAAGGAAAGCCACAGATGACTTCTCTACTCTATCCTCGGCCACTATCTCGACCCTGTCCCGATACGGGAAGGGAAAGAGCGGCCTCTCCAGAAAGGAGGTGTTCCAGCCGCACCTTCCGGTACGGCTACCTTGTTACGACTTAGCCCCAATCACCAGTTTCGCCCTAGGCCGATCCTTGCGGTCACGGACTTCAGGCGCCCCCGGCTTTCATGGCTTGACGGGCGGTGTGTACAAGGCCCGGGAACGTATTCACCGCGCCATGGCTGATGCGCGATTACTAGCGAATCCAGCTTCGTGGGGTCGGGTTGCAGACCCCAGTCCGAACTGAGACCGTTTTTAAGGATCATGAGCCGGTCGCCCGGCTCCCCTCTGTGACGGCCATTGTAACACGTGTGTGGCCCCGGACGTAAGGGCCGTGCTGATTTGACGTCATCCCCACCTTCCTCACACCTTACGGTGGCAGTGTCCGCAGAGTGCCCGGCATAACCCGATGGCAACTACGGAGAGGGGTTGCGCTCGTTATGGCACTTAAGCCGACACCTCACGGCACGAGCTGACGACAACCATGCAGCACCTCCACAGGAGTCCCGAAGGACCTCATCATCTCTGAATCGTTCTCCTGCAGTTCAAGCCCGGGTAAGGTTCCTCGCGTATCATCGAATTAAACCACATGTTCCTCCGCTTGTGCGGGCCCCCGTCAATTCCTTTGAGTTTCACCGTTGCCGGCGTACTCCCCAGGTGGGATGCTTAATGCTTTCGCTTAGCCGCGGCACGCCAGGCGCGCCACAGCGGGCATCCATCGTTTACCGCGCGGACTACCAGGGTATCTAATCCTGTTCGATACCCGCGCTTTCGAGCTTCAGCGTCAGTTACGCTCCCGCCAGCTGCCTTCGCAATCGGGGTTCTTCGTCATATCTAAGCATTTCACCGCTACACGACGAGTTCCGCCGGCGTTGCGCGCACTCAAGTGGGGCAGTTCGCGCTGCAGTGCAGACGTTGGGCGCCTACATTTCACAACACGCTTACCTCACGGCCTACGCTCCCTTTAAACCCAATAAATCCGGATAACGCCCGGACCTTCCGTATTACCGCGGCTGCTGGCACGGAATTAGCCGGTCCTTATTCGCGCGGTACCTGCAGACCTCCAGCACGTGGAGGGTGTTATCCCCGCGCAAAAGCAGTTTACAACCCATAGGGCCGTCATCCTGCACGCTACTTGGCTGGTTCAGACTCGCGTCCATTGACCAATATTCCTCACTGCTGCCTCCCGTAGGAGTTTGGACCGTGTCTCAGTTCCAATGTGGGGGACCTTCCTCTCAGAACCCCTACTGATCGTAGGCTAGGTGGGCCGTTACCCCGCCTACTACCTAATCAGACGCATCCCCATCCATGTCCGCGAAGCTTTACTCCAATTCAGATGTCCTCATCGGAGACCATGGGGAGTTAGTCCGCCTTTCGACGGGTTATTCCCCAGACATGGGCAGGTTGGATACGCGTTACTCACCCGTGCGCCGGTCGACGCCTAGGAAAAGCAAGCTTTCCCTATCGTTTCCCCTCGACTTGCATGTGTTAAGCCTGTAGCTAGCGTTCATCCTGAGCCAGGATCAAACTCTCCATTGTAAAATATCCGTTTGACTTCCCTTACGAAAAGGGAAAGACTTTGTCTCTGTTCTCAAGGACGCTCATCCAGATGTACCGAAGATTGGGCTCAAAGCACCTGTTCCAAAAATTGGACGGCTCTTCTTCTTTACCCGGATGCGACCTGGCCAAAATGATCAGGAAGCACCCGCTTCTTGTACTACTCTCTGTCTTATGTAAATCTCTTCAAAGATCGCTTATCTTTATCGCTCTCCCTTTCTCGGCGTATGCTTTGTTCCGATGAATATAACTTCGTAGGCCTATGAAGTTAACTTCATTTTTTGGGCAACCTACAAGCATGTTTTTCCGCAGAAAAGAAAGAATCCCAACGCTTTTACTTACCTTTGCCCTCCCAAAGGTCGTTGATAGGTATTGCTGCCAACAAATTCAAGGACACTTCGCGGCCAAACAGAATAAAATAGCAAAAGCAAAATGAGAAAAAAACTATTTGTGGCATACATACTGGCATTAGCTTTGAATACCATTGCTGGGAATGTCGCAACCCAAACGTCCTCCTCTGCCAAAACCTATTGTCACTTTCGCCCGAAGGCAAGCAGTTGGGAGGAGAGAATAGACGAAGCAGATGCCGAGCATGACTACACACTCTTTAGCGACGGTATGCCCAGCGAAGCCGTCGTCATCATCAACGGTCAGGAATTTCGTGGTCTGAACGCCCAAGGCGATGCGCACATCAAGTCGGCGAAACTTGAGACTGCAAACGTGAAGGTAAAAGTGGGTGGCGGCTATGTGGCCAAAGTTACCGTGGACAACGCCAACTACCAAATAGACGTAAAATTCATCCAGCTTTTCACACCCACCATAAGCGTGGACGCCGAAAGGCAATATCCTTATATTTTATACACGCCTGCCGCTTTTGTCAAGAAAACGGAGGAGAACCTGTCGCATACTACCCATCGAAGCAAAGCCGACAAATTTATATTCATCGAGAAAACGTATGGCCAGTACTACATTTACGACCAAACAGCCAACTGCTACATCTATTATACGATAGCACAGAATGGCGGTAATGCAAAAACTACCACCAACAGCCATGTAAGATATACTGCCCATGCAGACGAAGCCAATACTTGGCAACTGCTTTGCCTTTCGGATGAAACGATAGCCATCATTCCGGGCTCAGTAGCAGACCCGAGCACATCTTCGCCAGCATGGAATTTCACAGGCGGCATAGAGGACGGCAGCATGCTCAACCTTTGGACTGCAAGCGACGCCAATTCTGCATGGGAGATCATCGACCCTGCAGCAGCCTCCATGCCCTGCGCGTCCCTTATGTATGCGCTGCCCGGAGCTCAATATCTCCACAAGTTGACTACCCACAAAGGCGAGACCGTGTCGAGTGTAGATTTTGGCTCAATATCAACGCTTTCGCTCAAAGAAGACCGTATCGAGACGGGCAACAAATACAAGTATGTGGCAGGGGTTGCCCCAAAAGCAGAGGGCGAATACGCCTACACGGTAAATCTCGTGGGTGCGGATGGCGAAGAAAAGCAAGCCAAGATCCGGCTGGTCGTCAGCAGCCACTTGCAGTCGGCCACCCCCATGATGGGCTGGCTCACATGGAACTGGTTTGCCCGTGCCATCAGCCACGACAAGATGGTAGAGATAGCCAAAGGCATGGAGAGATACGGATTGATAGACGCGGGATTCAACACCATTGTCCTCGACGACGCCTGGGCAACGCAGGAAAGCGACAAAGCAAAACTCACATACGACCCCACAAAGTTTCCCGAAGGCATTAGCGGCCTGAAGACCGCCTTGAAGGCGATCAACCGCAAACTGAAGATCGGCATCTATAGTGATGCGGGCAGCATGACCTGCGAGAACTATCAGCCAGGGTCCTATGGCTTTGAGAGCCAGCATCTTGCCTTGTTCGACTCATGGGGTGTCGATATGCTCAAATACGACTATTGCAATAGCGAGGCGAGCACCAAGGTGAGCTACACGCGGATGGGCGAAGCCGTGGCTGCCCTCAACGAGACGCGCAAGGCAAAGGGCGAAGTGCCTTTCGTGTATAATATCTGCGAATGGGGAAAGACCCAGCCTTGGACGTGGGGAGCCGCCGCAGGTGGTAGCAGTTGGCGATCGACAAGTGATGCGCGCGAGGACTGGATTGGCAACCCGTCGCGTCCGGGCGTGATAGGAGGTGTGGACGAGACCCGCCGCCTCTGGATGTATGCCGGCGTGAACCACTTCAACGACCTTGACATGATGTGCATTGGCCTTCATGGCCTCGGAGGACCCAGCAACAATACGGCGGAGCATCAAACCAACGGAGGAAAGATCACAGGACTGACCGACGCGCAGGCACGCACACAGATGTCCTTGTGGAGCATGTTGGCAAGTCCTCTGGCCCTGACCTGCGACCTGCGCGAGACCCCTAAGGGCGAGGCAAATAGCGACCAGCCCATGCCCCACCCGCTCATCACCGAAGCCGACGTGCAGACGTTGACCAACCAGGAAATCCTCGCCATCAACCAAGACGCGCTGGGCCAGCAGGCCGAATACATGGAAGTCCTTTCGACAGGCACCACCGACTATTCCCCCTCGGGCTATGACGTATTTGTCAAAGACCTGACAGACAGTCGCATAGCCGTCTCGATCACCAATCGCGCCACCTCGGCAGCGAGCGTACCAGCCATTCCCCTCACGGCCATTTATCTGAAAGCCAACACCCGGTACATCTGCCGCGAAATATGGTCGCAGACCGAAGGGGAAATAGAGAACAACTTGAGCGTGGGCAGCCTCAACCCTTGCGAAACAAGGGTCTATGTCTTGAGCAAGAAGGAATGAGAAAGGCCATACATTTTCAGCACTATAGCGCTCCTTGCGGGGAAATCACTCTGGCGTCCATTGGCGACGAATTGTGCCTTTGCGACTGGCGCGAGAGTCCACGCGCCGAGCGCAACAGGCGCAGACTCATAAGGCACCTGGACGCTGCGCTGACCGAGGCTACGTCGGAAGTCTTGGAGAGCGCCAAGAGGCAACTTGACGAGTATTTTGCTGGCGTTCGCAAGACTTTCGACCTCAAGACCCACCCTGTCGGCACAGCGTTTCAACAGCAAGTATGGCGGGCGTTGTGCGAGATACCATACGGCGAGACGCGCACCTACCAAGACATTGCCCTCAGCCTCAACAACCCCCAAGGCGCAAGAGCCGTGGCACAAGCCATTGGCGCCAACGGCATCAGCATCATCATTCCCTGCCACCGCGTCATCGGGTCCGACCATTCCCTGACAGGCTTCGCTGGCGGACTGGATGCCAAAAGACAACTGCTTGAGACAGAACGGCGCAGCTGACCTCTCCCCGTCCCGCTCCTCGCGCCAAAAACCGATTTTCCGACCAAGTTCACAATGTTGTGGTCCACAGACTTGTGAACTCCATCTTTTTTGCTTACCTTTGTAGCCTAATCGAATAAAGGAGAAAAGGTGATGGAAAAAGCTTTTGTATATGGTATGTCGGTTGGTGGCAGCAAGAAACATCTGATGGAGAATATATTCCAAAGTCGCCGTATGCCTTTCTACCAGTTTGGCGAGATGATCCATCTCAAATGCATCCCTACGGAATATTGGGTCCCCTTCATCTGTTCCCGATTCGAGAAGTATGGCAAGAAAATAAGCGAAGCGTATGCTGGCAGAATATGCCAAGTGGTGAAGAATTACTCTTCCTATGTGCAGCAACTGGCCTGGAACGTGATGGCCGAAACAGAGAAAGAAGTAAATGAGGAAAGTTTCGAGGAAGGTCTGAAAGCCCTGCTGGAACAAAGCAGCGGCCTCTTTATACAACAGACCGAGGGGCTCACCACCTATCAGCTCAACTTCATTCGCCTTTTGTGCCAAGGCATACATGCTGGATTTACCACCCAGGCGGTCTCAGAAACATACCCTCTGGGCAGCAAGTCAAATATAGACCGCATAAAGAAAAGTTTGGTGGACAAAGAGATCATCACCATAGAAAAAGAGGGCATATTCCTTGCTGATAGCGTATTTGAACTTTGGTTTAAAAGAGAAATGATGTAGCATTGTTGTTTGCCATACTCGCTGCACAGGGCGCCCTTCGTTAGCAGCAAACGGTATGGAAACAAACCCTGCCGCTCCATTTTCGCACAAAATATAAAAAAGTATGTGATTCTTTTGTATTGTTCTCGGTTTGCACTATCTTTGCAGAAGATAGGCTGCACCTCAGCAAAATATTCAAGCAAGCTTAATATTCTGCATTCGGTTTGCACTATCTTTGCATAAGACAAAAACCACGTCTATGGCATTCGAAGAGGAAATAAAGCTATATGAGAGCCTAAGGTGTAAGTATCAAGCGCTTATCATCAACAAGATGGATAGAGAAGAGTACACTAAATATAACGAAGTGCTCTTTTCTACACATTCATGCGCCATCGAGGGCAACTCTTTTTCCGTGGATGACACCCGCGAGCTGAAGGAGAAAGGGCTGGGTATGATTCCTGCGGGAAAAACCCTTTTCGAGGCCTTCGAAATGCTCGACCACTTTGAGACGTTCGAGTATGTGATGCAAAACGCGCAACACCCGCTCGACGAAGCATTGCTGAAAGAAATCAACAAGCGAGTCACTCTTCACACCATTTCTTATCGCTCTCCTGAGGCAATACCGGGCGAATACACCACCACAGATATGGCGGCAGGGGACACTGTCTTTGGCGACCATGAGCAGCTTATAGCCAAAGTTCCCAAATTATTGGAATCCACAGAAAAGGCTATCGCCTCAGCCGCAGTCCACCCCATGATACTTGCCGCCCGCTTTCATGGCTTCTATGAATACCTTCATCCGTTTCGCGATGGAAATGGCAGGACAGGAAGACTCGTCAGCAACTATATCCTTTTGCGATCAGGCCACCCGCTTCTTATCATCCCGTCCGAAGCACGCCAAGAATACATCTCCGCCCTTCGTATGATTCGAACAGAAGCAACCGACGAACACCTCGTCCACTTCTTCTTCAAGATGGCAATGCGGAGAATGGAGGACGAACTGAAACAGAAGGCTGTAAACACCAAGCGCTTTATGACATTCGTCTTCTAACATTTTGTGGACTCAGCCCAAACCCTGCCAAGGACAGCTTGTCTCCATGCCTAAGGGTAAGTTACCTTCATGCTTGGTGATAACTTATCTCCGGGCCTGACGATAACTTACGATCGTGGCAGGTGGGAACTTGCGATTGCGGCAGAATGGCCACGTTGCCACGAGATTTTAGCTTAAAAATAGTATATATGCTTGAGTATTTCATTTTTTCTTCGTAACTTAGTAGCGCAAAATGCAAAGCGAGTGGAACATGGCAAAAATAGTCAACAAATATCCCGTAGGAATACAGACATTCTCGAAGATACGCGAGAAAGGTTATCTCTATATAGACAAGACACAATTCATCGTGGATTTCCGGGAAAAGCAGATGTCGTATGTCTTTCTGAGTCGTCCAAGACGATTCGGCAAGTCGCTCTTTGCCTCTACTCTTCAAGCCTATTTCGAGGGAAGAAAGGGAACTTTTCGAGGGATTGGCCATTGCCGATTACGAGAAGGAATGGGTGAAGCATCCTGTGCTTCATTTCGACCTCAGCGGTGCCAAGCACATGGGTGTGGAGCAGCTGGAAAGATATTTGGCTGACATGCTTGAGGAGCAGGAGGCGCTTTGGGGATATAAGACTCATCAGGTGGACGCAAACCTTCGCCTGAAAGACCTGGTGAAGAAAGCTTACAAGCAGACGGGCGAAAAGGCAGTCGTTATCATCGATGAATACGATGCCCCTTTGCTGGATGTGGTGCATGAGAAGGAAAACCTGCAACCACTTCGCCGCATCATGCAAAACTTCTACAGCCCTTTGAAAAAGCTCGACCCATACCTGGAGTTCTGTTTCATCACGGGCATCACTAAGTTTTCGCAACTCAGCATCTTCAGCGAGCTCAACAACCTCGACAATATCAGCATGTTCGACCAGTATTCGGCCATCTGCGGCATCAGCAAGACGGAACTTACTACGCAGATGAAACCGGATGTTGAGGCATTGGGCGAAGCCCTTGGCATGACGTACGAGGAGTGTCTGGCAGAGCTGACGCAATTCTATGATGGCTATCATTTCAGCGAAAAGTCAGAAGATGTCTTCAATCCGTTCAGCCTGGTGAAGGCGCTGAATGCACGCAAGATTGCTCCTTACTGGTTTGGCTCGGGTACGCCAACTTATCTGATCAAGACGTTGCAGAAATATCATGTCAACGTGATGGATATTGAGAAGAAGTCATGTGACGTGGACGACTTTGATGTTTCGCCCGAAATGATGACTTCAGCACTCCCGCTGCTCTATCAGAGCGGCTACCTCACCATCAAAAAGTACAACCCGATGCTGCATCGTTATACGTTGGAGTATCCTAACCGGGAGGTGAAGATAGGCATGCTCAAAAGTCTTGCGCCCAACTATCTTTCGCCTATATCTCTGGACAACAACAGTCTGGTGGGTGATTTCCTGGAAAAGCTTTATGATGCAGATGTTGAGGGGGCGATGGTTCGCCTGAAGGCCTACCTTGCCAGCATCTCCAATCGTCTGAGCAACAAGAGCGAGCGCGATTTCCAGACCGTGTTCTATCTCGTCTTCAACCTGATGGGCGCCCACATGCGGGTTGAGGAGGATAGTGCGATAGGCAGGGCCGACGCCGTGGTGTATATGCCCGATGCCGTCTTTGTTTTTGAGCTCAAGTATGATGGCTCTGCAGAGGAAGCGATCCGGCAGATAGACGAAAAGGGCTATTTGATTCCCTATTCCGCCGATGGCAAGCGCCTGTTCAAGATAGGTGTAAACTACGATAGTACCCAGCGCACGATTAGCGACTGGATAATCCGAGAAGACTAAGAACTCGGAAAGAGTTAGCCGCAAAGACCGGCTTCCCTCCTCCCCTTCCCTCTCCCCTGCCGCATACGAAAACAAAAACGTTAAACGTTAGTATGTGACCAGGGAGACGGGACACTCACCCCATGTCCATCATTAACGCATCTATTATCAGTTGATTATCAGTGATATACACTCTAAACGGTAGAAAACTGACTATATGGATTCTGATTAGATACGAAAAGGTGAATATTTAACGCATCTAACTTCCGACCACATCAGGAATCACGAAATAAGGGTTGGAAGGGACGCTTTTGACCGACCCCATAATGTGGTGAATGGAAGTTATAGGACGAAATCCATAAAGGGGTACGGTTGAAACGCGACTCCCTTGAAGGGTGTGGTTACATGTCATACCCTTTTGTTCTAAAAAAAGCATTTTTGTGTAGTTTACGATGCTACGTTTAGCTGTTTTTACTTGATAAACGCAGTTTTCCATTGTTTATGCTGTATTTCGAGATAAAAAACGTTATCTTTGCGGTGTAAAATATGATACTAGTATCAAAAATGGCACCCTAATATGATATTTGAACGTAAGAAATACTTAGAAGAACTTGTTGGAGCAAGGATAAATCTCATAAAAAACTATTTTTTACAGGCAAGATTCTTGCTTTTTGATGATTTAATAAGTAGGAGTAAAAAGCAAGAAATATGAGAATAACAAAGAAAACAATTCTGGCAATAGGTCTGATAGCCAGTTCGCTCACGCTGAACTCATGCGATGACAATGATAACAATGAGGTGTCACAGCGCCCAACTGCCCTTGTAACGGTGTATCCTTCTGCGCCTGACGGCTTCTTCATGCAACTTGATGAATCAACGTCGCTTGTACCTACCAATATGAAAGCCTCACCGTTTGGAGACAAGAAAGTGAGGGCTTTGGTGAACTATACAATAGAAAAACGAAGCTACGGAGGCAACCAACAGAGTGTGTATGTAAATTGGATTGACAGCATCCGTACCAAACAGCCAGTAATGACGCAAGGATCAGAAGAAAAAAATGCGAAAGCATTTGGAAATGACCCTATTGAAATTGTCCGTGACTGGGTTTCTATTGCCGAGGACGGATATGTTACGCTCCGCATACGCACATTGTGGGGAGGAACTACCAAGCATGTCATTAATCTTGTGAGCGGTGTGAACAAGGATAATGTATATGAGTTCGACTTGCGCCACAATGCCCAAGGTGACACCAACGGAAGAATGGGGGATGCACTTATAGCATTTGACCTCAACTCACTATGGAAGGAACATCCTAAAGAACTGAAGATAAAACTCAATTGGCTGTCGTTCAGTGGCAAAAAGTCTGCCGAACTGTCGCTCAAAATGCATACGGTCACATCGGTGTACAATGCCGAAACACCGTCATTTTTGCATCGTATAGAATAAAAATCGAAAAAAATATTTTTCCCAGGCAAGATTTCACATTGCTCTTCATTTAAGGGAATGAGAGTACTCGAAAAAACAATCGTGCCAAGGCTGTAGATGGACGCATACTCATGCCGTGGCGCATAAGTTAAACGACAAAATTATAGAATAAAATGAAATCAATGAATTTCTTTAAGTTTGCAACATTAATCGTTTGTGCCGTATTTGCAGTGGCATTTGCTTCATGCTCTGACGATGATGACAACACTTCCGCCATCAAGTTCAATCCTTCAACCGTTTCAGTTGCCGTTGGCGGCACACAGAATGTAAAGGTAGCAGGTGGAGATGGTACTTACACTGCTAAATCAAGCGATGTCAAGACCGCCACCGTAACTGTTGACAAAGCTACAATTACGGTAAAAGGAGTAAAGGCTGGCAAGGCTACAGTTCTTGTTACTGACTCCAAGAAGGTGACTGGCAGCTTGAGCATTACCGTGGTTGATGGTGTTGTCGTGGACAAAGCCAAGACAAGTATTGCGGTCGGTAAGGAAGATGTAGTAAACATTAGTGGAGGTACAACACCTTATACGGCTGCAAGCAAAGATGATAAGATCGCCACTACTACCGTCAAGGACGCCAAACTTACCATAAAGGGAGTGAAGGTTGGAAGCACAACTATCACCATCACAGACAAAAACAAAAAAACTGCTACGGTAGTTGTTACAGTAACAAAATAAGAAACTCGTTGTTACGAGATAGTGCAAATGCTTTTGCTGTATGGTAAAGGCATTTGCACTTCGCTGTTTCCAAAGCTTTTAGCCCTATAAACCTCATGTTCGGCATAACATTCAGGAAAGAAACGGAAGAGGAACGATGGTTGCGAAAGGCACTCGATGGCGACAATACTGCCACCGAGTGGATTTATCGCAGGCATGTGCGATACCTGTCTGCACTCTGCTCACGCTACATCACAGAAGACGAAGACATTAAGGACGTGCTACAAGAATCGTTCATCAAGATATTTACTTTTCTGGATAGTTTCAAGTATCGTGGAGAGGGGTCTTTGAAAGCATGGATGGCAAAAATTACTCTCAATGAGACCCTGAAGTTTGTACGCAACAACAGCCGCTTGCCCATTGATAGTATCGATGATAAAGATATGAACATTGCAGATGGCGACAGTATGGAGACTGAGGACATACCTACCGATGTACTTCATCAGCTTATACGTGAGTTGCCCGATGGATACCGAACTGTATTCAATCTCTATGTCATTGACGACAAGAGTCACAAGGAAATAGCCCAATTGCTCGGCATAAAGGAGAACACTTCAGCTTCGCAGCTGCACAAGGCCAAATCAATGCTGGCGCGGAAGATAAAACATTATAGAACCATCAATTCCATTTAACGTATGAAAAATAATTGGCAAAAAGACATACACGACCGTTTGGGCAACTATGAGAAAGATGCACCAAAAGGACTTTGGGAGGACATTCGCAAAGGAACGACCGATGAGAATGGTGGATATATGCACGGCGGCAGACCTTTCAAAACCTACTGGCTTCGGCGCACAGCGTATACTGCTGCCGCTGCAAGCGTGGCTTTGTTGATAGGATATTCAATATATTCTGAATACACAAACGATGGGCAAACGCCATCAGAAATGACAAATCTACAAATAGCACATACACCAGCAGAGCCATCCTCTAAAGGTAATATCGTTGCTAACGACGGCAATAATCCTATTGCCTGCAACTCACCTATGCCACGCATCATTACGACCATAGTACACAAATCTGTTGGTGACATTGATACATCGTCATTTTATGCTAATGATGAGAAATCTTTGGAAACAGCGTCTGACAACCATGAGGGGGATGATGCCAACAGCTCAAAAGAAACGAATACAACTTCCGACAAAGAAAAATTGCCGAAACGTGAGAATGAGAGCAAGAAAGCAAACAATTATCATCAAAACAGCAATTACGGCAGTCTTGTGGCTTACAACTCTGACGCCAGGCGTCACGCCTCTTCGTCCACATCGCCACGTTGGACTGTAAGTACAAGTGCAATGGGTTCGATGGGGTCATCAAGAAGCATTACATCTATTGGCGACCCTGTTGTTGCAACCGGTCCAGATGATTCTGACTGGGAGGACAGCCCTATGCTCGGCATCAACTTATTCAATCAGGGAAAGGAAGTGAAGACAGAATACAAGCACCGCTTGCCTGTACGCATTGGTGTGAAAGTGGCATACACATTTAACGAGCATTGGAGCATCGAAAGCGGACTTACATACACTCGCCTCTCCTCCGACATGAAAGACGGAACAAAAGAGAACTACTTTACGGGCGAGCAAAGGCTGAACTATGTAGGAATTCCTGTCAACATGAAATATAATGCATGGTCATACAAAAGGTTCAGTCTATATGGCTCGGCAGGTGTACTTGCAGAAAAATGCATATCGGGAAATGTCACGAAAGAATATGTCATCAATAATGCGACAAAGAAGAAAGAGACTGTCAACATTGACAGCAAGCCTTTGCAAATGTCTGTAAATGCGGCTTTCGGCGTGCAGTTTGACGTGCTTGACAATGTCGGTATTTATGCAGAGCCGGGCGTAAGCTATCATTTAGACGACCATTCTTCGCTCCAGACTATCTACAAGGAGAAACCGCTGAACTTCAATCTCAATGTAGGTGTAAGATACACTATAGGTAAGTAACAATTAAGAAATATAAAATCATAAAGAATATGAATACAATAAAAACATTGGCGTTAGCGACCATCATCATTGGTATGGCATCATGCGCCAGCACCCAAAGATCTCAAATGGAAGGTGCATTCGGAAAGAGTACAAAACTTACGACAGAAGAAGATTCTCTCTTCAAGGCTGTTGTCCTGTCGCACAGCAACTTGCAGCTGAAACCCCACAAGGTTTCTCGCCAAGTTGTGGCTGGAACAAACTATCGTTATGAATGCGTGGATAACAACAAAAAAAAAGTTGAGGTTGTCGTCTATGAGCCACTTCCAGGATAGGGCGATGCCCGCATATTGAGCATTGGCGGAAAGGAATATACGGAATAGACGACCAACTCGACAAGTGTTATCCCTGATGATTCCTAATGCACCAAAAAGCACTCAGAAAGTGTTAAAAATCAAAGAATACTGAAAACCAAGGCTTTATGTTTGGTTGGTCATAGTAAGTTATGGTTAGTTATAAGGCTCTAAATAAAATCAGAGTTTTAACGTTTAACGTTTTCGAAAACGGGTTTTGGAAGAATGGCACAAGAGGACACAGAATTTTAGCTTAAAAATAGTATATATGCTTGAGTATTTCATTTTTTCTTCGTAACTTAGTAGCGCAAAATGCAAAGCGAGTAGAATATGGCAAAAATAGTCAACAAATATCCCGTAGGAATACAGACTTTCGAAGAAATCCGCGAGAAAAATTATCTCTATATAGATAAGACCCAATACATCGCGGAATTTAGAGAGAAAGGCATGAAGTTTATCTTTCTGAGTCGTCCAAGACGATTCGGCAAGTCGCTCTTTGCCTCTACCCTCCAAGCCTATTTCGAAGGAAGAAAAGAACTATTCGAGGGATTGGCCATTGCCGATTACGAAAAGGAATGGGTGAAGCACCCTGTGCTCCACTTTGACCTCAGCGGTGCCAAGCACATGGGTGTGGAGCAGCTGGAAAGATATTTGGCTGACATGCTTGAGGAGCAGGAGGCGCATTGGGGATACAAGACTCATCAGGTGGACGCAAACCTTCGCCTGAAAGACCTGGTGAAGAAAGCTTACGAGCGGACGGGTGAGAAAGTAGTTGTCATCATTGATGAATACGACGCCCCTTTGCTGGACGTGGTGCATGAAAAAGAGAACCTGCAACTGCTTCGCCGCATCATGCAGAACTTCTACAGTCCTTTGAAAATGCTCGACCCATACCTGGAGTTCTGCTTCATCACGGGTATCACCAAGTTCCCGCAACTCAGCATCTTCAGCGAGCTCAACAACCTCGACAATATCAGCATGTTCGACCAGTATTCGGCCATCTGCGGCATCAGCAAGACGGAACTTACTACGCAGATGAAACCGGATGTTGAGGCATTGGGCGAAGCTCTTAGCATGACGTATGAGGAGTGCCTGGCAGAGCTGACGCGATTCTATGACGGCTATCATTTCAGCGAGAAATCAGAAGATGTCTTCAATCCGTTCAGCCTGGTGAAGGCCTTGAATGCACGCAAGATAGCTCCTTACTGGTTTGGCTCGGGTACGCCAACTTATCTTATCAAGACGTTGCAGAAATATCATGTCAACGTGATGGATATTGAGAAGAAGTCATGTGACGTGGACGACTTTGATGTTTCGCCCGAAATGATGACCTCGGCGCTCCCGCTGCTCTATCAGAGCGGCTACCTCACCATCAAAAAGTACAACCCGATGCTGCATCGTTATACGTTGGAGTATCCTAACCGGGAGGTAAAGATTGGCATGCTCAAGAGCCTTGCGCCCAACTATCTTTCGCCTATATCTCTGGACAACAACAGTCTGGTGGGTGATTTTCTGGAAAAGCTTTATGATGCCGATGTTGAGGGGGCGATGGTTCGCCTGAAGGCCTACCTTGCCAGCATCTCCAATCGTCTGAGCAACAAGAGCGAGCGCGATTTCCAGACCGTGTTCTATCTCGTCTTCAACCTGATGGGTGCCCACATGCGGGTTGAGGAGGATAGTGCGATAGGCAGGGCCGACGCCGTGGTGTATATGCCCGATGCCGTCTTTGTTTTTGAGCTCAAGTATGATGGCTCTGCAGAGGAAGCGATCCGGCAGATAGACGAAAAGGGCTATTTGATTCCCTATTCTTCCGATGGCAAGCGCCTGTTCAAGATAGGTGTCAATTACGATAGTACCCAGCGCACAATCAGCGACTGGATAATCCGAGAAGATTAAGAACTCGGAAAGAGTTAGCCGTAAAGACCAGCTTCCTACTACAGTTTTGGGGTGGGAAACATTAGTAAAAGAACTATCTTTGTAGCATTTCAAAGGCTATTGCTTGATGATTAAAATTATATAAACATGGCAACGTGGCAACACACAGAAATAAATATTGATGGAAGACTTGTAAAAGCACAAGCCCCTATCATTGTATCTGCAAGTAGAAGCACTGATATTCCGGCTTTCTACGCTGACTGGTTTTTTAAGCGTCTTGAAATTGGCTATTCTGCATGGACTAATCCTTTTAACGGAGTGAAATCTTACGTCTCCTACAACAACACACGCTTCATCGTGTTTTGGTCTAAGAATCCAAGACCACTGCTTGATCATCTTGATATGCTTGAAGAACGTAATATTAAGTGTTACATACAATATACCCTTAATGATTATGAGTCGGAAAAATTAGAGAAAGTTCCAACCTTGGAAAAGCGCATTGAAACTTTCAAACTTTTGGTAGATCGATTAGGGAAGGGTTCCGTTGTGTGGAGATTTGATCCCATGATTCTAACGGATGACATAACCATTGAAAATTTGTTATGCAAAGTAAGAAACATTGGAGACCAACTGAAAGGATATACGGAAAAGTTGGTGTTCAGTTATGCAGACATAGCCCTCTACAAAAAAGTGAAAGCTAATTTGGAGAGAAATGGCATTCCTTACCATGAATGGACAACTGAACAAATGGAAGAGTTTGCAGAGAAACTATCCATCATGAACAAAGAAAGAGATTGGAACTACTTGCTTGCCACATGCGGAGAAAAGATTGACATCCATAAATATGGTATAGAACACAATCGTTGTATTGATGGAGATTTAATAACTCGTCTTGCTTGGAAGGACAAGAAACTGATGGACTTTATGAAAATAAAGGTTGAAGACGTACCATCCCCATCATTGTTTGGAAAACCAGAATTGCCCAAAGTTCCTTAGCTTGCTATTTTTAGTTCATAAATCTGTATAAAATGCTGAAGTTTATCAGAACGGTTGATAAGAGCCTCGAAGATTTTCTCGTCCTCGATCTCAAAACACTGAGCAATCTTGCTGACAATGTCTACGATCATTCCCCAGACACGTTCCGTTATGGTAAGTTCCGCAGAGTTTCGAGTCACTTCGCGGAAGAGTCCGCCTATAGTCTCATAGGTTGACGGCTGATAGCGGTTGGAACACCTATCGCTTAGAAGAGTTGAAGGACTATTCGTTTTTGCAGAATTGGGAACAAGAGGTTTCGTTGAACAAGTATCTTACAACTATAAAGCGCAATAGTCAAAAACACATTACAGGCAAATGGAAAGATACACTTCAGATTGTCCTTTCACCTCTTGCAATAGCTCGTATTGAGAGAACTCTCTTGCAAGCATTGTTGTCTGGTGCTGTTAATTTAGCATCAGAAAAGTGGAAAATATTGGTAATAGAACGTGATGTACCTTGCGCTACTATTGCAATAAGCCTTCTCCAAAAGTCTTTTGAGAAAATATCTGCTATGGACGGTTCTAACATGAAACTGCCCCCAATAGAGCTTACCGTTGTTTCAACCAAAGAGTTTGCCGACTCTAAACTTCATATGAAGAATGCAGTTGAAACATCTGTTCCTGACGAGGACTTTGACTTTTGTATTGACATCTCTATGCTGTTGCGTGATAATATAGATGCGTTACCGCTCAAAGTTAAGGCAAACGCTGTGTATATTATACGTTCTTCACATTACAAAAAGAAAGAGAGAACCATATGTTCTGCTGAGAATATCATATATCCTCCTTTTGTTAAAAAGAACGCCACGGGAACGTATGTTGCCGTTAAGTGTAGAGAAAAATTACTCACTTACTTCTTACAGAACATATTTAGGAAGCCGTCCTTCCGTCATGGTCAGTTGCCGATACTAAGTCGGTCTTTGTCAGATAAAACAACAATTGGGCTCCTACCTACAGGCGGAGGAAAATCATTGACTTATCAATTATCCTCTATGCTGCAACCTGGAGTCACAATTGTCGTTGACCCACTTGTTTCCTTGATGGTTGACCAAGTTCGTGGATTGCATGCATTAAGGATTGACGCAAGTGATTGTGTCAATAGCGGTATGGATGCAAAAATGAAAGCAAAGAAGCTAAACATGCTACAAAATGGCTCGCTTCAATTTATGCTTCTTTCACCTGAAAGGTATATGATGGAGAATTTCCGCGATAGCCTAATCTCCATGACAGAGAAGAACCAAATATTTTTCGCTTATGGCGTTATAGATGAAGTTCACTGCGTATCTGAATGGGGGCATGACTTCCGTCCTTCATATTTGCATCTTGGACGCAATATGATAAACTTTATGCGCACAAAAACAGGTCGTCCATTGTCTGTTATCGGATTAACTGCCACTGCGTCATTTGATGTTCTTGCAGATGTTGAACGAGAGCTAACGTTAGGTGGCAATCTTACCATTGACAGTGAAACTATCGTCCGTTCTGAGGACGATTCGCGTCCTGAATTAACATATCGCATCATCAATGTTGAGTCTGATTTTGAGCCGCTAAGAGAAGAACACAATCAACATCTGTTGAAAGCGCAATCAGAATGGGATTTGAAGGACATCGTTGCAGAATCAAAAAGACGAAAGATGCATGAACTGCTAAAACAAATTCCTAATGATATTCAACTATATAACACGGATGATGAGAACAAAGAATGTCATTTAACGGATTATATTGCTTCACAATTCTATGATGCCGATAACAATGGAAAATTTCATAATGCTGGTATCGTATTCTGTCCTCATGCCCATGGTACATTTGGCGTAGAGGACAATGAATGGGGAACTCATCAAGGAATATCAACAGATTTGGAGGCTGAATGCGGAGCTTCATTGAAAATTGGCACCTTTGTTGGTGGTGACAAGCCTTCAGGCGACATGAGTAGATTCAATGAAAATGATTTGAACCTTATGGTCGCGACCAAAGCATTTGGCATGGGAATAGACAAACCAAATGTGCGGTTTACAATCAATTTCAATCACCCTTCTTCTATTGAAAGTTTTGTACAAGAAGCAGGACGTGCTGGTCGTGACAAAAAACATGCTATAGCATATATCTTGTATGACTCTTCAGAATTCATACATCTTACCACTGATAAAGTAAACGATCTTCGTGTCGCAATACTTAAAACTTTGAATGTAGACCCTATATGGTTGGGGTCTTATGTAAATAAATTTGTGCTGAGCTCTGATTTCATTGCGTTATGCAATGATAATAATTGTGGCAAAGACGTTTCACAGCAGCTCATGACTATATGCAAGGAAAAAGGGTTCATAGAAAGTGTCGATAAGGACATTGTTCTATGGTTTCACAATAACTCCTTTCGCGGCTTGTACAAAGAGAAAGTTATTCTTATAGAATTGACAGACAGGATTCTCAATGTCAAGCCAACTCAACTTCAGAAGGTTCAAGGATTACTCATTGATGAAACCGGTAATGATGATGTTTTGCTGAAACTTGACCTCAACAAAAATGCGGTTAAAATTCTGTCTAAGGAAAACGTTCAGAATCAATATGGTTATGTTTTTCTAGACCATCTTACCCCAATATTTAAATTCATCCATTTCAAACTTGCAGAATGTCAGCATATCAGCAAGACATTAATAAAGCTTCTCCGTGGCTTTAACGATCATTCGGCACATGCACTTCTCCATCCTTTAGAAGGCGTGGACAATTCAGAAGAAGGCATTTATAGTGCTATGTCGAAAGCCAATGCCGATGGCTATGTATACGTGACAGTTTCATGGGAGAATCAAGTTCAACAGGACTTTGAACAGTTTGAGGAGTCCATCAGGACAGAGATATCAAAGATCGCACATGAACAAGGGTGGTTTGACCTTTGCGAGGATAGATATGGAAAGTTTAAACTCAACTTGGTGGGTGACTTCGATGAGTTAATTGCTCAAATAAGTAAATGTTCTGGTGATGCAAGATGGCTTAGATATCATGCTGCAAATAATATATACAGCAGACTAAGACAATTATTCTGCAAAAAACGTGACAAAGATGACACCGACAAGGCAATCTATCGTTTATGCTGCATTGGTTTGGTTGAAGATGTTACCATTGATTACTTGTCACAAACATACGAATTGAAAATTCGCAAGAGATCAGAGGAAGAGTTTAAACATTTCATGCTTGATTTCTTCTTGAAATACTATTCTTTTGAACAAGCCAGTAAAAAGGTTGAGCAGATAGACGAACAAAAAGGGCGCAATTACCTTGACAAATGCTTAGGGTTCCTTACAGCATTTGTATATGACAATCTGGAAAAGAAGCGATTTCGCGCTATTGAAGACATGCGCATTGCTTGCGAGGACAGTATCATCCATCAAGAGGCCGAACATAATGACAAATGGCTGAAAGAGTTTATCCACTTGTATTTCAATTCAAAATATGCGAGGCATGATTACGAGGTCAATGGTGAATGCTATTCTCTTTCCAAAGACACAGATGAGAATGGAAAAGAAGATTTCGATACTGTACTAAAATACATTGAAGTTGTCTCAATAGACAACTCTGGAAGCGAAGTAGACAATCTGAAACATCTTTATGGTGCTACATTGCTATGCTTAAGGGCGCATCCCGACAATGCATCTCTTCTTTTACTACTCACTTATTGTATTGCTTTTTTAGGTGCTGGAAGTAATGACACACTAAAGAGCAATGCATTGAATGGCTATATTGACGGATTTATGTCATTATACGAAAGAGAAAAAAGCGAAATATGGAAGCATGTAGACCGATTTAATGATCTTCTTGCTCTCAAAGCTAAAGACGAATTCATCAAAGTGGATCTCATTAAAAACGGCAAAGAAGCATTAATGCTTTTTATCCACGAGAAGAAATTTAATTATTTCACAGAAAAATACGTAAAAACAGGCAACGATAAAGATAATAATAAAAATAACGATAAAAACAAATAAACATGGCATACGATATTAATGCGGCTTTAGAACGCCTTGAAAACAACCTTGCTGAAGTTGAGTCAGCCAAGAAACAGGTTGAGGAGACAATTGCTACAAGCGAAAGTTTGCAACAAATCATTGGGAGATATACAAATACTCTCAATGCTATGGGAAAAGATATCTCTTCATTTATTGAAGAGATACGCAATTTTCAAGATATCAATACGTCTGAACTTAGTTCAATTGTTGATGCTCTTAAAACATCTTGTGAATGCGTAATAAATAAATTCAATGCAGATGTCAAGATTGCAATTAAAAACTATAACAAAAAGTTTGCGGAAACAATAGTAAATTTCGGTTCCGAGAACGAGAAACTACGTATTCAAGTTAATAAACTGAATTCTCTTCAAAAGGTTCTGAACGATGCAACAAAAGAGTTGAATGAAATAGGAAAGAAGGTTGATATCCTTGCAGCAGAATCGAAGAATTCGCAAGGCAAACAAGACAAAATGCTTGCAAGTATCAAGTCCGAGATTGAAGCATTAGCATCTTCTGTAAAATCACACGCAGAAGTAATCGTGTCTGAGGTAAAGAACCGTACTTTAGATTTAAAGGTTAAGTCTGAAGAAATCATCGGAGAGGTTTCTAAGGCAATTCAGACACTTGATAATCAAAATTCTGTACTAACAGAAACGAAAGGGCTTTGTAATGGCATAAAGACTGATTTGGAGATCTTGAAAGGTTCTATAGATTGCCAATTTGAATCTATGAAAAGGGCCATAAATACAAACCGTTGGATTGTAATCATCGGTTTATTAGCGCTCATCGTTTTGCATTTTTTAAAATTCTAACAACAATACACCATGAATAATATTATTGTAGATTTCTGTACGGCTTGGCAAATGCTTGATGCAGAACTCATAATAAAGCATTTAGATAATAGTTTTGCCTATGACTCACAATGGGTATTTGCATCACTGGATTATAATGGATACAAGGATTACATCCGCGGAAAATTTGCGACTTTGAAAAAGAATGGCATTCGGATAAATGCATCTATAGTTGAAGATCCGTATTGGGGTGGTCAGATGCTCATGCTTGATCAAAATGGACGATCATGTTACTATAGAATCCAAGTCAAAAACGGGAAAGTGATTAAAGGAGACTTGTGTATGTTCTAATAAAAACGAAAAATAATAGCATACGATTTAGCCTTAAAAAATAACATCTTCTACATTTGATAAAGATTGAAGTCGTCCCCATCACATTTTCTGCTCAACGCATACCATTGTAGGCAACTGGTCTATAAGGTATGCGTTTTCTCATATTTAAAATATCGCACAATGGTACTGCGCGGAGCGGATGCGTGATACCGCTTTTAGCGGTCGAATAGTGCCGGAGCGGAAAACGGAGTGCATAATCCGCCCCATGCTTGCTGAAAACGGAGGATATCCACCCACCCAAAACGGGGATATCCGTTCACTTTTTAGCTCTTTAGGCGAAAGAAATTGCCAAACGAGTCTTTTCTCTAGAGTACCGAACCGATATCATTCCATCTACAGTCCTTCAAGCTATTCCTCGCCAAAGTACTTTATACATGCCTCATAAACGTATTGAACAGACAACATGGTAGCGATGAGGAAACCTGGTGGTTATTTGAATTCAGAGAATCCACGGTGGCAATAGAGCTTGGGCTCGTTGTCTATGAGCAATCGGTATCACAGGGCGGGCCTGCCCGCCAAGCCCGCCCTATCACCGTCTTAACGTTATAACGTTTAACGTTTTTGTTTTGGCATCTATGTTTTGAGTTTGTTTAGACACAAGAGAGAAGTCACGTTGTCACGAAATCATGTCTTGGACCAAATCCTATCGCCTTGATCGTGGAAGCCATGCGTTCTTACATGATAACGTTATAACGTTTAACGTTTTCGAAAACGGATACGCTTACCGCGGATGTCCCCACGGAAACATCAAACTGCGCCTTCGTCATAGACTGGAGCAGCTTCTTTATTGTTGTTTTTGACATAGCAATCCGTTCTTATCCTTTTTCGTATCGTTTTCTTTTTCCTCACTAAACGCCTTTATCTCGTCAGTAAGGACTATCTGTAATTTCTCTTTCGGTACTATCAACTGATAATCCGCCACTCCGATAGGCTTACCCATATCTTCAAGTGCGAGTTCCACCTCCACACGGTCTTTCTCCGCACAAAGTATGATTCCTATAGAACGGTTATCTGCTCGTACCAATGCCTGGGTCTCATACATATTGAGTTTGATGGCATTGAGAAGCAAGTCGCGATTCCAGCCTTTGGTTACGGTTTCCTGCGCATAATAGAGCGTAGCTTCATCATTCAGTCCCTTGCTCAACAGCAGCAGATTGTGCGACCACGGCAAAAGTGCTACGGAGCGTAGCACTTTCTCACCATGCCCAGCATAACGCTCATAGAATTTCTTCATGTTCCAAAGTTGACGTGGTGAAATACCCATCTTTGGATAGCGTTCTTTCAGGTCTGCTGACAACCGTTTTACAACGCTATCGCCATACCCACTTTCAATCTTGCGCTCATGAAGCATTTGACGAAGCTTTGGTTATCTATTTTATGCAAATGATCCTAAGGCTATCTATTGTTTTGTCCAAGGACTCTTTATACAAAAGACCCTCAATGTATTCGGCCGGAATGGATGAATACCCATATTTCGCTCCAAGTACGGCACACGCCACTGCCGCATTGGTATCAGCATCGCCTCCCGCATTCACCACAGCAAGGAGTCCCTTTACAAATGAAGTAGCATGCCAGTAAGCCCAAAGAGCCACGGAAAATGTGACTAGAGTATAGCCCATGTGTTCATAATCTACCAAATCCTTGACATCGGATTCATCCCACGCTTTGTCCACATAGTCGCAGATCTCTACATCATACGACAGTGCCAAACTTCTTATTTGAAGAAATGTCGGAGGCTGCATACCATAAACCAATGCGTGTATAAGTTCGGACACTATCACGCACGAACCGACACATCTAGGATCGTAATGGGTGAGCCGACAGATCTGCTCTGCACAAGTCCTGACTTCCTTCGGGAAAAGTCCAACGACAGATGTACGCATCAAGCCACCATTAGCCGCAGATTGGTAATTGCTCATCTTCCAAATCATGTAAGAGACCTCAAACGGCTTCTCCGTATAGTCTCTCGTCATCAAGACCTTATAGGTATGCTCACCAATACCCATCGGAATGCCGTCGGCCCATTTCTTGAAGTGCTGGGCAATATTTCTAAAATTGACACCTTGGTTCTCTATGACTGCGTCAGCAATGCACAGCATCATGTCCGTATCATCAGTCCAATCGCCAATTTTCCATCGCTTCCGATGTCTGTCCTGGTATATCTGCTTATAGTGTTGTAGTCCATGAGGATATTTCCAAGCAATATCCTCATCTATCATGAATTCCGTTCCCAATCCGAGCGCGTCACCTATGGCTTGACCATAAAGGCAACCTCTAAATCTGTCAATCGTTCTCTGCTCCATAGCCGTATGAATCTAAGTTTCGAGATAATTGATGAAAGCGAATCCCACCGTGAAGCTTTTTTGCTTTCATTGCCTTTTTCTTATATGTAATGGAGTTGGATGGCATTGAAGCCGTTGTCGATACTTTTCCTATTTACCAATGCAAAGATACTTATAAATACTGAAACATGGCTTCTTGATCAAAAAAAACTTTGAAAGAAGCGAGAATCTCGGCTTTTATTTGTACCTTCGCCCATGCGATTCAGGATTTCACGGTGTTTGCTTTCACGATACCAAGGCATGTGAATTACCGGATTGGATCATGTTCAGAGCAATCATTTGCTGCCCAGACAGGCATAGGAAAGGCCTGATGGTAGAGTTTAGGTAACAAGGATAATAAAATGAAAATAAAGAATCTATTTTTGCTGGCATCCCTGGCCATGGTGATGCCAACGACAGCGCAAACTCCTCAGGAGGATTTCAAGCGAGACATCACGCTCTCGGGTAGTAACTATGTGGCTTATCGTGGCCCGCAGAAGGATCTGACTCCTGCACCCAAGGGATACAAACCCTTCTATCTGAGCCACTATGGCCGCCATGGCTCCCGCTATATGATTGGCAAGGAGGCTTACGACGTGCCTTACTTTGCTCTGCTGAAGGCGAAGCAGGAGGGCAAGCTCACGGCCAAGGGCGAAGAGACACTGGCAAAGGTGAAATTGCTTCGCGAGGAGGCAAGAGGACGCGACGGCGAGCTGACTCCGCTCGGAGCACTTCAGCACCAGGGGATAACCAAGCGAATGATGGAAAGATTTCCTGAGATCTTTGCTGGCGAGACCAATATTGAGGCACGAAGTACAGTAGTGATCCGATGCATCCTCTCCATGGAGAACGGTTTGCAGCAGATGCTCCGCATGAATCCGAAGCTCCATATCTTCCATGATGCCAGCGAGCACGACATGTACTATATGAATCATGGCGACAGATATCTTGACAGCCTAAAAAACTCGGTGGGCAGAAGGGTTGTGCAGGAGGAGTTTCTCAAGAAGCACGCCTGCTACAGCCGCGTGATGCAGGAGCTTTTCAACGACCCTGCGTGGGTGAGACAGAACATCGACCAGAGTGATCTGAACAGAAAACTATACGAGATGGCCAGTTCCATCCAGGGCACGGAGTTGAGAGGCAAGGTCTCTCTGTATGATCTCTTCAACGAGGAAGAATTGTATCAGAATTGGGTTGCCGCCAACGCCTGGTGGCAAATGAGCTTCGGCTATTCTCCCTATACGGGCAATGTTCAGCCTTTCTCTCAGCGCAACCTTCTGATGGATATTATCGAGAAGGCTGACAGCTGCATCGCCCTCCAGCACCCTGGAGCCACCCTGCGATATGGTCACGACTCGATGGTCACTCCGCTCACCTGCCTTTTGGATCTTAACGGTTATGGCGAGGAGATCAAGGATCCGGAGAGAATCTCCTCTCAATGGTTTGACTACAAGATCACCCCGATGGCCACCAACCTTCAGTTTGTGTTCTATCGCAACAAGGCGAACGATATTCTGGTGAAGGTCTTGCTTTGCGAGGACGAGGCTACGCTCCCCATCAAGAGCGACGTGGAGCCTTACTACCACTGGAACGACTTCAAGGCTTATTGTCTGGAGAAACTGAAGGAGTATAAGAATTAAGCGGCTTAAAAACAAGCGGCTTAAGAAATAAAAAAGAGAAGCCTTTGGCTCGTTTGCCATAAGTAGTAGTCATACTACCAACATGGAAAACGGGCCAAAGGCTTCTTTCTAAAAGACTAAAAACCAAGCACGCACCGGCGCCCCGCCCAAGAGACGAATTGTCTCCCGGCGCTTAGGCATACGAATGCATACCCGTCATGAAATAGTTGACACCGAAGTAGGTGATGACAACGGCCAGGAAGGCTGCCAAGACATAGATATGGTAGCGTCGAGGACAGCCCGCCTTGACGATCGGCGTCTGGTGGAGAGGGACTGCGTAGATCATCAGCAGGATGAGGGCCCAGGTCTCTTTGGGGTCCCATGACCAATAGGCTCCCCACGACACATTGGCCCATACGGCACCGACAAAAATGCCAATGGCCAGCAGGGCGACCGCCGGATAGAGCAGGAAGCGCGAGAGGGCCGTGAGGCGCGTCAGCAGGTCGCCGTCCTTTAGCAGCAGACAGCGCAGGGCGATCAACGCTATAAGGGCAAAGAGGGCATAGGAGAGCATGACCACGGCCACATGGATGGACAAGAGCGGCGACTGGAGCACGGGCATCAGTTGGGTGATCTGAGGACTGCCCACGGCTATCATCGACACCAGCAGGCAGAGGGTGGAGACAAGCGTGCCCAAGACCTTGAGAATCGGCATTCTCCCGGCCATCAGGAGGGACAGAAGGAGGGTGGCCCACGACATGAACAGCATGGTCTCGAATCCGTTGCTCAAAGGGATGTGACCGCTGATGTACCAGCGAAGAGCGAGAAGCAGGGTGAGGTACAGAGCGAGGAGTGCGCAGAACAAGGTATGGAGACGTCTCAGCCACTTAGCCTCCTTGCCACAAAAGGCGATGATGCAGAACAACAGACTCAGGGCAAGGCTGAAGAAGACCACAGCGCGCTGGGACTGCAAGGTGTTGTAGAGCACCTCGGCTTTGAGAGAGAAAGGAGAGGGCAGCACCTGGCCGGCTTTCTCCTTCTGGAAGAGTTTGATCTTGGCAATCATGGTCTTTGCGCCATCGACATCGTTGGCCAAGATCGACTTGACGAAATAGTCCATGGCGTGATTGACAAACTGAAACTCTGCCTCGGGAATGCCTCTCGGGAGTTGCGTGCTGCCTGGGGTGTACCATTTCAGCCCACCCTGAGAAGGGAGCGGAAAGAGATGAAGCATCTCACCATTGTAGAACATCGTGACGACCTGCACCTTCTCGTCCACCTCGCGAAGGGCCTTGCGCTGCGCATCGGAGAGCGTACTGTCCCCTACCCTGTCCTTGAGTTTATACTCATGCTGCGAGGTATAGAAATCGTTGACCGAAGCCCACTCGCCCTCTATGCCAAGCAGCTTCTGCACCTCCTGGCTCTTCACCCGAATGATCGGTTGCGCCTCCCATTCCGTATAGAATATCATCCAGCTCAGGAAGATCTCATTGGCAGAGAGGCCCTCCCAAAGGTGCTCTTGCCACACAATTTGGTGACAAACTCCGTAGCGGCAGTATTCAGCGGACAGATGCGGCCGTTGTAGAGCACAGCAACGCGCCCCATCGCATCGGCTACATCGCTGTTGACAGGCGTGACGGAAGGTTTGGCTACCGCGGAGGAGGTGGAGAGAAGGAAGAAAAAAACAGGACCACGGCTCCCTTGGTAGCGACGCGATAGAGCTGGCGGATCCGCGTATGGCGCGAGGCCATCGTCCATAGCAGTGCGACGAGCAGCAACAGATAGCCCATGTAGGTCACGGCAATGCCGTAGGGATCATAGGACACGAGCAGCGTCGTGCCACGGAGGTCGGCGTCGTAGGACGACTGATAGAAGCGGTAGCCAGAAACCTGGCCGATATGGTTCATGGAGACCGCTAGATGCTCCGTCTTGTCGCCTTTCTCCGCCACGATGTCGGACTGATAGTCCATGACGGCATTGGTGCCGGGATAGTAGTGGACCTTGAAATCGGAGAGGGTCAAGGAGAACGGAAGGTCGGTTGCTGCCCCATGCTGGTCCACATAGCTCGCCACACTGGCTCCTTGCTTCAGATGGATGGTGCCATCATGGGAAAAAAGATGGGTGACGAAGGCTCCCATGAGTATGAGCAACAAGGCGAGGTGGAGCAGCAGCACGGCCATGCGCTTATGCAACCGGGCTTTGACAATGTAATACACGGACAGGAGGGCAAGCAGCACCCATAGTGCCACAAACCAACCCGTACCATAGATTTGCTCCTTGGCGAAGCCGACGCCATGGAGCTTTTCCACAATAGTAGCAATCCCCATACACACCAAGAGAAGTGTGTACAGGGAAGCCATAAAATAATTGATCAATCTATTATTCACGTTGGATTACGCTATTGTATCAAACGGACTCGATGAAGAAGACGATCTGGTCGCGCTGCGTCTTGGAGAGTGCGCGGAACTTTTTGACACATTCATAGGCATCGCTCTTGCCGCCCTCAGCGGTGCAGCCATGCCACATAATGGCCTCGATGACGTTGCGTGCACGACAGTCGTGCAAGCGCTCCGTACCCGATCCACACTTGCTGGCCAGTCCACGTCCCCAGAGAGGTGTGGTGCGACACCAGCCTGTGCGGATATCGTTCTTCATGAAAAGACGGTGCTGCACCATGTCGGTGTAGGGCCATATCTTCTGATAGGGATAGCGAGGCATGTCGGCATTGGAGAAGAGGCGGTTCGGATCGCGAATCTCGTCGCTTCCCGTGGTCCACGACGGGCGGTGACAGTTGGCACAGCCGATCTGTGAGAAGAGAGCCTTGCCCGCCTTGAAGTCTTCGGTAGTGGTGTTGCGGGCCGCAGGCACAGCCAGTCCGCGATGCCAGATCATGAGGTTCTTATACTGCTCCTGCGTCATCTCGGCATCCAGCTTCTTGCTGGTCAGATAGGTCTTGATGTCACTTGCCAAGTCGCCCGTATGCCACTCCGGATGTTTCTTCTCCGGGTCGATGCGGTTGATATACTCCGTGAAGCCAGCCTGGACCTCAGGGTCCTGCGAGGACTTCTCGGCATAATACTTGCCAGCGAGGTCGAGATAGTGGTAGCGGCGGTCAGGACGCGTCACGTTGGTGATGTTCCAGATGGCATTGGCGCCAGCACCGTCGAGCACAGGACCACGACTCAAGGCATAGGTGAAGCGGCGCACATACTTCGTGCCATCACCTTGCAAGCTGTTGCTGTAGTAGCTCTTCCACGTATTGGCGGCCTGATCCCACATGGCGGGGTTGAGCGTGACGTAAGGCGACTCGGCCTGCCATTGCGCCGTGATGTCTTCGTCGGTAATGGCATCGAGCAAGCCCGTGCCATAGATGCCGATGGTGGACTCTAGACGGATGGCGATATTGTCGTCATACTCCGAGGCAGGAATCTCCACATCCTTGCCATTGCGCTGCACATAAACGGGGGCGTAGTAGGCAGAAGCAGGGATCGTCACATCGGGATAAGTGAGGTCGTAGGTCTCACCATCGTCAAACTTGTTGCCCCACTCGTCCGTGTAGTGCTTCCAGGCTATCTGAATCTGCGACTCGTCGATCGGAGCCTTGAAAGGCTTCACGGCCGCGGTCTGAGGCATACCAGCCACCGAGCGGATGTAGGCGTTGGTCTGCTTGTCGTAGATGACGAGGAGGTAGCCATTGCGCTCCTGGGTGGCCGAATAGGCATTTTGGCGCGCACCATGGCCATAGCCAGGGTGGCAGTAGTTGCATCCAGGGGCGCACATACACCGGGCCAAGGCCGCGGAAGGCTCCCGTGGTGTTGGTGTTGAAGTCTTTCTCGAAGAGATACTCACCCTCGTTGAAGGCCGTCACCATACCTGCATTCTCCACAGCCTGGGAAGGTTGCTTGTAGGCGGTGGAGGAGTTGTTGGTCGTGGTGCCCAACTGACCTCCGGTGAAGTAATCTTCCGGATAGTCTATCTTGGTTCCATCGCCAATCTCCCACGAAAGGGCATCGGACGTATCGTCGGAGCAAGAGGCGATAGCCATGCACCCAGCAGGAGGCAGAGATAATGGTTATATCTTAATTTCATGTATCTTATTTCTTGATGTTCTTGATGTTCTTGTAGAGGATCTCTGCCTGGTCGCAGAGGGCCGTATAGGTCTTCACGATGACGTTATCGACGTAGTTGGCGTTGATTACCTTGCACTGCGCCTCCACGGCCTGGTTGCCGGCATAGGTCTTGAGCGTAGCGCCCAATGCCTCCAGCGAACCGTCCAACTCTTCCAGAGCATCAATGGCCTTCTTGGCAGAGGCGTCGGTATAGTTGAGGGCAAACGGACTCTTCATGGCCTTGATGCTACTGAGGGCCGCGTCCATCTTGCTCTGCACGGTCTGTGCCTGGCTCTTGAGCGTGGCGTTGCCAGAATTGAGACAGAAGTAGATGAGCGACTTGTCGTTGGGCGTGGTGGCATCGACTGCTCCATACAGCGCACTCTTGCAGCCGGCTATGTTGTCATAGAAGTCCACGATGCTGTTGTAGGCGTATGGCGACTCGATATAGGAATCGTCCTGGCCCGACCAGGGCAGACCAATCTTCGAGCCAGCCACCTCGCCGATGATGTCGCGCGCACCTTCGATAATCTGGATGGTGGCGTCGAGGTTGCTGGAATAATCGGTCGAGGGAGTGTTCTTGAACAGGCCACCGAAGTCCTTGTAACTGAGGCCCTCGCTGCTCACATTGCCATCGTCCTGCAACTTGTTGTGGGTCTTCAGATAGTTGAGAGTCTCATTGTAGCGGGTGCCGCTCTTGGCTCCCTCCCAGGTGGTCTGCAGCACACAAGTGGCCTGATAGAGGTCCTTGGCCACGGCGCACACATACTGATACTCCAGGTCGGTGAGCTGACTGATGTCGCGCGGATTGCCCTGACGGAAGAGCACATACTCAATACCGTGATAGCCCAGCAGGCCCGAGTTGAGGAGGCGGACCTTGTTCTCGATGTCCGACATGATGCTCTGGTCGCGCAGCACATTGGCAAGGGCGGCTTGATCTACAGGCCAGGTGTCGGTGTGGGGATCGATGGAGTATTCGTCGGCAGCACCAAAGAGGAAGGCCTCCGACTTCTCCCAGTGGGCACGGGCCACGCGCCATTGCTGACAAGCCGCATTAAGCGCCTCCTGACTACCGGTAACCACTTCTGTCTTCACATCATCTTCTGAAGAGCAAGAGGCCATGAAGCCACATGCTCCAATGCCCAGCATGAGGGCAAAAGAATAGTTCTTGAGATTCTTCATTTTTTATCTTTTTTGTTTGGATATTACTTTGCTTGAGGAACCACTCCTTTTACTTAAGGAACCATCCCTGATAGGCAATGCTCAAGCTGATACTTGGCTCATTGTTGAACGGCTGGACGTACAAGGGACTGTCGCTGCTCAGTCCTTTGTTGTTGGGCTTCTTGAAGGCGCGATAGGCGTACTCACCCTTGATGACGATCTGCTTGATGGGGTGGTAATTGAAGCCCACGGTTGTAATATAGGGAGCGCAATGGCGGTACTGGCTCTTGTACGTGCCTGCCACCATCGAGTCGTAATGGTCGAAACGGCCGAAAAGGTACAGTTTCTGTCGGTCTCTCAGTCCTTGGATCTGCGAGAAGAGATTGTAGCCCGCCTCGATACTGTAAGCCAATGCGTTGCTGCCAATATTGGTGTTGTGGAAGGGGTTGCCGTCCTGGTACTTATGGTGTGTGGAGTTGGCCTTGTTGTAGGTCGAGATGCGATCAGCATCGGAAAGGTGGGCATAGACCACGCTACCTCGCACAATCCAGTTCCATCGGTTGAGTTGGAAATCGCCCGAAATGATCGAGAGTGCGCCTTTGACATCATCATAGGTGGCGCCAGGATCCTTGATAGAGTTGCGAAACGTATGACCATAATAGCCACTTACGCCCACACGCAGTCCCTTGACGGAGTAGTTGTCGACGCGTGCGGCCAGGGCGTAGGTGTTGGCTACCTTGAACTCGTAGGGGCTGGTAGCACCTGGGTGGACGAAGTTCTCGCCCGTGAAGCTCTCGGAGTTCAAACCAGAAAGGAACTGCATTTCGTATCGCCAGTCCTTGACACGTCCCCAGAACGAGACGCCCAGCTGATGCCAAGTGTTGGGCAGGATAGCGGCTTCGCCCTCCGGACGATAACAGGTAAAGAAGTTCAGGGGCTCGTGGTGGCCATTGGAATAGCCCACAGGCACGATGATCTCACCGGCCTTGACGTTGAACATTCCATTCCAGAAAGCCTTGTTCAACCAAAACTGCTCGAGCGCCACCTCGCCACCTTTCTCCGTCTCGGCCTCATACTCGCCTGACTCTTCCGCTTCTACTTCCACGGCCGTCTCGTTGCCGCCGTGTTCAAACTCCACCTCGGTGCCAAACGTCCAACCGTGGCCAAAGTCATAGCCCAAGTTGAACGTGACATGGGGAAGGTCAAAGCGCCCGTGGCAATTGTCGTCCTTGTAGCGTGCGGGGGCATTGTATCTGTTGAAACTCTGACTATAGAAATTTCGGGACATCACCGCTTCGCCATAACCTCCAAGGCTCAAACGGGAGAGGGCTTTCTCTACTTTGCTCATACGGACGGTGTCGGCCACCTGCCTTGTGGCTCCCGTCACAGCATCCACAGACTGTGCCATACATACGGTTGCACTGGCTGCACACAGCACGATGGACATTACTTTTCTAAACATAATTTGTGGTTTATTCTTTTTTGGGTGCAAAGGTATGGGTTAGTTGACGGGAGCACAATACTCAAATATGGTGATTTTGACACATCAACCCGCTACACCCATACTCAATTCGCGTGAGTTGCTCTTCACGCATCACGAGGAGGAACCTACCGTGCTGAGCACGCGAGCAACCGTTCTTACCCAAGGATAATCGAGTTTGAGGAGGCAAAAGAGTTTGGCCCTGAGCTGAATAACGAAGGCGCTTAACCATAATTAACTTGCCTGACATGCTTTCCTCGATTATTATTTGTAAATTTGCAAATGGAATAATTTCTCTCAAGAGATTGATTTCCATATTTTTGATGGTTAAATTAGCGTTTGCTATTCGGTCATGCACATTGGAACGTAGGAAACTTCAATAAAAAGCAGGAATACCGACAAATAGTAAGCGTCCACTATAGCGTGGGCGTTACTTGTCGTTTTCCTCAGCTTTTCCTACGGCTGCAATGTGGACAGGTTTCGTCCACGTGTCTTGTATCCGTAGGAAGTGTAGAAAATGATGGCTTCGCAATAAATCTATCAAGCTAACTAATTTAATAACATTAAAAGCTTTGCTATCGGCATGACGGGCACAAAATTATGAAAAAGTTACATTTTTCTTCAATGGCGATACTCTTCGCTTTGTTTACAATGGTATCTTTTACCGCTTGCTCATCTGATGACGATGAAACACCGTCGACAGAGGACATCAAGACCAATATTATTGGTATGTGGCAATGGACCCACGTCTCTGGATGGGATTATGATGACAGCGGAGAGGATTTTCTTATCAAAGTTGACCAAGATATTCCTGAGGCGGACAGTAAACGCTGGCTATTTAAAGGTGATGGAACATGTAAAGAATATTATTCGGATGATTATAAGTGGCATTTAGATGGCACTTATAAGTATGAGGTTTCTGGAAATAAAATTATCTTATATGATTCTTATGGAGATATTGACGGGACTGCTAATGTAATTTCGATTAAAGGTGATATTGCTATTTTCGAGCAGACTTTGGAAGAGGGGGCACAATACAAACAGCGAACAACTTACAAGCGAGTATACTAATTAGAGTGGCGCAGGGGAAATCCTCCGAGGATAGCCCCTGCGCTACTAACCAAACATCTTAGCACAACGGAACATGAAGAAAGGCAGCTCGCAGACTCCATCATCTGCGCCCCCTGTCTTTGAATTGAACGACTCGGCAGACGCATTGGTGGGCCTGTTGCTGAAGTAGTTTTCGGTTCAAACTCCTCATTCTTGCGCTTGGGCGGACGGCCTATGCGCTTGCCGTTCTTGCCCTTGTATCTCGTCCTGCCTTCTCCACGATCAAAATGCTCAACTCATACAAGCCGTACATAGGAATCATCACCATAAAACAAGTGAACAGATCAGGAGGTGTGATTACTGCAGCAACAACACCAATCAAAACAAAAGCATGGCGGCGATATTGTCTCATAAAACTAGCTTCCAACACTCCCATCTTAGCCAAAAAGAAAGAAAGCACGGGCAACTGAAACACCAAACCCATCATCAGCGTTAGTGTAACGAAAGTGGAGATATAGGACGAAAGGTTTATTTGATTGACCACATCTGCAGCCACCTGATACGTTCCTAAAAAACGCAAGGCGAAAGGAAACAAAACATAATAGCTCATCAAGACACCTAACACAAACAAGAAGAAAATGGCTACAGCCACTGATACAGAGTAGCGACGCTCATTCTCATACAATGCCGGAGCTATATAACGATAGAGTTCTACTACTATATATGGCGAGACAAACAACAACGACAAGTATAAAGAGGTAGATACATGCGTCATAAACTGACTGGATAATTCCGTATTGATCAGTCGTATTTCATAAGGGTCAAAATGAAATTCAATCCCTATAGCACGCGCCGCATCTTCTATGACAGAATAGGTAATGAAATGGTTGCTGGCAGGGGCCAGCAACAAGTCGAAGGTCGTGTCTTTTGCACAAAAGATAACAACACCCAAGCAGACTGTAATGCCAATGACACGGAAGAGCATCTTGCGAAACACCTCAAGATGCTCTCCGAATGTCATTAAATGCTCATGCTGATTATTCTCCATTTTCCTATCTTTAGGACTGGGATTCACCTGTGGTACCCTTTACTTGCTCAGATTTCTGGTCCACAGGGTTCGATTGATGACAAGCATGGTCGTCAGCTTCATCAGGCTCTGATATTTCTTTCATTCCGTCCTTAAAGCTGCGTACGCCTTGTCCTAATCCCTTCATCATCTCTGGCAGCTTCTTGCCACCAAAGAGCAGCAAGACCAAAGCTGCAATAAGCAGCAGCTCCGACGTGCCTATCATCAACAACATATTGCTCATACGCTTCCTTCTACCAAACAGATTTCACAAGTATCGAAATTAATCTCCCAGTGACCATTCGCTTCGCTTTCCCACTGATATTTTTCAGCCATGCGATCCCACCAAGACTGAAACTTCACACCAGTTTCCCCAAGGTCTTTCACCAACTTTTCATACAACTCCGAATTATCCGCAGTCAAAATTTTAGACAACTCGCACAATCCATTGCGACGTTCAAACAACCGCAGAATTTCATTCTTTTCATCGGTCGTCACCTGACCTATTATTTTCTTCGTTTCCATATCAATTTACATTATTAGTTTCAAATCTTCTTTTACATCAAACGGATCGAGATATGTAATCTCCTTTATGTCTTCTCGCTCTGGAAGAAAGCGCCCATGCTTACGGATTGCATTCAACAAATCACGACTAGCGTTGCGTTCTAAATGAGCCACCACACATTGCTCATGACTCGGCGTATTCACCTCGTAAGTCGTTTTACGGTTCAACCAAATACAACGCTTACATTGATACGCATCACAACCACGACAAAGTGGCGCATGGTCGAGTTTGTAGAGTTGGGGGTTTTTGACTTCCAAACCTTGGGACAAATCACCCAGCGACCCATTGAGTTTACCAATCACATCCTCCTCGTTTGTAAGATAGAATGCTGGACAGACATAAAACTTCCCGTCGGGTGCCAAAGTGATGGTCGTGTCTCCAGCACCACAGTTGTTCATCTTATCAAGCATCATCCGATCGGTCAAGAGGTTCAGTTGAACGGATTTACCTGCTACGTAGAGTTTCTCTACTTCTATAGCTAACGCATGAAGAACGTTGGCATAAGAATGGAAATCCTCTTCTGCGAACTCCTCTATATCCGTTAGGACCACATTCAGTCGCTCCACCGTATTAAGCAAGGCACATAGGGTGTCAACATGGGAGTACAAACTCTGCCTATCCGTACGCACCACATACGAAACACCCTGCTTGTAGCTATAACCTATTACTTGCTTCCAACCTTCAAACACAACCACCTCTGCCTCAACGCCCATGCCTGCGGGCTTGATGTCAGTGTGGTCGATGCTATTTATCACCTCTTGATAGCCAGAGGGTAATTCGTAGGACGGATAGACAAACTGAATGTTAAGATTTTCCTTCATTGCATAGATGATAGCAGCCTTCAATGTCTCAAGCGACATGAGGTTTCTCTCCTTTTTACCATTGCCATAATGACAGAAAGAGACCGACGTATCATCTAATAAAATTATGATATATTGCGTCATCTTTCACCTCCTTCCATTTCCAGTTTACGATAAAGTTTGTTCCAATAATAGTTATTCGCTCTAACTCTTGCCTTGTGCATTTTACAAATAGCAGTGGCTCGTTGATAAACTGTCGGTGTGTCAGCAGCATCATAGTTCTCTCCTTGACACCAAGCACAACCATCAGCTACCTCACAATCAATACACTCCTGAGATGACTGGGTGCATCTATCCAAAGTCAAGAATGGACGAAGCTTATTCTTGTCTATTCCATCGCGAACGTTTCCTATAATCCATGCCTTCTTATTGCGAAGTGAATATTGAGCGAAACGAGTGCAAGGGTAGAAATTGCCTTCCGCATCCACAGCCAGCATCATGCCCGCACCGCACCAGTTTTGGTTCTGATATTGGCAGTCCATCGGCTTGCCGATATGCTCCACAAAGAACGAGCAAGCATAATCTTGATAATACCCTCCGTCTATAATCGCATCAGCCAACTGCACAAGTTGATTTTCAAAGAGGACATCATCGCCTTCTTTCCACACTCTCTCAAAAACACAGTTGATATTCACCTCATGAATTCCCAAAGAATAGAGATGAAGAACACTTTCCTTAATATAAGGAATGTCAGCACTACTGATGGTCACCTTGGTACTAGCCCCAGGAAACTGCTCCAACCATAGAGGAATATTTTTCACCACATCCTCATAAGAACCTTGCTCATCTTCTAGCTTCGGCACAACACCAGCCTCCATTTCTTTGGTTTTCCAAATGCGGTTGAGGTCATGCTTGCGCTTCGTTCCATCAATGGTGATACCAATACTCAAGTGATCACGGTTCTTTTTGATAAACCGCTGCACCTTTTCTGTCCCGTAGTTGATACCATTCGTGGAGAATGAGAAGCGATACGAATTGAACCAATGATGATTCCGACGGTACATCTCGACTTTGAGGTAATCGCAAATCTTATCGACCAAGTCTATCTCCAAGAAAGGCTCGCCACCGATGAAATCCCAAACCACACTTTCTTGTCCCATGTCTTGCTCATGGTCGAGAATATAATCAATGGCAGCCTTTGCTACCTCCCAGGTCATTCGTTCTTTCGAGTTTTTACCTACTAGGTAACAATACTTACAGGCAAGCTGGCAATCTTTGGTGACAATGAAGGTGATACTCTTTGAGCAACTTTCTTGCCATGCAGTTTCTAATTCCTTTATATTCATCGCCTATAAGCCACTTTAGAACATGAGATACTGCAATTTGTCGTACATAGCCTACTGCATCTCCCTTTACAAGTAGAAGAGCAAGAGCTACCACCACAACTTCCAGTACAAGATCCTGTACAATTAGTACAACCATTATAGCACTTTGCAGTACAACCCGAGCATCCGTTATCTTTACCATGAGCAGTCGATGTACTGACGCAAGTATTGTTACAGCTTTTTTTACAAACACCCTTACAACCTGTTTTGCAAGAAGCCGGCTTGTCCTCTGCCAATGACTTACATCCATTCCGACAAAGAGCGGAGCAAGCACCACCACAACTGCTACCACCGCCAGAGGAACCCTCATCATAGTCATCTTCATCGTCGTCAGAAGAACTACAAGCTGATAAAAGGCTTGTAGGGAGAGCCAAGACACCAACAATAGGTAAAACTCCGCTTATCGTCTTCTTAAAAAATGACCTTCGCGAAAACAAATTATCTTTTTTCATTCTTTTTCGAGATTAATAATTACACTTAAACCAACATTAAGCCGCAAATATACTAGTAACAGCCTGCCACCTCTTATTTTTCACATGGTGCTTTTGCACGATCCATTTTGCCCAAATGGGCATTAAAAAAAATACACAAATCCCTTAAAATCCAAGAGGCAATACAAGCTATCACTTTCATCTTGGTTATATTAAAAACTCAAGCCATAACAACTACCCGAGCAGCAGCCAGTACAAGACGAGCAGTTTCCCAGGCAAGTATAAGCACAACTACCTTTGCAGCCTCCACGGCAATACTCATAGCATGTGCCCGTACAACTCGAAAGACACGAGCCCGAACAGCTATAACAATTTGTCGGTGCTTTTTCTGCTTTCAACAAATGAGGAACTCCACCTAACACCACCGCGCCTAAAACTGGCAATACACTTTTAGCAGCATTCTTAAAAAACTCTCTGCGAGATTGAATATTATTCTTTTTCATATATACAATAGTTTAAATCACAATCTTCCTTTTCCATGACACACACCACATTTACCTGTTCCCCTACATACGGGACAAGTTGTCTTTTGACGTGTATCCGTACCAGTATAGGTTCCTGTTTGCTGCCAATAAGATCCGGCTCCTGAGCAGGTTGTACAACGTCCTGTTCCTCCGCATCCCGAGCAGGTAGAACTAGAAGACGAGGAAGAGGAACCAGACCCAAAGCCCCACGTACCTCCACCAGACATCATAGCATCAGTCTGCAATTTGGCAGCCACTTGCTGGCAAAAAGCTTTTCGATTCTCCTTCGTTGCCCCCCAATATCCCTGTCGAGATATTCGTTTCAGAGCAGCTCTAGCATCATAACTTCCCATCTCTGCGGCCTTCCCATATATATCGTCAACTAAAGAATGATCGGTTTCAACACCCATTCCGAGTTCTACCATCGCTCCGAGATAAAATCCAGCATCTTTGTTATCCAAGTCAAAAAAAGCCTCCCTAAACGTCTCCAATGCACCGTCATAATCTTGAGACGCAAGTTTTTGTCTACCTTGCACTACCAACATTAAAGACCGTCCCCAATTAAAAGCAGCTTGATTGGAGTCGAACTGAGCCTTAGTACAAAGAGGCACTAACAAAAACAATAAAACAATAATTTTTTTCATTTAGAAAATAGTTTTAGCCCTGTAGAACATCCCAGAGTAGGCGGTTAATATTGCTTGGGGATAAGATACTAAAAAAGACGTGGGAGTCTATACTTCTCGCCTATCCCAAGTCTTCGGGCTCTCGCATTGCCCCCATCTTCGGGATAAGCAACAGCAGATAGCCCACGTCATGACGTATTATAAAAATGAAACGCAACAATATGCCGTGACCATAATAGACACGACAGAATTTGGTGCGCTTGGTATAATACACCTTTCGTGGACGTTCTCGTTGCCTTATCTTTTGAAGATGGATTCAAATTTGCGAGATTCGAAGACTTCAAAGATAACGTTCCGTAAACGTCCTTTACCAGTAAATAACCCACCCACCCATACAACGGGCAACTGCGAGTCGGTGCAAAATTAAGAAAGTATTCCGAACTACCCAAATTTTTTAGCAAGAAAAATCACAAAGAGACTTTTTTCATCTTAATCACTCCATTTTCAGGATTCACTGTCACAAACAAGAGGACTTACTCCCATACTACAGAGTCCGAACGCTTAACAATGATTAACTTGACAGGCGTGCTTTCCTCGATTATTATTTGTAAATTTGCCACATATAAGCATTTTACAGTTGCCAACCCATCAATACGTTTCCGCTCATGAGATACCTTGATCCAAAAGCCGACCTCACATTCAAGAAGATATTCGGTGAGCACAAGGACCTGCTCATCAGTCTGCTCAATGCCTTGCTACCTTTGGCAGACGATGAGCAGATAGAGAGTGTGGAGTATCTGTCGCCAGAACTCGTGCCCGAAACCTACGTCGGAAAAAACAGTATTGTGGACGTAAGGTGTCGCGACGTCAAGGGCAGACAGTTTATCGTCGAGATGCAGATGCTATGGACGGAGGCATTCAAGCAGCGCGTCCTCTTCAACGCCTCCAAAGCCTTCGTACGACAACTGGATAAGAAGCGCAAGTACGAATTGCTGCAACCCGTCTATTCGCTCAACCTCGTCAACGAGACGTTTATGAAGGACTATCCCGATGAGTTTATCCACAATTATAGCGTGGTGCATGAGCTCCACAGCGACGAGATCATAGAAGGTCTCCACTTCACCTTCGTAGAACTGCCCAAGTTTCAGGCCCACTCCCTCAAGGAGAAGAAAATGGCCGTACTGTGGCTACGATTCCTTACGGAGATCGACGAGCAGACAAAGCAAGCGCCACAGGAGCTTTTGGACAATCCCGAGACCTGCAAGGCGCTAAAGGCCGTGGAGGAATCGGCAATGACCCAAAACGAGCTCCTCGCCTATGAGGACTTCTGGGACAAACTCGGAGCAGAACGCCTGCTATTTGTGGACTCCAACAGAATCAACAGGGAGGAAGGAAGAACCGAAGGACGGGCCGAGGGAAAAGCAGAAGTTGCACGCAACCTGCTGCACATGGGAATGTCTGTTGACGATGTGGCCAAAGCCTGCGGAGTGACAAAAGAAGAAGTAGAACGATTAAGATAGTATAGTTCACATGAGATACCTTGATCCAAAAGCCGACCTCACATTCAAGAAGATATTCGGTGAGCACAAGGACCTGCTCATCAGCCTGCTCAATGCCCTGCTGCCCCTGGCAGACGATGAGCAGATAGAGAGCGTGGAGTATCTGTCGCCAGAACTCGTGCCCGAAACCTACGTCGGAAAAAACAGTATTGTGGACGTGAGGTGTCGCGATGTCAAGGGCAGACAGTTTATCGTAGAGATGCAGATGCTATGGACGGAGGCATTCAAGCAGCGCGTTCTCTTCAACGCCTCCAAAGCCTTCGTACGACAACTGGATAAGAAGCGCAAGTACGAATTGCTGCAACCCGTCTATTCGCTCAACCTCGTCAACGAGACGTTTATGAAGGACTATCCCGATGAGTTCATACACAACTATAGCGTGGTGCATGAGCTCCATAGCGACGAGATCATAGAAGGTCTCCACTTCACCTTCGTAGAGCTGCCCAAGTTTCAGGCACACTCCCTCAAGGAGAAGAAAATGGCCGTGCTATGGCTACGATTCCTTACGGAGATCGACGAGCAGACAAAGCAAGCGCCACAGGAGCTTTTGGACAATCCCGAGACCTGCAAGGCGCTAAAGGCCGTGGAGGAATCGGCAATGACCCAAAACGAGCTCCTCGCCTATGAGGACTTTTGGGACAAACTCGGAGCAGAACGCCTGCTGTTTGTAGACTCCAACAGAATCAACAGGGAGGAAGGAAGAGCAGAAGGAAGAGCAGAAGGACGGGCAGAAGGAAGGGCCGAGGGAATTATAGAAGGCTGCGCCAAAGTGGCCAAAAACTTATTGAACCTTGGAATGGCCTTGGACGAGATTGCCAAGGTCACAGGATTGGACATCGAAACGATTGAAAAAATGAAATGACGAGGAGTCGCCCAAGACAGATCGTGGAAAGGTGAGGATTTTCAATTATCGGTAGGAAGCAAACGGATTTCATTCGACCTCCTACCGATATTTTTTGCTTTGACAACACTAAACGTCAATAGTTACCGACCAGCCTCATCTCATATCCTTCGATATTACTTTATACCCAAACCGGACTAAAACAGTTTGTCCACATCCACCGACAACCCCACCTGTAGGGCAATGCCATCAGTAAGCGGACAATTGAGGTAGTAATACTGGGGGCGATAATTGAAAAGATTGTCGAGAGCCGCCGTCACCTTGACCGCAGGTCCAAAACGCTGCACCAGCGAGAGCTTCCATATCGTGTAGGCTGGGTATGAGACATTCACCATTCCCGCGCTCACGTCATAATAGTTCTTATACTCCACGTTGTCCGTACCTGAGAGGATGCGGCCATTGAGCCCGATATTCAGGCCATACGATTTGGAGAAATCGTGGTCGTAGTCGATGCGCACATTCACCGCGTGAGCACGTGCGGGAATATACTGGTTGTTGATGGAGTGGCCCTCCTTGTCTGTGGGAAGCTGCTCTTTGGTATAAGCATAAGTCAATCGCGCCGACACGCCATTGCTCCAACGAGCCTGGGCCCCTACTTCGCCACCCCAAACGCGATAGTTGTCCAAGTTGGCATAGGGAAGATAAGGCAGGCGGTCGGTAGCCGACTTGAAATAAGGGGCTGCCGTAGCGAGTTTGTTGACGACGATATTATAGTAAGCAGAGGCCGTGAGGTTGTAGTGTCCCTTGTTATAGTCTGCCGACAGGTTGAAGTTATGGCTCACCTCGGGTTTCAACTTGTCATTGCCCTCAACGATCCATATCCCCGACATGTCGAAGTTGTAGTACCTCTCCTTCAGTGTCGGTGCCCGAAACCCCATACCGTATCCCGCACGCAGCGAGAGGTTGGGCAGAAGACGATAGCGCAAGTTGAGCTTGGGAGTAAGGCGGGAGCTTCCCCCATCAGAAAAATAGTCATAGCGCACGGCAGCAACCACCTCCAGTTCGCGGGTAGCCATCCAGTCGTATTGGGCAAAGACATCGAAGCAATCTTGCTGGCGCGTGTCTCCTACAAGGTAAGTGTTGAAGAGATAGTCGTGCATGAAGTCCGCACCCATCGTCAAGACATCACCCCCTGAGAACGTATGGCTGTATAGTCCCCGAAACGTATTCTGCACATTGCTGTAGTCGCGGACATCCAGGCGGCGAAGTATCTGATAGTCCGACTTGTCATACTGGTCGAAGGCATAATGCACCTGCAGCACGTCGTCGTCAGAAAGTCGCCAGTCACAACGCAGTCCGCCAGAGAAGTCACGATAGCGCTCCGCGAGTCCTGCCGTGCGCGAAGTCTCACGAAAGAAATAGCCAGCCCTGCCCGTGAGGCTCAATGCCGACGAAGGCGACCAAGAGACCTGTTCCCTCAGATTGACACTTTTGTCGCCATAGATGGTGGTGACAACACGCGTCACAGGATGGTCCGCGCTGTGAACGTCAAAATCATCCGTAGCATTGTACTGGGCCGTCAACGTATTACTCCAATGCTTTCCCCTTAGTCCGAAAGTGCCCCCATAGCGCCGTCCACCATGTTTCGAGAGTCGTCCATTCAAATTCAGGGTCCAAGGCTGGTCCGCCTTTTTCGTAATGATATTGACCACACCTCCTACGGCATTGCTGCCATAGAGTGCCGAGGCCGCTCCTTTCACGATCTCTATCCGCTCCACGTTGTCCATAGTCAGTCGCGAGAAATCGACATCGTCCATTGTCTCGCCTGCCAACCGCTCACCATCAATCAAGAACAACACCCCCCTGTCCACCAAACCCAGAGAAGTTGAGGTGCGTCTGCTGGTTCATGGCGTAGGAGAACTCCACCCCTGGCAACTCCTGCTGCAGGAGATCCTGCACATTGGTGGCATCCTGGCGAGCGATGTCTCGGGCCGAGATGACGCGGGTCTGGATGGGAGTCTCCTTCAGAAACTTAGGTGTGCGCGTACCTGTTACAACCACCTCGGCGAGACTGTCCTCGGCGAAGATGGTGTCGAGAAAAGCCTCATCGACAACATCCTCTTGCACCTTCTGTGCCGAGGCCAATAACGGAGCGGAGCAGAGTAACAGAAGCAATACGTTTCTTTTTGCCATTTTCTTAATATGGATATTTATAATTGATGGTCAGCCAGCATTTCGTGCCCGTAGCCGAAAGGTAGTTTTCGAGTTGCAAAGCCGCATAGGTGCCATCGGCAAGACGCAGGATAAAGACGTGGCTGTCGTGAACAAACGATGGCGGCATAGGAGGAACCTGTATCGACAACCACGAGGAGAGCGTGCGGTTGATGCTGATTCCCTGCGACGGGACCAATCCCAAAAGCATCTGCTCCTGACTGTCCCACACCTCGTTTTGTGTCCATTCGTCAGGAGTGAACTCCATATCGTGAAACGGCTCGCTGGTCTCCGGCAACTGATCCATGGAGGTGTAGGATGTACGCAAGGCCGCTCCGCCATGGGTGCGCACGTTGTTGCGGTGGACGGCAAAGGACCATGCGTCAGGCTCAGGCTGTGGGTCGCAGGGCACAAACGAGCGAAACTCATTGCGGGAGAGACCAGCACCAAAGACATCAAACCAATAGAGGTACTGGCCCGAGCGCCCATCAGCATCACCTGTGAGCGACATAGGAATAGGGTAAGGCGTCCATTCGGTTTGGGCCTTTCGCAGATCGTCCTCCTTCCCCTCCGCACTCAACTGCTGCAACTGCTTGAGATCGACATAATACCAGTCCGTCCAACTCGTCGCGTCGATAAGCAACTGACCCTTGGCGGGAACCACCTCCGCCTCGGGCTGGTCGTAAAGATCGTCGAGGATGCCATGGCAGGCAGCAAGCGACAAAACGACCAGGCCGGAGGCGGCGATGGAAATTGTTTTCTTCAGAAAGCTGAAGGCCATCATCTTCTGAGATACTTCTTCCCGTTGACGATGACGACACCCTTGGTGTGATCACTGACGCGCTGTCCTGCGAGATTGTAAGCTTTGCCCTCATAGGCACGCGTCGTACGGAACGAGCCGTCGGCGGTCACGCCATCGATGGCAGTGGCATCGACCTGGAATGTGGAAACGATACCGAAAGGCATGGCACCCATCTGGAAAGTATTGACGATCGACTCCACGTTGGAGCCATCATACTTCACGAAAATGTTGTTGTCGCGCTCACTATTGAAGGCATAGTCGCCGTCCATGGTCTTCGTGCCACCCTGCATGGCGGTGAAATGGAAACTCAGGCCGTCGCCCTTGTAGTCGCGGTAGAAGCCGCCTCGGGTCTCGTCGTAGGTCAGTCCCTTCACGACGTATGAGCCGAGGGTGAGATCGCCCATGATGGTCCCTTCGAGGGCGTAGGTGGGAACTTCCACATCCACTTTCTCCACATTCCCATCCATATATTTGCGCACCTGGTAGGTGACGCTCTTATTATCATAGGTATAAGCCCCGCCGACCGAGACGCTGATGCCACCCGAAACCGCCTTGACATAGTACGACTTGATGGTGTAGGTCATTTCGAGGGGCATCTTGCCATACTTGAAGACAGCAGTCAGCGAGAGCGCATGATCGGCCATATTATAAGTGCCCGAGAAAGATGTGCCCGTGATGGTCTTCTCCTCTCCTCCAACTGTCACGGAAGAGGAGAACGGCTGCTGCGCAAAGGTGATGACGTGGTCGGCTCCCATCGAGAATTTGAGATCGCGGATGGTAAACGAGGGTATGGTCTGCATTCCTTTCATGGCAGGCAGGGTGATGTGCCCAGTCTCCATGTCAGCCATCTCAAAGAGTATGGTGTCGCTCGGATTGTCATTGCTGGTCGATGAGACAGACATATTGGATGCGCCCACAAACTTCATGGGACCGTGCATCTGTCCCATCATCGTCGTTGCCACGAAGAGGGCAGCGAGAAGGGTAAAAAACTTTTTCATTGTCTTACGTTGATTTTTATTTTATTCTATTCTACTAATCTACTTTTTCATTTTATTACTGTTGACTTTCCCTTGCATTATAGAGCCAATAGCCCACTACCAGCAAGATAAAGACCACGAGGATAGCGACCATCTCCACGACATGATGGAGCGGATCGACCCATATCTCCTTGAAAAATCCATTGCGCCCGGCTATTTCCACAAAAGACCAGAAGACAATGACGATGGCATAAGCCATGCGCAGGCTTCGGCCCCAACTGCCGATGCGCAGTTGGCGTTTGAACATCAGTGCCGATCCTATCAGGCAGACCACGGCGATGATGTAGGTCACAGGGTGATGATCGCCCAGAAACACGGGGTCATAGCAGAACATCAGCAGTAGATAGAGGCCCCACATCATGACATTCCATTCCATAAACATGACGATACTCGCATGGTGGGCCATCGGCCTCAGTTCCACACGGTTCTTCAGGCCGCAATGGTTTTGCACCCATTGGATGAAGAGGCAGCCGCTACGGGTGCAGAAGACATAGAGGAGGACGATCATCATCCACATGCCAAACGTCGCAGGCATGATGAGGTATTCGGGGCGCGAGCCACGGATCTCCTTCAGTTCGACACGGGAGAAGTCTTCAAGGGGAGTGCCGTTGATGGTGAAGGTGTGATGGACCGCCACACCATCGACATACTGGCTGATCGTCTCCACGACACCATTGCCCACCAAGTCGCAGTGGACACCATAGCGCTGAGCGTAATAGGCAAGGAGAAACTCCACCCAACCTGTCCAGAAGAGCAATGCCCCCGCAAGTCCGAAGCAGGTCTGCCGGGTGTCGCCCTTGACGAAAACACCCCAGATCGTAATGACAAGCCCCATGAACCCCATGGCAAAAGCCGAATAATGGAGCGCGGTAGGGGTGAGGAAATGCTCCATCAGAATCATCAGCGCATGGCCAAGCGGCATGAGCAGCAAGACGATAAGGATAGCACCCAGTGCCTTGCCTGGGTATTTTTTCTCTTTCATTCTTTGTCGGTTAAGTTGATTAAAATGTATACATCCTATTAACTCCCGAGCGATATCAAGGACAGACAGTCACTCCCCCTTGTATGGTTTTTCCTCGAAAGCGGGTGCAAAATTACCGCTTTTGGACATTCGACACAATACCCAAAAATGGTGATTTGGGCGCATGGACTTTTTATGGCAAGACCCTCCTGTGATTACCAGAATGACAAGGAAAACACCAAAAAAGAAAGGCGAAGGTTTGCGGGTCTCATGAAAAACATGTACCTTTAGCCTCGAAAAGAAAAAGAACAAACGAATGAGATACGGAAGAAAATGGATAGCAGCAGTCGCCATGGGCCTGCTGAGCCTCAACGCGATGGCGCAAAAGCTGACGGAATATGTCGATCCGTTCATCGGTACGACCAATTTCTCGGTATGCAACCCCGGGGCAGTACTGCCCCACGGCCTGATGTCGGTCGTTCCCTTCAACGTGATGGGAAGCGACCTCAACACGTATGACAAGGACGCAAGGTGGTGGTCCGCGCCCTATGAGTACCACAATAAGTACTTGACGGGCTTCGCCCATGTCACCCTCAGCGGTGTGGGATGTCCCGAACTGGGCACACTATTGACAATGCCGACGAGCGGAAAGCTCTCTGTCGATTATCACGACTACGGATCCGAATACGACGGCGAACAAGCAAGGCCGGGCTACTACGGTGTCAATCTGAAGAAGTATGGCATCCGTGCCGAAGTCACCTCCACACTCCGTTCCTCACGCGAACGCTTCACCATGCCGAAGGGCGAAGGACACCTGCTGCTCAACATCGGAGACGGACTGACCAACGAAACGGGTGGCATGGTGCGGCGCGTCAACAACCAGGAGATAGAGGGCATGCGCCTGCTCGGCACTTTTTGCTACAATCCGCAGGCTGTCTTCCCCATCTACTTCGTCATGCGCGTCAACAAACTGCCCAAGGAGCAGGGAGCATGGAAACAGCAACCCACACGCCAGGGCGTAAAAGGTGAATGGGATCCTGACAACGGACGACTGAAACTATACAAGAACTACACCCGCGAACTGGCTGGAGACGGTATCGGCTACTACTACTCCTTCGACTGCGATGAGGGGGAGCAGGTGGAGGTCAGCATGGGCGTGTCCTTCGTCAGCATAGAAAACGCCCGCGAGAACCTCGACCGGGAGCAACCGCAGGGCACGACTTTCGAGCGCATCGCTCAGCAAGCCGACAAGGAATGGGAGCAGACGCTTGGGCGCATCTCCGTCAAGGGCGGCACGGATGCACAACGCCGCGTATTCTACACGGCCCTCTACCATACACAGCTCCACCCGAATATCCTGCAGGACTGCAACGGCGACTACCCTGCCATGGAGCAAGGCGAGACGCGCAATACCAAGGACAACCGCTACACGGTGTTCTCGCTCTGGGACACCTACCGCAACGTGCATCAGCTCCAGACCTTGATTTTCCCCGACAAGCAGACGGACATGGTACGGTCAATGATCGCCATGTATGACGAATGGGGATGGATGCCGCGCTGGGAACTGTTCGGACGCGAGACCTGGGCCATGGAGGGCGACCCCGCCATCCCTGTCATCACGGACACCTGGCTGAAGGGACTCCGCGACTTCGATATCGACAAGGCGTATGAGGCTTTCCGCAAGAGTGCGACACTCCCTGGGGCTGAAAACAAGATGAGACGCGACATCGATCCATACATCAGCAAAGGCTACATCCCGCTCGGTGTGTTCGCCCAGGACAACTCGGGAGACAACTCGGTATCGCACGCATTGGAATATTATGTTGCCGACAATGCCCTCTCGCTTCTGGCCGCAGACCTCGGACACAAGCAGGACGCACAGATCTTCCGCCAGCGAAGCCTCGGCTACAAGCACTACTACGACCCGGCAACGGGTGTCTTGCGCCCCATCAATGGCGACGGATCCTTCCTCACGCCCTTCGACCCCAAGGATGGTGCCAACTTCTCCAACGCACCAGGCTTCCATGAGGGATCGTCGTGGAACTACACTTTCTACATACCCCACGACGTTGGCGGACTGGCCAAACTGATGGGCGGACAACGGAAGTTTATCGACAAGCTCCAGTCGGTCTTCGACAACGATCTCTACGATCCAGCCAACGAACCAGACATCGCCTATCCGTACCTCTTCTCCTACTTCAAGGGTGAGGCGTGGCGCACACAGCGAGAGGTCTTGCGCCTGTTGGAACGCTATTACAAGGACCAACCCGATGGCATCCCGGGCAATGACGACACGGGAACGATGTCGGCATGGGCGATCTTCTCGATGATGGGCTTCTACCCTGATTGCCCAGGATCACCCTACTACACGCTCACCACGCCTGTCTTCGATGAAGTGACGATCCACCTCGACCCGAAGTATTACCCGCAGGGCGACATCACCATCACGACCACACACGGCAAGGGAACGGGCCGCTACATCCAGTCTATGTCGCTGGGTGGAAAACCGCTTCATAGCTACCGCATTTCCCATGCACAACTCATCGGAGGCCGCCATCTGACGATGCAGGTGGGAGACAGATAATAAGGCCAGAGAGCAGAGTCTTTTCCTACCTTTCACAACACGCAGACCGCCCCGCCCCGAGCCTGACGGCTTGGAGCGGGGCGGTTGCAATCATGGAAAGTCCCTACAGACTACACGTCGTATTCGAAGGTGAAGATCTTCTCCGTGTTGATCGAGTTGCCCACCGTACAACCGCGATGGGTGAAAGCCTCAAGGCGTTTGCGCTTCTTCTCGGGCACGTCCTGGCCAAAATGGAAGTGGATGGCAATGCGCTCTACCACACTATGGGCAGCGTCGAAGCCGATCTCCTTCAGTTCGGCATGCCATCCCGTGGTGTCCACATCTTCCTTGGCAGCTCCCATCGAAGCCGTGGTCAACGCACATGCCATCAGCGACTGGGCAAACAGCACTACGGGGGTGGGATACTCGCCTACACCTCCCTGCTCTGCAGGGACGTCGGTGTGGGTCAATTCTCTCTCGTTCTGAATCTCCATGCGGAACTGGCCCGCATTCTTTACTGTGACCATAAGCTCATTTAATTTGGTTATTGACAGAATGAAAAATACAAAAAACGTGCCACAGCGTCACAGACCATCTTCTAAAACGACAAAGCAGACAGTTTGGCCTGCCAAATATTCATATCGAAAACGGGCAGAACGCTATTGCGCACTGCCCGTTTCGGATTTCGAGAATCCGGTCTTTCGACTCCGCCACTGCTTGGAGGGATGCGTCTCGCGACGGTGTTCCCACATACAAGCGGCGGTGTTATCCAGTTTTCAAACAATCAAATTCACCTCTCAAACTAATTTCACCTATTATAAGCGAAAACGGGCACGCTTGCCGTCTATCTTACCTTAAATGATTAACAACTAAAAACCTATAAAAATCAGTTACTATTAAACTAAACTCTATGCTTTATTGACGGTGCAAAGGTAGGCATTATTCCGTTGGCAAGAGACTATTTCCTCATAAAAAGTGCATGATTCGCTCAAATTTTGACCTAAATCAACATCTATAAAGTATTCCACCAGCCGCCACTGAAGACCCGCGAGAAGCCGGGAAGGCCCCGCAACATCTTTACAAAGCAGAAAGAAAGGTTTCATTCCATAATAGTAAAGGATTTTTAAAGCATTTTGTTTTTCGGTTTCTAAACTTATTGCTAATTTTGTAGCGCATTTTATACAGAGGACAAGAATGACGGGTAAGAACTTTTTTGAAAAGCTTTTCAGCACCTATGTCGCAGGCCATGTCACCGCCATCGCCATCGTCGTTGCCTTGCTTTGCATCGGCGTGAAGTACGGCGTGGCCTACTATACCCACCACGGCGAATCGTTCGTCGTGCCCAACGTCGTGGGCATGCAGCTCGAAGAGGCGGAGAAAAAGATGTCGGAAGCCGGGCTCCAGCTCGTCGTGCAGGACACCAACTACGTCAGGACAATGCCTCCCGACTGCGTACTGGAGCAGAGTCCGGGACAGGGCAAGCGCATCAAATCGACCCATATCGTCTATGTGACCATCAATGCGGCCAATCCTCCCGCACTCGTCATGCCCGATCTGGCCGACAACAGTTCCTACCGGGAGGCACGCGCCACGCTGCTCGCCATGGGATTCAAGACCGTCGAGCCCAAATACACACCGGGAGAGAAGGACTGGGTCTATGCCATCCTCGTCAATGGCAGACGCGTGGAGGTGGGAGAACGAATCCCTGCCGACGCTACAATTGTCATACAGGTAGGCGACGGCACCCGACTACCCTCCGACACGCTCAACAATGCGGCATCGGAGAACGAGTATGAGGAGGTGGAAGAAGAAGTGCCTACCTACGAGGAGGACTACGAGATCATAGAAGTGCCCATCGACGAGGTGCAGCCTGAGGACGAAATCCTCTCAGGCGACGTGGCACCGTCACGCCCCTCACAACATTCGGGGGAGTAGCCACGGAAAATGACCTCAGGGAGTAGTTTTCCCTACAGTATATATAATAAGGTATAAAGGAAATGGAAGAAGAACGAATCGACGACGAACTGCTGGACCTTGACGACGTACTGGCGCCAGAGGAGGCCTCCAGCGATACCGGACAGCTCTACGAGCACTTCCGCGTGGAGGTCGATAAAGGGCAGGAGCCGGAGCGCATCGACAAGTATCTCTCCGTGAGGATGCAGCACTCAAGCCGCAACCGCATACAGAAGGCCGCCGACGCTGGATCCATCCACGTCAATGGCACGCCGGTAAAGAGCAACTACAAGGTACGCCCAGAGGACGTGATTACCTTGATGCTCCACCAGCCGAAGCACGACACGAGCATCGTGGCGGAGGACATTCCGCTTGACATCGTGTATGAGGACGATCAGCTGATGGTCATCAACAAGCCTGCGGGCATGGTGGTGCATCCTGGAGCTGGCAACTTCCACGGCACGCTCATCAATGCCGTGGCGTGGCACATGCGCAACGTGCCGTCCTTTGACGCGAACAACCCCGAGGTGGGACTGGTTCATCGCATCGACAAGGACACCAGCGGTCTGCTGGTGGTGGCCAAGACGCCTGAAGCCAAGACACTGCTCGGCAAGCAGTTCTTCCACAAGACAACCCACCGTAGCTACATCGCGCTCGTCTGGGCCAACTTTGTGGAGGAAGAAGGGCGCATAGAGGGAAATATCGCCCGCGACGTGCGCGACCGTCTGCGCATGGCCGTCTTCCCTCCCGACTCGGAGACGGGCAAGCCAGCCGTAACCCATTGGCGCGTACTCGAACGCTTCGGCTACACGACGCTCGTGGAGTGTATCCTCGAGACAGGACGCACACACCAGATCCGCGCACACATGCGCCACATCGGCCATCCGCTCTTCGGCGACGCACGCTATGGCGGCACGGAGATCCTGCGCGGACAGCGTAGCAGCACCTACAAGGCGTTCATACAGAACTGCCTTCGCATCTGCCCGAGACAAGCCCTCCACGCACGCACACTGGGCTTCGTCCACCCCACGACGGGACAGCAGATGGATTTCACGTCGCCCTTGCCAGCCGACTTGGAGCAACTGCTCGCAAAATGGCGGGACTACATCAATGGCACGACGCAGGACACCTTCGTCGAGCAATAAATATGAACTTCAAGACAAAGTATAGATAGATGAAGAATTTAAAGAGAACTATCGCGATTGTGTGCGGCGGAGACTCCTCCGAACACGACGTTTCCCTCCGCTCTGCGCAGGGACTCTATTCCTTTTTCGACAAGGAGCGCTATGATGTCTATATCGTAGATGTGCGCGGCACCGATTGGCGCGTACAGCTTCCTGGCGGCGAGGAGGCAAAAATCGACCGTAACGACTTTTCATTCGTCAAGACTGACGGCACCGCCGTCGTCTTCGACTATGCCTATATCACCATCCACGGACAACCTGGCGAGAACGGCCCCATGCAGGGCTACTTCGACTTGATACACGTCCCCTACTCCACGAGCGGCGTGCTGGTCGAGGCCATGACCTTTGACAAGTTTGTGCTCAACCGCTACTTGGGCAGCTTCGGTATCCATGTGGCTGATAGTGTGCTGCTCCGCCGCGGCGAGACATACAACGAGGAGGAGATCGCCAAGCGCATCGGCATGCCTTGCTTCGTGAAGCCAGCCAACGACGGCAGCAGCTTCGGCGTGTCCAAGGTGAAAAACGCCGATCAGCTGGAACCAGCCTTGCGCGTAGCCTTCATGGAAAGTAGCGACGTGATGGTAGAGGCTTACCTCGATGGCACAGAGATCACACAGGGCATCTACAAGACGCGCGAGCGCAGTGTCCCCTTCCCCATCACCGAGGTCGTCACCACCAACGAGTTCTTCGACTATGACGCCAAGTACAACGGACAGGCGGACGAGATCACGCCAGCGAGAATCAGTCCCGAGACGGCAGAGCGCGTCACCGAAATCACCAGTCGCATTTATGATATCCTCCATGCCAACGGCATCATCCGCATCGACTACATTATCACCCACGACGCGGAGGGCAACGAGGTCATCAACATGCTGGAGGTGAACACCACCCCGGGCATGACGACGACGAGCTTCATACCGCAGCAAGTGCGTGCGGCAGGACTCGACATCAAGGATGTGCTGACTGAAATCATAGAGAATCAGTTCTGAACTGCATGCTCATGAATCTTCCGACTGCTCCCGCAACGGAGTTTTCATGAACAGTCCAGGCTAAAAACCATTCCGCTCCCCGCCTGCTTCAAAGCGGACGGGGAGAAGGCGGCACAAGCCATATCATCTATTCAAAAACCTTTCAACTACATCTCGATTATGATTATCCCAGAAGAATTCAACGACATCCGCCCATACGAGCCGGAAGAGCTGCCCGCAGTGTACGACCGTCTGGTGCAGAACCCGCAATTTCTGCAGATGGTATCATTCCTCTTCCCAGAGGCTACGCCCGAGATCATCTCACAGAAGATGCACGAGTGCAAGACGAACATGGACTTCCAGCTCGTCTTCGCCTACCGCTTTCTGAAGAAGCTCATCTCCAAGGCAAGCACAGGTCTTGACATGGACGTGACGGCGATAGACAACAAGCACAACTATACGTTCATGAGCAACCACCGAGACATCGTGCTCGACTCGGCCTTGCTCGACGTGCTGCTCATCGACCACGGCTTCGAGACCACCTGCGAGATCGCCATCGGCGACAACCTGCTGTCCATCCCCTGGGTGCTCGACGTGGTACGCCTCAACAAGTCGTTCATCGTCAAGCGCGGCCTGATGGCCCGCGAGCGCCTCCAGGCAAGTCAGAAACTCGCCCGCTACATGCACTTCGCCATCTCCGAAAAGCATCAGAACCTCTGGATCGCACAGAGGGGAGGGACGCGCCAAGGACTCCGACGATCGCACGCAGAAGGGCATCCTGAAGATGCTGGTCCTCGGTGGGGAGGGCGACGTGCTCGACCGCCTCGTCAACCTCCACATCGTGCCACTCGCCATCAGCTATGAGTACGACCCCTGCGACTTCCTCAAGGCACAGGAGTATCAACTGAAGCGCGACGATCCCAACTGGAAGAAGGGGCCGTACGACGACATCATCAGCATGCGGACGGGCATCCTCGGACTGAAGGGGAAAATCCACTATCATGTGGCAGCCTGCATCGACGACTACCTCAACGGTCTCCGTGAGCAGAAACTCAGCAAGTCGGACTTGCTGGACACCATCTGCACCCACATCGACCACGAGATCCACCGCAACTACCGCCTCTATCCCAACAACTACATCGCTATGGACGAGCTGGACGGCACAGACCATACCGACCACTACACGGAGGACGATGTGCGGAAGTTCAAACTCTATATCCAAAGCCAATTGGCCAAGATCAAGATTCCCAACAAAGACGAGGAGTTCTTGCGCGAGCGACTGCTCACCATGTATGCCAACCCGGCACGCAACTACATCGAGGCAGTCAGAGGATAAGACCTGCTTTCCCATTCCATTCCCTACCCCACTCATGCGGGGGCTGGGAATGGGATTTTTCATAGACTACACCAACCACATCCATGCGCTTTTCTGAGTTTTTCGTCATCCATCATTCCGACCGCAAGGTGCTGACTTTTCTCCTTGCGCTGGCTACCATCCTTGTCGTCCTGATCTATCTGACGGGCAACGATGGCGGGGAGACCGTGCTCACCGCAGCCGACAGTCTGGCTGCCGAAGAGCAACCTGGATATGGAAAGGGACGGCAGGCTCCTCCCTATCGTGCCTATCAGACGCAGGATGGACGGCAGATAGAACTGTCGCCGTTTGATCCCAACACGGCAGACAGCACTCAACTACTGCGCATCGGTCTCCAGCCGTGGCAGGTCCGTGCCGTCTATAAGTATCGTGCAAAAGGCGGCGTCTTCCGTACCCCTCACGACTTCGGACGTCTCTATGGCATGACGCGTAAGCAATATGAGGAACTGGAGCCCTACATCTGCATCGGCGACGACTACCAGCCTGCCTACACACAGTTTGCATCGCGGGAGGAGGAAGCGCGCGAACGTTACGAGGCGTACAAAGCCTCCGACCAATATGTGCCCTACCAAAAGTATGACCGCGACACCGTGCGCTATCCTGTGAAGCTGCGACCTGGCGAACAGGTCGATTTGGCCCTCGCCGACACCTCGCTCCTAAAGAAGATTCCAGGCATCGGGGCGGGCTGGGCACGACGCATCGTCAACTACCGCAACCGCCTGGGTGGCTTCTACAACGTCAGCCAGCTACGAGACCTTGACGGCTTCCCCGCCGAAGCGCTCCCCTTCCTCACCCTCCGGGGCGAGAAAATCACAAAACTCAACATCAACCAACTCTCGCTGAGCCAACTCCGCAAGCACCCGTACATCAACTACTTCCAAGCCAAAGCTATCTGCGACTATCGGAGGCTCAAAGGTCCATTGCATAGCCTTGACCAGCTCCGCCTCCTACAAAAGGACTTTCCGCCAGAAGCCATCGATCGGTTGCGCCACTATGTCACCTTCTGATTGAACAATGACACCATAAAGCTATATGAAAAAATACTATTTACTTCTCATTTTGCTCACCATATCACTACAAGTGTACTGCAAGACCATTAGGGGAGAGGTGGTGGACAGCTTAGGCCTTCCTGTTCCCTTCTCCACTATTGTCGTGGACCATTCTCAAAAGATAGGCACAACCAACAAGTACGGAAGGTTCGTTTTGGAGAATGTTTCTTCGGACAAATGCCTGCTGACAGTGTCAAACATCGGGTACGAAACAAAGCATATAATTGTACCCCAAGGAGACGATGACCTCTTCCTACAAATATCCTTGAAGGAACAAGTCGTCCAACTGGCAGATGTGGACGTGGTGTATGGAGACATCACATCATTGATCCTAAAGAAGATGGAAAACGTCAAAATGCTCAGAGAGCAACTACCAGCATTTGAAGCCGTGGCCGAATGTCAGATCACCTCTATAGGAAACCTCAAAGAGTTCCCTTCTGATCTCCGCAGCCTACTAAGAAGCTTCCTGGCACTTGCGGGCTATAAAAAAATCTTTCAGTCCTTGGAGCGGAATCCAGATCTGACCCTGACTATCAGAAAAGACATCAGTTTTAACAAAGGCAATTATACGATGGGGAAAGGAGAATTGGTCTCATGCTCTGGCAATATCAGCGAGGAAGAAAAAACCTCATTCCTTAAGAAAAAGTGGGGGTTTAAAGAGAACCTATACGATTTCATTTACAACTCGCTGCGCCATCAGGCCAAAAGAAAGGCCAAGCAAAACAAAAATGGGACGACCACGGATATCCTGAGCTATTCAGGAACATACAAGGAAAATGACAAGACCATTCACGTTCTGAAATCTCCCAATATAGAATATCACATCGTAGCCGACTCCTGGCAGGTATATAGAATGTCATTCCAAGACAAAGCCACAAGAAGCATCATCGAATGTCACGAATATCAGCGAGGAATATACCTACCCGTCTCCTCACACAACGAGAGCATCTACGAATTGGATGCCACCCATGTGTGGAAATTGGCAGACACTACTGTCTATAAATACAAGTAGGACAAACACGTCTCGCCAATTTCATCCTACTGACACTCGGACAGCATAGACCAAGAGCGTTCCATTTCCTCAAGCCCAAAACGGTTGATAGGGAGTGGAACGCTTCTTCGTGACAGATTTTCCTCCTCGTTTCTGCATTTGTCAGAAGGCCTCACACATTGCTTTTTGGCAGAAATAGTAAAAGCATTCTCACCCACATTGTTGTATTTACTTACCATTCAAAGTCGTCTAAAAACACATATCGCAGCGGCAGGCGGAGGTTGGCAGCAGCAACTGTCTTGGGCGTATCGCTGCGCTATGATGTCCAGGAATGAAGGAGTTTGGTTGTCAAATGGTTGGGTAAAGATTTTGCTTTGGATTTTCTTGCCGTGTTTCCTTTATACGATCATTTCGATTGTCTATTTTGTCGCATCATACATAGACAAGTAAGCGGAGGATGGGGTGATTTGAAGTCACCTCATCCTTTTGCCTTTTATTGCCTATACTGCTTTTTTCTATTTTCCAAGAGACGAACTTCTTGGAGATGCACTTTTTATTTCTATATTTACATGCTAAAAGTTATACCATCCTCAGTGTCCCATGCGCGAGGTATCTACCTCCTTGACCGTCTTCTCCTTGTAGCCACCAAACTTATAGATAACTGCAAAAGTGACAGATGCCCAGTTATAGTTGATCTTCATTCGGTAGTCTTGGTTGCCTTGCACGGAACGTGTGTCGTATAGGTTGTTGAAGATGTTGTTGCCATTAAGGCGCAATCCCCATTTACCATCATGCGACGACCATTGCAGTTTGGCATTCATTCTGAAGATAGGACTTATGTCGTAGACTCCTTGTATAGCCTTTGTTTGATAGAAAGGATTAAGAATGAGACGCAAGTCTTGTGTTTGGCATAGTTTTACGGATGCCGTGCCTCCAAGTATAACCGACAGTTTCTTGCGATTGAACGGCAAGTCGAAGAAGTAGCTGCTCTTGTCGTGCTTGTAGGTTCCTACTGCAAACACGTTGCCGTTGAGCCATTTGCCTGCACTGAATATGACTGATGCTTGCAATCCAAAGCTATTGGAATAGTCGAAGTTGGTTTCCTTCATTATCACTGCCATGCGGTCTGTGGTTTGATATGGCAACTGCACAGAATAATCAGGTTTCAGACTTGCGAAAGCCATAAGCGTATAACGTCGCTTTATCTGCCACATCAGATTGACATTATAATAAGAGAAGGGTTTCAAATCGGGATTGCCATGTATCTCGGTGTAGGTGGACGAGTAGAACACATTGCTCATAGTGGACCACGGGAACTCAGAGTTGGAACTGAATGATAGATTGAGCAAATGGTTGTCGTTGACGTTCCACAAAGCATTGAGCGTAGGATATACGCGCCATTTATCCCATATGGGAGAGTGATATTGCTCGGCAGCAACAGATGCTTCAAGACTAATAGCCTTGTTTATCTGCTTGCTGAAACCAGCATATATGTTCCATATCCGCTCATTGTTGTCCACGCTACTTGTCCCATTGGGCAAAACGCTCCCATCCTTGTCTATTGTGGTCTGATAACTCTTGTTGCTTGTGAATTGCCCTTTCACGCCATACGACAATCCCCAGCCGTGTGCCAAAGAATGTGTTTGGTCGGCTGTGAACATCCATTTGTTGATGGTCTGCTCGCTGCCGCTTGTCAGGTTGCGTTCAGTTTCATTTTTGTTTTCCGTAGTTATCGTACCATCGAGGGCTTGTTGCTGAGGCGTGCGATAGTAAGTGTACGAACCGCTAAGGGTTAGTCCGAAAGGAAGCGCGTAGTTAACATCCACATTGTGCAGATATTCATGACTGTCACGATGCATTCCGCTTATGCTTGAACCTGTCGTGCGGCTGTTTGAGTTTGTCTTGTCCCATTGTCCCGTATAGGCTACGTCAAGACGATTGTTCTTGCTAAAGGTATAATTCATCCCCAGTCGGTAGTCGTGTGTAATGCCAAACGACTTCTGCCCGGTTTCATCATTATAGTGTATACGATAGTTGCCAAGTGGATGATTGGCTATGCGTGAAGACTCACCGTAGGAATTGCCGTTTACATATTTATATTGTGCGTCAAGTCCAAACTTGTCTCTTTGCAAGGAAAGATATAAATTACCAAACTCATTGGCGTATTTGTTTTGCCGCATGCCACCAATGATTTGTCCCGAAAGCTGATTGGTACCGGCGTAATCTTTCGTGACGATGTTGATAGCCATGCCACGCACATGATAGCGAGCAGGGGCAGACAGCATCACCTCGGTTTTTGACAACTGTGCGGCTGGCATTGCCTTCAGACGCTCTGTCAGTTGTTCCTGCGTCAATGTGGTGGCTTGTCCGTTGATAATCAACGTTACTTCATTGCCAGAGAACGATATGCTGCCTGTGGCATCGCTGACACCAGGTATGCGTGTCAATGCCTCGTAAGCGTTGTCGGCAGGCAATTGTTTTAAGAGTAGCGGCATATTGTACGACAGCATACCCCGCTCTGCCTTGACAATGGGGCGAGAACCTTTTACCATCACTTCTGGAAGATTGTGCAACATTGTCTCCATTGTGAGCGAATCCGTTTGCGTCAGAGTTTGAGCTTTCACGTTAGCAACTGAAAGCAGAAATAATCCTAAAAAAAATATCTTGTTGGCCATATTTTATCTTTTTAAGTTATCTTTTTCTATGTTATTCAAAAGTACGAAAAACAATCCACAAACGAGAATGTTCTGCTATACGTATAGTAGTGCATTAACCTTTGTTGATTCTTTCCACCAATTCTATAGGTGAAGTAAACTGATAATTATTGATTTTCATCATCTTTTATGTTCATCCACTCAGTCAATATATAACGATAGTTCTTCCGCTCAGTATTATTTATTTCAAGATTATCTCCATAATAGGAATTTTCAAAGCCTGCTTCGTATTTCCAGCTTCCAAGAGTAAACTTAAATAATGCTGGCAAATGCAAATCAATATCTATGGCGCGGATAGAGTCATTAATATGTTTTAGCTTAATCAAGCCTGGATTCCACATACCTAAGGACTTTTGGTTTCCTGTGATATAAACTTCTTGCTTGGCATCTTTTACCACAATCTCAATATGCTTACGATATACTTGTTTTGAAAGCGTAGTCGTATCGTTTGGAGCCAAAGATTTGATAGAGTCAATATAATCAAAATACCCTTGATAGGCATCATGAAGAGCCATAGGGAATGAGGTGAGATGGTTATAATTCAAATATGATTTCCTTTTCCATACAATGTTGCTCGGTAGTTGTTGGGTGTCAAGATAATGATAAACCATTTCTCGTGCAGGTTTCCATGTTCTCCATCCATGAGACAGTCTTTCTTCTCCCGCATCGCTGAAAAAGAGATAGCATCGCTTGTTTACATCAAATTTATAATTGCAAAATTGCGAGGCAAGCATCAACCTATCATTGCCAAAAGTCAAATTTGGAGAAAGAAAAAAATAATCTGTAAATGGATTACCATTCATGAGACATTGCATCATAAAAGAAGCCCCCAAAGAATGCCCAACACCTAAGCTTCGTTCTGTAGTCCTATAATGACTACGGATATAAGGTATCAACTCATACTTAACAAAATCCATCAATTTCTCAGAATGTCCTCCATGTCCATCGTAGCTCTTGATGGTAGCGCTATCGTTTGGCAAGAAATCATCTTGGCGACTATACGTTTCTGTCTGTGGACTGCATATACCAACAACAATAAACCACTTATACTTATTCTGAAACAAAGGCCATGCACAAGTCATGAAAAACTGTTCCATTGTTTGTGCATCAGTTGTATAAACCACATCAAAGTCATTCGCATCAAAATAAGGATAGAAAGGTGGCAAATATACAAACACTTTACGCTTGAAATCAAAATATTTTGATTTCAGCATTAGGGTATCTATTTTTCCTGTTGTATATATGTCTTGATCCAACCCCAAACCATAATCATTTTTCGTTTGGTCAGCAGGAGTTCCTAACGCCTTTTCACTAAAGACATATCCATTTCTATATGTCGCAACAATCTCCTTGTTTAGATTGAGGATATACCCATTCTTGTAAGTACCCACTGCCTTTTCGTTGCTGTGGTCTTCAAATGATTTGCATGAGCAAAGCATGAGAACAATGGAAAATAAAAATACTATCCGTTTCATTAATTGTATTAATAGTATACCTAATTTTTTATCAAGCATAACTTGTTGTCCTCTAATAACTTTTATTAAAGGCTCTATATTATTCACAACCTTATTGATATCACATTTTGTGACATCCATTTTTGACTGGTCGCAAATTGCGACTGGTTCTTTTTTATCTATGTTGTTTGCCATATTTCTATCTTTATTTTTGAGATCACAAATTGTGACCTTAAACATATTGTTGTTATAATGTGTGCAAAGGTAGTGCTTTTAGCCCTTAAACAACAATCGCCCAAAACATTTCTTAGAAATGAACGTAAATTCTTACATTTTATTATTGCAATTGCACTTTGAACATTCTTTTCATTCGTTGCACCGTACTCACGCCCTTTCCACCCAGCTTCGCAACATCCCGAATGGATTACCCTTTGCGGAGCAAACTTATTACTTCCCTATATTCGGCTTTCATCTGTTCTTCCGTTTTTACTGAGCCTACCTTGCGTCCGAGTTTTCCACCTTTCTCTATATACCGCTTCCTTCCTGACTGCAATCGGAATGAGATATTATTACGCTCTTATTGCGCACTGGTTGAAAGCGTGGCTATCATTATAGGAGCAAAGAGGGACGGATGTCCTTTTTCGTCCAATAATGTAAGTTGTTCCTTTTTCGTCCAATAATGTAAGTTGTTCCTTTTGTATGTAGAGGTTAATCCCACAGTCAATGAGTTGGTGACAATGGGCAATGTGAACATGGTTTACCGTAATCTGAAAGCAGACAAGATACGCAAGCGCATATCGCATTACTTTGTCTTGCAACCAATCGTCTTAGAATCTTGGATAACGTCTTTGACACTGTTGCGAAATGCCTGTTGCCACCATTCAAGAGTGTGGAATAAAGTAAGCTCCATCATGCCTGTCTCTTCAAGAAGAATTGCTCATTCTACTAATCGCCCAACATCATACACTTTGGGGTAATATCGGTGTCTACCCACAAATAAAAGTCAGCCGTTGTCAGCACGGCAAACAAAGAAAAGTCCTTGGCAGTATAGTCTTGAAGTATTTCAAGGCATACCGCCAAGGATTTTTCTTGCCGTGCCATAGTCGGAGGAAGTTAGTCTGAGGTACGAAGACTGTCTTTCTGCGACGACGGCTGGCTTTTATAGGTAATGTAGAGCTTTAATCAATTCGCAATCCACATGAAAAAAGCAAGTACCCAGGCATTCTCATATAATATGATGTCGTAGTAGAATATGAAGGAGCTGATATTCAACCAGTTGTTCTTGTGCAAATGCAAAAGCTCGTCACCCGATAAAGTGAGCTGGAGTCTTTTCATACTGTAAGAAAGTTGAAAGCCAACATTGTTGGATACTCGCTCCAAGCCACTTCCATTGGTCTTGCTGATGGCATATCTTATAGATCCTTTGAAATGATCATATTTAAAATATGTGTACAAATGCGCCTCGTACTGCTCATTGTCTTGTTCTTTACCAGCGTAACTTGTGTACATACTTTTCTTGTACAAGCCACCAATGTCAAAATTGAATATTGATTTGAACCTTGTCGTAAAGTAAATTTCTCCCTTTGGCACATTCACCTTTGTGTTGAACCTCATACCATTTAAAGAACTTGCCACACAGCTATTGGTCCACGCCACTTTCACGTTTGCATCTACCGGCCAGTGTCCTAAGCCCTTGGTTACAACACCATGCAAAGACATCCATTCTTCATTGCCCCCATCCATATAAGTCTGTTTTCTTGTGACTCCATGTTGTGTGGCATCAGCCAATCCGTCTCCCTTTGTTTTGGAATACATACCCGAAACAAACAGCAACAGATTGCTATAATTATTGATAAGACGATAGTGTATGGAATATGAATCCTTGCTGACAAATGGTGAATGAATGGAAGATGGCATCTGTATCCTGTCGTATGCTAGATGTACAGGAAAGTCTGCCATTTTACTAAGTTCTATCTGCGAAGTCTCCCTGCTACCAGTTAAGATAAGTTCGCTCTTGGGACTGAACACTAGTCGAAGCAATGAATTATAGTTGAACCTGACGGAACTGCTTGCGCTCTCAGTTGAACGTTCATATTTATTTCCTGTTAAAGAAGCATTGATTTTGAATCTCAGCAGTCCTGTAGTCTTTTCAAAGATGAGTGAACCGCTTAATTTCTTATATATACCCTCTGTACTATTGTCATCCAAAGAATAATCCTCCGCATGCAATTTGTCCTTGTTGTAGTCATGGCGAAAAGCAAAAGCCATACTATAACCTTCTGGCAAAGACCATTTTCCACCTGCTTCTAAAGCATATAAATAGTTCTCTGTTGAGAAATATGAACGAATGCCACACAGTCCAGCCTCCTGCACATAGTAAGTAGGCAACAGAAGACTGTCATTAAGAACATTTAATTTCTCTTCTTGCGACTTGCGTCCAAAGGTCATCAAAGCATATAGAGATGTTTTTCCGAAATTGCCAGTGACTTGTACGGATTGTCTTAAATCTTTCTTGTTCAGTTTCTTGCATTCTTCCAAATCCATGCTATTGTTGCCCCAATATGTCATTTGCTGAGTTGCCGAATAGTCGGACAGTTTAGCAAACGTAGAAGAAAGTATCTCCAGTTTGTTTGTCGGTTGCCACTTTATCCTCACATTGGCGGAGCCTGTCTTATTGTCTTTCTCTGTGGAATCGTTGTACTCTGTCTCAAGCGAAGAGGCGAAATAGAAACTGTTGTTTCTGTCGAAGGCATTCATCTTCGCCTTGTTTAGCAAGATTCCTATCTTGATGTCTAATTTGTTGGAAGGTGCATACGCACCATTTAGAATAAGGGCAGAGTTTGCGTTGCGATACACATTGGAAGGAGGTGTCAGCATGGCACTCTCTTCCTCGGAAATTTGCATCTGGCTCACGCCACCTGATGAAAGTCCGCCGAAATTCATGATGCTACCTATGTAATCTTCCAAGGAAAGAATTTCCTTGCCCAAGTTGTTTGATGACAAAGCAGCAGAAAACGAACCTTTCTTACCGATGAGCAAGGAAGTTAACTTGCCTTGATACTTGTTCAATATGCCTCCACCTGCATCTAACTTCGAGGTGAAGCGCAACGATTCTGATGTCTTGATGTTCAAGGCTGTTCTTTGATCACTGTTTCTTAAAGAATTGGCGAGAGTCCCGTCATTCCAATTGCGCAGAATTTCGGCTCCGCTCACCACATCGGCAGGCAAGCCGTTGAGCATCATTCCGCTACCTGTGGACATCACGTCATTGCCATTGACAAGGATTTTGTCAATGGCCTTCCCCTCATATTTCACCTTTCCGGTCTCGCTCACTTCCATGCCAGGCAAACGCCGCAAAACATCAGAGACATTCTCCTCCGCACCAGTCTTGAAATGGTTAACATCGAAAATAACACTATCCCCTTTGGTTTTTATGCCAGAGTAATTGCCTTTGACCACGACCTCGCCCAACTCTTGCGATTTTGCATGAAGGGTTATCAGGCATGATGACTGCGATGAATCATATTTCATCACAAGACTTTCATACCCTATGCTTTTCACATGCAGCCATGCATGATGTACAGATATAGAACTTAAATGGAAAATGCCCTTGTTGTCAGTCACGGCATATGTCAGGATGGATTGTTTGGCAAGGCTGTCTGGATAAAGCATGACATTTGCCATAGCTATTGGCTTTCCATTGTCATCAATAACCTTGCCGGACACTCGCTCTTGGGCAAATGAAAACATACTACTACACAATAAGTATAGTAGTATGCCAATAGTTTTAATATGGAGTTTATGCTTCATTTACATACGAATAATTCTTACCTTGCCTGCTTCTGCACCACGAGATTTAATTCTTTCAGCTTCCAGCTTGTTGAATTCTTCCTGTGAGACAACCTTGCCTTTTGTCGGAACCTCAAAACTTGGAGTCTCATTAAGATTGACCATTTCTTGCAACACATACGAATAAGTTGGCGTATCAAGTTGCATCACAATACCTGGCAGTCCCAAATATCCCAACGGACCTACACCCAATGGTATCTCCGTGCAAAACCATGCGGTAACAGGTATGCTACCCGTTGCTGTAGCCTTTGTGCATTCCTTGCCATTTATTGTTTTTTTCTCGTTAGTGAGAGTCCACTCATAAGGTTTGTATTTATCCTTTATGAGGAAGAGTTTGTCAACAATGTACTTCTGTGCAAACACAGAATCCTTTGCCATGTCGATATAAATATCTCCAGTCACTCCAACGACCTTTATGCCAGTATCACCTCCATTGGAGCCTTCGCTGAAAGAATATTTTCCATCAGCATAAAGCATTGTGAACGTTTTCTTGTCATTCTGGAATTTCTGAATTACCATTTCACGAATGTGTGCATCCTCAATGTTCTTTACAGCATCAGAGATTACATGTGTTGCCGCATAAGTACACTTTACGTTTTGTGATTGAGCAGACACACTGCCCAAGCCAATAATGCTCATTAGAATAAGTGAATTTACAAATGAGCAACAAAAAGTTTCATTTTGCCATTTTATACTTGCTGTTCGTTGCGTTAAAGCGATATCGGATGCTAAAGGTAATGGTACTTGTGGAATTTAGGTCATATAACATTGTTCTTTGCGCACCTGAATAAAATGTGCGATGTTGGTTCCCCGTTCCAAATACATCTGAAACGTCAAGTGTCAACGTAAGGCGATTCTTGAGCAACGACTTGTAGAGTGACAGATCTGTATTGAAATAGCCTTGGCGGATACATTTGTTACCCATATTACCTTCGGTCTGTGCGGTCATTACAAATGAAGCCGTCAGAAACTTGAAGTCAAACGCATTGGTAAGTTGGAAAACTGCCACAGGATTGTCAAGCTTATTGCCCACATGCGTATCCATCTTGAGCCATTGCTTATAGAGCATTGTTTCCAATATTGGATGCCAAATGCCAAAGGTAGGGTTCAGCGTCAGTCCTGCTTGGAAAGAGTTGTAGCTATTGATGTTCTCTGGGCGAGCGAGTGACTGCATCGGATCGTCACGATAAGTCTGCGTCATCGTACAAACCTCATCTGAGATATGCGAATAAACCAATTGCAGATTGAGCCATTCCCAAGAGAGTCCGTAGGCAAGATTGTGCGTAATTGAAGGAACGAGGAATGGATTGCCCGACTCGTAGGTGTATTGGTTGTCATACTGCACACCGCTTCTAAGCTCGTTGTAGCTTGGACGATAGATGTCTGTGGCATACGTCAGTTGCATCTGTGTCTTGCCAACAGGAAGCGAGAGAGCCAGAGACGGAAACCAATTGTCGTAAGTCTTGCTCTGTTCTGCTATATACAATTCATTGTCATAATAGTCAAAGTCGATGTATTCATAGCGAAGCCCTGCTTGCATCGTCAGTTGCCCGAATTTACGGCTATAGTCAACGAACGCCGAAGTCATTGATTCCTTGACTTTCTCTTTCTCGTTATCAACCACTTCTGGCTCCACTTGGTAGTGATTTTTTCGATTCACATGACTGTATTCACCGCCCAACGAAAAAGTGCCGTTCAACAATGGAATACTGAGGACAAGTTTGGATGCCAACAAATAGTTACGATTGTTGCGATAAGAGCAGACATCAGACTTTTCCGTCTCTGTCTGGCGATATTCGTCAAGCACTGTTTCGTGTAAGTCCATCCACTGCTTCTTGCCATACCAATAATAGTCTGTATTGAAATCCACATTCAGTCCTCCTATCTTGCCAACATAATAAGCATTGGCGGAATAAGTCGTTGACTGACCTGGACTCAGATAATCAACGGTTGAAGATTCCTTCTGCACATTGTTCTGCATTATATTGAACGTCTGAGTTCCTTCGCCATTGTTCTTTGCGAAACGATTGTAGCTGAAGCTGGCACCCAAATTGCTTTCTTCACCAAGCATATAGCTTACCCCCAAGCGTGCGTATGGGTTGATGTTAGTGAATTCCTGATTGACGTTCATATTCTGTTGCCAAGTATCTGTGATGTATGAATATTGCGTCACCTGTTTGTTTTCTGGAGTGTGAGCATATGCACCATACAAGAACCCATTGACATCCAATCCTCCTTTTCGATAATTTCCTTGGAACGATTCGTATGAGCTCAAACGTTTTTCCTCATTGACCGAAAACGTAGTTTTGTTGTCAAAGCTGAAGCCTTCGCCCTGCGTCTTCTTTGTGGTAATGCGTATGACACTCTTCACACTGGCATCATATCGTGCACCAGGGTTGTTGATTACTTCAATTTTCTTTATGTCGCTTGGTTGCAAACGTTGCAAATCCATTTGGTCTTGCATCTTCCTACCATTGATAAATATAACAGGTGTGCCACGACCAAATACTTCTATCTGCCCATCTTTGGCAGACACATTAGGAATGCGTGAAAGCAACTGTTCCATATTGGAAGTTTTCTCCAACACACTGCCTTCTATATTTGTTATCATTCCCTCTCCTCGCAGCACGGTCTTTGGCAACGAACTTTTGACAACAACCTCGCCAAGCATGTTGGTGCTTTCCTGAAGTTTTAAAGTGACGGTAGTTTGCCCCGTATAATTTATATATTGTGTTTCATAACCGATGAGAGAAACTCGAATGACATTGCCAGTTTTTATATCTTCAAGCATGAAAGAACCATCTTCCTCGCTAACCGTTCCTTTAACGAAAGAAGAATCTGCTTGTAACAGTTCCACAACATTGGCAAATGAAATTGGCATACCTTTTGTGTCTGTCACAACCCCTTGAATGTTCTGTGCCATCAGCATTGGGCATAACCCTAAGAACATTATTAGTAATTCAAAATACTTTCTCATATTATTCTACTTTATCTATAAGACAATTATCAGGCTTGTCAAAAACTCCTAATTTCTGAGAATAAGACTTTATCCTACAGTTTCTCATGCTACAAAAGCCATGTAACTTGCATGAATTACAAGTGTCTATTTGCGAAATTGTTATACCACCTCGCATCAATTGCCACGCCGATTCTTTCTCCCAAATGTCTCGCAAAGTTTCTGTCTTTAAACCTCCTATCTTCAGAAAAGGAAGATTAAAGGCATTATACCTAAATTTCATAATTCGTAATTTTTAAAGTTTATTGTTAACTAAAACCTAAAATCAGAAGGGAACCTCTGAATGTTACGTTTGGCTGCTTGGTTCAAAGTTCTTGTTCTACAAGTTTTGTCTCTACACCTAATACATACCATCAGGATTAACCTCCCATCTCACTTTGGCTATGCCATCCTCATAATCATAGATATTTTGCAACAAAAATTAAAGGATTTCTCTTTGCCGTACGACACAGAGAAATCCTAATGACCGATTTGGGTTAAATAGGCCTTTATCTTAATATTTAAGCCGCAGCGAAATCATAAACTCACGACCACGCAGCGGTACGCGGTAGTATTGGAAATTGGCTCTTTGATAAAGCGAAACTTCGTAGTCTTTGCGGTTGAACAGATTGTTGATATTTGCGCTTGCAGACCAGCGAGAATTGAAATCGTAGCGCATACCGGCATTCAAAAAACTGTTAATAGAGTAATGGTTACGGACTATTTCGAAGACCGATTGCGAAAAGTCGGCATACAGCCGGAGTTTACTGATAGGATAGAAATCCATTGTTAAGGAATAATAGGCATTTTTCAGCAGATTGTCAGTTACGGAGAAGCATCAGGCTTTTTCCAACTGATATTTCCGGCCATAGTGAGTTTGGGCTGGAACCATGTCAGTCCGCTCCATTGCGCCGTGACTGAAGCATGCAAAGCATGATAGCGCAGATAATCTTCCACCTCGTTTTGAGACACAAACTCCTTATTATATGAATAATTGGTCTGTCCGCTCAAATTGATGTGGGCATCGCGAAAGTTCTTACGACATGACAGTGCCATGCTCCAGGTAGTTTTCGTGCGGTCGTTCCACACTGGAACAAAGAGCGTATAATCGGGCATATAAATACTTTTAGATAATGGTCGGAAGTACTGCGCGTCCAGCCGACATAAACATTCCACGAAAAGAGCGTGATGGTGTTCAGATACGACAGACGGAGATTCGCCAATGCGACACGCTGCACCGAAAGGCTGTCGATACCTGTCGTAAATGTACGGTAGTTGTTCATCATCGTTCCATTGAACCAAGGATCGGTGCCTGAAGCATTTTGGTTATAGGCTACCGATGTTTCCATTCGCAATAGATAACTAATTTGTTGAGTGAAATCGAGCGAAGGAGAGAAAAGAACTTTTTGGTCTTTTTCTTTCCGCCAGCCACAGCGGGAAATGGTATATTCCACAGGAAGAAGTAGTTCGACGTCTCCACCGCTCCACCGAATTTGATACGATGGTTCGAGTGTGTGCAGCCAATAGGACGAAGTAGCCGTCTGTTGGGTATCGTGTAGTCGGTTGTGCTTGTATTCTATAATGTAACCCAACGTCAAGGGATTGCCCGCTATATGAAAGCCGTGGAAAGCCGGTGGCGCATAAACCAATGGTTCAGATAATAGCTCTGCCGTTTGTATTCGTTATCTGCAGTCCAATAATCAGAAAGTCGCTCGCGCGTCTGATAGGTACGCACAATGGAAGCCAAACTATAGACACGACTTGGAGTGGTCAGGTTGACATTGGCGACATTCTGAATAAAATAAGGTTTGCGATGTATGTCCTCTCCCAAAGAGCCTAAATTGGATACATTTTGATTATAGGAGCTGACATCCTGCCATTGCCCCGAAAGGACGTTCTCCACGTACACCTTCTTGCCATTCAATTCGTAACGCACCTGTCCTTTTACTACATCTTCACAGCTCTTTTGCCGATTGTTTTCGTAAATACTGATTGTGTCGCCCGCATAATACTCGCTTCGGGTGCTATCCTCACGGTTTTCTCCTTCGTGATTGTAAAGCAGATTGAAGCGCAGCGTGGAATAAGGAGTGAAAGCGTGCATATAGTTCACTCCAGCAAAATAGGAACGGTTGTCAAGATAGTAAATGGGGGAAATGGGTGGACGGCGGGTTGTAGTAGAATAGAGGAAAGGAGCAGGCAATTGCTCTTGTGTATAAATGCCCGTAAAGTTTGACATGCCGTTTTGCAAGCTGCGCAATGAGGCACCTCTGTTGTTCAAGGCTCCGGTAAATAATAGCTTGATTCTTCTTTGCCACTTGAATGCCCGTCATACTGCCGTCCCATACTGTAGGCGTGCCTCCGGCTCCCACTTCTGCATCACCAAAAGGACGCATTTTATAGTTCTTTTTTAACCTTATATTGAGTGTCGCATGATTACTATGAATTTTTCCTTCCAAGGCACGGATGGGCTGGTTATTCTCCATTACCTGAATGGTAGATACTGCTTCCGCAGGCATATTCTGGGTGGCTTGATTATATTGATCACCCATAAGATCCAATCCCTCAATGTTCAGTTTGTTGATGCTACTGCCTTGGTACAGAATTTGTCCTGAAGGCATCACCTCGATACCCGGCATACGTTTGAGCACATCCTCAATGCTGTAGTCCTCTTTCTGACGGAATGACTCTACATAATAGTTAAGCGTATCTTTTTTTCGGGTGATGGCATCGGTCTTTATAACCACCTCGTCCAGAGTACAAGTCTCTTTCTTCTAACTGAACGGTATATTGATATTTATCCTTTTGAACCGAAATAATCTGTGTGGCATAGCCCATCTTCGAGAATGTCAGTTTGGTTGCATTCTTCTTGTATTGCAATGAATATTGCCCATTGCTCTTGGTAATACAATAAGCCAGTAAAGAATCCGTGGCACTTAATGCCTTACATAATACATTAGCAATGCCCTTGCCGTCTGTATTCGTAACGGTCCCTAAAAACAGTTTCTGTTTCCTGTGCCCATACAGACAGAGGAAACAGAATAGCATAAATAGTATTTTAAAGATTCTTACCATTGTAATTCAAGCATATTACTGGGACGTTTCGGCTTGTTTGCTTCCGGAGTAACCATTTGGCCATTCTTTCTCGACCCTTTACCTTGTAAATCTCAATACTCAGATTATCAAAATCCTCAATATCATTGCGATAACCGGTCAGGGCATTCTCGCGTGTAGTTACAATCAAATCTTTGATATACTTTTTCTTTATATAGATACATATCGCTGTATTGAGACATTGCTCCAACCCCGTTATTTGTAAAAATCCAATTGCGACCTTCATCATGGATTTCCATGATCAGCCCAGGCAATCCTGTAAAAAGATAAGGTCCGTAAGGAAGTGCTATCGTTTCGGTGTACCATGCAATATAATTTCGACCGGCAAAAGAACAAGTGGCCTTTTTGCAAGCTCTTTGATTTATTGTAGAATCCCCGGATACCAATTGCCAGTCCATTTGAGGCGTTGGGTAAGTGTACTCGTAGCTTCGCAATACATCGTAAGTCTGTACCGTGGTTTTTTGTTCTTCTAAATCAGTTAGCGTAACAAAGAAAAAAGTCCATTTTTTAATAGCTTGCATCCATTCTTCACGAGCCTTTTGGTCCTTTTTATTTTGTTTGCTACTGGCTAAATAGTCATTTATTGAATCGAATGCCAATCGATTATAATCAGTAAAAATCCACAACACTCCTCTTTGATTTCTCATAAAAATGCCACTTATCTGAAACCATCAATACTGTTTTCTGTTTATTTTAATGAATTCAAAAAGTATAATCAACTGCAACTTTTACTTCTCAAAGGTTGTATTATTTATTTTTTGATGCAGTTGGGAAGTTTGTACAATGTGTATAAACTGCATAGCCATTGCAAAAGGTGATATAGCCGGAAAACTATTACATCATTTTACTTGCAGCCACTGCAAAGGTATAATTTTTTATTAACACACGGCAATATTATCTTGTTTTTTTCATAGCGGTACGATTCCTTCGATTGTAACTATATAGGGATTGTCGTTTAATTCTTTCAGTCCATGGAGCGGAATCCAGATCTGACCCTGACAATCAGAAAAGACATCTGATTTAACAAAGGCAATTATACGATGGGGAAAGGAGAATTGGTCTCATGCTCTGGCAAGATCAGCAAGGAAGAAGAAATCTCATTCCTTAAGAAAAAGTGGGGGTTTAAAGAGAACCTATACGATTTCATTTACAACACGCTGCACCATCAGGCCAAAAGAAAGGCCTAGCAGAACAAAAATGAGACGACCACGGATATCCTGAGCTATTCAGGAACATACAAGGAAAATGACAAGACCATTCACGTTCTGAAATCTCCCAATATAGAATATCACATCGTAGCCGACTCCTGGCAGGTATATAGAATGTCATTCCAAGAGAAAGCCACAAGAAGCATCATCGAATGCCACGAATATCAGCGAGGAATATACCTACCCGTCTCATCACACAACGAGAGTATCTACGAATTTGACTCCACCCATGTGTGGAAACTGGCAGACACAACTGTCTATAAATACAAGTAGGGCAAGCACATTTCGCCGATTTGCTTTCTGCAGAAGCTCATGCTATATCGACCAAGAGCGTTCCATTTCCTTAACCCAAAACGGTTGATAGGGAGTGGAACGCTCCTTCGTGACGGATTTTTCTTCTCGTGTCTGTAACCATCCGAAGAACTCATAGTTTTCATCTTGACTCAAATGATAAAAGCATTCTCACATAGATTGTTGTAATTACTTAGGATCTGCTAATTTAAGGCAAGTTATTGATAATCAAGAAATTAACTTGCAAAATAATTGCTCAGTTCAGACAAAATGATTACTTTTGGGTGTTAAAACTCGTAAGTGCGACATGAAATACTACTCACAATACCGTATAAAACATCATACTTTAAAGTCTTGAATCAACTATAAAGGTACTGAAAAATCCACGATCAGAAATTTTTATAAAAGCTTTATTATTTGTTCTGCGTCTGGCACATCCTGCGTGTCTGTCCGCAACGACGAGCGGTGTTGTTCAGAACTCATCGAGTGCCTGATGCACACGTTTCGCGCTTCCACCTCGCCAGCCATTCTCAAATACCATCTTCTGCCTTGTGACAGGTTTCCACCACGGGCAAAGTCCTCTTCCTCCTGTATAAGATGCTGCACCTCATGCAGCAACACACCTTCGGTCTGGTATTGGAACGGAGAATTTAGCGTTCCCATGCAAATCATCATGCCGTAGCTCAAAGGATTGAAATACCCTGAAAACTTGTTGGTCGGTGTGTATCTGGCGTATAAACTGAGCCGTTCGAAAGCTGGGTATGCTATGAGCAGGCTGATGTCGTGCATACATAGGCTGATGTTTATGGACTCGCCAAAATGGCGTTTCAGATGGTCCTCTATTTCGACAGTATTGTGGAAAGGGTCTGCCACTTCATAGCGCCATTTGCCGTCTACACCCATTTCCCAACCCGTCTGCTGTTTTATCATGTGCATATCCGTGCTGCAGCGAAGCAGTTGGACCGCCTTCTTTTGTGCTTCGATAAGACCTAACGAAGCATTGCTATCGTCAAGTCTTTTTGCACCTATAATACCTATATAGCTCATATTACCACTTGTCGGGTGAATTAATAATGTCGGTTTTGTCTTCAAGATAGTCTTCTATGCATTTTCTTATGCCATCCAGTGTAGCCGAGCAAGGCAAGGCATCAAGAAATGCCTGTGCCACAGACTTTTCGGGCGACATGAACATCATCTCGTCTTCGAACTTTGCATAATAGAGTCCGTTGGTGTCCAGATACTCGCTGTCGAGAATGTCTTGTAGCAGAGCCTTGACATTTGGGGCAAGTTCTACGGAAGATGCCTTGTTCCCTATCACACGCTGCAAATCACGGCACACCTTACGCTGTTCTACGAGCGAGGGTTGCACCTCTTGCTGTTGACTAACCCTTGATGCAGAAAGGCGGAAGTATTCTTTCCATTTCATGTAGCATCGTCGCAGGGCATCTATTGTGCTGCGCTGTGTATGAGGCATGGGCAACCCTTCGAGGGCCATTGTTTCTTGCGCAAGACAATAGCACTCGGAATGTCTGAACACAGGTTTGCCCTTCTGTTCTCCCATGGCTACAGGGGCAGATATACGCAACATGAGGCTCTGTCTTATTGGAGGCATGGGTACTTCGTCCGCATTTTTCCAGTCAAGAACATCCCAAGGCTCGTTGTCGTCGCGTTCGGAGCGCGACTCGAGTTCCTTCACATCGCCGTAAGTTATCTGTTCGCGAGGCACGACAATCACAGCATCCATCTGGGCAAGCGTTTGTATGATGGTCTGCAATGGTTCCCCGACTCAAAAGGCAACTGTCCAGTCTGATAGTGCATAAGCGTCTTGCGTTTTTTCTTGCCTGGCAGTTCTTTGTCTTCCTTTGCCTTATCGTATATCGAACTTATAGGAGTGCCAAAGAACAGAGTACGTATGCCGTCAAAACGCTTGTCCTTTTCAAACTCCTTGGAGTGTTTGTCGTTCACGCTTACTACATACATCGGACCATTGTAAGGCATTAACGAGAAGTTCACCCCCAAGCCAGCTATCGTATAACTTGTGTTGGTATTGGTGGCATATTTGAAACCTTCGTGTAGAGGAATAGAAACCGTGTCTAACGCTTTTCTTACCTTCGACTCGTCCATAGGCAAGAGTAATCCGATCTGCGTTTGAGCCTTGCCACCTTTCTTCTTCTTCAGCGAGAAGGATATGAAGCGAGGCTTCAGTTCGGCGATGGCAGGATGAACGTATGCTCCAAGAATGTTGCCGGTGATAATCTTGCGCTCCACAATCTTGTTGTTGTAGAGCGCAATGTCCTTGTTCCAAACGCTTGCACTCGGCTGCCAAGCTCTTGAAGAAAAAATATCACAAAGACGATCGTAATTACTCCAACTGTTATTATGAACCAAATTGATGCGAATTTCCGTGTGTACAGCTGTCAATGCAAATACAAACTCCACTTTACTGGGAAGGAATCTGGATTGCTCATCTTTACCAAATCGTATGTCTGTCAATACACTTTTAATTTTATCTTGTGGCATTACCTCGCCCTCCACTTTCTCAGTGATGACGTATCCGTTTCCTATTTCCGCTTTTGACAATACCTTGACAAGTCTTTTCCTTTCTTCTGCGTATTTTTTCATCTCTTGCTTTTTAGCTTCAAGCAGATGGTTGTACTCGTTAGAGTACGAAATCAGTTTTTGCATGATTCGCTTGGCACGCTTCTGCTCGTTCACATCTTCAAATTCTGTTGAGCTCCATTTGTCTACAGGCGTGCATGCTTTTTGCAACCATGTGTCTGCCAACTCCTCATCTCCACAATATGTTGTCAATATGCGTTTTGCACCGTCATGCAGCAGTTTGCAGCGTGCTTTGAAGCGGCGGTGGGCATTTTTGTCTCGGTGGGCATAATAATCTTTTACCTGTTTCTGTAAGGCAGGGTTCTCCTTATATGGATTTCCGTAAACCGCCTTAGCTTTCTGGCAAAGTTCAGTCACTGTCTCATAGCTATACGGAAACGTCTTTTGTTTGCATTTATAGGTTGTAAGATAGGAGCACCCACCAAGCCTTGTCTTCGTCTTGGCAGTAGTGAAAAGCTCTTCCCTGACAAAGTCGGCCTCGAAATCACGGAATTCACGTTCCAGGTCCCATTGGTTTAATCGGCGAAGTTCCGCCTCAAGCGTCGTATAGCCCGATATCAGGTCATCTACGATGCTCTGTTGTGCCGCCACACTTAGCATGGCACTCCGTGCGAGCAGTCGGCTTGCTGTCACATTGCGTGTAAGGTCGAGGACCACAGCTTGTTCTGTGTGTTCAGACAAATACTCTTTTGCCACCTCATTGCCATACTTGTTATCAATGTCCACAAAGTCGGCTTGTTCACGGTCTTGGTCTTGCCATGCGGCAGTGTTGGCACTAAGCGACCGCAACTTTGCCCGGAGCATCATATTGAGGCGCTTCTCCGAAGGAATGGCCGTAATGATGTACTCATACAATGGAGGCAAGTCGACACGTTGACCAGTTCGATTGATGCGGCCACGCTTCTGCAAGTCGATATTCACGTCAAGGTCGTTTTGCACGATGAGCATCTTGCGTTGGCGCACTTGGTCCTCTGGCACCTCGGTGGTGGAAATGGCGTGCGCACTTGCACCTATAGCTCCACAGGCATTGATAAGAATAACGTCTAACTTGTTGTTTTGGAAATCATTGAAGATGAGGTTAGAGTGACGTTTCTTTCTTGACCCGATGACAGCGTTGATGAAGTCGTCATCGCCCTCAGGTGAGAGATAATCCAGTTGGTGTGCTCGCCCCGTACATTCCTCAAAACGGATGTTTAGGTATTCACCATTGGGCGCAACAAACTTCTCGGCAGTTATCAGTTGCCGTATTACGTCGATAGGCGACACGGGGAGATGAAACACCTCTTCGGTTATATCTTGCTTGATACTTGTGTAGTAGTCGCTTATCTCTTTGGCTTCTGCCTTCAATGACATTTCTTCCAATTCTTCTACCATTTCAAAAACAGGTCGATTGGCACTGTTGGTAGAGCCGCTTCCACAAACCGTCTTTTCCAACAAGCGCAACAACAACGCAGCTATGTCGCCACGAACGGATCCGTCTTCGTTCGCTGTCACGTCCTGTACGATACACTCAAGCGTGTCGCTCATGCCAATCACCACACTTCTTCCTTGCTTTACATTCTCAATGGCGGCTTGCGCCACCTTTTTCGCTTTCAAGGAAAGCAACAACACTTTGTTGATATAGAAAAGTTGTGCTCTTGTGGGATAGCAGTTGAAGGGTAGAAGCACGTTGTACATAAGGGCATGATTAAGCATTGTGCGAACCATTGCAGAGAGTTTTACTATTTCACGGAAGAAGAACATTACCTTATCAAACTGCTCACCATGTACGTCGAGGTCTTCATCAAGATATGTATAGACTGGAGTAGGCAAACCCTCGCCAGAGTGCTCGCGCCTGATCATTTGTCCTTCGGCAGCCAAACAAGACGAAACGTATTCTTGCATGGGCACACCACTACAGTGCAAGGCATCCTTGAGCGTGTTTTCTGTAGCCAAGGCACTCAGGGTCGTGCGTCTCATGAAGGTGAGCAAACATTCCGGGCGCTTGGCAAAAGTGGCAGAAAGGAATACACATTGCGTCTGTGGCGTTTCTTCAAGAATCATGTTTATGCCTTGCGTGATAACCGATGCTTTGCCAGCGTTCACTCCGCTGCTTTTGTGGGCTTCGTCGAAGATGAACAGCACACGATGTTGCTCGCACAACGCCATGAGGAAATTGAGACGTGTCATGTCTCGTTTGGCATCTTTCAGTTGAGAGTAGGTAATCATGAGATAGTCGAAGGCATCCTGCGGCAGTTCACCTTTTATGAATATTTCTTGAAGGACAGATTTCTTGGGAGCTTTGTACACCACCTCATACTGTTTCTGGTAGAGCATCATGCGCTCTGCCTCATACTTTTCGTTATCTTCTTCGTCTGCGGGAGACCATATCTCGTCGGACGTACATGTCGCTTTCTGCTCAACCACATGGTCAAAGTCGACAACCGACACACCTGCATTCACCACCAATGGCCGTGCCTCCTTAATGCCAAGCGCTTTACAGTCGCGGTACATATCGCTGAACAGGGTATATCTGTCGGTGAAGAATATTGGCAGATAGCCAGACAACAGTCCATAGCGTATCATGGCAGCAGCTTGTCGGCCTTTGCCTATACCCGTTTGGTCGCCTATGACTACCGACTGTCCACGTTTCTCTATATTGTAAATGGCCAATGCAACACCATCGATTTGCTCGGCGGCCAATGCTTCCCTCAGTTCCTCATGGCTCATGTGAAGTCTGTTTGCTACATATCCGCCGACATCGCCCCCAAGCGCTTCGTTTAGTTTACTTAATGCCCTTGTCGTGTATTCTGCAAGCTGTTTCGGAATAACGGATTCCAATGTCTTCGCATCCTTTACAGCGCTTTCATATTTTGTAGACTTTTTCATAACTGTATCTTTAATGTTGCGGCAAAAGTATTATGAAGGTGTGCCAATTATTATCACAGGTGGAAAAAACTTCTGTTTTTGTGAGTTTTTTATAAGAAACAATTAACCTGTATTGATAATTGAGTCAGCACGTCAATATCTTTGCCGGCAAATAACGGTAAAAACTTGAGATATGACATTGGACAGCAAGAAATTCACGATTTGATAAAGGGTCAAACTTGGGTTAAAATGTCTATTGCGGAGAATAAAAGTGAAGAAAACGATATAAAAACACCTGTACTGGATAGAAAAAATGATTATCCTTCGTTATTCTGTGGAAAAACAATTAATTTTGTACGCGTATGTATTAATGTTGCTAAATGCAATACAGGTAAATACAAAAGTATATTTAGGACTACACATTATGCCGTACTCCATAATAAAAGAAGTCAAAGTCCGTCTTTGGAGCAAATATGATGTTCACTTCGTTGCCAATAACGATGTGAATATCCTGGCAGGCATTAACGGCAGTGGTATAACATCCTTGTTGCCCGAAACAAACAAGTTGGCACTTGTCAATATCAATGGCAAGAATCTGTCGTACTAATTCCGTCTGTCAACAAAAGCGTTATAAGCAAGAATACAAAAAAGAAAATCATATGAACGAACGTTTAATAGTAAAATCATTTGGTCCCGTCAAAGACCTTGATATTATATTTAAGAAAGTTACCTTGTTCATAGGAGACCAAGGCACAGGCAAAAGTTGTGTCGCAAAACTTTTCTCCACGTTTAAATGGTTAGAGAAGGTGTTAAGCCAAAAGAAATACAAACTCTCATACTTTGAGCAATATAACAGGTTCAAGACAAAGTTGTGTGCATATCATAGAATAGATTCCTTCATTGTTAATGGGAACCCATATATCAAATTTGAAGGAGAACTATACGATTTTTTGTATGAGAACGGGAATTTCTGTGTAACAGACAAAGGTCAGGACATAAAAGGCATCTCAAAGGTAATGTATGTTCCAGCAGAACGTTCAATTGTAAGCGTAGCCGAGAATAAGTCAAAGCTTTTGAAAGAGCTGCCAGACTCCAGTGAGACTTTCTCTGACGAGTTTGTAAATGCAAAGAAATTCTTTCAGAGCGGTTATAATCTTCCGTTTGAGGGATTACGCTTTGAATATGACAGTTTGAATGATACAGGTTGGATTCATGGTGCTAACTATAAGGTGAGACTCACCAATGCTTCTAGTGGAATTCAGTCGTCCCTTCCAATGTGTATTGTATCAGAGTTTCTGAGTAGTAAGGTTTCTGACAAAGAGGAAATCAAGCTCTCTAAAGAAGAAAAAGACAAATTGGAAAAAAGAGTAGCTGAAATCATGCAGAATGATGAATATTCTGACAGTATCAAGGATATGATGATTCGCCAATTGTCATATGCCAATAGATATAATCAGCTTATAAACATAGTTGAAGAACCAGAATTAAACCTTTTCCCTCGTTCACAGATGGAAGTGCTCAAATCTCTGGTTTACAACAATGCAAGCTCTGATGAGAATATGCTTGTGTTCACTACTCATAGTCCATATTCATTGGCAATTGTCAATACAATGATTATGGGTGCCAAGGCGTATGCCAATGCGAGTGCGGGACAGAGAAGGCTGATAGAGAACATTTTGCCAGTGAAGTATCAGATCAATGAAGAAGATATAGCTGCATATCGTCTCTCTTCTTCAGATGCAAGCTATTGTCAATCTGCAATATTTAACTCTTGGATCAACACCAAAGGACTCAACAACTATTGACGACCCACACCACGGAGAAGAATGCCATGCCTCAAGATACCAGCGACAATGGACGAGACACAATTCAAAAATGAGGTACGACGGCTGCGGCCCCAACTGATGGTCGCGGCGCGGCGCCACACGGGAGACAGCGACTGTGCGGAGGACATCGTGCAAGACGCACTCCTTCGGCTATGGCAGCTCCATGGCAACCTGCACATGCCGATAGCCCCACTGGCCTTCGTACTCGTCCGAAACCTAGCTATCGATACCCTGCGACGCCATAAACGCACCACTGCGGTAGAGACGCTGGTCATGGCTGAACCGGTAACAGAGGTGGACGCACGCTACGAGCGGATCGTCAGACTGCTCAACAAACTGCCGACGCTGCAACAGACCATATTCAGGCTGCGCCACATAGAAGGCATGGAATATGCCGATATCGCCGAGATAACGGGCACCACGCCCGAATCGGTACGACAAACTGTGAGCAGAGCGCGACGAACGATTCTCAAACTATATCATTCTACATCATGCAAGACGAACAAATAAACAATTTGGTGGAACGATTCCTCGACGGAGAGACGACCCTCGCTGAGGAAAAGCAGCTCTACGACTATTTCTCACAAAACGAAAATGTCGATGAGTCATTGCTCCCCTACGCCGAATACTTCCGCGACCTGGCCGTACTGCCATCGCCCCAGAAGGAAGAAAAACCACGAAAGAGACCGCGATGGACGATCCGCTGGACACAGTGGGCAGTAGGAGCAGCAGCTGCCGTGCTGATCTCCTTGGGCGGGATGTGGATCTACACCCTGCAGGAGGAGCGCCATTTGGCACAACTCTATGGGGGCAGCTACATGATCGTGGATGGTAAGCGCTACGACAACCTGCGGGAAATCAAAGACGACATACAGCAGACGCTGGCAGAGGCACGGCAGATAGAGCGCGAGGCGGATGGGCAAGCCGTCATTGAGGAGGCCGAACAAGAGGTGCTGGAGAGCATAGGCGATCCAGCGGAAAGACAAAAACTCAAAGAAATACTCAAAAACTAAAGTGAAAGGAAGGCTGATATGAAATATCAATTCATAGTATGGTTAGGACTGTCCCTGCTGCTTTCGATACCTCTGCAGGCTCAGAACAGCATAGACAGGATGGTAGAAGAATACTCTGCCATAGGCGGTTCGAAATTTACAAGCGCCGTGGAGCGCGATCCCAACACAAGCCGCGTGAAGAAGGTGGTAAAACGATTGGTCGTGAACGGAGTCAACGCACAGAGGTTTATCCATGGATTCAAGCGCGAGGCGCAACGGCATAGACACACGGTGACCAATAGGAAGAACGACGAGACCACCATCACAATGGTCGCAGACGACAAGAAGGCCACCCGTGTCTATCTGCTGAAATACGACGACAGGGCGTATCATTTCTCCGACGCTACCATCACGATTGTCATCGTTCCCAAATAAAGTAAGGCCTAACGAAGAGAATCGGCCACTTCTCCAAAGAGCTGGGAGCTGTCTATAGCCCCAGCTCTTTTGCTATACTGCACAGTTCCTCATACCACGCCTTGCCAAAGCGACGGGTGAGGGGACCTTCGAGGAAGCGGTACAAAGGAAGACCCAGTTCCTCTCCCTTCTTTCTGCCCGGCGCACAAATCTTCCAACGGTGATAGTTGAGTCCATAGAGATTGGGGGCAAACTGCTTCTCACGGATAGGATAAAGGGCGCAAGAGATGGGCTTGACAAACTCGGTCTGCCCGGCCCGATAGGCTTTCTCAAGGGCACACAGACAACAGTCCTTGTCATAGCAGGTGAACACACAGTCTTTGCCTCCCACTATGCTCGTCACCAAGTCGCCCTCCTCGTCGGTATAGGCGACACCACCACGGTCGATCACCGACTGGGCCTGGGCCGACAACGAAGGCCATACCGTGTCCAGTACGTCCTCGATGGCGAGTGTCTCATCCATCGTGACGGGCGCCCCTGCATCGCCCTCGATACAGCAAGCACCCTTGCATGCGTCAAGGTCGCAACAAAACTTCTCTGTGAATATATCTGGCGACACCAGTACGTCGCCAACTTGAAGGATATGCAATTCCATTATTATTTCTTCTTTCCACGCCATCCACAAGCCATCCATTGGCCGTAGAATGCGTAATGACTAACATCATGAGTAAGCTACCGTGACGAGGGGAAACCGGCCTCACGGCCTATAGATATATTTCTCCTGACGCTACCAGCTGATGGGTTCCATGCCATGCTCCACCAGATAGGCATTGCAACGGGAGAACTGATGCTGGCCAAACCAGCCGCCTCGGTTGGCAGACAAGGGAGAGGGATGGACGCTTTCGAGCACGAGATGGCGCGAGGAGTCGATGAGATATTTCTTCCCTCGGGCAAAACCACCCCACAACATGAAGACCAAATGGTCGCGACCATCGCTCAGCGCACGGATGGTCGCATCGGTGAAGGTGGTCCATCCCAGCCGTTGATGGCTGTTGGCCTGATGCGCCCGCACCGTCAAGGTAGCGTTCAGAAGCAACACGCCCTGCTCGGCCCAACGGGTCAAGTCGCCCGAAGACGACACCTCGACACCCAGGTCGTCTCTGATTTCCTTGTATATATTGAGAAGAGAGGGAGGCAACGCGACTCCATCGGGCACTGAGAAGCTCAAGCCCATTGCCTGCCCAGGCTCGTGGTAGGGATCCTGCCCTATGATCACCACCCTCACACGGTCGTAGGGGCAAAGGTTGAAAGCATTGAAGATCAACCGGCCCGGGGGATAACACGGAAAGGCGGCATACTCCTGTCGCACCGCCTCAGTAAGTTGGGCGAAATAAGGTTTCGTAAACTCCGGCTCCAAATGGGCCTTCCAACTACGCTCTATCTGTACTTCCATTCTGTGTTGTCTCTCTGATTCCAGTTGCAAAATTACGGATTTTCGTCCGAAAGGCCGTAGCATGCAGCCGTTTTTTCCACAACTCCTACTCGTTTTTGGACAGACCTTCCATTTCAGACGATACGCTGTCGCTATACTTCACCCCCAATCAATTCATAAAAAAAGCGAAATAAAAGGCGCTTCTTCGTCGGTCTGCAAAAATAAGAGTAATTTTGCATGATTTTATTTTTTTGGGAAGACATTGTCACGGCTGATAAGTGAAGAAGCTGGTAGGTGAATTGGCAAGATTCGCCTTTCCCTTGAGATGTAGGTCAAAACAATAAAGATTAATTATTTTTTAGATGAACGTAATTACCAAAACAGTTCAATTGCCTGATGGACGTGCCATCACGATTGAAACGGGAAAGGTTGCAAAGCAAGCCGATGGTTCCGCTGTCCTGAAGATGGGCAACACTGTGCTCCTGGCCACTGTTTGCGCCGCCAAAGAAGCAGTACCAGGTACCGATTTCATGCCTTTGCAGGTAGATTACCGCGAGCAGTACGCGGCCGCCGGACGGTTCCCCGGAGGATTTACCAAGCGCGAGGGCAAGCCCAGTGACAACGAAATCCTCACTTCACGCCTTGTTGACCGCGCCCTGCGGCCCTTGTTCCCCTCCGACTACCACACGGAGGTGTATGTCCAGATCATGCTTTTGTCTGCCGACGGCGTGGACCAGCCCGACGCATTGGCCGGTTTTGCCGCCTCTTGCGCCATGGCTTGCAGCGACATCCCGTTTGAGTGCCCCATCTCTGAGTGCCGCGTAGCCCGCGTCAACGGCGAGTATGTCATCAATCCGACGACGGAGCAGATGAAGGAGGCCGACATGGACCTCATGGTGGGTGCCACGAAGGACAACATCATGATGGTGGAAGGCGAGATGAACGAAGTCTCCGAGCAGGATCTGATCGGCGCCCCTCAAGGCCGCCCATGAGGCTATCAAGCCGATGTGCGAGCTGCAGGAGGAACTGATGAAGGAGCTCGGCACCGACACCAAGCGCGAGTATGACGACGAGACCAACGACGAGGAGCTGCGCCAGCAGATCAAGGACGAGCTCTATCAGCCCGCCTACGACCTCGTGAAGCAGGCTCTCCCGAAGAAGGAGCGCGAGGAGTCTTTCAAGCAATTGATTACCGATTTTCTTGAGAAATACGATGCTGCCCACAGCGACCTCAGCGATGAGGACCTGGAGGAGAAGCACGCCGAGGCCGAGCGCTACTACGCCGATGTGGAGCGCGACGCCATGCGCCGTTGCGTCCTGGACGAGGGTATCCGCCTCGATGGTCGCAAGACGACCGACATCCGCCCCATCTGGTGCGAGGTGTCACCGCTTCCGATGCCTCACGGATCTGCCATCTTCACCCGTGGAGAGACGCAGAGCCTCAGCACCTGTACGCTGGGCACGAAGCTGGATGAGAAACTGGTGGACGACGTGCTCGACAAGTCTTACCAGCGTTTCCTCCTCCACTACAACTTCCCGCCGTTCTGCACGGGTGAGGCCAAGGCCCAGCGTGGTGTAGGACGTCGTGAGATCGGCCATGGTCACCTGGCATGGCGTGGTCTGAAGGGTCAGATTCCCGAGGACTTCCCCTACACGGTGCGCCTCGTCAGCCAGATTCTGGAGTCCAACGGATCTTCTTCCATGGCTACGGTCTGCGCTGGCACGCTGGCATTGATGGACGCTGGTGTTCCAATGAAGAAGCCGGTATCGGGTATCGCCATGGGTCTGATCAAGAACCCGGGCGAGGAGAAATACGCCATCCTCTCCGATATCCTCGGCGATGAGGACCACTTAGGCGACATGGACTTCAAGACCACAGGTACGAAAGACGGTCTGACTGCCACGCAGATGGATATCAAGTGCGACGGTCTTTCCTTCGAGATCCTCGAGAAGGCCCTCTTGCAGGCCAAGGCTGGCCGCGAGTATATCCTTGGCAAGTTGACCGAGACCATCGCAGAGCCGCGTGCTGAGATGAAGCCACACGTACCGCGCATCGTTGCCTTCGATATTCCGAAGGAGTTCATTGGTGCCGTCATTGGCCCGGGTGGAAAGATCATCCAGCAGATGCAGGAAGATACGGGCACGACGATCACGATCGACGAGACCGACGGTGTAGGCAAGGTGCAGGTCAGCGCTCCCAACAAGGAGAGCATCGACGCTGCCATCCAGAAGATCAAGGCCATCGTCGCCATCCCAGAGGTTGGCGAGATCTACGAGGGTACGATCCGCTCAATCATGCCTTATGGCTGCTTCGTCGAGATCATGCCTGGCAAGGACGGACTGCTCCATATCTCAGAGATCAACTGGAACCGTCTGAACACCGTTGAGGATGCTGGCCTCCACGAGGGCGACAAGATCAAGGTGAAGCTGATGGAGATCGACCCGAAGACGGGCAAGTACAAGCTCTCCCACCGTGTGCTGGAGCCGAAACCGGAAGGCTACCAGGAGCGCCCGCGTCGTCCGCGTGGCGAGCGTGGTGAGCGCAGAGGCGGTCCCCGTCGTGGCAACAACGACTAAATAACGAAGTCTCTCAAGCATTCTCTTCTCGCTACCACCTGACTTTTCCTGATAGGAATAGCGGTGGATCAGTTGAAACAAGAAGAATGCAACTTATATTTGAATCCCCTGCTGCGCGATGCAGCAGGGGATTTTTGATATGGTCTGACAGATCCGACCAGAGAAGGAAAAGGCTCCAGCCATCGTTGATGACTGGAGCCTTTGATTATGCTATCACGCCAGCTTCAATGGTTGGCGCATAGAGTCATTGTGGAGCTTACTTCACGATCACCTTCATGGTGCGGCCATCGCTCATCTTGACGATGTTGAGACCCTTCACCGGAGCCTCGATGCGCTGACCAGCAGCATTGTAGCGAGCCACCTCGACAGCATCGGCCTTCACGTTGCCCGTGACGCTGGATGCCGGTAGCAGCGGTGATGTTGTAGCTCTTGCCAGCGTTTACGACCTGACCCGTCTGCTTGTCGATGATGATAGCGATAGCAGCTACCTTTCTACCCGTAGCCTTGAGGGCGTTCTTGAGGGCAGCCTTGGTCGGCATAGCCACCTCGTAAGAGGCAGTCGTCGTCTCGTTGGCAGTCAGCGTGATGGGAGCAGCCTGGTTGGTCGTGTTACGATAAGAGCTACCGATGAGCACGTCCATGAAGTTCCACTGGATGTATGAAGAGCCCTTGTCGCCGCCCTTACCCAGGATAGCGAGGTCTTCCTCACCCGAGTTGATCAGCTGCTGCTTCGTGTACTGCTGAGCATAGTAGTTGCCCTGACGCCAAGAAGAGCCAGCACCCGTCAAGCTATCAGCAATGAGTACGTAAGCGATCTCGTAATTGCCAGAGACATAAGAGTCGATGCTGGCGTTGATCGTGACAGTGGTAGAATCCTGGTTCCAAACACCATTGACCTCTACACCGACCATCGGAACCTCCTTGACAGCAGCAGCCATGTCGTCGAGGATAGACTTCTTAGAACCATAATACGGGTCGATGGTCTTGCCATTGCGGTTGATGACGCAAGAGGGAGCACCCTGCAGGCCGACGTTGGCATAGTTGGCCGTATACATCGGGTCGCTGGCGTTGTACTGGTGGATACCGATACCGACGAAGTTGTCAGGATAGTTCTTGCCAGCCTTCTCCATACCGATAAGACCGCGCGGACACCATCCGCAACCCGTACCCGTCAGCTCCTCAACGACGACACCACGCTTGAAGACCTTAGAGACAACGATGAGCGTACCCTTGGCCTCAGCCTTCTCAGCCTGGTTGGCATTGCCATTGACCTTCGTCACCTTGACCTTGACGTCGCGGTTCTTCACCTCAGAGCCACAAGGAACCTTCACGTCGAACTCGCCTTTGCTACCAACAGCAATGGCATTGGCCAGAGTGACATGCTGCTCAGCCTGAGCCTCGCCATCGACAGTGACCACATAGTCGAGGTCGCGGACGGCCTCCTTACTGTTGTTGAAGAAAGACACCGTGAAGTTGACATCGGTATTCACGGCACCCGTGGTGCTACCGAAGTCAGACGGAGCGACGTTGTAATCGGGGAAGTCACCCTCAACGAGAAGCTGAATACTCACATTCTCGTTCTGGCCGTTGAAACCATACCAGCCAAGACCCTGACCACCCTGCTTAGAAGTGATGTTGCAATACAACCAAAGCTTGTTGTCCTCAGTGTCACCCTCACCCACCATAGAGATGGGGTAGCAGTCGTTAGTGTATTTGCCACCGCTCGTCGTGTTGAGCTGCTTATAGTCGAAGCCGACGAAGAAGCCCGTAGCGTCTTCGATGGTGATCGGCTGATCGAGCGTCACCTCGTTCCAGCCCTTATTGGGGGCAGCAACATCCTTTGCGAAGAGCTCGTCACCGATGCGAACATTGTTGATAGCGCCAGTAGCCGAGTTGATGAAGACGCGAGAATTGTCCAAAGCAGCGCAGAGACCGAAACGCATACCGACGATCTTCTTGCCCACATAGCCAGACATCACGGTCGGAGAAAGGTAGGCAGCGCACTTGTTATCGCCCGGGTAGTTGGGGATACCAATACCATACTCGCCCAGAGCATCAGAAGAATAGAGGCCGGCCCAACGCTGGTTGGAGGCAATCTTGGCAACCTTCTTTGCGCCAGCATACTGGACAGCCGAAGGACCTACTGACACCACGCGGGTGCTCACCTGTGCGGAAGCACTCAGAGCGAGAGCGGCAGCCGCAAGAGACAGTAATACTTTTTTCATTTTACTTGTTGTTGATAATTTGGTTTTCGCCCCACGAAGGGGCGGATGATTATTGATAATTTGAAAACTCTCATGAAGAGACACACTAATCAGAGGCTATCTGACAACCTCCTTGCGGACCGTGCCATCGGAGAAGCGAACCATGTTGAGACCTTGTCGCGGCGCGTCAAGACGCTGGCCCGCGGCATTGTAGCGAGCTGTCTCCATCTTCTCCGAGGTAGAGATTCGCTCCACGGCAGTCGGCGTCTTGTCAAGATAGCACTTGTCCGCGTTCATCACGCGGCCAGTTGCGGTGTCGAGCACCATAGCCACAACAGCCACATGGGCCTTGGCCACTGCTTTGCGCAACGGATCCTTGGTGGGAAGTGTCAGCGTATAGGTAACAACCGACGTCTCGCCAGGCACCACATCGACAAAACCACCGAGGTTCTCTATGTCCTTACTATACTGTGTGCCTTTGTTCTTATAAGAACTACCCACCAATACATCCTCGAAGATATACTTACAGTAGTCGCCCTGCTGACCGTAGGATCCATCCTTGAGGAAGGAGCCAACAAGTCGTCGTCGAAACTGTCGCGGGTATAGCCACAATAGTTGTTGAGCTGACGCCAGCGCTGGGTATTGCCCGCCACACTGTCGGCGACCAGAACGAAGACCATCTCATAGTGTCCAGCCTCCGTGCCTTCCACCTGTGCGGTCGTCTGCACCGCCGTATAGTCGGCGTTCCATTCACCCGAAACGGTCACACCTAAGACGGCCTTCTCCTCCATGGCGCGCTCGAAGTCCTTGGCCACATCGCGCATACCGCCGGCAGATCCATAGAAAGGATCGATGATCTCGCCATTGCGGTCGATCATGCAGCACGGAGCACCTTTAGAGCCACCATCACTCCAGTCGATGTCGGCATAGTCGGGCGTGTACATCGGGTCAGTGGCGTTGAACTGATGGACGGCAACACCGATGAAGCGATCGCCGTAGAGGTCGCGCAACATTTTCATACCGACCAGTCCTCGCGGACACCATCCACAGGCCGTACCCGTGAGTTCCTCGACGACCACCTTGCGCTCATATCCAGCACCGTCGGCACGACGCTCCTGGGCGCTCATGCCCATTAGCAAGAAGAAAGAGGCAGCCAAAAGTAATAATCGTTTCATAGGATTTCTGCTTATTATTAAAGTCTGGCTTCGTGGCGACAATTCGGAGTTAAGACACCCGATCGTGTTGTAAACCAGTCTTTGAGATGTGTGAGCAGTCTCCCTTCCCTCTTTTCGGAGGAAAAGGGAGACTGCTTAATAGTTACTTGACGATGACCTTCAGCGTGCGGCCGTCGGCCAACTTGACGATATTCAAGCCCTTCTGGGGAGCGCTGATGCGCTGACCTGCAGCATTGTAGCGAGCCACTTCCACGGTCTCGCCAGTGGTCTGGGCAGCATCTACGATGCCCGTGAGCGGAGTGATGTGCTCGTTGCGATCCACATTGAGGACATAGCCCGTAGATTTCTCGGTGAGCACAGCAACAACCGACACCTTGTCCTTATTGATATAAGGCTTGAGGGTATTCTTCGTCGGGAGCTTCAACGTATAGGTAGAATAGACCGTACCGCCAGCAGAAACAGGATCGAGCGTAGCCAAGGTGGAGCGCGTGTTGTAGGAAGACGCAATCACCACATCCTCGAAAGGATACTGCTTGATCTGGCTGGCACCGTAGGTACCACCCTTGCAGAACTGTGCGAGGTTGGGATCGGCAGCATAGCCACCGTCGGCGGGATCATACTGCGCATAGTTGTTGTTCTGATACCAGGCGGCATTGTCGCCCACTACGCTGTCGGCTACGAGGATGAAGGCTACATCGAAATCGCCAGCAATGTTGGCCTCGACAACGGCCGTGGCCGTGACCTCGGTCTGATCAGCATTCCAGACACCAGAGACCGTCACACCGACCTCGGCAGTGCCGTAGTACAGCTCCTTCTCGATATCGCGGGAGATACCAAACTTCTCGCCACTTGATCCGAAATAAGGATCGACGGACTGGTTGCCATTGCGATTGATGATGCACAAGGGTGCATTGCCTGCGGGGAGGTCGTCGAGCGTGAGATACTCGCGGGGAGCCATCGGGTCGGTGCTGGCGTTGTAGCGATGGATGGCCACACCGACAAAGCGGTCGCCATACTTCTGCTTCATGAGCTGCATACCAACGATGCCACGCGGACACCATCCACAACCCGTACCTGTCATCTCCTCGACAAACACCTTCTGAACAAAGTCCTTGAAGACGGTCATGCAAGTGCCACTGGCTTCCTTGCGGGCGGCCTGGTTCTCCTCACCATTCACCTTAGTGACGGTCAGCGTCACAGGATAGGTGCCCATCGCGGAAGCGGCAGGCAGCACCACCGGCACCGTCGCCGTGCCCGTACCCGTCAGGGCATTGTCCGTTTCGGTCAGATCAATATGATATTCGTCCGATGTCTTGTCGTCCATCGTGACGGTATAATCAAGGTTCTTGAGCGACTCACCAAAATTGTTGAAAGTCACATCGACGGTCTTCGTCTGTCCCAGACCTACACGGTAGATACCAAAGTCTTGGGGCGTGACCGCGTGCTGCGCTGCACCATTGGCCTCTACGATCAGCTGGATAGCCACCGAACCGTAGTCGCCACCGAGGTTGTTCCACTCCTCGCGTCCGGTACCTCCGGCGGAGTTGGGAATCTTGCCATAAATATAAAGGTCGCGCTTCGGACCAGCAGCATAGACAGCAACCGGGCTGTTGGAGCGGGTCTGCGTATATTTGAAGGACGGGACCACGGCCTTCCACTGGTCAGACAGCGTGAACTGCTTGTCCTCGGGGAACATCACCGTGTGCCATCCAGGCTCCTTATTCTCGGCATCCACTGCCACAAGCTGCGTGTAGGTGCTCTGCTTATTGACGCTATAGACCGCGACACCCGTCGAGGTTCCATCGCTGCCGAGGGCAAAGCGCATACCCACCACCTTGGCGCCTACGTACTGCACATAGTCGTTGGGCACGAGATAGGCACCAGCCTGCATCTTGCCCGGCGCACTCGTGAAACTGAGAGAGTTGTCAATATCGTCCGAGGTATAGTAGCCCACCAACCGCTGGTTGGCCTCCAAGGGCCGTTGTGCCGAAACCGCGAGGGCGACTAAGGCCAATGCCAAGCTAAGAATCGTTTTCTTCATTGAAAAAAGGGGTAAATTATGTGCGGGGACATGATTAAGTATTCCATTAACTACGCCCTGCACATAATATGTTTTTTAAAAAATCCCTGTCGGGGATTCGCTATTTACTTGTAAATCTGCTTCACGGTCTTGCCGTTGGCGAGCTTGACGATGTTCAAGCCCTTGACCGGACCATTGACGCGCTGACCAGCTCCATTGTAGCGGGCCACCTCCTTCACGATGCCGTTGTCAGGATTCTGTGCGTCCTGGATGCCCGTGTAGTTGAAGTTGAAGTTGATGGAGATCTGCGGACCCACACCGATGACATCACCATAGGTGTATTTCTTGGTGCCCCACTGGGTCTTCTCCTCGGTATATTCACACTCGTCGGCGCGAAGCGTGATGGCAGCAGCACCGTCGAAGCAGATGATGTTGCCCTCGTCGTCCATGTCGTTCTTCGGGATGTACTCCAGCATCATGTCATCAACATTCTTGCCAGCCTCCATACCGTTCTTCACGAATTCACCCACATGATCGAAAGACTGGCAGTTGCCAGCGGCGCAGAACTGGATGGAAGCACCCTCGTTGATGCTGGCGATGTTGAGCGTCAAAGCGATGGCCTTGAGATCGCCCGTTGTGTTCTCGACGTAGAGCGCCGGCTTGATCTGCGTGCCAAACGGAGTCTCCTCGGCGTCGGCAGCAGTGTAGTTGAGCGTGGAACCATCGGGAATCTCTTTCGTGGTGCCATCAGCGTGCTTCTCTATGAAGCGGAAAGTCTTGTTGGTCTGCTGAGCCTGGGCCACACCGGCGAAGCACAACAGTGACAAACAAAGTGTAGTAATTTTCTTCATATTCATTAAATTTAATTGTTTATCATTTTATGAAATGGAACTTACCCACCCCGAAAGCCAGGCTTTCAGGATGGACAAGTTCTTATAGTCATAGATTACTCTGCCGGTGCCACGGGCGTGAAGACCACCTTGGCCTTCTCTACCTGGGCCACACCACTGTCGGTATAGACGAAAGCGACGACCGACACATTCTCGGGTACCCACTTCTCGTCCAGCTGGTAGGTGAAGGTCTGAGCCTTCTCCTCACCCTCATGGATGGTGAAGTCCGTACCCCAGTCGCCATTGACGGCAGCGCGGAGCACATGGTTGTGGACATACTCCAGGTTGTTCTTGCCGTCGGGCATCATCTGCATGGCCGTGATGCCGTCCTCGATAAGCCAGATCTGAAGCTTGCCAGCAGTCGTTCCTGTCGTACCCTCAGAGCTGACGGTGATGCTGACCGTACGCGAATCGGCGTTGTAGTCGTTGCTGATAGCCAGCGAGACAGGAGCCTTCTGCGCGATGAGGCGCTGCACCTGACCCTGCCAAGCAGGATAATCCGATGGTGCCTCACGGTTGACCAAGCCGACGGGCTGGTGATCAAGACCCCAGTGGTAATAATAGGTATTGCCCAGATCGGTCAGGAGGCCGACAAACTTCTTGTTGCCAGCAAAGCCGAGAGGGCCCGAGTGGATGCCGACAGCGATGACATTGTCCTCGCCATAAGTCTCCTGCAAGTGGTGAATCTCATCCGTAGCCTTCGGACAGTTGACGCACTTCTGACCCGTGAAGTCCTCGATGAGCACCTTGCGGGCTGCATCGGCGGGCTTGATATAGACGAAGCGATCCTGCTCGTCGAGGTCGCTGCAGGAAGACAGAACGCCCCCAAGGAGCATACCGGCAGCAGCCATCTTCACATAACCAATGAATTTACTTGTATTGCGTGTCATATTATTGTTTCTCCTTATGATAGATGATTAGAAGTTGTAGTTATATGACAGCGTGAAACCCTTGGTCTCCGGCACGTAGCGGCAGACACCGCCCGAGCAGTTGAATCCGGCACGCGTACGACCCCATCCGAGCTGTACGCGGTGCGCACCCGTATTATAGGTGACGAACGTCTGCCAATAGTGGGCATCGGTCAGACCGACATTGTACTGGTCGCTCACGGTGAACATCCAGTGGGGGACCAATGAAAGCTCGGCCAGGGCAAAGAGCCAGTCGTGCTCGTCCTCACCGGTGGTGAGATACTGCAGCTCCGTGCGCAGGCGCGTCTTCGGGCTGAGGTTGAAGAGCGCGTCGGCGATGAAGATGTTGGAGTGGATCATGCCACCCTCACCCTCTATGACGGTCTTGTTGTAGAACTGGTTCATATACATGAGCGAGAGCTTGAAGTCGCGGGTGAAGCGACGATCGATCTGGACATTGAGGTCCTGATAGTACATGCCACTCTTGCCCCACTTCCAGAAAGCCGATCCGTAGCCGTCCGTACCATAGCCCGTGAGGACCGTCGGCTCCGGCACATTGACCGTCAAGGAGCGCGGGTTCTGGTCGATACCACGGACATGGGAGAAGTTGACCTTCACCGTCATGCCATACTTGCCACCGATGGCCGTCTTGCGCTTGAACTTATAGCCCAACTGGCCCTGGTAGGCCCACTCGCCATCATAACGCGTACCATAAGGATACAGAGCTGCGAGGGCGTAGGTCTGGTCCATCGTGAAGGCCGGCAGGTCATTGATTTTGGACTGACCAAGGCTCTCAGCACGATAGGAGTTGAAGAAGAAGTTGTCACTGCGCTTTGCCTGGGCAAGCACACTGAGCCCTTCTTAGAATAGGAAGCCGACAGCATGGCTGCCGTACCCTTGCGATAGATGTAGTTGTTCTTGAACGAGGGATCCGCCGTCTTCTGCGCATACTCTGCCAAGACATTGAAGCCGTGGGTGTTGAGCGTGACGCGGGCATCCCAGGCATTGACGTTGCGAGGCATCACCAAGCGGTAGTTGCCATTGAAGCGGTCCTCGTCGTTGCGCTCGTTCTTGTTGACGAAGCTACCACCGAGCGTCAGGCTCGTACCACTTTGGGCGAGGCCCTTGAACCAGCTATCGAGAGACAACTCCACGTCGGCACCTGACACCCAGGAGTCGTTGTGGGCCCAGTAGCGGCGCTGCTGGCCCGTGAGAGCCTTGAGGCGCACACCCTTGACAGGCGTAGTGACGATACGGGCACCCAACAGCGAGTTGTCGATACCCAATGATCGCTCCTCGTAGGTGCGGAGTACGAAGCCTGAGCCAAACTGCTCATAGAAGTTACCTACCGTCACCTCGAAGTTCTTCAATTTAGCCTTCAAGTAAACATAAGGTACGCCGTAGCCCTTGAACCCGTCCTCATAACCCGGAAGCTGATGCTCACGATACTCAAAGCGCGCGCCAGCATCGATATACTTGCTCATCACGTTGAGATCGACGAAGGTGTTCGTGCGGAAGTCCTCGTGAGAACCGTCAGACTGCGAGCCCGTAGGCGCCAACATGTCGCTCTGGATAGAACCGCTGACGGTCGGATTGTACTTTCCGTCATTGCGGTCGCCATCATTCTGAGCAAAAGAAGGCGTGGCCACTGCCAAGGCGGCGGCCAAGCCTAATATATAATAAGGATGCTTCATCTGTGTTACTTCTTAGCTGCAACCAGTTCGCGAACCTTCTCGATCAACTCGTTCTCGGCACCCTCGGTGTAGCCGTTGTGCTTGTACACGATTTTGCCGTCGCCATCGCAAACGAGCACGTAGGGGATCATCTGGATGCCCAGTGCGCGCTTGAACTCAGAGTTGGCGTCGATCAGCACATCGTAAGTCCAACCGTACTCATCAACGAGCGGCTTCACCTTGTTGACGTTCTGGCCCTGGTCGATGCTGATGGCGTAGATTTTGACACCAGTCTCATCCACCCAGTCCTGATACACCTCGTTGATGGCGTTGAGCTCGCGGTTGCAGGGCTTGCACCATGTGGCGAAGAAATCGATGATGAAAGGCTTACCATTGTTGGAAAGCGTGTCGGTTTTCACGGCGTTACCGTTGATGTCCTTTAGCATGACTGAGGGAAGCTGTGCGCTCGCAGTTGTCGCAAATGCGGAAAGCAGCACAAACAGGGAAAAGATTACTTTCTTCATAATGAAACTATTTTTCAGTTATTTTGAATGCAAAAATAGATAATTCCGATTGAACGGGAAACAGAAATAGCGTTAAAATTCGTTTAACGTCCCGTTATTAGGTCAATATGCCCGATTTTGATTCGGGTTACAGTACTTATTTCCGAAATTAGTAAGGGCAGAAACCGTAATCAGCTCTCCCTGGGGCAATACCTCGCTCCTCATCTCGTACTAGATGCGGGAGGCGGAACTGGTCCGAGTTTTTGCATTGAAACCACGGAGACGGCGCTACGCTGCCCAGGATAGCAGACGGACCTCACACGCACGGGGAAGCATGCAGCGAGAAGTATGAGACGTGAAGCCTCCAACCCTAACAACAAGCATGGACTTCAGCCAAGGATGCGTCCCTCGGCTGAAGCCCACGATATCATAGATACAGGTAGGACAGGTTACTTATCGTGTCTCACTGACGTAACTTATCCCTTCTCTTATAGGTAACTTACCTTGGCTCGCAGAGATAGCTTACCCTATCTCACGAAGGCAACCTACCCTGTCATATTACTTCTTCTTCTTTCCTTTTCCCTTGGCCTTGCCCTTGGTGGGAGCAGGAGTCTGCTCGGGAGCCTTCTCTACCTGAACAGGAGCTGCGGGAGCAACCTCCGCAGGCTTCGGTGCAGCAGGCACGATGCCCTTGAGCTCGAGCGTGAAGATGAGGGCGGAATAAGGAGCAATGTCGCGACCAGCACCGCGAGCACCATAGGCCAGATCCTGCGGGATGTAGATCTCCCACTTCGATCCAACCGGCATCATCGTCAGTGCCTCCGTCCAACCCTTGATCAGGCGGTCGGCAGCAAACTCATCAAACTCCTTGCCATGGTTGGCCGTGGCATCGAAGACCTTGCCATCGAGGGTGCGGCCCTCATAGACGACCTGCACCTTGTCGCTCGCCTTCGGAATCGGTCCGTCGCCCTTGACCAGCACCTTGTACTGCAAACCGTCGGGAAGGGTGTTGACCCCAGGCTTCAGCTTGTTCTCAGCGAGGAATTTCTCGCCAGCAGCCTTGTTGGCCTCCTCGCGCTCGATCTTGGCAGCCTCGCGCGCATCCTTAAACTTCGTCTCGGCCTGTGCCACCGTATAAGTGGTGGTATCCTTGCGGAGAGCGGCCTCGAAACCCTTGACTACCATCTCCTCGCTGAGGGGCTGGGAAGCACCCTCGAAGTCGGCACTCATGCGCGGGAACATCTGCTTGTCGAGCATCGTAGCCACCTGCTGGCCTGCCACGAAAGCCTGGTATGCCTTGTCGTTGCGCTTGGCATAAGCCTCCTTGAAGCCACGGATGACATCGGCCATTTGGCTCTCATCGACACCAAACTGCTCCTTCAGATACCTGTCGAGACCATTGGTCACGGCGTAACCGGCAGCGTAGCTGATCGAGTCGGCCTCGGTCTTGAGCGTCTGCGTCTGGACTGCCTTCGCCTTGGGCGACACTTTCTTGACCTTCTGTGCGCTCACCGGAGTACAAATTGCACCTCCGACGAGGGCAAGTGACAAAAAGATTGTCTTTTTCATTGTACGTTTTTTATAGACACTATCTAAAAAGAGGGTGTGCCAGGATGACGGCTTGCTCGCAGCCTCCTTGCACACCGCTCGTATGATTTATTCTCTCGGAGCCTGGGGGGGCCGGATTGACCTCCAGAAGCTCGATCGTGAAGATCAGGTCAGAGAACGGCTCGATCGGACCAGTCTTCTGTGCGCCGTAGCCAGCGCTATAGGGGATATAGACCACCCACTTGGAACCGACGGTCATGTGGGTCAGCGCCTCGGTGAAACCAGGAATGACACCATTGACCGGCATCATGGCAGGCTGCTTGCCAAAGGTGGTCTCGATGACCTTGCCATCGATGGTCTTCAGTTCATAGTTGATCTTCACAGACTGGTTGGTCTTGGGGATTGCGCCCGAGCCTTCCTTGATCACCTCATACTGCACACCCTTGCCGAGCTTCTTGACACCAGCCTTCTTGGCGTTGGCAGCCATGAAGGCGTCTGCCTTCTTCTTCTGCGGACCGTACTTCTTGGCAGCATAGCGGGCCTTGATGGCCGTCATCTGCGTCTGAGAGACCTCACGCGCCTGGTCCATCGTCATCTTCAAGTTCTTGTTGGTGGCACCAGCAACAAATCCGGCAACGATATTCTCCAGCGAGAGCGTCTGCGTAGAGTCGCCAGCGAAGACATCCAGGCTTGCGCCCTTATTCATCATGGCGAGCTGCTCGCCGAGGATGACACCCGCGTTGTAGGCTGCCTTCTTCTTGTCGTCGGCACCCTTGATACCAGCATAGATACCCTTGATGACCTCTGCCTCATAGGTAGAGTCGATCTCCATGGACATCATGGCCTGCTTCATCATCGGAGAGCTGGCCACACCAGCAGCATACGACAGTGAGTCGATATCCGTCTTCAGCTCCGCCTTCTTCGCCTTGTTGCCACAAGCCGTGAACGAGGCCAGAGCCGCTACGGCCACAGCCACGATAGTAAGCTTTTTCATCATGTTGTTTATTTTTGTTTTTTGGTTTTTGTGTCTATCAATTGTCCCTATATATATAAGGAGAAGTCATCGGCCACCGCTGCCCACAGGCTGGATGGCCCGAGCGACTCGTCTCTGCTTACTTCACCTCCAGCAGCTCGACGTCGAAGACGAGGGCTGAGAACGGGGGAATCGACGCACCCGCTCCACGCTCACCGTAGGCGAGGTTGTAGGGAATGAAGAAGCGATACTTAGAGCCCTCTGACATGAGCTGTACGCCCTCGGTCCATCCGGCAATCACCTGATTGAGACCGAACACTGCCGGTTCTTTGCGGTCGTAGCTGCTGTCAAACTTCGTACCATCGATGAGTCGTCCCTCATAGTGGCAGCGCACCTGGTCGGTAGCCTTCGGCTTCTTGCCGTTGCCCTCTACGAGCACCTCGTACTGCAATCCGCTGGGAAGCGTGACGATATTCTCCTTCTTTGCGTTCTCTGCGAGGAAGTCCTCACCAGCCTTGCGTGAAGCCTTGCCAGCCTCAGCCATAGCGGCACGCTGTCTCTCCTCCTGCTCGGCAAAGAATTGCTGTACGAGCGACTGAGCCTCCTGGTTGTTCACTTTGAGTTCGACGCCCGCAATGACGTCCTTGATGGCCTGTGCGAAGTCATCAGCATTCAGGTCCTTTGCACCCATCTGGGCAAGCTGCTGACCGATGCCGATGCCCAAGGCATAGCTTAATTTGTCCATTCTTTTTCTTTATTCTCGTTGTATTGAGTTGCAAAGGTAATATTTTTTCACCATAGTATGACGGCGTTTCAAGAAAAAATAGCTAAATTTGCAGATGTTAAATGTTTTTGCTATGAAGAAAATCGTTTTTCTCACCGGCGCAGGAATGTCGGTGGAGAGTGGATTCAAGACGTTCCGTGGCAACGACGGCCTTTGGGAGAACGTGCCCGTGGAGAAAGTTGCCACCCATGAGGCGTGGTATGCTGACCCCGACTTCGTCACCGCGTTCTACAACGGGCTTCGCAAGAAGCTCTATGGCGCCCAACCCAACGAGGGCCATCGCCTCATCGCAGCCCTGGAGCAGGACTACGACGTGACGGTAGTGACACAGAATGTGGACAACCTGCACGAGAAAGCTGGTTCCCACAAGGTCATCCACCTACACGGCGAGCTGACCAAGGTGTGTTCCACCATCGACCCCTACGATCCGAAGTACATCCGCGAACTGTCAGAGCAGGACTGCGAGGTGGCGAAAGGTGCCAAGGCGGGCGACGGAAGTCTCCTGCGCCCGTTCATCGTGTTCTTCGGCGAGGCCGTCCCGATGATAGAGCCTGCCGCCGAGGCCGTGAAGGAGGCCGACATCTTCGTGGTGGTCGGCACGTCGCTCAACGTCTATCCCGCCGCAGGACTCATTGCCTACACGCGGAAGAACGTGCCTGTCTATCTCATCGACCCTGCCGACGTGATGGGGAGCGGCTACCGCGACGTCACCCATATCAAGGCCGGTGCGTCGGAAGGTATGCGGCAGCTCGTAGCCATACTCAAGGATTCACCACTTGGCGACAAGAAGTAGAAGCCTGGCAAGCATATCGACTAAGCGATAGGAATCCTTATCGTCATAACCCAACGCATCAAAACAGCCTACAATGAAAAAACGTCATTCACTCCTGCGGGTCCTCATCCTCCTCGCCATCCTCACTTGTGGCCACGCACTGACGTCATCCGCCCAGAAGGATGTCTATAAGTTTGTGGTCAAGGACGGCAAGGGCAAGGAGGTCAAACTGAAGAAGTACAAAGGCAGCGTGCTGCTCATCGTCAATACCGCCACCCGCTGTGGCTTCACACCCCAGTACGCCGACCTGCAACGCCTCTACGAGCAGTATCATGCCCAGGGATTCGAGATCCTCGACTTCCCCTGCAACCAGTTTGGCTACCAGGCCCCAGGCGACTACAAGACCATCCATGGTCTCTGCACGGCCAACTATGGCATCACTTTCCCCCAGTTTCAGAAGGTGATGGTCAATGGCAAGACCGCCCTACCGCTCTACACTTATCTCAAGGAGAAAGAACCCTTCAAAGGTTTCGACACGACGACGAAGGTGGGTAAATATCTCGACGAAACCTTTCGGGAGAAAGACCCGCACTACGACCAAAGCGCAGACGTGAAATGGAACTTCACCAAGTTTCTCATCGACCGCGAGGGCCACGTCATCGACCGCTTCGAACCGTCCGTACCCATGGACAGCGTGGAGGCGGGTGTCAAGGCGGCACTGAGCATGAAACCATAACCCAAAAAGTCTTTAGAACGTAAACAGACAACTATCTATCTTATAACTATTCAAATCAAGACATGAAGTACATTGTCATCCCCCCTGAGGTGGGCCCCGTGCCCCCCATCACTTTCGATTTTGCCATAGAGGAGTTTGCCGCCCGTCATTTCACGGACGACGACTACTGCTTCATCTGGCAGACTCGCCCAACGGTCATCATCGGACGCAACCAACTGCTGGTCAATGAGGTAAACGTCGATTATTGCAACGCCAACGACGTTTTTATTGCCCGCCGGAAGAGTGGTGGCGGTGCGATGTATTCCGACAAGGGCAACGTGATGTTCTCCTTTATCTCCTCCGAGCCTGACGTTCAGAAGATGTTTCGCTGGGCCATGGGTGAGATGGCGGACGTACTCCGCGATTTAGGCATCGACGCCACACTCTCTGGACGCAACGACATCATCGTCGATGGACGCAAGGTGGCGGGAGCCGCCTTCTATCGTGTGGCGGGACGAGGCATCATGCACAACACGCTTCTCTTCAAGAGCGACGTAACAGCACTTCAGAACGCCCTCACCCCCTCGAAGGAGAAACTCAAGAGCAAGGGCGTAGCAAGCGTGTCACAGCGGGTCGCCAACGTGGCCGACTACCTCCCGGGCATGACCGTGGAAGAGTTTAAGGAGCATGCGCGCCGTGTGCTCTGCGGTGACAACTACCGTGAGATCACTATGGAGGACATGGAGGAGATCCGCAAGACGCAGGAACTGATGGGCCGCAAGGAATGGATCTACGGACGCATGCCGCAACATACGGAGGTGCGCAAGCTGCGCTTGCCCGACGTGGGAAGCGTCGAAGTTTATTTAGAGATCAAGGATGGCAAGATCCTGGACCTCAACCTGGTGGGCGACTTCTTCATCATGGGCGACGTGGATGGTGAGATTATCGCTCCGCTACGCCATCAGCCTTTCACTCGTGAGGGAGTGGCCGCGGCTCTTCAGGGTCATGACCTGTCGCAGGTGGTGCGCGGTCTGACGACAGAGGGGTGGTTGCAGGTGCTTTTCGGGTAATGTACCGTCTGTCCATACGAGGACAGAAGCAACTCTTCCATGCTGCTATAGACCAAGGCCTGCATACAGTCAAAAGCGGGTGGTGAAACCCCTTCTGGTTCCACCACCCGCTTTTTCAATACCATACAAGGTCTTTACAAGAAGCGGCCCGTGACGGCAAGTTTGAAGACGGGATAGACCGTCCACTTGTCGATGAGTTTGGACAGGTCGTCGGTGGCCTTGTTGCTCAGGTCATCGATGTTGACCTCCTGTCCGTCCTGATAGACCTTCATGTGGCCCATAAACTGGCAACCCAGTTCCACACGGAAACCAACACGACCCTTGGGCACCATGCGTCCGTAGCCCAGTCCGAGGTAGGGACGGAAACCGTTGACGCGCACGTCGCCTAGCAGGTCGCCATTCTCATTGAAGCGGACATCATACTTGTCGATCTCAGCATAGACCTGATTCTTGACATCGGCAGGATACTGCGGGTCTGCCATGAAGTTTTTCACATCCTCGGAGTGGCCTTTGAGCTTGGCAATCTTCTTGCCGCCAAAGGAGAAACCCGCAGCTACGAAGAGGGCATTCTGCGTACCAAAAGGATAGCAGCTCACCTTGAAGTTGGCCGTGGTGCGCGCAAACTTACCCTCGATGTTCACAGACTTCATTGGGATGGTCGTGACATCCGTGATGCGGATGGGCTTCACGTTGACGTCGCCATCAACTTTGAAACCGGGCATGAAGCTCATTCCCGCACTCACCTCCAGGTAGTCGGTGACGGGAGTTGCCACATCAAAGCCAATACCCTCCGTACCCACATTCAGATTGCCACCGACATGGCGGAAGATTTCAAAGTTTTCCACTTGGGCTTGCATGCCCGTCGATACCAAGACGCTGGCCATTGCCGCCAGAAAGAGTTTTTTGAGTGTCATAATCGTCAGTTGTTAGTTACAATATTGTTAGCTATTCACTTCTGCGTATTACGTTTCCTGCCGACTACAGCGTCCAAAGCATCTGGATCATCGTCTGGCCTACTGCCTGCAGTACGCCCTTGTCGATATGATCCATCGTATCATGGATAGTGTGCCACGTCGGTCCAAAACTGCTCTGCTGGCAGTCGGGATAATAGGGAATGACATCGGCAGTGGGGATGCCGGCCTTCTCGTTGAGCGGAATATGGTCGTCCGTCACCATACCTCCCACGTCGTTGGGGAAGTAGCTGCCAAATCCAGCTTCCCCATTGCATTCCACACCCTGTTGACCACGTCGGGCGCATACTGCACCGACATGCCCTCACGGTAGAACTGAGCTCCCTCGCCACCGACCATGTCGAGCAGCACGGCGAACTCAGGAGAGAACCCTGCCGGAAGGTTGGTGGAGAAATGAAGGGCTCCCAGGGCCCATGTGTCACCGACCTCATCCATATTAGTTTCCCACTGTGGCAGTCCCCAGTCCTCGGCATCGAAGCAGACAAAATCAATGCCGACGTCTGCGGGCAGACGCTTAGCGCCATCCTGTTCCTTTTCCATAAGCGACAACTGACGGGCCACCTCGATCATCACCGCCACGCCACTGGCACCATCATTGGCTGCCATCACGGGCTTGCGATGGTTGGTGGAGTCGGGGTCGTTGTCCGCCCAGGGACGGGCGTCCCAGTGGGCACACAACATCACACGCCGCTTGGCCTCGGGACGGAAGCGGGCAATGATATTGGTGGAATGCAGCATTGTGCCGTCATAGCCTTTGAGGTCAGCCTTCTGCTCCTCGACGGTGCATCCGTAGGCCTTAAACTTACTGACGATCCACGCACCGCAGCGGTCGTGCGCCTCTGAGTTCATCACCCTTGGTCCGAAATCGCATTGCTTCGCCGTAAAGGCAAAGGCAGAGTCGGGATTGAAGGCTGGGCCAACAGGCTTTGCCACCGTTTCCGTCATTTCCGTATCCTCATCGCTTGTCTGACTATCCTTCGTTTTCAGGACCGCCAAACCGGCGACGACGGCAGCAACAAGAATGCCACCAGAGATTATCTTCATTTTCTTGGTCATTTCTCCTTATATTATATTATTCATTTCTCCTTATATCATAGATAATAAAGACGGCTTTTGCCTACCGCTGCACCGCAGCCATGACACGCAACCAGTTGCCACCCCATATCTTCTCGATGTCGCGCTCACTATACCTGCGCTGTAGCAGGCGGCGGGTGAAGGCGATCACCTCCGAGGAGTCAGCAAAGCCACGCACTCCACCGTCGCCATCAAAGTCTGTACCGATACCCACATGGTCAATACCCATCACACGAATGGCATGCTCCAGGTGAGCGATGGCATCGAGCACCGTGGCCTCGCCACCCTCCTTGCGCAGGAAACCATGATAGAGTGTGATGTGGGCCACACCACCCTTTTGTGCCAAGGCCCGCAACTGGTCATCGGTGAGATTGCGCGGATGATCGCAGAGCGCACGGCAGTTGGCATGGCTACAGACGATAGGTTTGGCGCTGATGTCAAGGGCGTCCCAGAAACTCTTCTCCGCAGCGTGGCTGAGGTCCACCATGATGCCGCAGCGGTTCATCTCACGGATGGCCTTCTCACCAAAATCGCTCACGCCGTCATGCGTCTTGCACCCACGTGCCGAGTCGCAAAGGTCGTTATCGCCATTATGACAGAGCGTGATATAGGTCACGCCACGCTGGGCAAAATGCTTCACGTTGGCCAAATCGTGCTCCAGCGCCAGTCCATTTTCTATGGCGAAGAGAATCGACTTGCGTCCCTTCCGCTTGTCCTCATAGAGATCGGACGGACGACGTGCGATACTCAGACAACGCTGGTTGGCCTTCACGATCTCCTCTATTTTGTCGAAGATCAGGTCAGCATAGTGGGCAGGGGAAATGGAACTGCCGCTTATGCCCACCGTTGTTTGAAGGTTGGAGACGTATTTTTCCGCCAGGCGTGGGTTATAGCGCATGATTCCCGCCAGATCTATCTTGGATGAGAACGTCTCACCCATCTTCGGCTGAGGGAGGTAGGCCGCCATGGTGACGGCATCCTGCCGTCCATCGCTCATCTTGTGGAGATCCACCAGGATGCGCGGGTCACGGCGTCCAAAGTCCACCCCCTGCGGGAAGAACATCGGTGTGTCGCAATGGGTATCGAGTGTGAGCACACGACGGTGTACGTCCTTGGCTTTCTGAAACTCCGCAGCCTCATCGGCGAGCCAGCGAAACAAACGCTGTCCCTCGTCACCCAAATGCTCAGGATGCCACTGCACCCCCATAATAGATTTAAACTCCGTACTTCTCGATAGCCTCTATCACCCCGTCGGGAGCCACTGCCGTCGTGCGGAAGCGCGCCCCAGGGTCTTTGACGGCCTGGTGGTGGAACGAATTGACCGCCATCCGCTCCTTATGATACAAGGAGAAGAGGATACTGTCGCGCTCGATGCGCACGGTATGGGTCGGCTCAGCCTGCACGGCATCCTGGCTATGCTTGATGGTAGAAGGCCCCAGGGATCCCGCAGGCCCCGTAGGAAGATAGTTCTCGTAGATATCTTGCTGCACTGTTCCGTCCAAAGCCATCGCCAGCACCTGTATGCCGCGACAGATACCGAGGATGGGGATCTGACGGTTGGCAGCAAGACGGGTGAGAAGCAACTCCGAGAGGTCACGTCGCGCGTTGATGTTGTGCAAACGTGGCGATGGTTCCTCGCCCACCCAGAGAGGGTTGACGTCGGCACCACCCGTGAGCAGCAGTCCATCGATATGGTCGAGCACACCGACTATCACGTTGCGGTCGGTAGTCGGCGGGATGAGGAGTGGCGTAGCACCGGCACGTATCACCTGCTCATAGTAGGCTTTGGCCAGCATCTCGTTGGAGTCGTTATAGTTGGACGTGAGTCCTATGACGGGCTGCTTGCGCCCTTCGGGAAACTCCGCATAGAAAGCGTCCAGATGTGATGAGAGGGAAAAATCCATGTTTTAATCGTCTATACCAGATCATAAAAGCATCAAGGCGGGAGTGTGCCTAAGCCTTCTGCCCGCCTTGACCATGCGCTATTTCTCGATATCAATGGGTATCTCGCGGTGAACACTCTCCTCCAGGGAGATCAGCGTCTCTGTACTCACCACACCGGGGATGCTCTGCAGCTGCCCGTTGATGAGGTCCATCAGTTGCTCGTTGTCCTTGGCGTAAAGCTTGACGAGCATCGTATAGGGACCTGTGGTGAAGTGGCACTCCACAACCTGCGGAATAGAGAGCAGACGGTTGACCACGTCGCGGTACATAGAACCTCGCTCCAAGTCCATTCCGACATAGGTGCAGGTGGAGTAGCCCAGCGCCTTGGGATTGATCTCAAAACTGCTGCCCGTGATGACCCCATTCTCTATGAGATGCTGCACACGCTGGTGGATAGCTGCTCGCGAAACGCCGCATTCTGCAGCCACGTCCTTGAAAGGAAGGCGGGCATTGGCGGACAAGATTCCGAGAATCTTTTTGTCTAATTTGTCGATTTTATCCATAATGGTCTGTCGCTATTCTGGTTGAAGTTGGCTTGCTGCGCAAGTTGTCAGCAAAATTAAGCATTTTAGTTGAATTGGCAAACCATTTTAACGTTATTTCTCTACAAAAGGGCAATATTTGCTTACTTGGGGCATTTTTCGAAAATCAAGATGATGAGTGGGTTGCAACTAAATCCCAGCTTGATTTTGCTTGCTGTGCATAGCCCTTCACGCACCCAAAAACAATCGCCCCATCATGGGAATGCACGAACGACCAAGTGGGTCATACTGCCTTTGCCATGATGGGGCGAAGATTTCTGCGTCACTACGGCACGACCACCTTGAAGGTCTTTCCAGCTACCCTCACGAGATAGACCGCAGGAGCAAGGCGGAACGTATGGCGGCCCGCCTCAGCACGTGCCACACTGCGTCCCTGGAGGTCATAGACCTCGATGGCTGCAGCATCGGAACGAACGGTCAGACTACCCTGACCTGCACGCACGCTGACCTTCGATGCATCGGCGGCAAGCGCGTCGATGGCATTGACAGACTTGCCCACATAGATTCGATCGGAAGTCTCTGAGACGTAGTTGGTATAGTCCTTCGTGGCCATCGCCGTCACCTCATAGGCGTAGCTATACTGCGGATCGAGGTCCGCCACCTCATAAGCGCTCGCCGTGGGATAGAGCGACGCGTAGGGCGCCGTGAGGGTTTCGCCCTTGCGCACATTCTGACGGATGGTCACCTCGTCGATAAAGTAGGGCTGTCCATACATACTCATAAAGGCGAGGATCACATTCGAACGCAGGGCCTTATTGTCCGTGGCGTCGAAATGGATAGTAGCCGAGGTCATACCCGTACCGTCGAGTTTCAGCGGCATGATGCGATGATCGATGGCCTGGCTGTCGGTATATTTGTTCATCAGCATCACAAAGAGCGTGTCGCCAGCATAAGTGTTGTAAGCCTTGACATCGACATCGAAGGCTCCACCATCACAGGTGAGGTCGAGCGTGGGAGAAGTGACCAGGCCAGCCAGTCCCATCCATACATTGGTCTGCTGCGCTCCTGCCATTCCTTCCACAAGGTAGGGCAACTGGAGGACCCACTCCGTCGGCGTATAGCCGAGGTCGGCCAGATTATAAACATAGGTGTAAGGATTGTAGGGATTGTCCATCGTTCCTTGGTCGATGGCATTGAAATCCTCGTGGAGCACGACGACATCCTTCACGTCTTCCTTGGCCTCCAGGATTTTGATGACATTGAGCTTATACTTATCGGCATTGTGCAGTTCGGTCCAGTTGGCGGTGAAAGCGGTCTTCGACACACCCGTGGCCTCCTTGGCCTCTACCTTCACGCCGAGGATGCCATCCACCCACATGTCGGGTGTTGCCACGGACATCACGCTGCCGTTCTTCGCCCGCACGTTGTAGTAGTACTCATAGTTGGGGTCTATCTCCATCGTGTAGCAGGTATCGGTCAGTTCCTTGTCGAGCTGGCTCACGGGCACGGTCTGGGTGGCATAGTCCATCTGCACGTCATCGAGGGCGAAGCTGACGGAGTTTTTCTGTATGAAGAAGAACTTGATTCGCTTCACGCCGTCGCCAATCTGGTCGTGGGTGAAGGAGTAGCGACCGCCAGCAGCCTCCATATAATAGTTTGGCATGTTGGCAACGGGGGTCCATCCTTTCTTCTCCGTATATACCGACACCTGCAACAGGGAGTAGGTGTAGTCGGTCTCATAGTCCATCGAACTGGGTTTCACCCAGAATGAGAACGAGGTGATGGGAGCGGGCGTCTCGGGCGAGACTACCTCGTCGCCCTCCGCGTCGAAACAGAGGGAGAGCGGTGCCGAGCAGTAGTCGCCCTCGGTGGTATAGACATCTTGCGATCCCGCCGACGAGAGGTTGATCGTCCATCCCTCGGGATAGCTGGGGTTGGACTGGTCGATGGTCTTGCCATCGGCATTGAGACGGATACCGTCGAAGTTTTCCGTCAGTGTGCCGGGCTCGACATAGTCCTTGGGCATCTCCTTGCGATAGACGTGGAGGAGGTAGGAGGCTGCCGTCGGGGTGGAGTTCCAGCGCGCCGTGAACGAGGTGGCTGAGTGGTTGATGGGGGTGAGGATGCCTGGTGCGGGAATCTTGTTGGCCTTGCGCGTCACGACGATATCGTCGAGGAGCAGTTCTACGTCTTCTGCCGAAAACTGGAAGATATTGTTCGGGTTGAACGTCGCCTGATCAGTACTGAAGGTATAGTCCTGCCATGCGTCGCTGACGTTGAAGTCGCGGTCGTCAACAGGTCCCTCATAGTTGTCGCACAATGCGACGCGGATGATGCCACTCTCCCCGGCCTTCAGCGCACGGGCACGGAATGTAAGGACGACGTCGCCGCTGAGGTCCATCTCTGGCGTACTGATAAATCCGCCACGCTGCTCGTCATACGAGTCGAGGTACATGCGGATGGCGCAAGCCTGGCCTGCCTGATAGACGGCGTTGCCTGTCCAGCCACGCACACCCATCATATCTTCCGGCAACGCGTAGTTGACAGTGCCTCCACCCAGCATCGTACCATCGGGGGTGGCGTTGGTGCCAGCCGTCCATAGGTCAAAATGCTGGTCTATGACCGTCTTGGTCGGTATTTCGTCATCGGCACGAAGGACCGCCGACGGTTCCTGCACCGTGCCTCGGGGCTGGAGGGTCATCGCTGCACGGGAAAACTTCCCTGCAGGATTCCGCTGAGCGTGGGTGACGAGGGGAAAAAGCAAGAGTGTACACAACCATGTGGATACGATGTAGCAATAAGTTCTCATAGGGCATTTCTTTTCACAGCACTATCATTTTTGTCCTAAAAGTATAAACTATCAGGCTGCCAGCGCCGTCCAGTCTTCTGCCATGCCAAAGGACTACCCTACTCAGTGCTGCAAAAACCAGGGTAAACCTTCTGCAAGACTGCGCAAATTTACGAATAATATTTGTAACAGCAAACTTTTTGATGAAAAGTTTTCAAAAACTAAACTTTTTCACCGTTTTCCATGCAAAACAAAAACCATAGGCGACTGCATGGCAGATAGATCCTCTTTAGCTTATACCACCAAGCATAAGCGTGGTTTCCACCTTGGAGGAATTTGACAAAAGCATTGTTGGCGCCTTGTCCATACTTATGCCAAGGCGCCGACAATACTATAGCTGGCCTGCCTCTACCTGCAGGACTATGCGCTCGGTGAGGCGGTCTGCCCCCATCGGGTCATAGCGCTTTTTGAGCGATGCGCCAAACACCCAGGCAAAAGCCTGATAGAAACCTGCACGCACAGGACCGAGGAAAGCGTTGATCAACTCATAACCCGAGGAGTGGGTCTCGCGGTCGATAAGCTTAATGAGGAGCTTGCCCTGCGAATAAGTGAGCTTCTTCATGCGCGGTCCATAGGTGGCCTTGATTTCCTTCTCCACCAGCTTCATGTGCTCCTTGCGTGCCTGATCGTTGGGCAGCGTCTCCATATACTCATAGGTCTCGATGACGATCTGGTGACACTCCTTGGCGATCGGCAGCACTTTCTTGATATTGTAGAGCAGGCGGTAGAATTTCGCACGCTCCTCGGGCGTCTTAAACTCTATCTTGGGAAAGACATAGACGTTGTTGGTCTTGACATACTGCACACTGTCACCATCCACCAGGGCCTTTCCTGTATGTACGGTCGGGCGAAAGGTGGGCGAATCCATATCGACGTCGCTCATCTTCAGAGCTGCTTCCTCGCCGACTTGCGCCATGGAGGGCACAACGACACAGGACAGCACGAGGGCGAAAAGCAACCGCAAGAGATGGCGGTGCTGAGGGTTGTAGTGGGATGAATGATTCATTACTTCGTTGTTTTTTTCGTCAGCGAGTGCAAAAGTACGGAAATATACTTAATTTGGAAAGAGTTTTCAGCATCTTTTTTATTATTATTTTTCAAAACGCCAAAACTCTACGTCCTTACAGACTTCACAACTACGACCTTTAGAAGAGCTGACCAAGGGCGTTTTGGCACATTTTCACGGGATATGGCGGAAATTACGGGAAAAAACCGTACCTTTGCACTTAGATAATAAAAACTGAAAGACAATGCAAGATCTGGTCATCTACAATACGCTGCACCGCCAGAAGGAGCGGTTCCAGCCTATCAACGCCCCCCACGTGGGCATGTATGTCTGCGGACCCACCGTCTATGGCGACCCGCATCTGGGCCACGCGCGCCCCGCCATCACCTTCGACGTGCTCTTCCGCTACCTGCAGCACATCGGCTACAAGGTGCGCTATGTGCGCAACATCACCGATGTGGGCCACTTGGAGCATGACGCCGACGAGGGCGACGACAAGATTGAGAAGAAGGCACGGCTGGAGCAGCTGGAGCCGATGGAGATAGCACAGTATTACACCAACCGCTATCACGACGCGATGGGACTGCTTGGCTGCCTGCCGCCCTCCATCGAGCCCCACGCCACGGGACACATCATCGAGCAGGAGGAGCTGGTGAAGCAGATCCTCGCCAACGGCTACGCCTATGAGAGCAACGGCAGCGTCTATTTCGACGTGGAGAAGTACAACAATGACCACCGCTATGGCATCCTGTCCGGACGCAACCTTACCGACATGATCAACAACTCGCGCGAACTCAACGGCATCGGCGAGAAGCGCAACCAGGTGGACTTCGCCCTTTGGAAGCGGGCCACACCCGAGCACATCATGCGATGGCCGAGTCCGTGGAGCGACGGTTTCCCTGGCTGGCATTGCGAGTGTACGGCGATGGGACGCAAATACCTCGGCAACCACTTCGACATCCACGGAGGTGGCATGGACCTCATCTTCCCGCACCACGAGTGTGAGATAGCACAGGCAGTGGCCTCACAGGGAGACCCGATGGTGAAGTACTGGATGCACAACAACATGCTCACCATCAACGGACAGAAGATGGCCAAGAGCCTTGGCAACTTCATCACGCTGGAACAACTCTTCACCGGAAACAATGAGCTCCTCACCCAGCCCTACTCGCCGATGACCATCCGCTTCTTCACCCTCTCGGCCCACTACCGCGGCACGGTCGATTTCAGCAACGAGGCCCTGCAGGCCGCCGAGAAGGGCTACAAGCGCCTCATGGACAGCGTCAGCGACCTGGCCCGCGTGCAGGCCGCCAGCGAAAGCGACGAGAAGTCGCACGAGTTTGTCGCCCAACTTCGCCAGCGGTGCTATGACGCGATGAACGACGACCTGATGACGCCAGCCGTCATCTCCGTGCTCTTCGAAACATGCCACGTCGTCAACAGCGCGCTCGACCACAAGTCACAACTCTCGGCAGAGGACATAAAGGAGATTGCCGACGTGCAGCGCATCTTCATCTTCGACATCCTCGGACTGAGAAGCGAGCAGGGCGACAACTCCTCCGCTCGGGAGAACGCCTTCGGCAAGGTCGTCGATATGGTGCTCGAACTGCGCGCACAGGCCAAGAAGAACAAAGACTGGGCCACGTCGGACAAGATACGAGACGAACTCGCCGCAGCCGGCTTCGAGGTGAAGGACACCAAGGACGGCGTGACGTGGAAGCTCGACAAATAGGGTCGACACAACAACGCATAACATAGCAAAGGCAAGGACGCTCCATGTGTTCTTGCCTTTGCATCCCCATTCAGTACCACATATATGAACGCAACACCGATCTTTTCCCCTCGCCGATGGACGGCAAGCCTGCTACTGATAGTGCTCTGCGTCCTGACATCCTCGCAAAAGGCCGCCGCTGGCAAACAACCCAAGGTCTTTTCCATTTGGAAAAAGCTCCCCACCGAGCAACTGGTAAAGATAGGACACCGTTTTGCCAACAATCCCGAGCAACCCGACAGCGCTTTGCTCGCCCTCACGATTGTCACCAACCGCTATGACAAATCGATGAGCCGGGAAGACAAAATCCTCGTGCAGCGGGCACAGAGGATGAAAGGGTTCGTTTATCTCTTTCGCTACTACGACTACGCCAAAGCCTACGACTGCCTACTCCATGCACAAGACGTGGCAGAGGAAATTGATTTTATCAGCCCGGCCACAGCACTGAACTTGGGACATATCTTTAGTACCATCGGCGACCAGACGGGCGACCACACCGTAAAAAAGAAAGCCTTGGACTATATGCGCCAAGCATTCAAGGAGAGTTTGAATACCCAAGTACAGAACCACAACATCGCCAACACGGCTTTTGGCAATGCCATCTCCCTGGCGTGGTCTCTGGAAGAATATGACGCACTAAGGGAAGAATGGAAAATCTTCAAACAACTGAAAAATAACGACGCACATGAATTTACCCAATTCAACCTCTACTATTACCAGATCTTAATGCTGCTCAAAGCGAAACGCTATCAAGAAGCACTACCGCTCTTCGACAAGCAACTCGGCCTCATGCCCGACGATGACTCCCACGCTCGTTACACGCTTCTTACCATTTACAATAAATCGAGGGTACTGGCATTGATAGGAAGATACAACGAGGCAATAGAACTACTGCTGAGAGGAGAACGCATTTGCCAGAAATACGGCACAAAAGATGCAAGCGTGGAGTTCTATCGCAGTTTGGCCGAATACCAACAACGACTCGGCAAGAAAAACTTAGCCCTGCAGTACCAAAGTCATTACTTTGCTCTAAAAGACACGCTACTCAACCTGCAACAGTTTGCCAACATCAAGGAAATGTCCTTTGCCGGTAGCCTAAGAAGGGTCAATGAACAGATGGAGCAGGGACGACGCGAGCGACAGGTGATGACTACGACCATCATCGTTCTTCTGATCATCGCGCTTGTCATCAGCCTCTCCTTATATATACTATACCGCAAGAACCGCCAGCTACGCGCGTCCTATAGCAACCTCTACCAAAAGAACCAAGAGGTGCTTCGTTTGGAAGAGGAATACAAGAAGCCACAACTGGAGGAAAAATACAAGCAGTCGCGGCTCGGCGAGCCAGACAAGCAGGCGTTGTATGACAAGATACAACAGATTCTTGCCAACTCCAAGGAAATATTTGACTCGGATTTCTCCCTCCAAAGACTGGCCGACCTCACAGAGACTTCCTACAAAAAGGTATCGCAAGTCATCAACGAAAAGGCTGGCTGCAACTTCAACAACTTGATCAACGAGTATCGTGTCAAGGAGGCTTGTAGGAGAATGAACGATACGGAGCAGTATGGGAAATACACCATCGAAGCCATATCAACCAGTGTAGGATTCAAATCACGTAGCACCTTCCTGCTACAGTTCAAGCGCGTCACCGGACTGACCCCGTCGGAATACCAGCGTGCTCAAAAATCGGGCAAATCATAGCAAATTTGATTCAAATGCCTACTTATTGCGGCTGAAATCATGATTTCAGCCGCAATAAGTCATTTTTCTTCATAGTCATTCTGCTATTTCATCTTAAATTTGCAGCAGAATTTCAAATTTAATTTCATAAAACAACTCGATTATGAAGAAGACATTAATCCTCATGGCGACCATGCTTGTGAGCATCTCTGGATTCTCGCAGACACTGCTTCGCCCGCAGACTCCTCCAACAGGGAATTCTGACCCGCTTGACGCAAGCCAAGGACTTACGCAGGCACAACTAATCCAAGTGGCTCAAGCACATCATGGGCAAGATGCGGCACAACCCGCACACCCCAAAAGACCTACGATGAAGGCAGAGAGCACCATTGACACGATCAGCTACTTCACAGCAGCACAGAGCTACTATACTGGTTATTCATTCAATGCAGACGGCGGTGATGTTAAGACGTATCATGTTGGCGTGGCTGTAAACGGTAATCAAGTCACATTCAAAAATTTCTTCAACCTCTACAACCCCAACAGTTACGCTCCAAACGTGGAGTACGACATGACGGGAACATACGACGCTACAGCCAAGACCATTACGATTCCTGCCAGCACTTCATTTGCGAACGCAACCGTTGTGGGCGACTTGATGAACTATTATATAGGAACGCTTATTGCCGGACAGATCACAGAGGCAGGCATAATCACGCCTGATGAAAATCTAGTGTTACACGTGGACGGCGATTTCGATCGTATCTACTCTACAGGACAAGTGATCGGTGTGGCAATGTGGACTCCTGACGGATCAACCAACTATGGTGTCAGCGGCAGTTCTGCCCTACTCAAAGACATCAGTATCAACCTACCGAAAGAAGTCTCAGATCTGTTGGTATTTCAAAAGAACCTCAACTTCGGAAACACCTTCTCTACCACTCCTATTACACGCAAGGCAACCATCGTCAATATGGGGAATATGCCTTGCGATTATGCCATGGACATCAGCTCCGACCCAGAGGGTGCCTTCACGGCCGATGCACTCTCTGGCACTGTTGAAGGCCAAGGAACCCAAGACATCACCTTCACTTTCACCACTCCCACGACAGGCGATGCTGAAGGCTTAGCCTCTATCGAAAGCGAAAGCAGCGACGATCCCTTCAACATACAACTCACGGGAACAATCCTTCCTCCACCCGATTTCTCGCCCATTGTCCTGCGTGGCGACTTTGAGTTTGGCGCAGACCTGAATTATCCTTTCTCCCTTTCAGAGATAGACGGTAAGCAGGTGGTAAGATCCTATCCACTGCAACGCGCGCGCTCATCCTCCACGATGGATGCGACATTCACGATACCTGAAGGAAAACTGGGCAAAGTATCCTGGAAGGGCGTCTATGAAGGTTCTGGATACTATGTCGGCGGTTTTTTGGTTGATGACTTCTCCAGTGCATACAAAACCTACAACGATACCTACGAGGATGCGTCCGAAGCCATTGAATTTGCCCCTGGCAAGCACACCATCCGCTTCCAGTACGACTGCTATAGCAATGTGCAGGACCCAACCGTAGCCGAAGGCTGCCGCTACTACATTTGGGATCTTGCGCTCGACCTCACTGACCTTCAGGACCATGCAGCCATTCTCAAAGACTCGCTTGCCGACATCGGGTTCTCCGTCATTGGTAATGACGGCAAAGCTACAGCTACGGACAACATCGTCATCACCAACAGAGGCAAGAATGATCTCAAACTCATCAGTGTCACTTCTGACAACGAAGAGTTTAGCGCAACGACGAAAATAGAGCCCGTAGCTACAATGAAGGATCTTGTGATACCCGTCACACTTTCTACGACGACACCTGGCGACAAAAGCGCCCACTTGACCATAGAAACATCCGCGGGCACCTTCAAGGCCAGTGCGAAGGCCATCATCCTTGCGCAGCAAGATTTCTCGAAAGTAGTCACCGAGGGCTTCGAATACATGACCGTAGAGAACGACGCACACTTGCCCTACATCATCGACGGCGACTCCGCCTACAATGCGAATGCCAACTACGACGACGAAACGGCGGGCACGTCAAAAGTGACCTTCCATTTCACCATCCCCGAGGGCAAACTCGGCATCATGTCTTGGGACGGCTACACCTTCGACCAGAGTTCTTATAATGGCGACTTTGGCATATTGGAGATTAATACACCTACGATATTCTACACGCTTTCCAAATTTGCGACAGGCGACGCTGGATCTAAGTCCTACGCTGAGGAACGAGAGGAGGACCCAAGCTTCCTCAACTTTATTCCTGGCAACCACTACATCAGCTTTGAATATTCGCGCAACGGCGATGGTGTGAAGCTGGAAAGAGTATGTTCTCCTTCAAGAATCTCAAGCTCCATGTGATTGACTTTACAGAACACTCTGCTGAACTGCAAGAGGACAAAGTGGACTTCAAGTCTTGTCATGTTGGAACCAACCGTTGGACCACCGCCACGGTGACATTGAAAAACATGGGAAGCGCAGATTTGGTCATCGACTCAATTATTGGTGCCGGTCCATTCTCGGGAGGCGAAGTGAAAGAAACAGCCAAATTTGGCAAGACCCTTTCCGTGGATCTCTTCTTCTACCCGCACGAGGAAGGCGAGTTTAGCGACGATATCATCATCCGCACCAACGCTGGCGATTTTACCGTGGCCTGCACAGGAAAAACGCTTAGCAACAAGGGGCTCATCTATAACGGTGATTTGGAAGACCAGTGCTACGGATGGAGCGCCTACGACGGAGACGGAGACGGAAACACATGGATGACGGCCTATATGCTCTTCGGCGGGGCATTGACCGAGGAAGGCTACAGTCGCTACTGCCACAGTGGAAGCAATCTGCTTGGTTCGGCCTCAAAATCGACTATGGGCGAGGCGCTCACACCTGACAACTGGGCCGTTTCTCCTGCTATCACTATTCCCGAAGAGGGTGGCGTGCTTTCCTATTATGTCGCCGCACTCGACCCAGACCACTGCGCAGAGAACTACACAGTCTATGTTTCTGAGACAGCAGACTACTCCCGTATCGACGCCGAGGGCGAGGTTCTCTACGACGGTCTCTACGAGCTTCCGGAGGAATACGACTTCATCCCCTGGGCTCACTATGAGTACAATCTCGACCAATACAAGGGAAAGACTATTTACATTGCATTCCGCCACCATGAGTGCTCAGGCCAATACCTGCTTATGATCGATGATATCAACGTCTATCAACACGGTTACGAGCCTTCGACTAGCATTGACGGCGTAAGCACCAAGAATGGATTCAACAAGGTAAAGAGCATCTACTCTCTTGATGGGCAGCAACATGAGAAGTTGCAGCGCGGCGTGAACGTAGTCCGCATGGGCGACGGAAGCACGCGAAAAGTGGTCATCAAGTAGGCCTACATCTCCATGCCGTAAGCGCCTGCTCGGTACTTACGGCATGGTTTTGATCGTATAATTCTAAAAAAGCAACAAAATGAGACATACCCTACTATTTTTCTTCATGTTCCTTACCGCTGCGCTTTCGGCCAACGCCCAAGCCACACGGATGAGTCTTGGCTATGTGAATGGTCAAATGAAAACATCGGGAACGGACGGCTTCTCCACCAACACCAAAGACACGTGGGTTTCCGGCGCCATCTATATCCCTGCAGATCAAGTTCGTCTTTATGCCAGCAATCACATCGATTCCATCCATGCTGGTTTGGCTTCACGCCTCAACGTTGACTCACTACGCGTCTGGGTGCGCACAAGTCTGACGGGCGAAGACCTTGCAAGTGGAGCCATCAGCGGACGAAGCGGCAGCAGCCCGCGAGTAGCCAAGGGGTGGAACACCATCGGACTTGACCATCCTTACGTCATCAGTGACCAGTCGGAGGGTTTGTATATTGGCTATAGCTACCATCAAAAGGGCAATACCGTAGCCCTTTCTGTAGTGAACGAGCCACAGAGCAATGCTCTCTTCGTACAACTGGGTACAGAGTCCGAATGGCAAGACCGCAGCAGCGAGGGCGCATTGGCAGTAGAAGCCTACGTTTATGGCGACCAACTGCCTAAATACAACCTCACACTGACCTCCTTGGACTTGGCACGAGCGTACGTCGTTGATAATGGAACACTTGCCGTTAGCGCACAAGTGCGCAACAATGGCACAGAGACTATCACAGGCTTCGACGCAATCTGTCGGGTGAACGACCTTGACGAGACCTATACGGCACATATCAACGAGCAAATTCCCTACGGCGAAACACACAAGGTAGAATTTACTATTTCGCCAGCCATTTCCTCCACCACGCCGTCAAACCGCGAGTTGACAGTCACCATCGACCATCTGACGGAAGGGTCTGACGTTTATATGGGCGACAACACGGTCACGGCACCCTTTGAAGTAGTCGCTCATGACTTTACACGGAACGTACTGCTGGAGGAGTTCACCACAGAGTTGTGCCCCAACTGCCCCCGTGTCGCTGGATTCCTTCACGAGGCCCTGCAGGATGAGCGTATCGTAGGACGGGCCATTGCTCTATGCCATCATTCAGGCTATTATACAGATTGGCTTACCATCCCCTCTGACAACGACTATCTATGGTTCTTTGGCGGAGGAGGTTCGTATGCACCTGCCATGATGTTTGACCGCACAGCCATGGACGGTGAGAATACAGTTTGCCTTCCACAATCTGCTGACGAGATCGTGTTGCGAACGATGTCGCGTTTAAGTCAAACAGCCTATGTTTCCATCAGTATCAACGCAGAAGTGGATCCCAACGATGCCAACCTTCTCCATATCAATGTGGAGGGAGAGCGCCTGAAAGAAAACTTCACGGCTCACGCACCGCGCATCAGTGTCGTGCTCTATGAGGACAACATCAAAGCCCGCTCTCAAGCCAGTGGTGGCGACGACTATGTCCACCAGCATGTCAGCCGCTGCGTCAACAGCACCTGGGGTGACGTCATCGAGTGGGATGGCGACGCATACACCTATACCTGCGATCTCACGCTGAGAGATGACTATGTACGGGGCAATCTGGGCGTGGTAGCTTACGTTTGGGATTACGACACGGAAAATCCCGCCCAGTGTGAAGTGGCTAATGCCGCAAGCATCACTTGGGACAAAGTTGCCAACAACATTGCAGCTTCCACGCTGGAGGACACGACGTCCGCACGCTTCTACACCCTGGATGGTCGCGAAGTAAGTGAGACCCCACGCACTCCTGACATCTACCTCGTAAAGAAGGGAAGCCAAGTGAGGAAAGTACTTGTAAAGTAATTCTCTTATATACTAGAAGTTGTGTTTCCTGAGTAGGAGGGGTGCGGAGTAGATCCGCACCCTTTTTTCATTACAGCCTTGAAGCCAAGAGATGGGGTTGCCCCAAAGCACAAGGGACAGAAACTGGGATTGATCCTTTTTCATTATCTCCTGCGAAGATTTTTCCGACACACTCGACAATAAAAATCGCGCATACGCGTTATTATATAGTTACGCCTAAAAGTATATACGCAAAATCAATATCAAGGTATGAAAAAATCACTTCTTTTCGCCGCAGCGCTGCTCGCCATGGGCAGTCAGGCGAAGGCCGACGAAGGTATGTGGACGCTCTACAACCTCCCCGAGGCCGTCTATCAGCAGATGCGGGCCGAGGGCTTCGAGTTGAGCCAGGACCGTCTCTACGGTGCTCCCGACGCACTGAGCAATTATGTCGTCAACTTCGGCGGCTACTGCTCTGGAGTTGTCGTCAGCCCCAACGGTCTGGTCTTCACCAACCACCACTGCGGCTTCTCTGCCATCAACGCCCACTCCACCGTGGAGCACGACTACATGCTCAATGGCTTCTATGCCAAGACCTACGAGGAGGAGCTGCCCAACGAGGATCTCTTCGTCTCATTCATGAAGCATCAGGCCGACATCACCCCCAAGGTGACTGCTATGCTCAACGGCCAGACCTACGAGCGCAAAGGCGAGCTCCTCGACTCGCTGGAGAACGCCATGACCGACTCGGTAAAGGCTATCGATCCCACGCTCCACGTCGTCGTGAAGCCCTTCTATGAGGGCAACAAATACTACGCCATGACGTACCAGGACTTCACCGATGTGCGCCTGGTCTTCACCGTACCCAAGTCGATGGGTAAGTTTGGTGGCGAGACCGACAACTGGATGTGGCCGCGCCAGACCTGCGACTACTCCGTCTTCCGCATCTATGCCGACCCGAAGACCAACGGTCCTGCAGCCTACTCCAAGGACAACGTGCCCTATCACCCCACGCAGTGGGCTCCCGTGAGCCTCCAGGGCTATGAGCCGGGAAGCTTCGCCATGACCATCGGCTACCCGGGTTCCACCAACCGCTACCTCTCCAGCTACGGCATCCAGGAGCGTCGCGACATCGGCAACGCCATCCGCATTCAGAGCCGCGCCATCAAACTGGGCATCATGAAGAAGCACATGGCCATGAGCGAGAAGACGCGCATCCAGTATGAGGACTCCTATGTGGGAGCAGCCAACTACTACAAGAACTCCATCGGTATGAACCACTGTATCGACTCCATCGGACTGATCAGCGACAAGGCTTCCTTCGAGCGGAAGATTCAGCAGTGGCTCGCCTCGGGCGCATCGAAGGACCCGTATGTGAACGTCGATTTCGACGCACTGAAGAAGGCCTACGCCGACTGCGCCGAACCCGCCCACGCGCTGGGTTATGCCCAGGAGTCGTTCTTCGGTGTCTCAGAGCTCTTCAACCGCGGACTGCGTCTGTGGACCATGCGCGGCATGGAGGTCAAGGGCGGCAACGACCCGAAGAAGCAGTATGTGGAGTTTGAGGACAATAGCGATGAGTGGAACCTCGCCCTCGACAAGGAACTGACGACCGCCATGCTGAAGAACTACTACGAGCAAGTGCCGCAGAAGTACTGGCCCGCTTTCTTCAAGAACACGGTACAGGCGAAGTTCAACGGCGACTTCGCACGCTACACGGAGTGGCTCTATAAGAAGTCGGAGCTGCTGAAGAAGGGCAAGAAGTTCATGATCAAAGACATGGAGAGAGCACAGCAGGATCCCGCTGCTGTGGCCATGAACGACATCATCGTTGTGTACAACCAGATCATTGGTGAGTATCGCCCGCTGAAGATCGCCATCGAGGCCCAGGAGAAGAAGCTCTGCGAGGCTAAGGTACAGATGGAGATGGATCTGCCCCACTATAGCGACGCCAACTTCACGATGCGTCTGAGCTACGGCCAGGTAGGTGGTTTCCGCATGGGCAACCATGACAGTGGCTACTACACCGACGCTGCCAGCATCGTCACCAAGATGGACCGCGCCGCAGAGGTCGAGGAATATGCCGCACAGCCCGTGATGCGTGAGCTGATGACGGCTTCCGACTACGGTCGCTACCTGGACAAGAAGACGGGCAAGATGCAGCTCTGCTTCCTCACCAACAACGACATCACCGGTGGCAATAGCGGTTCACCGATCTTCAACGGCAAGGGCCAGCTCATCGGTCTCGCCTTCGATGGCAACTGGGATAGCTTGGCTTCGGACATCAACTTCGACCGCCAGCTTGCACGCTGCATCGGTGTCGATGTGCGCTACATGCTCTACCTGATGGACAAGTGGGGCCATGCCGACCGCCTGTTGCAGGAGATCAATCCGCAGTAAGCCAGTTGAAAAAAACTGACGCAAGACAGCGGGGAGACAGTTTGCCAGAACAAGGGCAGGCGGTCTCCCCGCTTTCCATTGTCCTTACGCCCAAAACTAAAATTTCCTAAAATGGACGGTGTTGTAAGGGAAATTTTGTACTTTTGCCGATTATTCAGCTATTATGGTCAAGATAGAGGTCATCAACAAGGGGCGGCAGCCGCTGCCCGCGTATGCTACGGCACAGAGTGCGGGCATGGATTTGCGCGCCAACATTCCCGAGTCCTTCACTCTCCAGCCCCTGGAGCGTCGCCTGATTCCCACGGGGCTCTACATCGCGCTGCCCGAGGGCTATGAGGCACAGGTGCGGCCCCGCAGCGGACTGGCCTTGAAGCATGGCATCACGGTGCTCAACTCTCCGGGAACCATCGACTCCGACTACCGTGGCGAACTGATGGTGCTGCTCATCAACCTCTCGCAGAATCCCTTCACCGTCAACGACGGAGAGCGCATCGCGCAACTCGTCATCGCACGCCACGAGCAGGCGGTGCTGACCGCAGTCGAAGTGCTCGACAAAACGGAGCGCGGAGCTGGCGGCTATGGCCATACGGGAGTGGAGTGAGCACAATAAGCGAATAGGATTTCTCATATTATATATATAAGGAGGAAATAACACATGGGCAATATATCTTTCCTGCGCCAGTGGCCGACGGCACGCCTGATGATGCTGACGGCATTGATGGCCGTGGCAATGCCCAAGGCTATGGCACAGACCGAGCAGGACGAAACAGTGGTCCGCACACTGAGCGACAACGACCAGCAGCGGTATCGCTACTTCTATCTCGAAGCCCTTCTCCAGCAGGAGCGTGAGCATTTTGCGGCAGCTTTCGACCTCTTCCGCCATGCCTTGGAAATCAATCCCAACGCTCCCGAGGTGCACTACGAGCTCGCCGGATTCTACTTCATGCTCAAGCAGCCCGAGAAAGCGCTGGCATGCTACGAGAAGGCCGTGGCCCTCGACCCCACCAACAACAACTACCTGGAGTATCTGGGGCAAATGCTCATCAACCGCAAGGACTATGCGCGCGCCATCACGGTCTATGAGCGTCTCTACAAGGGCAACAAAAGCCGCACAGACATCCTCCAACTCCTCTACCAGCTCTACGGCGAAGAAGGGCAATACGACCAAATGCTCGACGTCATCGACCGCATGGAGCGTATCGAGGGAGTAAGTGCGCAGACGGCCCTCACCCGCATGCAAATCTACGACATGCAGGGAGAGAGCGAGAAGTCGAAACGAGTGCTGATAGACCTCGTGGAGAAGAACCCCTACGATAGCAGCTACAAGCTGATGTTGGGCAACTGGCTGCTACAGAACGGCCATACCAAGGAGGCATACAAAGTTTGTCAAGGTGTGCTCGCCGAGGAGCCACACAACGTCTCGGCACGAATGCTGCTCCTCGATTACTACCAGGCCACCCACCGCAAGGAGAAGCGACAGGCCCTGCTGAGGCAGTTGTTGCGCGACAAGGACACTCCTCAGGAGAGCCGCTACGCACTCATCTTGCAGGCCACACGACAACTGAAGGACGAGAATACCGACCAGATAATGGCTATCTTCGACGACGCCCTCTCCGTCCCGCAGGAAGACGCGGGTATCTACTTGGTAAAAGCCATGCTAATGGCGAGACACGACTTCCCAAGGGACGAGGTCAACGCGGTTTATCGCCAGGCACTGGCCGTGGAGCCAGACAACGAGATGGCGCAAGGACTGCTCGTGCAGAACCTTGCAGAGGAGGAGCGGTTTGGCGAGATCGTCGATCTATGCAAGACCTCGCTGCAATACACCCCCGACAACCAGCAGCTCTGCTACTTCGAAGGCTTCTCTCTGTTTCAGCTCAAGAGAAACGACGAGGCCCTTGCCTCCCTCCAGAAGACAGTCGAACTGCGCGACGAGGAGTCCGATTCGGGCATGATGGCCGACTGCTACTCCCTCATGGGGGAGATCTACCGCGAGAAGGGTATGAACAAGGCTTGCTACGAGGCTTACGACAGCTGCCTGCACTATGCACCGGACAATGTCGGGGCACTCAACAACTACGCCTACTACCTCTCCCTCGACTCTGCCGCCGACTTGCAAAAGGCCGAGCAGATGAGCCTCAAGGCGGTACAGAAGGAACCGGACAACGCTACCTTCCTCGACACCTACGCCTGGATTCTCTTCAAGGAGAAACGCTACGACGATGCAAAGACCATCGCCGAACGAGCCATCGCGAGCGACTCCACGCTTAGCAGCGTAGTAGTGGAGCATTGCGGTGACATCTTCTACATGGCGGGAGACACAGACCGGGCCATGGAGATGTGGCAGAAGGCAGCACAGGAGGACGAGAACAACGCCATCCTGCGACGGAAAATAGAACTCAAAAAATACATAGAAGAATGAAAACAAGACATATCCTGCTCTTCACCTCGCTCATGATGGCGGCCGCAGCCTGTGGCACGCAGCGGCAGGTGGGCGGAGAGGTCCCTGCGATGGAGAAGGGGCACACCGTCCATGCAGACAAGGACAAAGAGGCCACAGGCCTGCGCTTCATGCAGCGCGTGGCTGACAATGCCCTCTACCAAAAGAACCTGGTGTCAAACCTCACCTTCACCCTGGAGCGCAACGGAAACGCGATCTCCGTACCGGGCATCCTGAGAATGCGCAAGGACAACGTCATCCGGCTCCAACTGCTCATCCCCGTGCTACGATCAGAGGTGGGACGCATCGAGTTTACACCCGAGGGGGTGCTCTTCGTGGACCGCTACCACCACCAGTATGTCAAGACAACCTACGACGAGGTGGACTTCCTGCGCGACAACGGCATCACGTTCTACTCCCTCCAGTCGCTCTTCTGGAACCAACTGCTGCTCCCTGGAGAACAGCGCGTGGGAGAGGCACAGCTCAGCAGATTCACACCAGAGATAGGGAGTGCTGACAATGTGCCCGTAAGACTCCACGATGGCAAGCTCGACTATGAGTGGACGGTGTCGAAGGACAAGGCGCAAATCCTCTCCTCGCTCATCACATACAAGAGTATCGCCCACGGCACCTCGACACTACGATGGAACTACGGCGACTTCAAAGCCTTCGGTTCGAAGCAGTTTCCATATTCCCACGACGTGACGGCCCAGACCGAAGCGACGGGAAAGCAGATGACACTCCGCGTGATGCTCACACTCAGCGACGTCAAAGCCGACGCCAACTGGGAGGAGCGCACCTCGCTGTCAGGAAAATATCAGCAAGTGCCTTTGGAGGAGGTGCTTGGCAAACTCATCCAGTTCTAAATGAAACAGTTGATTCTATACCTTATCGTCGCCCTTTGCTGCACGCTGGAGACCGCCACGGCACAAAGCACGCACACGCGACGCAAGAAGCATGCGCCGACGGAGGCCAAGGGCAAGACGCCCGCACGCCATACGCCCACCAAGAAGGCGCAGCCGGCACAGCCACGGCACAAACGCGGACAAAAGCCCGCGCCACAGCAGAAAAAACCTGCACCACAGAGGAAAAAGGGTACGCCGCGCCAGAAACCTGCTGCGCAGCAACCGAAATACACAGCGACCAAGGAGATCAAGGGCTTACAGCAGGAGAACCAGCGTATCAAGCAGGAGATCAAGCAGCACGAGGCCGAGTATCAGGAGAAGCAGCGCGACGTTGACAACCGTCTGAAGCGCATCATCACACTTGATACGGAGATCGGGCAGCACCAGCGCGACATCGACCACATCACCCACGACATCGATGGCATCGACAACAACATCGGTATCCTCAAGTCGCAGCTCGAGAACCTGGAATTGCAGTTGGGCGAGCGCCGTGCGCGCTTCATTCGCTCCATGCGCTACATGGCGCGCCACCGTAGCATCCAGGACAAACTGATGTTTATCTTCTCTGCAAAGAGCCTCTCACAGATGTACCGCCGTCTGCGCTTTGTCCGCGAGTATGCAGCCTACCAACGGGCGCAGGGCGAAAAGTTGCAGCAACAGCAGCAACAGATCGACGAGAAGCGGGCGCAACTGGGACAGATCCGACAGCAGAAGAACAACCTCCGCTACAAGGGACGACAGGCACAGGCCGCCGTCACCCAGAAGAAGGCTGAACAAGAGAGTGTCGTCGCGTCGCTAAAGCAAGACCAGCAGGTACTTCAGGGCGTGATCACCGAACGCAGGAAGAAGCAGCAGGCCCTGGACGCACAGATCGACCGCCTGATCAACATCGAGATTCAAAAGGCGCGGGAGCGCGCAGCCGCTGAGGCGAAGAAACGCGCAGCGGAGCGTGCGGCTCAGGCCAAGGCACGTGCCGAAGCCCTCGCGAGGAAGCGCGCAGCGGCACAGAAAGCTGCCGAGGAGAACGCCCGCCGTGTGGCCGAGGCCAAACGCCGAGAGGCGGAGGCGCAGCGACGCGCAGCAGAGGCAAAGCGCAAAGCCAGGGAGGAAGCCGAGAAGGCAGAACGGGAACGCAAGCGGGCCGAAGAAGCGGCTCGAGCAGCCACCAGGGCACAAGACCGTGCCAAGGCAGAGCAGCGTGCACGCGAAGCCGAACAACAACGAAAGAAGGCGGAGGAGCAGAAGCAGCGGGCCGAGCAGCAGGCCCGGGAGGCAGAGGCCGACCGTCAGGCAGCAGAGCGCAAGGCCGCAGCCGAGAAGCAGCGCCATGATCGCGACGTCCGCGCGGAACAGCAGCGAGCTGATGCAGCCAACGATGCCAACCTTTCGTCAGCGGATATGGCGATGACGGGTAGCTTCGCCAACGCCAAAGGCCGACTGCCCATGCCGCTGGCAGGAAAGATCGTCAGCCACTTCGGCAACTACAACGTCGAGGGTATGTCCAACGTGAAACTCAGCAACTCGGGCATCAATATCAAGGGTGCCGCGGGTGGAGCCGTGAAGAGTGTCTTCAAAGGCGAGGTGAGTAGCATCTTCGGCTATGGTGGCACGATGGTCGTCATGGTGCGCCACGGTGCCTACATCACCGTCTATGCCAACCTGCGCAACGTGAGTGTGCGACAGGGACAGAAGGTCGGCACGGGACAGACTTTGGGCACGGTAGGATCGGACGGCGTACTGCAGTTCCAGCTCCGTAAGGAGACTGCCAAGCTCAATCCGGAGTCGTGGCTCCGATAAAAGATACAGACAACAGAACGCATGATTTAGAACAGCGATTGGGAAGCAGCCATGTTTTCCAATCGCTGTTTTGATACGCACCCAAGGGTATAAACGGTCGTGGCGCAGTAGCAGCAAAAATGGTGTTTTTTGGCAAACGAACGGCCGATTGGCGCAAGGGGCGGCCAAGGCTATTTTTCACCCCTTTTTATGGACTTAACTTCATAGGCCAACGAAGTTAACTTCATAGGCCGACGAAGTTAACTTCATAAGCCGATGAATATAACTTCATCGGGCTATGAAGGCAACATCCTTTTTGGGAGTAGTTTTTGCCCTGGCCAAGAGGTGGAGCAAAACAGCCATGTGGGCCATCATTTTTCTGGGCTGACACCCAGGCATCAATGCCTCATAGAGAGCTTATGGATCGCTACAAACCGCATTACGAGAGACGCTTTTTTGCGGTCCAAGACAAAATAGTCTCCCAATAATTTTCAAATTCGGTTAAAATGTGGTATTTTTGCATAGTAAACAAGAATACGCTATGCAGTTGAATAGTCATCTTTCCGTTCTCGTCCACGAAGTGGCCAAGCACTACGGCGCAAAACCAGCCATCACATTTCGCAATTTTGGCAGTTTGAAGTGGAAGAGCGTCTCGTGGAACCAATTCTCGACACGTGTCAAGCAGGTCTCCAACGCCTTGTTGAATCTGGGCGCAAAACCGCATGACACGATAGCCGTGTTCTCACAGAATTGTATCCAGTACCTGTACACGGACTTTGGAGCCTATGGTGTGCGCGTCAGAACAGTACCCTTCTATGCTACGAGCTCCGAGCAGCAGATACAATACATGATCCAGGACGCCAGCGTGCGCTTCTTGTTCGTCGGAGAGCAAGAGCAATATGACAAGGCACACAGGGTCATCGCCCTCTGCCCGACACTGGAGCGCGTGATTGTCTATGATCCCAGTGTGCGCATCAGTAGCAACGACCCCAACGCCCTCTACTTCAGCGACTTCATCAAGCTCGGCGAGAACCTGCCAAGACAGTCGGAGGTGGAGAAATTGTGGGCTGAGGCCAGCGACGACGACATCTGCGACATCCTCTACACCAGTGGTACGACGGGCGAGAGCAAGGGTGTCATCCTCACCTATGGGCAATACCGCGCAGGCCTGGCAGCCAACCAGCAGTGCGTGCCTATCAACGACCAGGACCGCGCCATCAACTTCCTGCCGTTCACCCATATCTTCGAACGCGCATGGTCTTACCTCTGCATATCTGTCGGCGCACAGCTGATCGTCAACACCTATCCGAAGGAAATCCAGGACAGTATGCGCGAGACCCATCCAACATGTATGTCGGCGGTGCCGCGATTCTGGGAAAAAGTCTATACTGCTGTCAAAGGACGCATGGAGAGTTCGTCGCCCGTGCAGCGCAAGCTGATGCAAGCCGCCTTGTCCGTGGGACGGAAGCGCAACGTGTACTACCTTGGACGCGGAAAGCGCGTGCCGATCCATCTGGAGTTGCAATACCAGGTGTACAACCGCACTGTGCTCAGCCTGATACGAAAGCAGCTCGGTCTGGAAAACCCGCATATCTTCCCGACAGCAGGAGCCTATGTCTCACCGGAGGTGGAGGAGTTTGTCCACTCCATCGGTATTCCCCTCGATGTCGGCTACGGCCTCACCGAGAGTCTGGCTACCGTGTCCTGCGACCATTTGGGCAAACCGTTCACCGTCGGATCCGTAGGTCGGCCCATTGAGGGCATCGAGATCAAGATCGGCGAGAACAACGAGATCCTGCTCAAAGGCCCAACCATCACAAAGGGCTACTTCAAGCGCGACGCAGCCAATGCGGAGGCATTCGACGCCGACGGTTTCTTTCATACGGGCGACGCGGGCTACATGAAGGACGGCGAGTTGTTCCTCCAAGAGCGCATCAAGGACTTGTTCAAGACCAGCAACGGAAAATATGTCGCCCCACAGATGGTGGAGGGCTTGCTGCTGGTGGACAAATTTGTCGATCAAGTGGTCGTCATCGCAGATCAGCGGAAGTTTGTCTCCGCCCTCATCGTGCCGGAGTTTGGCACGCTGGAGGACTGGGCGAACAAAAACGGAGTGGTCTATAGCTCGCGAGAAGAATTGTGCGAGAACACCACCGTGCGCGAGATGATGAACGAGCGCATCATGACGCTCCAGCAACAACTGGCTCCCTACGAGCAGATCAAGCGATTCAAGCTCATCAGCCGCCATTTCTCCATGGAGAACGGAGAACTGACCAACACGCTGAAACTGCGCCGAAGAGTGATCTACAAGAATTACGCGGAGGATATTGACAAGATGTACGAGGAGTAGCCTCCACACCATCACACAGAGAAAGCTATGATAACAGCCGAACAACTGAAAGATGTGCAACAGCGCACCGAGGCTTTGCACCGGTACTTGAACATCGATCAGAAGCAGATAGAATACGAGGAGGAACAACTCCGCACACAGGCGCCTGACTTTTGGGACGACCCCAAGCGCGCAGAGGCGCAGATGAAAAAGGTCAAGGGCATCGAGAAATGGCTCAAGGACTACAAGGAGGTGAGTACCCTCACCGACGAACTCTCACTCGCCGTGGATTTTTTCAAAGACGAGATTGTCAGCGAAGAGGAGGTGGACGCCCTTTACAACAAGGCGGTCAAAGCCATCGAGGCACTCGAACTGCGCAATATGCTGCGCCAGGAGGAGGACCCGATGGACGCAGTTCTGAAGATCAACTCCGGAGCAGGAGGCACGGAGAGCCAGGACTGGGCCCAGATGCTCATGCGTATGTACATGCGCTGGAGCGAGGCACAGGGATATAAAGTGACAGTCACGAATCTTCAGGAGGGCGACGAGGCCGGCATCAAGAGTGTGGAGATGACCATCGAGGGCGAATATGCCTATGGCTACCTCAAGAGCGAGAATGGCGTACACCGCCTCGTGCGCATCAGTCCGTTCAACGCACAGGGAAAGCGCATGACGAGTTTTGCCTCCGTCTTTGTCACACCATTGGTGGACGACACCATTGAGGTCTATGTCGATCCGGCCAAGGTGAGCTGGGACACGTTCCGGTCGAGTGGTGCTGGTGGACAGAACGTCAACAAAGTGGAGTCGGGCGTACGCCTTCGCTATCAATACGAGGATCCTGACACAGGCGAGAAGGAGGAAATCCTCATCGAGAACACCGAGACACGCGACCAGCCGAAGAACCGCGCCAAAGCCATGCTGCTTCTCAAGAGCCAACTCTACGACCGCGCTCTGAAAAAGAAACAGGCCGAACAGGCCAAGATAGAGGCTGGAAAAAAGAAGATAGAATGGGGCAGCCAGATCAGGAGCTACGTCTTCGACGACCGACGAGTAAAAGATCACCGCACGGGCTATCAGACTTCGGATGTCGATGCGGTCATGGACGGCAAGATCGACGGCTTCATCAAAGCATACCTCATGGAGTTTGCCGCTGCCGACGCAGAGAAGGAATAAGCCAAGGCTACGGGGTGAAACCGTGTGTGTACAGGGAAGTCCAAGAGCACTTCCCTGATCAAGTCATAAAAGAGAAATCAACTAAAATCGAAATAGCATTATGAGCGAGAAGAGCAAATTGAACCGCAAGCAGCGTGAGGAGTTGCAGGAGAAGAAGGCACAGAGGGTCATCGCGTTTATCTTTGGCGCATTGATTTTCTTGGGACTTTGCTTCTTGGTTTACACCACCATCCTTATGAACTAACAACGGAATCGCAGATTCCAACCAGCAAATACCGATGAGTGGACTGGAGATAGAGCGCAAGTTTCTTGTGCGCAAGGATGCCAAATGGAAAGAGCAGGCAACGTCGAGTACGCATATCAGACAGGGGTATTTCGCCTCTGTCAACACGGTGCGCATCCGTATCCGCGACGACAAAGCCTACCTGACCATCAAAGGTCCGTCGCTGGACGGCGGACTGAGCCGCTATGAGTTTGAGAAGGAGATAACGACCGACGAGGCCGAGCACCTACTGCAACTCTGCGAACCGGGCATCATCGACAAGCGCCGCTACCTCATTCCCTACGAGGGCCACACCTACGAGGTCGATGAGTTCTATGGTGACAACGAGGGACTGGTGATGGCGGAGGTGGAACTGAAGCACAGCGACGAGGCGTTTGCACGCCCACCGTTCCTCGGTCCTGAAGTGACGGGCGACCACCGTTTCTACAACAAGCAGATGCGGGCGAACCCGTTTAAGAACTGGCGCGCCACCTTGCCCAAAGCATTCCAATAATCGTGGCCAGGACCGCTCCGACCACGTCGGCAAGAAGGTCGAGCCACTCGCCACTGCGACATCCACCCGTGCAGTAGGCTTGAAGCAACTCTATAAGACCACCCATCAACGAGGGTAGCAATCCGACATAGACGAATAGCGACCAACTACTCGCCTGTGGGTGGTGTGCGCGCTCATATTCGAAAGCGATGACGAGACCCAATCCCAAATACATGGCTGTGTGCGTCCATTTGTCTATCAACTGCACATGGTTCAACGGAGTTTCATAATATATCTTATATAGCGCAATTTTTCATTTTCAATCACAGAATCATATCAATCTTAAATAATAGCGAACTTTCTATTTGTTTCAATATCCAAAATCTTTTACACACCCATACTACTGTCTGAAATAATTATAGCATTTTTGTATTAGATTCATTTTTAGATTCTGTGGTAAAGAAAGACGTAAAGGGATAGAACTACACAATATCCGAATTGCGTAGCTCCATCCATATGTTTATTTCTTTGTCAATATATGCCACATCTCGCGTACCCAAAGCACAAGTGAAGATCCAAGTGTAATAATCACCCAGTCTATCAGCTTAAGTCCCTCAACATTGAAGAACTGCTGCAAACCTGGTAATTCAACCATTGCAATCTGACCTACGAGGATAATTGCCACAATCGTAAGTAAGCCATTGCATCCCTTGAAATGCAAAGCGCTGCGACCAGTCTCAAATGCACGGGCATTGAAGAGATAGAAGAAGTGAGTCATTACGAAAGTCGTAAAGAGCAATGTCAACTCATATGTAGACACATGTCCCTTGGCTCCCAACTGCAGGTGAAGCAAATCGGTAAGCTGATTCACCTCTGCATGCTGGAAGATATAAAGCATTCCAAGCAACATCAGGAAGAAGAAACCACCTACACCTATAATCTCTCGAAGCATCGGCTTGTTGAGGATAAACGCATTACGGTCACGAGGTTGGTCTTTCATGACACTCTCTGATGGCGGCAGTGAAGCGAGAGCCATAGCTGCGAAGGTGTCCATGATGAGGTTTATCCACAGCATCTGCGTAACTGTAAGAGGCGACTCTGTTCCCATGAAAGCGCCGCAGAGAACGAGGAAACATGCTGTAACGTTCACGGTCAACTGGAATAGGAGGAAACGCTGGATATTCTGATACAGCGAACGTCCCCACATGACTGCTTTTCCGATACTGCTGAACGAGTTGTCGATGATGGTAATATCGGATGCTTCCTTTGCCACACTCGTGCCGTCGCCCATTGAGAGACCTACGTGGGCAGCACGCAGAGCAGGTGCGTCGTTGGTGCCGTCACCAGTTACGGCAACCACCTGATTCTTCTTCTGCAAGGCCTCCACCAGTCGCTTCTTGTCCATAGGACGGGCGCGCGAGATAATCTTCAAGTCAAGAATGCGCTCCTGCAGTTCCTCATCCGACAATGCTGCGAACTCAGGACCGGTAATGATGTTACGCTCCGTATCCTTCGCATCATTCCAAAGACCTATCTGACGTGCAATCTCCTTTGCTGTTCCAGGAGTGTCACCAGTTACAATCTTCACTCTGATACCAGCATCCACGCATTCCTTAACAGCAGAAGGCACGTCCAATCTTACTGGGTCAGCAATAGCTGCAACTCCGATGAAGCAGAGTTTGTCCGCAACGAGCTTGTTGTCTTCAATCGCTTTATCCCCATCGTTCAACACCTGGTAGGCGAAGCCAAGTGTACGCATGGCACGACTCTGATATTCTGTCAGTTGCTTATCTACGTCCTCCTTACTTACAGACGTCTTTTTGCAAAGCCCGAACACAATCTCAGGAGCACCTTTCACATAAAGTACCTTCTTGCCCCTCAAGACTACAGACTCTACTATGGTAGCCATATACTTGCGTTCTGTAGAGAATGGCACCTCCGCAACTGTCTTTACGCTCTCACGTACAGAACGATAGTCGACGCCCTCCTTGTTGAGCCATAGAAGCAAAGCACCCTCTGTTGGATTGCCAAGGATCTGCGGTTTGTTTTTGTCAGAGAAATCAATGGATGCTGTAGAGTTGACGGCAAGCCCCTCGTTCAGAACATCCTTAGGTGTATCTCCATACACCTTCATTTCATCTACGCTCATAAGATTTTGCGTCAGCGTTCCCGTCTTGTCGGTACAAATAACGGTAGTTGCTCCCATTGTCTCACAAGCATGCATCTTTCTTACAAGGTTGTTGGTCTTGAGCATACGACGCATACTGTAAGCCAAACTCAAGGTAACAGCCATTGGCAGTCCCTCCGGCACGGCCACAACCACAAGCGTCACGGCAATCATCAATGTTTGAAGAACGTATGCTATGAACGGAGCGACCTGCTCCATTGAGCCGAAACAGTCGGTTCCATTTGTCACGAAGTACATAATGATACGTCCGATGACAATAAGTGCGGCAAATCCATAGCTTACCTTGGTTATCCAGTCACTCAAACCATCAAGCTGCTCATTGAGCGGGGTCTTCACGCTGTCGTCAATCTGTACAGCCTCGAACACCTTACCTTGTTCTGTCTTGTCGCCTACAGCAAGTACACGGCAGATGCCATGACCCTCCATTACCTTTGTGCCTTTCATCACATGGTTTGTAGGATAGGTGGCAGTCTTGTCGAAATCTTTCTCGAAGACGCTCTTGCCACACATCGGTTCACCAGTCAATGTTGACTCGTCCATATGCAAAGATGTTGCTTCGAGCAATTCGCTGTCTGCTGGAACTTCCTCGCCTGTATTGAGAATCACAATGTCGCCAACAACAATATCCTTGCGAGGTATCTGCGTAGTGTTGCCGTTGCGAATCACCTCTACAGGCTCGTCGTCGTTCACCTGATTAAGAATGGTAAACTCCTTGTCTGCCTGCAACTCAAAATAGAAGGCAAGTCCCGTTGCGAGAAGGATGGCTACGAATATTCCTACCGGTTCAAAGAATACGGCTGCGCCTTGTCCGAGTCCGAAGAACTCATAGCATGATATACCTATCGACAACGCACCGGCAATCATCAGGATAATGATGAGCGGATCGCCGAACTTCTCCAAGAACTGCTTCCATAAAGGTTCTTTCTCTGGTGGTGTCAACACATTGGCACCATTCTTTCTGCGGCTTTCGAGCACCTGGGCATCGGTTAAGCCAGTGTAGTGATGTTTTTGTTCCATATTATATTCATGAATATTTTAGTCTATAACAATCCATGTATTTTATCAATACCATCTTGCCACTCCGCCATGACGCGAACAAGTTCCTCTCCGATTTTGACTGAAACTATAAGTTCCGTCCCTACAAAGAGCAGTAGCACCTGCTGGTCGTGAATTATAATAGGTTGGAGATTGAACTCTGTTGCCATATGAGTTTGTGTAATATCGCACACCACCTCTTCGGTTATATGAAGAATAACGACCTTTTCGTACTGAGGTGCCTGTATAGTGTTTGTAAGTTTTGCGAACAGGTGTATTAGACAGATACTTTGTAGAAATATATCCGACATATCCTTTATATTCAACAGGGACCCACTTGCAATCACAATCTTCATCTATAGTTACTGCGGTTCCTCTTGGTATTACTGTCAGAATATATGAATGAGCATTCGCCTCATACCGCAAATTAAGATTGTTCGTAACATACTTTGTAAATGCAGAACAATCCACACCACAAAGCGAACAAAGTGTCAATATTATTAAAAGAGTTTTTTTCATACGGCCTAAACTTTAAAATCATTAACTTTTCCAAACGCAGCAGCAAACTGAGCAACCTTTACTCTTTGCGCCCCCTTGATTGCCATTTCATAGTCGCATTCTTGATCACCCATCTTACCCACCACGACAAACAGTTCTAAGCTCATCAACAAAGCAAAGAATATAAGATAAAACACTCCAGCCACTTTCCTGGTCATTACGATAGAGAACATTGTCTCCAATTCTTCCAAAAAGCCGACATTTGCTTTACACTCCGCTCTCGTGTCTTCTTCCACGGTCAACTTTTTCTGACTCCACTCCTTTTCCTGATCATTCAGCAACTTTATTTTCTCATTGTTTTCCTTAATCGTTTCAATCTTCGGATTAGCGACCTGATTTGTTGTAACTGACGGATTATTGACGGTTTTCATTTTTCCGCCAACAACCACAGTTTGTTGACTATTCGTTACAGACTTCTGGATAACCCAAGGATGATTGTTAACATCTTCCTGCATCTGAGCATTTTCATTATCCAGCACACTTTTTTCATTCTGCAATGCATTCAGTTTAGCATCAATGACTCCAACTCGCTTTTGAGTCAATGATGCCGTCTGAATCTCAATATTGTCTGCCAATTGCTTATCAATATCTTTTCCGAACATAGTCTGGTCAAATATCATAGAACCAACTATCGCCATTATAACAGCAATAAACAGTCTGAACACAGCCAATTTCTTCGTCGGATTTATAGCAAGAATTATTTGTCGTTCTATCATCACGACAATAGTCACAAATATCAAAGATACAAGAAGACATCCCCAAACAGGGAGACCAACGTATCGCTGGGCAAACAAAAAGCCCGTAATGCTCCAAACTATCATCAATATAAGCAATGCTGACGTATATTTACTCAACTGGCTCTTGCTTGCTTCTGAACACTGAGCCAACATCTTTGCATTCCAACCTGTAAGGCTACAGCCAAATCTCAACCACCATTTCATATTGCATTCCTTTCTTTATTAATAAATTGAATTAGTTTAAGCTATAGACTGCTTTACAACAGAATTATCCGTTCTAAGCATCTGTGGCATTATCTGTGACTGACCACCTCCAAGAGATACCGTTGCTATACCACGCAAGAATCCACACTCATATGATTGGAGAGGAATTGATGCTTCATTGGCATTGTTACGGAAATCTGCTTCCAAATCTGCAAGTTCTTTCTTATGCACATCTATCAATTGCATGTTCTTTTCAAGTTGAGCAACCGTTGTCAGCAGACCTGCAGCATTGCAATTGTCAACACGAGTCTGCAAATCCTGTTTCATGACATCATAGTTGAGATTTATCTCACGGAACACCATCTGGATCTTATTCTTTATGATACTCATGTTTAAGTCGCAAAAAGCCAAATCACTTTTAAGCATAGCGTCATCAAAGCCCTTGCTCTCATAGTTCTTGTGTAGATAGCCGTAGACAACATCTATTGGCCAACCTGTAGCATAAGAAATAGTCATAGGCTTTTCTTCATTTGTAGATGCCGTAACAGGTGTTTCTACACTCTTGATTTCTTCCTTAGCCTCAGCTGGATCAATCACTGGCAGCGAAACGGAAAGCTTTGCTCCGTTGTCACTCTTCTTGTTGAAAAGATTTAAAAATCCCATATGCGTATATTTTTTATTTTTTTTATTTTTGATACCAAACGGAGCATTGCCGTTCAACATCGATTAAAACGCCCCAAAACGCCTCAAAAAACGGAGCATTGCCGTTCACCAGCTACGAAGGTGTGTGACAGACCACCTAAATAGCACGAAAAACGGAGCATGTCCGTTCACTCGGAAAAACAGAAGTCGCTGTCATCAAGACGCTTGCGACCGAAAAACGGAGCATGTCCGTTCACTTTTCCCGTTGAAGAACCCGCATCAAAAAAACGGAGCATGTCCGTTCACTTCTCTGCTCTTTTTACGTTATTGTATGTGGAAGAACCAACATACAACACGTGACCATGGCAGGAAAGACAAAGGACATGAGCCAGATTAAACAGCTATTGCTCCTGAAGAAGGAGGGTGTCTCCAACCGCAAGGCCGCCGAGATAGTCGGCATCAACAAGGAGACCGCAAACAACTACGTAAGGAAGGCTCTTGCCGACAGACTCGGCATAGACGGCCTTCTCAAACTCGACGATCCCGTGCTTGAGCATCGCCTCAAGGGCGGCAATCCCGCATACACGGACAGTCGCTTCGAGGTGTTCAAGGAACTGCTTCCATACCTCCAGGAGGAGATGAGGCGCAAGCACGTGACGCTGAAACTCCTGTGGGAGGAGTACGTGGAGGAGCATCCCGACGACCACTACAGCCTCACCCAGTTCCGCTTTCACTACAGCCAGAACACCGAGGCGAAGAAGGAGTCTCCATCGACCGTTCTGGCGGACATGCGCACGGGCGGTGAGAAGCTCTTCCTTGACTTCACGGGTGACACGATGGGGTACATCGACCTGGAGACGGGCGAGATGGTGCAATGCCAGGCTTTTGTTGCAACACTTCCCGCAAGCGACTACGGCTTCCTGCTCTTCGTCCCGTCACAGCGCACGGAGGACTTTGTGTACGCCATCACACAGTGCCTGAAACACCTTGGAGGCGTGCCGAGAATGCTCGTTCCCGACAACCTCAAGGCAGCGGTCGTCAAGACCGACAGGTACGAGCCGTCGCTCAACAGGGTGCTTGAGGACATGGCCAACCACTATGGAACGGTCGTGGTGCCGGCACGCCCCGTCCGCCCCAGGGACAAGTCCAACGTGGAGGGCAATGTCAGGCTCGTATACATGCGCGTCTTCGCGGAGCTCCGCAACGAGACCTTCTATTCCATCGACGAGCTGAATGCCGCAGCCACGGACAAGATGCGCAAGCACACAACCAGAAGCGCATGCAGAAGAACCCGTACACCCGCGAGGAGCGCTTCCTTGCCATCGACCGCCCCAACCTGAGGCCGCTGCCGGCAACGGACTTTGAGATAGTCTCCTACACGAGCCTCAAGGTGTCCACCAACTGCTGCATATACCTCGGACGCGACCAGCACTACTACAGCGTGCCGTACCAGCATATCTCCAAAAAGGCCCACGTGGCCTACACACGCTCGCTCGTGAAAATCTACGTGGACGGGGAACTCGTCGCAACGCACCCAAGAGACCATGCCAAAGGCAAGTACACCATCGTGGATTCCCCAGATACGTTCCGTTATGGTAAGTTCCGCAGAGTTTCGAGTCACTTCGCGGAAGAGTATCTGATACTTGCCAAGCCCAAGATTGCCTTTGCTATCCTTGAACACGACTTCCAGAGACCAACGCATGGAATAGATGCAGTAGGCTTCCTTGAATACAAGTTCCGTGTTAGTTGTAATCAGTGCATTCCATTCAGACTTCTTGTTCCTTTTGGTAAAGAACAAGCGTACCTTACGACCAGCGAACTCAACATCCACGGTGACGTAGTAGCAGCCAAGGTTACGGCTAAACTTGCGTCCCTTCTTGGGATGGTCAAAAAGAGCAACGAGAGCCTTGGCGGTATAGTCCTTGCGGTTGTAACGGTACTTCGTCTTGCCCATCTTGATCATGCCAAGGTAGTGGCACTTGACATGGCGGGAGGTAACGAACTTGATAACCTCAGCGCAGGCGAACCAGCTATCTGCGAGGATGTAGTCAAAGTGTATTTTTCTGGAGATGAGACGCTTTATCATCTCTATCATGAGCTTAATCTTACTCTCGTCATACTCCTTGATACGCTTTACCGTATGGCTGTCCTCGTTACGTTCCTTCTTGAATCGAGCATCAAGCTGCTTCTGCTTCAGGTTGTACGTCCCCTTCTTTCCTTTCTCACCAACAAGACAGAAGTCCATTTGCCGATTTCTGAAATAAAACTCTTACCTTTGCTCATGGGTATGGAAGTATTTGTGATTTGTTTTTTGTCACTACAAATTTACAAAGATTTTGCTACATAGGCAAACTTCCATGCCCTTTTGTTTTAGGCAGTTACGTTATATTTTATTAACTTGCGAAACTTGAATTTATTTGGAAAAGATATTCCGTCCTTTTGGATCAAAGCCATATTCGTTTTCACCTTCATCACCGTCTTCTAACACCATCAAAAATCCATAAAAAGGTATTAATTGGTATAAACCAGAATTACCTAAATCATGGCAACGCTTTGCCCCCTGTGCCAATATGAACCAATAAAGTGGAATTAGGGATAACAATATAAATACTCCTCCCGATGTTGTAACTGCACCCAAATCGATTACTACTTGAATGATAGCTATATAAAAAAGAAAAAAAATGAAAGAAAGGCAATATTCCAACCTTCTTATACGCCCACAGAAAGAGAATGAACGACTGAACATTCTTTGCTTTATGTGAGGCTTGTAGAAAGTCATTACATACGTAGCTTCCTCTTCTGAAAGTCCTCTTTCCAACAAATCCGACTTTATTTCTTCTTGTGTATAATTAACTTGAGCTTCCACATATTCAATGAACTTATTCAAGTTTTTGCTTTCTTTTTCTAATTCTATTGGCATAATATCAGTTTTTTACAAGTTGAACAACTATTAACCTACCTCCCTGCCCTTTGTCAAGAAGTATTTGTCTACCTTCTGTGAGTGGCACATACTGTCCAACGCCTATAGGTTTCTTGTCCGTAACATCATACATATCCGGCAAGCGACGGTTGATGAGAATCCATTGGCCGTTGAAAAAATGGAAATCACCGACAGGTTTCTTGTCCTCAACACTTGTTTTCTCGTTGCAAGGCACAAGGTTGTTGGAATGCCATTTGTACAAGGTCTGCTTGTCGTAAACCATAAGGCGATAGTTCTCTGAGATATACTTTCCGTGAGAAGGTGCATAGTAGAAATTGAGAATCGGCAGTTGACCTTTATACTCGACTCCACAGAACGGGCAGCGTGGCTTAGTCGTGTTGTCAAAGACATACCAGTGAGCCTCACACTTCGGGTTTTGGCACGGCTGTACCAAATCGCAAGTTTTACCAACGGCCTCCTCCCATTGCAGGGCTGAGGGCCGAGCTACAGGATTATGCAAACCATCTATGAAAGCCTTGTCAAACAGCTCTTTCAAGTATGGTCCGCATATGGTGTAAGGCATTTTTGTAGGGTCGCCTTGTGGAAGTTGCGACTTTGCAAGCTGGTCGGCCTTAACACAATTGGTCTTGTCTGTGGGATGTTCAATAAACAAAGCCTTTGAGCCATAACGCATATCATCGTCTTTTTGTGGGTCGTCAACATTCCATACTTTGCCACCATCTAATGGATGGCGGTTAAGCAGAAATGTATATATAAGGACGGCAAGCGCATGTCGGTCGGTGTCTATCTTTGGCAAATTCTTTTTAGGATCATCAATTCTTAGTGCCTTTGTAGCAAGAACCTCTGGGGCTATGAAACCTGGAGTACCTACCACCTCTGGCGGGAATTTGTGAGGCACCACAAGTCCATCGCAGTCTATTATACAGGCATTACCACTTAATGGATCTACCAACACATTATTATACGACAAGTCTGAATGTGCAAGACCTGCAGCATGAAGACGACGCATGGCACGTGCTATTTTCAAGCACATGTGCAATCTGTCTAAGAATGAACCTTTCTGGTCTGCTGGAACAAAACGGTTAATAAGTTTGGCTGACGAGAACCATTTTCCGTTTTTCTCTTGACCATTCTTTATAAATGGCCAAGAGACTGCGACTCCACTGAAAAAGAACTTCTTGTCATAGAAAGGCATAACTATACCTGTCAAACCTTTCCATTCAACTATATTTGTAGGCCATGCGAAGAAAGCACTCCAATATTGCCCTACAGCATCATTTGTGAAAATACGATTTCTATGGACGTTCACAATGTCGTTAATTCTGGCCTTGTCGTTTGCGTTTATTGGCTTTCGATAAAAGGCCACGACATACGTCTTGTCTGTAGAGAAATACACATCCTTGACACCACCTTGAGCCTTTATCTCGTCATAGAACTCAACGGTACTGCCGTCTTGTGCTTTTAATGTTATTTTATTTGCCATAGCCTATTCTTTTTGTTGTTCATCAGATTCTTTTTCCGACGTTTGATATTCTGCAGTTTTCTTCTTGGTGAGATTATAATCTTCTCCCTCATAAAGAATAGCAATAGTACGGTCATCATGATTGCCGGGTGCCCAGAAATCGAGCCAATCAAGTAATTGATCTTTCGATGCTTCGTTGTCATCAATCAAATCAACACCATTTTCCTTCAAATCATCCCATAACGTATCCCACTTATCAGGATTGTTGAGATTTGCATCAGTCTCAAATTTAGGGTCACTGACTCCGTCACTCATTAAGAATAACGCAGTAAAGTCATCTACGATATAGAAGCGAAGACGCTGATACAGGGCTGTCGCATCTTTGAAGATTTCAGGCATCGTCAGGAAGCGGGTCTGTCCTGCATATTCGCCTTCGTCGGGCACTCCGAGTATCTTTGCTGAATGAGCCTTTCTGTCATACAAACAGATTGCACCATCGCCAACCCAAAAAGAAGCAACAAACCATCCGAGGCTAAACTTCTTGCAAATGGTCAATAACAGAGTTGTGGCATAATACTTAATCGGTTGTTTTGTTAACGCAGCTTCTGCCTGTATTGCCTTGTGAGCCTTAAACGCAGCAGTGCCGACAATCTCGTAGATATAATTGCCAACAATCTTACGGGCTTCTTCCTCTGAAACATTTTGCAGATTACTATAATTGCTAATGGCTTCCTCAAATGTTTTGCTCTGTCCGAGTTTTGACATACAGTAACTTACCGATTCGTCGCAAGCAATCTTTGATCCTTGACGTGAGAACTTGGCTGATCCAGCTCCGTCTGCAACTGCCATAATATACCATCCATTATCCATATGCTCCATTCGGAAATGATCATCACGAGGTTTTCCTTCTTGTGCATGGCTTCGTCCACGCTTACTTGCAGCAACAATATCTTTCTGGGGAGTACCATCAGTCAATGTCTCTACCTTGATGTATTCCACCTGCATGTCGTCATTCTTATATTTAGGTTCGGGCACCTTATCCCAATCAACCGGCAGGTTTTTCCAGAGTTTACGTGGGTCTTGATTTATAACAAAAGGTATCTTATGCTCCAATGTCGGACAATCTTCTGACATTTCAATGTCACCAATGAACTTATAACATAACGTAAGCTCAAACGTGGATTCTGCTACAGCACCATCCTTTCGGAATGCTTCCAGAGATGGAGTTCCTGTGATTGCAAAACTTTTGCCGTCAGGAGCTATAGTAAGTTTTACTCCATGTTCCTCTTTAGTTAATCCTTTAACATCCACAAGTTCAAGCTCGACGTTGGAAAACAGGTCGGAGTTAATTGTGGGCATTGATACTGTCTGATTGTATTCTATGTTTTCTTTGGCGTTTGGTATATTGAGATTCCATTTCAATTCACCATTAACCATCTTTATCTTATCCATAATGTGTTCTTTATATTGATCCCATAATTTATCCGACAAGAATTTAAGGAACGATTCCGCTTTCTTGTCTTCCTGGTTTCCTATAAGTATTTGTAATGCTTTTTCTAATGTCATAATAATTAGCCTCTACCTCTTGTTATGTCCATACCACCTTCCGCAATTTCGCCGAGAGAGCCTTCCTTTCCACACCAAGGACAGGCTGTAGTCTGTCCGTCAGAGCACATGATGTTTCCACATTCACAAACAACAACACCGAATTGAGCACCACAACAAGGACATGTCGGCACGCCACGGAGTGACATTGTATTGATGTGACGGTTTGACTTGCCATCGCTCAAACTGTTGTATGTTTCTTCATCCACTGGATAAGCACCCACAAGTTTGAAGTCTGTGGCTTTCATGTCAATAGATTCTAAACCTTCTATATATGACAAATGTTTAGCATACTTCACAAGGTAAGTCTTCTTTGTATTAGAGCATTTACCTAAAAGGACGGTAAAGTTCTCGTCTACAACACATGGCTTAGAGGTATCTATCTTTTCGAGATTGATACCAGTTGTTGGAGCTAACGCCACGCTATCATCGCCCATATCGGTGACTGACACACTTGTTGCCTGAATGGAAGCAGTCACCCATTTAAAGAATGCCTTGAAAGACATCTCATCCGTATCGTTTAGACGGAGCACATTGTCAGAAATCTGTCCCAGCAACTGAGTGTTGACATTATTGCCGATAGAAATAGCTACAAGATTTGCCTTGCGACGATATTTATTGTTCCATCTTGCAAAGGCTGCTGAAGGATTGTCGGTCGGTGTTCCGTCAGTAAAAAGGAATATAATAGGCTTCCAATCTCCTTTACGCTCTTCTGTTGTCTTCACTACATTTCTGTCAATGTCATCCATCAGAAAGTCAAGCGCAGCCCCAAGGGAAGTTCCGCCGCCAATAGGAAATGTTGGAGGATAGAACTTGTAGAGTTCTGTCAGAGGCGACAGGCTCTTTGCTTTGCCTGCAAATGCAATCACAGAAATGAAAGCCGTTTCAAGAGCGTAAGGGTCAGTGCGCAGTTCTTGCACAATCTGGCGCATGCCGTTCTCTACTTGCTGAATAGGCTCTCCTACCATTGACTCTGATACATCAACGAGGAAATATACTGGTAATCTTCTCATCTTCTTATTTTTATTGTTTAGGAATTATCATAGCAATCGGGCTTAGAAATACTTTTCCTGGTCCCGTTATCTTCATCAAGCTAAGTCCTTCACCTCTCAGCACATTGCCAAACGACCAGCCTGCTTGTATTTGAGAAGTCTGAAAGCCCTGCAAAGCAACGATATGGTTTTCGTCCACTTCTATGGTTTCGCCATTTGCCAATATCTTTTCTATAGGCGATCCAAGTGAATCAAGAAACACGGTAGCATTACCGTCCACTTTCTGGAACAGACCTACGCCACCTAACAATCCTTGCAGATTGAGGTTAAGATTAAGTTTCACCTTGTCTGTGGAAGCTACATAATGCCCTCGGCGACAAATCAGATTCTCACCCTGCAAGCGTATTGGCACAAGAGCACACATACTGCCCGACAATACCATTTTCTTATCTGTGTTGGTTGGATTATAGAAATGTATAATCAGAACCGATTCGCCTGAAAGTGCTGAACGCAACACACCGCCAATCAGATTGCCGAGCCCGCTTCCAGAACCACCACCGTTCCATTCTGCATCACGTTGCAGAGCCTCATCAACATAGACAATACTACCACGTTCTGCATAGAAAGATTCTCCTGGTGAAAGCATCACTTCAAGAGTCTTGTATTCATAACCTACAATCTTGCAATTCATATTTTTTATATTACAACATTAACTTCTGTTGGTGGCGGTGGAAGTTCCACGCTATCAGTTACTCCCATCGTACGACCACCTTGCTGAACATTGATGGTTACCCATTGAAAGAATTTCTTAAATGTGCTGCTATCCATAGTATCAAGAGTGAACACGTTGTTCGTGAGTTTCTTCAATGGTTCAGTCTTTGCTTTTGGGCCAGCAGCGCAGGCTACTATGTTCGTGAATTGATGACGTTTTACCTTGTTGATGGCTTCTTCATAAACCATGAGGTCAGAAGGTTTTCCGTCGGTAAGAACGAACAACAGCGGCATCCAATCGCCTTTCTGTTCTCTGCTGCCCATATTCACTTCCTTGTCATAACAGTCACATAACATATTCAGCGCTGCTCCTGTATGTGTTGGTCCTGAGTCGGGACATTCTATGTCTGGTATTTGTAGACTCTCAAGTTCTGTCAAAGGCAAAATCTGTTTTACGTCCTTGTCGTATGTGATGATGCTGATACAAGCAGTTTCCAAAGCATACGGATCTAAGCGCAAAGAGGCTATCATATCTGACAAACCTACCTTGACGGATTCTATCGGTTCTCCTTTCATGGAACCCGACGTATCTATTAATATATAGACAGGTAATCTTCTACTCATAAATGTTGTTTTTATGAATATCGGGTGATGTCATAAGTGCAGACACCACCCAACAATATTTTATCGATGCATTATACCACAATGTTCACTTCTGGTGGTGGGGGCGGGAGCTCACTCATTGTTGTGGCTTCCGCTGCTGTTTCCTCTACAGATTTGCTACTTGTGCTGATAGAAGCAGATACCCACTTAAAGAAAGCTTTGATTGTGGCACTATCGGCAGTGTCAAGCTGAACCACATTCTCGGTGATTTGCTTTAGCGTGTTGGTGTTGGCACCTTGTCCTGCTGCACAGGCTACGACCATACCACATTTACGCTTCTTGAACTCGTCAAGACCTTTGGTCATTGAGTCGGTAGGCTCACCATCAGTCATTATGAATACCAATGGTCGCCAGTCGCCCTTTACCTCAGCCGTTGTCTTGGTTATCTCTGTATCAATTTTCTGAGACAGAAGTTCCAATGCTCCTCCCAATGCTGTGCAACCACTTGCATCGATGTTTGGCTGTTGGAATGCCGCAAGCTCTGTAAGCGGAGTGACCTGCTGTGCAGAACTATTGAATGTTATGATACTGATGTATGCTGTTTCGAGAGCATACGGGTCGCTACGTAATGTGGAGATAAGCGTTTGTACGCCATTCTTCACAGCCTCTATTGGCTCGCCATACATTGAACCACTTGTGTCGAGGAGTAGATATACGGGAAGTCTTCTCATATTGTATTATTTATGATATTTATTTTGAATAATCTCTTGCAACTCGGACGATATAGTCATAGCTATGCCACGGTCTTCAAACGCATCACCTATAGCAGCAAACTTCCATTCGCCATTGCGACGATACAGTTTTCCCATTATCAGAGCGCGTTTGCCAACACATTCTGTCTTTGTCGCAACGTCATATTGTGCGAAAACTTGCTTTGGCGGTCTTTCAGGCGTGCCCTCAAACATACGAATTGAGGCATACGGTATTCCCGAAAAATCTCCGCTATACTCGTTGTTATTGTATATGTTGAGGAAGAAAACGATAGAGTTGACATTTGGATCCACACGGTTAAGGTCGACTGTTATAATTTCATTGTCGAGCCCGTCATCTCCGTCTTGATCGCCGGTCAGGTCATCGCCTGTGTGATGGAGAGCGCGGTCGTTGGAGTCTAATTTTCCTTGGGGAAGTTTACCACCGAAGTTGTATAATGGTGACCATATATAATCTGCTATATTTCCTGCAGCGTCAAACATCATACAACTAAGGTCTAAATCAACATCCACAACGGAAGTTGAAAGACCGAATAATTTCTTTTTGATGATAGCTCCCCAGTTGCAACCGACACAGAAGTTGGTTAACTTTGTTCCACTCTCTTTTTCAAGATTGATGCGCTGTCCTTTTTCAAGTTTTATGGCCATATCTGTAAGTTTTAAGTTAATCTTTACTACCTGGTGAATAGTTAAATCCCCAGCTATATACCTTGTCACAGTCACTATGACTGTCATGGAAAGTGACTAGTTTCTTTACCGTGATGGAGTTATCCGTCCCGAAGTCAAGCTGAGCAATAGCACAGAATCTCTTGGTACTGCTCTGTTGTCCCATTTTCACAATTACGTCGTCGCTGCCAGGAATCTTCACTTTTACCACAGCATTTGTCTCGGACCATTTCGCCACACCTTCATATATAAAGGTATATACAATGATGCGCTTTATCTGGCTCACTCCGTTCGGATTGACAAGTATTATCTCTCCCGATGATGCACCTCCGCCACGGTCATCTCCCTGATGCCAAATGTAAGGTGCGTGGTCGTAGCAACCTTGCCGTGTCACATGATGGCGATCGCCTCCACGTCCATGCGAGAACTGCAATCCATCTATCAGCATCTTCTTGCCGTCACGCATCTCATAGAAACAGCCAAGATCCAAGTCGACTGCATTACCAAAAAGGTTTTTGAAGAAACCACCCTTGTTCCAGTCAAGGTTAATGACTATCTCGCCCGTCAATGGTCTGCCGCTCGGCTTCTCAAGATTAATCCGATGAGTGTCTCCACCTTTTTCAAGAATTATAGCCATGATTACATATATTTAGATGCATACTTACGGCAAATAGGCTCCAAGCCATCTTTATGTGCCTCGCCTACAGCCTGGAATTTCCACTCTGTACCACGGCGGTATAAACGTCCGAATTCAACACCCTTGTCCGTAGAGAAATCTTCATCAAGGTCGTAACGGCATATTACTTCACCATTTACAGCGTTCTTTATTTGTATGTAAGCATCACGGACCTGACCAAAATTATATCTCATTCGTGGAGCGTTATGAGGGTCATTTGCGTCTGACGGACTCCAATAGATACTGGCTGTGAAAAGAATTTCCTTAACATGTGAAGATGTTTTAGTCAAATCAACTTCTATTTCTTCATTTCCCTCACCAGTGTCATCGTCATCATCTCCAAGGTCGTCTACAGAGCCAAGGACACTTTTGTCTACAGAAATAGGACGCATCACAGCATTTCCGTCTTCGTCATAAAGTGGAGTACCATTGTCATCCAATGCCTGTACCTGATTTCCAGAACCATAGAATACAAAATCATACTCGTTTCCTATCTGCCCGTCACTTTCCAACAAAAAAGTAGAGGCATCCAAGTCATATGGGGGATCAGCGTTTGGATTCACCTTCCATCCCATCTCAACCTTCAGACGGGTAAGTCCAGCTGCGATTTCAACACGTTGCCCCTTTATTAGATTAATTGCCATAAGCTGTTATGCAAATTGCTTAGCGTATTTATTGACAAGAGCTTGCAGACCACCTTTGTTGCCATTGCCTATAGCCTCAAACTTCCATTCACCATTATGGCGATACAGACGACCGAACTCAACTGCTGTCTCGACAGAGAAATCCTCGTCCAAATCATAGCGAGCAATCTCTGTATCAGTCTTGGCATCATAGATACGAATATAAGAATTGCGTACCTGTCCAAAATTTTGGCGGCGCTCTTCCGCCTTATAAATGGTAGCTGTGAAGATAATCTCTTGAATTTGCGGACTAACTTTTGTCAAATCCACATTCAGGGTCTCGTCGTCTCCACCATCGCTATTGCCACCGGTCAAATCATCACCAGTAGACTCAACGGATCCGTCAGGTGCTTTTTGGTTGCCATAGAAAACGAAAAAATCCTGTTTTGGTATCTGTCCGTTTACTCCCAACATGAACGCAGACGCATCCAAGTCGAAATCATAACCAGATCCCTCGTTTGGATCCCAGCCAAGTCCTACACCTACAAGGGAAAGCCCCTTGTCCATACTTATGCGCTGTCCTTTTTCGAGATTAATCATAATGGCAATAATTTAAATATTAAACTTGCGTACTGCAAAGTTCGTAATTACTCCCAAGACTATTAAGGAATCACAAACATTGCAGTTAGAACATCATACAATACATACTACTTTGTTGCAAGGTTACAACGCCGATATTCTCTGCCACTCTTCGGAGTCGGACAACTTATATATGTCATTTGTATTGACCCCACAGAAACAGCATAGTGCAGGAGGTATATTGATACAATAATTGCCAAACATATTGCGCTGTATCATATAGTCATCTACATGATACAAGACATCACCTAATGCTTTGAGTTGTCTCTTTATAAGGGCAATCATAGGCAGCCTTATTTCTGATATACTGAGATTAGGAGCCTTTAGTGGTTCACCACCAAACTTTTTGTATATTATTCTATACTTCTCCTGAACTGCGGCCATTCGTTTTTGGTATCTAGCGAGACCATTTGGGGTGGTTGGCTTTGAGAAATTGATACCACCACTTGCTGATTCCAACATGAATAAAGCATAAAGAGCCTTTTCTCTTCGATGAAGTTTCTCTATTTTTATATCGGCTTCAGAAAAACGAATGGTTTCTCTATATACATCTATAACAACACGGCTTTTTATACCTTTGCGCAACATATAGATGTCGAATATCTGTTTGTAAAAGCCAGTAAAAACAAAACGCCCTTTTTCTTCCTTCAAATAGCTCAGACGAAAAGTATGATAGTATTCGGAAAACAAGTCAAGAATATATCTTATTGAATTGATAACATCCTTGTTTAACTCAACCAAAAGGAAATTTGCGATTTCCTTGTCACCGACAAGTGAATCACAAATTTTAATCATTAGTGAAGGATTCACAAAGGAAAATTCCTTTACACCTAATTTTCCTGCCAATAGGTCTTTACAAAATTCAGAAGTAGAAAGATTATGTAGTTGACTCGAAACTGTTTCCAATCTTTGATAACTTGCTTTCGGATATAGAAAACTTGCGATTTTTATAAAGTCAGTAACAGAAATAGTTCTATAATGTTCTGCAATTTTGGGAAGATACACCAAATCAAAACCCGCAAGGCGCACTTCTGCTACAATCTCTCTAAACCTTTCGTTTATTTCCCAATTAACGTCATTGTCAAAGTCGCTTTCCACGTATAGGATTTGTGTTGGATCTAAATTAACACTTGAAGTGTCCATCGAAACGACCTTACATTCCATATTAAGGTTAAGGCTCATACACAGACGTAGAGCAACCAACATCAGTGCCTCCTCCCTTGCACAAAAATTGTCAGACATAGCTAGTTCATTGAATGTTGCTGTCAGCTCATGTTGCAGACTCTTCGGCACATCCAATAAAGTACGTATAGCATTCGCAAATGTGTACGAGGAGCCAAGTACCTCGTCTTCTTTCTTGATGGCAAATCTTTCACGGATAGAATCAAGTTTTTCTATCTCACGCGTATCAATAATGGCATCTGCCTTTATTAAATCGGTAACAATCCGAAATATGCTGGCTCTTTCTGACTGCTTCATATCGATGTATTTTGCTCTGTGTTTACACAATAAATAATAATCTATCAAAAGACTTGGATCTGACTTAATACACAGACACAAAAAGAAAGCGTGAGTCGTCTTGTTGTCCGTCCCACACATCGAGGCTCTAGCACTGCCTAATCCTGTTGAACAGACAACGTCAGAGCCCACGCCGATATGATATACGCCTCCGTAAAGAGACCTAAGTAAACAGACGCTCTGCTCCCGTAAGGGTACAATTCGTGCTTACAAGGTCTCCACGGGATTGATGTAATCACACCCGGGACATCTACCGTTGCTACGTTCAAGACAGGATTATCGTAATTTGCTAGATTTCGATGTGTCTCAAACTTAGCGTTGAGTAAACGCCTTCAATATGTCTTGGACTTTTTTCCCACCCAAGCCCGCTTTGCATAGATTTGTCATACGACTTTACCACACTTCGCACGGCGTGAGCAATCCCTCAATGTTTTATAAGGACACGTCCTTTTATAACATATTTATCGGGATACTATAGTCCAGTTGCAAATTTACAAACATTTCACCAAACGACGAAACAAATCATGAAAAAAATCACTTTCAGCATCAAGATTATTCCTTAAGGCATTTCTGTATACAAAATCTGTGTTTTTGAGGAGGCATTTTATGACACATCACTTGATTTGAACGCAAGGGAAATAGTCAGTGGATAGCACCCCGCCCTACTAACCAAATATCCTAGTACAACGTTACGTATTTCCTGGAAGATTACTACATTCGTAGCATGGCAAGGAAAAATTCACCATTCGACTACGAAATATAGATCCGGTTCATACTTCTCGATGCATTCTGCATTACTTCGAGACTACCAAGACAAACGAAGAGGTTACTAACTAACGAGAAGGACGAGACAGACAAGGTCTTGTGTAGAACCGCGCCAAAGCCATGCTACTCCTTAAGAGCCAACTCTACGACCGCGCTCTGAAAAAGAAACAGGCCGAACAGGCCAAAATAGAGGCTGGAAAAAAGAAGATAGAATGGGGCAGCCAGATCAGGAGCTACGTCTTCGACGACCGACGAGTAAAAGATCACCGCACGGGCTATCAGACTTCGGATGTCGATGCGGTCATGGACGGCAAGATCGACGGCTTCATCAAAGCATACCTCATGGAGTTTGCCGCTGCCGACGCAGAGAAGGAATAAGCCAAGGCTACGGGGTGAAACCGTGTGTGTACAGGGAAGTCCAAGAGCACTTCCTTGATCAAGTCATAAAAGAGAAATCAACTAAAATCGAAATAGCATTATGAGCGAGAAGAGCAAATTGAACCGCAAGCAGCGTGAGGAGTTGCAGGAGAAGAAGGCACAGAGGGTCATCGCGTTTATCTTTGGCGCATTGATTTTCTTGGGACTTTGCTTCTTGGTTTACACCACCATCCTTATGAACTAACAACGGAATCGCAGATTCCAAGCAGCAAATACCGATGAGTGGACTGGAGATAGAGCGCAAGTTTCTTGTGCGCAAGGATGCCAAATGGAAAGAGCAGGCAACGTCAAGTACGCATATCAGACAGGGGTATTTCGCCTCTGTCAACACGGTGCGCATCCGTATCCGCGACGACAAAGCCTACCTGACCATCAAAGGTCCGTCGCTGGACGGCGGACTGAGCCGCTATGAGTTTGAGAAGGAGATAACGACCGACGAGGCCGAGCACCTACTGCAACTCTGCGAACCGGGCATCATCGACAAGCGCCGCTACCTCATTCCCTACGAGGGCCACACCTACGAGGTCGATGAGTTCTATGGTGACAACGAGGGACTGGTGATGGCGGAGGTGGAACTGAAGCACAGCGACGAGACGTTTGCACGCCCACCGTTCCTCGGTCCCGAAGTGACGGGCGACCACCGTTTCTACAACAAGCAGATGCGGGCGAACCCGTTTAAGAACTGGCGCGCCACCTTGCCCAAAGCATTCCAATAATCGTGGCCAGGACCGCTCCGACCACGTCGGCAAGAAGGTCGAGCCACTCGCCACTGCGACGTCCACCTGTGCAGTAGGCTTGAAGCAACTCTATAAGGCCACCCATCAACGAGGGTAGCAATCCGACATAGACGAATAGCGACCAACTACTCGCCTGTGGGTGGTGTGCGCGCTCATATTCGAAAGCGATGACGAGACCCAATCCCAAATACATGGCTGTGTGCGTCCATTTGTCTATCAACTGCACATGGCTCAACGGAGTTTCGGGAATGGGCATGAAACACAAGACCCAGATGACGATCAGTAGGACTGTGGTCAACTTGTAAGTTTTAATCAATTGCAGCATTTCTTCCTTGGTTTAGTGGGCCACCAAAAGCCCCACAGTTTTTCTTGATTCACATCTCCTATATGTGCGAAGGCCTCTTGTGGCAGAATTGGTCATAAAACCATATAGGATAACCTTGGCATAAGGCCGACCAAACAAGACCACCCTTATTCCAGAGACAAGGCGGTCTCCTATTATATATATAAGGAGAGCCTCCAACTAAGAAAACAGGAGGCATACTTCCTGATAAAAGGTGTATGCCTCCTGCTTTCGCCGTATTTCCGCATCATGCGGAACAAACGGTTTACTTTCCGTGATTCTCGTCAGAAACAGTGAGCTTCTTACGACCCTTGGCGCGACGGGCGGCCAAGACGCGACGACCATTCTTCGTGGCCATTCTCTCACGGAAGCCGTGCTTGTTCACGCGACGGCGATTGTGGGGCTGGAACGTTCTTTTCATTTTGCTTTATCTTTTTATTGTTATTATCGTTACAACGCTTTGCGGGAAAGGCGAGGCCACTCCCGTTACGGCCTGCAAAATTACGGATTCTTTTTGAAATGACCAAGGATTCAGCGAGTTTTAGCCATTCAATTCATGATTTTTCACCAAAAACCCACGCCATCAGCGCCTTTTCCACCCGCAAAAGAGAATAAAAAACCCGAAACGCTTTGCCATTCAACTGATTTACTGTAACTTTGCAACCGCTTAGCAACGCCTTCTTCCAAAGGCGTTGCGGGTAGAAAGAAGCAATATAATTAAGAACAATATATCAAAGCAGAATTATGATTAATTCACAGGAAATCAAAATCGGAACATGCATCCGCATGGATGGCAAGATTTGGACTTGTATCGACTTCCAGCACCGCAAGCCGGGTAAGGGTAACACGGTCATGATCACGAAGTTGAAGAACGTCAGCGACGGTCGTGTGCTGGAGCGTACCTTCCAGATTGGCTTCAAGTTGGAGGATGTGCGCGTGGAGCGTCGCCCCTGGCAGTACCTCTACGAGGACCCCACGGGCATGATCTTCATGAACCAGGAGACTTTCGAGCAGATTCCTATCGCACGCCACCAGATCCAGGGCGCCGACTACATGAAGGAAGGCGATGTCGTGGAGGTCGTCACCGATACGTCTGACGGCACGGTGCTGTTGGCCGAGATGCCTGCCAAGACCACGCTGAAGATCACGCAGTCTGAGCCGGGCGTGAAGGGCAACACCGCCACCAACGCCACCAAGCCTGCCACGTTGGAGACGGGTGCTGTAGTCCGTGTGCCGCTCTTCATCAACGAGGGCGAGACCATCCAGGTTGACACGCGCGACGGAAGCTACCTCGGCCGCGTCAACGCATAAGATTCGAATCAATAGACATAGCCCTATGCGCCTGCCATCTGCAGGTGCGAGGGCTATATTTTTTTTGTACCAAGCATCACATCATTGGCCCTTGCAACCCATGAGATACAGCATCATCGTACCCGTTTACAACCGTCCTGACGAGGTCAACGAGCTTCTGGAAAGCCTCACCCGCCAGGAAGAGAAGGATTTTGAAGTCGTCATCGTAGAAGACGGCTCGAAGACTCCGTGCCAAAAGGTCTGCGACCAATATGCCGGACGGCTCGACCTGCACTATTTCATGAAACCTAACTCCGGACCCGGACAAAGCAGAAACTACGGTGCGGAGCGTGCCAAGGGCGACTACCTGCTCATCCTCGACAGCGATGTGGTGCTTCCCGAGGGCTACCTCACAGCCATATCGAAAGAACTGGACCGCGAGCCTGCCGATGCCTTTGGCGGGCCCGATTGCGCACACAGCTCTTTCACACCGACGCAGAAAGCCATTTCCTACAGCATGACCTCGTTCTTCACCACAGGTGGCATCCGGGGTGGAAAGAAGAAACTTGACAAGTTCTACCCCCGATCGTTCAACATGGGCGTACGGCGCGAGGCCTACCAACAACTGGGAGGCTTCTCAAAGATGCGATTCGGCGAAGATATCGACTTCTCCATCCGTATCTTCCAGGCGGGACTGCGCTGCCGCTTGTTTCCCGATGCGTGGGTATGGCACAAACGACGCACCGACTTCCGTAAGTTCTGGCGACAGGTCTTCAACAGCGGAATTGCACGAATCAATCTCTACAAGAAATATCCCGACTCTCTAAAGATCGTCCACCTTCTGCCCGCGGTCTTCACGGCAGGTGTCATCGCCCTGGCCTTGCTCTTCATAGCGGGCGTGATAGTCTTTGGACTGGCTACCAACGAAGAGACACGAAGTCTTGGGACATGCGCCATGGGGATTGCGGCAGCACCCATCTTGCTCTATTCACTGCTCATCCTCGCCGACTCGACACTGCAAAACCGCAGTCCGCGCATCGGCGTACTGAGCATCTGCGCAGCCTTCGTGCAGCTTACGGGCTACGGATGCGGCTTCTTCAAAGCATGGTGGCGACGCTGTGTCTGCGGCAAGGACGAATTTCAGGCTTACGAGAAGACGTTCTACAAATGAGCAACGGCAAACTGAACATCAACGACTGGGCGGAGGAAGACCGCCCACGCGAACGTTTGGAGCGACTGGGAGCCGAATGGCTGTCCAATGCGGAACTGCTGGCCATCTTGATCGGTTCGGGCAATGCACACCAGACAGCGGTCGATCTGATGAAACAGGTGCTCGGCGACTGCAACAACAACCTCAACACACTGGGTAAACTGTCCATCAAGGACTTGGAGAAATACAACGGCATCGGACCAGCCAAGGCCATCACAATCCTTGCGGCGTGCGAACTAGGCAAACGACGAGCCAAAGAGAAGGCAGAGGAGCGGAGAGACCTGGGATCGGCGACGGCCATCTACAATTTTATGCACCCACAAATGCAGGACCTTGACGTGGAGGAAGGATGGGTGCTATTGATGAACCAGCATTTCAAACTGATCGAAGCAAAACGCATCTCGTTTGGTGGATTTACCGAGACCGCCATCGACGTGCGCGTCATCCTGCGTGAGGCAATTCTAAAAAATGCCACCATACTTGCCATCTGCCACAACCACCCCAGCGGCAACGCCGTACCAAGCCGAGCCGACGACCAACTGACACAACGGGTGCAAAAGGCATGTGAGGTGATGCGCATCCATTTCCTCGACCATATCATCGTCTGCGACGGCCACTATTTCAGCTATAACGAGCAGGGCAGACTTTAACCACCACCATCAAAATGCCTCCCCACCCCACACGCCTCCTTACTGCATACGAACTCTTCCACCTCCGACCATCGCTCTTACAAAACGACGTAACATCAACCCCAACAGGTGTCACCATCGGCCTAAAGACGATAAATAGATGCGCATTTTGTTTCCAAATTCTTAAATTAACATACACTATTAAAACAAAAACAAAAAAAGCACAAACAGGACACATAGAATCACATATTTTTCTTAACTTTGTGGGCATGAAGATGAATATTGACCAAATCAAGCAAACAATTTACGACATTGTCGTATGCATCCCTGAAGGCTGTGTGACCACTTATAGCGACGTGGCCCGGTTTGCTGGGATGCCCAATCATGCGCGTGTGGTCGGTAAAATCCTTCGCGAGACACCCCAAGATCTTGCTATCCCCTGCCATCGCGTGGTAGGTTCAGGAGGCCGGCTGGCCTCGCAACCATCAGACCAACGCAAACTACTCGAAGAGGAGGGCGTGCCTTTCCTTAAAAGCGGGCGTGTCGATATGCGCAATGCCTATTGGGATTACAACTCGCTGATACGGTTCTAAGTTCCACGTTTCGACTTACAAAATCCAAAGACCATTTGTCCACAAAGGGGAAAAACGACGGCATACGACTCGTTATCACGCCTTTCTCTTTGCCATATCTCATATTTTTCTTACTTTTGCAATTCAATAAGCGCATGATCCTTTCCATCCCCAAGGGAAGGGGCGGCTAAAAGGCCGCAGCCGAGGGAGGGAGCGCAAAAACCAAGACAGCAATGGCAAGTTTGAAAAGTTTGGCTAAGGACACGGCCATCTATGGGCTGAGCAGCATCGTGGGACGTTTTCTCAACTACCTGCTCGTACCCCTCTACACGGCAAAGATGAGCGCCGAGAGCGGCGGCTACGGCGTCATCACCAATATGTATGCCTACACCGCACTGCTGCTCGTCATCCTCACCTACGGTATGGAGACCACCTTCTTCCGCTACGCCAACAAGGAGGGGGAGGATGCGCGACGCGTCTATTCGACAACCTTATGGATGGTGGCGGCGACCAGTGCGATCTTCGTACTGCTCGTGCTGGCATTCATCCACCCGATTAGTTCCTTCATGGGGTATGCTGACCACCCCAGCTACGTCTGGGTGATGGCAGCAACGGTGGCTCTCGATGCATTCCAATGCATTCCCTTCGCCTACCTGCGCTATCAGAAGCGGCCCATCAAGTTTGCCTCGCTCAAACTGCTTTTCATCGTACTCAACATCGCACTCAACCTCCTCTACTACGTCATTCTCGGCGGTACAGAGGTGGGCTACGCCTTCTATATCAACCTGGCCTGCACAGGATCTATCACATTCTGCTTCTGGCAGGAGCTGCGCGGCTTCGCAGCGGGTTTCGATCGAGGGCTGATGCGACGGATGCTCACCTACGCATGGCCGATTCTCATCCTCGGCATTGCTGGCATTCTCAACCAGACGGCAGACAAAATCCTCTTTCCCTATCTATACAAGGCGGGTAATGCCCATTCGGAACTGGGCATCTATGGTGCAGCCTCGAAGGTGGCGATGATTATGGCAATGATCACACAGGCATTTCGCTACGCCTATGAACCTTTCGTCTTCGGAAAGTCGAAGGATAAGGACAACCTCGACACCTATGCCAAGGCGATGAAGTATTTCCTCATTTTCACCCTACTGGCCTTCCTCTGCGTGGTGGGCTATATGGACATATTGCGCCACATCATCGGGCGCGACTACTGGCCTGGACTGCGGGTCGTGCCGATCGTGATGGCGGCAGAGATCATGATGGGTATTTACTTCAACCTTAGCTTCTGGTACAAATTGATTGACAAAACGATATGGGGTGCGGTATTCTCGGGGGCAGGATGTCTGGTACTGATAGGCGTAAATGTCGTGTTTGTGCCGCAATACAGCTACATGGCGTGTGCCTGGGCAGGCTTTGCGGGCTATGCCACAGCCATGATCCTCTCCTATTTTGTCGGTCAGCGCAAATTCCCCATCAATTACCCCATCGGACAGATGATGGTCTATGTCGGCCTGGCCGTAGTCCTCTTTGCGGCAATGAACTGGGCCAACAATACCTTGGGAACGGTGGCGGCCCTCGGCGTCAACACATTGCTCATCGGCATCTTCGTAGCCTACACGGTGATGAAAGATCTGCGTCACGCACGCAAACCCATTCACACGAACAAAAAACAATAGAATCATGAAGATAGACAAGCGCGAACATCGCTTCGCAGGCATCCTCTCGCTCTTCGCCCTGCTGCTTCTGGCAAGTTGTACGGGGGAGCAATTCCACGTTTCGGGAACGATTGGCAACGCCAAGGACTCGACGCTCTACTTCGAGCACAACACGCTCGACGGATTCAAGGTAGTGGACTCCGTGAAGTTGGACGACAAGGGGCAGTTTGCCTTTGCCGGCGACAAGGCCAACAATCCAGAGTTTTACCGTCTGCGCATTGCCGGACAGATTATCAACATCGGTATTGACTCGACAGAGACGGTACAACTGGAGGCCTCCTACCCAATGATGGCCACCAACTACAAGGTGGAAAACTCCTATGAAAACGAGAAAATACGCGAACTGGCCCTAAAGCAAATCGCCCTGCAAGCACAATGCAACCAGCTTGTCATGAGCGACACGGGCAACGTAGATGCTGCCATCGAACTGCTGATACGGACCTACAAGGACGACGTGATGCGCAACTACATTTTCAAGGAGCCGATGCGGGGCTATGCTTACTTCGCTCTCTTCCAGTATGTGGTCATCAACGGCAATCCCATCATGATCTTCAACCCACGCATGGATGCCACGGACAACAAAGTCTTCGGCGCAGTCGCCACCTCGTGGGACACATTCTACCCGAACACGGAGCGCACACAGAACCTACACAACATCACGCTCAAGGGCATGAAGGACGAGCGCATCGTGGAAAACAACAAGCGGACCATGGCGGCAGAGACCGCCAATGTGCAGGAACTCGGCGTGATCCCCATCACACTGCCCGACAACCACGGACAGCAGCAGAGCCTCACCTCGCTCAAAGGCAAGGTAGTGATGCTCGACTTCCATGTCTTCGGATCGAAAGAGTCAGCACAACGCATCATGGTCTTGCGACAATTGTATGACAAGTATCATGCCCAGGGCTTCGAAATCTACCAGGTCAGCTACGATACCAACGAGCATTTCTTCAAGACTCAGACGGAATCGCTGCCTTGGATCTGTGTATGGGATCCGGAAGGAGGCGACTCGCAGACGCTCGTAAGCTATAACATCCAAAGCATCCCGACCTACTTCATCATCGACCGCAACAATCAGCTGCAGAAGCGCGATGTGCAGATCCAGGACTTGGATGCGGAGATCCAGCACTGGCTGGGACAGGGGGTGCAATAAAACAAAGACAAGGAGGAAAACGATATGGACTGGCTTCGACTCATTTCCAACAAGCGGCTGGGACAGGAAACGCGCCACCCGCTACGCCATGACGACCGATCGGAGTTTAAGCGCGACGGCGACCGACTGATCTATTCGGCTCCGTTTCGACGTTTGCAGAACAAGACGCAGGTCTTCCCGCTCCCAGGGTCGGTCTTTGTCCACAACCGATTGACCCACTCCTTGGAGGTATCATCGCTGGGAAAGTCGCTGGGCGACGACGTGGCACGCATCCTCACGGATCGACACCCTCACCTCCGCGGGACACTTTTCGAGGAGATTGGTACGATAGTGCAGACAGCAGGACTTGCCCACGATATGGGCAATCCTCCTTTCGGGCATAGTGGCGAGCAAGCGATACAGAGTTTTTTCACTGAAGGACCTGGCAGCGACCTGAAGAAAAGGTGAGCGCGCGCTTCTGGGATGACATCACCCACTTCGAGGGCAATGCCAACGCCTTCCGCCTGCTTACTCACCAGTTTCAGGGTCGTCGTTTCGGTGGATTCGTCATGACCTATTCGACATTGGCGGCTATCGTCAAATACCCGTTCAGTTCCGATTTGGCTGGCTCGCACGGCAAGTTTGGCTTCTTCGAATCAGAGCGCGAGGACTTCGAGCGCATTGCTGAGGACCTCGGCATGCGCTGCTTGGAGCACGGCGAGGGTACTTCCGTACGCTATGCGCGTCATCCGTTGGTGTTTCTGATGGAAGCTGCAGACGACATCTGCTATGAGATCATGGATATCGAGGATGCCCACAAACTACACCTATTGTCGTTTGAGGAGACTGCCGACCTGCTCCTGGGCTTCTTTGATGAGCAAGAAAGACAAGGTATTCGCCAGCGCCTGATAGAGGAGGAGGTGACAGACGAAAACGAGCAGGTAGTGTATATGCGTGCCTGTGCAGTCGGTGCTTTGGAACGGGAATGCGTACAGGCGTTTGTCAATCACGAGGAAGAGATACTTGAAGGATCCTTTCAAGGACCGCTCGTCAGACATATCAACGAACTCCAACGCCAAGCGTACTGCCGTTGCTCTGAGGTGTCGAAGGCTAAAATATACCGCTCCAAACCAGTTCTCGACGTGGAGCTGTCGGGCTATAAGATCATGGAGACCCTCATGGAAGCCCTAATCAATGCGGCAGTAGAGCCAGAGAAATATCACAGCCAGCAACTCATCCGTCGCTTTTCGAGCCAATACGACATTCACAACCCATCGCTGGAGAAACGCGTCATGGCCGTCATCGACTATATCAGTGGCATGACGGATGTCTATGCGCTCGACATCTATCAGAAAATCAATGGCATCAGTTTGCCGATAGTATAGAATCAGCGTTAGCCTTGCGGGCTATCGCTTGCTGACAAGAGCAATAAAACATCCTGGGGAGCACGACTTCGGAAAGAAGTCGCGTCGATAGTAGTTAGTGAAAGGGGTGGTTATTGTATTTCCAAGAGGCGCTCTCCTTGTGTGGTTGCCACACGGAGGCACACCTTGCCAACCTCGTGAAGCACTGCTGCAGGTACGCTGACGCACGCATCCTGAGAATAATAGTCGGGCACGTCGTTCTGGTCATGTGCCAAAGTGAGCCAACAACAGCGGGTGCCATCAGCAAGGGTGGTGACAGAATCGCGCACGATCCCTATCTTTTGTTGCGTAGGAGCATTTTCCTTGCGTCCCACCTTGATCGTGAGCACCAGGTTAAGATAGCGCTTGTCAGCCGAAAACCATGCTCGTGCATTGCCAATAGGGTCTTTCTTGACCGCCATTCCTTCTTTCCGATCCACGACGCCGGCCATCAAGACGGGAGTAAGGCCTTTGACGCTGGTCACTCCTTCGACCACCTGCCCATGGTAGAGCAAAGCACGACAAGTGGTGTCGGCTTTCTGCTTCAGCCATTGAGCCTGATAAGGAGGGGAAAAGGTAAGCCGCTGCCCGCCATCGGTGACGGCATAGGCCACCAATCCGTTGCCATTGGTCGTCACATCGGCCCATTCAGCAGAAAGATAAGACAACGGAGTGTCGCCACTATCATAGGAATCGGTTGTGCAAGCAGCCAGCAGGGCAGACCATATCGCCACAAAGATTATCTTTCTCATCCGCAGTAACCTTGATTAGTTTCCACCCTACTCACACCATTCGCTTTTCTTTCTCTCTATTCCTTTGCTGTCACAGGATCAAAGCATCGTGACGGAGGCGTTGCCACCATTAACGACAATCACCTCAATACCCATTTCCTCCAAAGCGGTACGGTCCGTGGGACGGATATTGCCGTCGGTGATAATCACATCGACCTCGTCCATACCACAAATCTTCGCAAAACCACGGCGTCCAAACTTCGACGAGTCGGCAAGGACTATGTTCTTCTGTGCCACCCCCATCATCACCTTATTGAGATGGGCCTCACGGAGATCGGTCGTAGTGATGCCATACTCCAGGTCGATGCCATCGACACCAATAAAGAGTTTGCTAAAAGTACAGCCAGCAAGCGTCTGATCGCCATCGGGGCCTACTACCGAGAGACTGCTATGACGCAATCTGCCACCCAGCTGGATGACCTCTATCTCCGAATTGGCTGCCAAGGCCTCAGAAACCTTGATAGACGACGTGACCGCCGTGAACCTGGGACTGTGCTGAAGGCATTGTGCAAAGGCGGTAACTGTCGTGCCAGACGCGATGACAATGGAGTCGTTGGGCATGACAAGCTGGGCCGCTGCTGTGCCTATATTATATTTCTCCTCTGGAAAGAGCTTTTCCTTCTCGTTCACGGAACGGTTGGCCGTGAACGGATTGATCAGAATGGCCTTGCCATGACTACGGTATAAGCGTCCCTGGCGTTCCAAGTCAGTAAGGTCTTTGCGTATCGTAACCGCCGAAACCTGCAGGTTGTCGCTCAAAGCCGACACCAGAACCGACCCTTGCTTGAGCAGCTGGTCGAGGATGGCGGACTGTCTTTCTTCTTTGGTCATAATTTACATTGGTTTATACAAAAGTAAGCATTTCTCTTTAACCATCCCACCTCTGTTTCGTTGATTAACTTTATTTAAATGAAAAACATTCCAAAACAGCTATTTCGGGTATCTTTTTGCTTGCTTACGCAAGAGAAACGAAAGTCATTCACGATATCAGCGTCATTCGGAAACGAGATAAAACATCAACTTTTGCGGAATGTGGACGGACTGACTCCGACATGATCCTTGAAGAATTTTCCAAGGAAACTCTGGTTGGGGAAGTTCAAATACTCCGCAATCTCCTTGATGCTCTTATCTGAATTTTTCAGCAACAGACGCAGTTCCAACACGACATAGTAGTCTATCCATTCGTTGGGCGTTCGCTTGCTGATGGTCTTGATGGTTTCGGATAGATATTTTGGGGTGATACAAAGCTGATGGGCATACCAACTGACGCGCCGCTCTTGCTTGAAATGGTCGCGGACCAGACGGATATAGTTGAAGAACACTACCTCACCGCGCGAGAACCGCTTCTTTTCTCCCATCTGGTAGCGGTAGATGACGTTACTCATGTCGTAGATGAGTGCCTTCATCAGGGTGCTGACGAGTTCCCGACGGAAGTGGTGCTCAGGCTCCAGGATCTTTGCTATGATGGTGTCGATATAACTGGACAACACATTCGCCTCTCTTTCCGTCAACGAAAAGACAGGATGGAGCCGGGAAAAGAGGAAAAGCGTATTGAGGTCGCGGATGCCAGCGACGATATCGTTGAAGAAGTCGTACGAGATCATAATCGCTATGCCATCACAATCATCCGAGGCAAGGAAGTTCTCTATCAGCTGGCCTTCCCCGACGATGATGACATCGCCCTGCTTGATACGTGACGCCTTGGCATCGACCGTATAGCTAGCCTCTCCCTGGGTGCAGAGAGCAAAGAAAAGACATTGCATCCGGCACGACTTCCACGGCAGAGGTACCTCACTAAAATGCTCATAGACAAGAAAATCCTCGCCTATGAAATGTCCCTTAGGATAGAAATCTCTCGCCTGAGCGACACTTACCTCTATAAAACTGCTCTCGTCCATTATATACACTCCCCACCTCTCCCAAAGGAGGAGGTGGGGGATTCGGTTTTATTCTATTTAAGTCATACTCCGACCACCCTGCGTAGCCTCATCGTGATCTCGTCACACACGGGCTACCCATCCACAAGTCGCTTATGCGTCGATGTTGGCGTAGGTGGCATTGGCCTCTATAAACTCGCGACGCGGCTCCACGTCGTCGCCCATGAGCATCGAGAAGATCTCGTCGGCCTCAGCAGCATTCTCAATCGTCACCTGCTTGAGCAGACGCGTCTTCGGATCCATGGTCGTCTCCCACAGCTGCTCGGGATTCATCTCTCCCAAACCTTTGTAGCGCTGTGTATGAACACCCTTGCCGTCCTCCACGCCATTGGCGTATTTGTCGAGGAAGATCTGTCGCTGCTGCTCGGTGTAGCAATACTCCGAAATCTTCTTGTAGGTACACTTATAGAGCGGCGGCGTAGCGATATAGAGGTGTCCCTCCTCAATGACGCGCGGCATATAGCGATAGAAAAGCGTCATGATGAGCGTGTCGATGTGCGAGCCATCGACATCGGCATCGGTCATGATGATTATCTTGTCGTAGCGGAGCTTGTCGGTATTGGCCTCAAAGTCATCCTGGCCGTCATCCACACCAAAGCGGACACCGATGGACTGGATGATATTCATCACCGACTCTGCCTCGAACACACGATGGCGCTGCACCTTCTCCACATTCAGGATCTTACCACGAAGCGGCAAAATAGCCTGGGTGTATCGGTCGCGGCCCTGCTTGGCTGATCCTCCTGCCGAGTCGCCCTCGACCAGGAATATCTCAGCGCGCTTCGGATCACGTATGGAGCAATCGGCAAGTTTGCCAGGAAGGCCACCACCACTCATCACGTTCTTGCGCTGCACACTCTCGCGAGCCTTGCGTGCGGCAATACGTGCCGTGGCTGCCAGCACCACCTTGTTGCAAATAAGCTTCGCCTCGTCGGGATGCTCCTCCAGATAGTCGGCCAAAGCTTCGCCGACAGCCTGCTGCACTGCTCCCGAGACCTCGCTATTGCCGAGCTTCGTCTTGGTCTGACCCTCAAACTGGGGTTCAGCCACCTTGATGGAGATGACAGCCGTCAAGCCCTCACGGAAGTCGTCGCCCACAATATCGATCTTCGCCTTCTCAATCTGCTTTGAGATCTGGGTGTCGTTGTCGGCATAAGCCTTCAGCGTCCTGGTCAGCGCGGTACGGAATCCCGTGACGTGGGTACCACCCTCGATGGTGTTGATATTGTTTACGTATGAATGAAGATTCTCATTGTAGTCCGTGTTGTACATGATAGCCACCTCGATGGGCACGCCCTGCTTCTCGGTCTTCAGGTAGATGACATCATCGAAGAGGTGGGTGCGATGGCGGTCGATGTAGCGGACAAACTCCTTGAGGCCCTCCTTGGCATGGAACACCTCCTGGCGTGTCTTGCCCGTCTCGGGATCAGGATGCTCATCCGTCAGGGTGATCTTCACGCCGGCATTGAGGTAGGCCAGCTCCCGCATACGACGTGCGATGATTTCCCACTTGAAGGTCGTTGTGGTGAAGATAGTGCCGTCGGGCCAGAACTGCTGTCTCGTACCGTGCTTGTCCGTCTTCCCAACGATCTTCACGGGATACAAAGGCTTGCCCTGCTCATATTCCTGCTGGTAGATATTGCCGTCGCGAAAGACCTGCGACATCATGTGCGTGGAGAGCGCATTCACACAACTCACACCCACACCATGCAGACCGCCAGATACCTTGTACGAGCCCTTGTCGAACTTACCGCCCGCATGGAGGACAGTCATAACCACCTCCAGCGCGCTTTTGTGGAGCTTCTTGTGTTCATCGACAGGGATTCCACGACCGTCATCCTCCACGACAATCGATCCATCCGCACAGATCGTCACCTCGATGTGGCTGCAATAGCCCGCCATGGCCTCGTCGATGGAGTTGTCCACCGTCTCGTTGATGAGATGATGGAGACCCTTCTCGCTGATGTCGCCGATATACATGGCTGGACGCTTGCGCACAGCTTCCAAACCTTCAAGGACTTGTATGTTACTGGCCGAATAATTTTGTTCGGCAGCCTGAATATCTTCCATGTTGCTTCATTTTCTTTTATAGACCGCAAAGGTACGAAAAAACATGCGAATACGGAAATTTTTAATCGTCAAATCCCACGCTTTCGCCCACCCAGGCAGTTAGGAACCAAGCTTTTTCCGACTTTGTCGCTTTTCACACACACCAAGACACGAACCATTGGAACGCAAAAAGGGCATCCATCACACATCATATAGATATGCAATGGATGCCTTCGTTGGTGCTATAGACTTATAGAACCCTTTGAAAAGTTCTTATTTATCCGAGAGCAACGATGTGCTTCGTGAGGCTTGACTTGAGGTTGGCCGCCTTATTCTTGTGAATAATGTTGGTCTTAGCCAGCTTGTCCAGCATCTTCTGCACAGTCGGATACAGCTTCAGAGCTGCCTCCTTGTCCGTCGTGGCACGCAGTTTGCGAACGGCATTGCGCATCGTCTTAGCATAATACTTATTATGAAGCGTGCGAACCTTCTCCTGACGGATTCTCTTCAACGATGATTTGTGATTTGCCATCTTTACTTGTTTTCTTCTTTTTTTTATTTTCTTGCAGTCCCTAGCAGAGTCGAACTGCTCTTTAGAGAATGAAAATCTCTCGTCCTAACCGATAGACGAAGGGACCCCTGCTAAATTTTTGCGGGTGCAAAGTTACTGTTTTTTTTCATTTCAGCCAAATATTGCCAAGTAAAAATTATCTAAATGGCTATATTTTTGTGCCTTAGCTGCAATACTTGGTGGTTTGTCTGGCTTTTTTCATACCTTTGCACACATGGAAGAAGTGAAGACGCGGGCCGTTGTGCTCCGTACCGTGAAGTATGGCGACAACGCCATCATCGCCGACTTACTCACCGAGGCACAAGGACGCGTGTCGTTTCTCGTACGCATCCCCAAGACGGCAAGGGGGCGAGTACGACGCCAGCACTTCCTGCCCCTGACTCTTTTGAGTATCGACTACGACTTTCGCCTGCGCAGCTCTTTGCAGCGCTTGCGCGAGGTGCGCATAGACCAGCCCTACCTTCACATCCCGATCAATCCGTCGAAACAGGCCATCCTGCTCTTTCTCGCAGAGTTTCTCACCTACGCCACACGCGACGAACAGCAGAACGTCCCCCTTTTTCTCTTCATCCGTTCCAGCCTGCTATGGCTCGATGAGACCGAAGCGCGTTTTGCCAATTTCCACCTCGTCTTCATGGCGCGCATGAGCCGCTTCTTAGGATTCTGGCCCAACCTCGAAGACTACCACGAGGGATGCTATTTCGACCTCCGTGGTGCAACGTTCACACCCCTGCGTCCGCTCCATCCCGACTTTCTGCCACCCGAAGACGCTGCCCATGTCGGGTTGTTGATGCGCATCAGCTATCCCACTATGCACGTCTTTCTTCCGACACGCGAGGAGCGCAACCGCATCGCAGGGATCATGCTGGCCTACTACCGCCTCCACGTACCCAACATGCCCGACCTCCGTTCCCTTCCCGTGCTCCGCGAACTGTTTGCAGGAGGATGACGACGAGGTCGGAGGATGGTCTCCAGAAACGGGACCTTCGCAGCCAAGTCACCCAGGGAAACTGTTCGGCAGGCAGACCACTCGCTATTAGGCAGACCATTCCTGCGATCCAGCAGCAAGTTTTGGCAATGGCGACAACATTATCGTATCAAACAATCGGACGAACCAGTTTTTTTTCGTACTTTTGCAGCATAGTTGCCACATAACCTTATAACGCTCGAAGAAATGAAACGGTTTCATCAATTATCCGCACTTGCCCTTCTTTTGCTGGCGGGAAGTGCGAGCCTATCGGCCCAGCAGCCCGCCACGCCTGTCGATCATGTATCGACATTAGTGGGAAGCGCTTCGAAATTTAGCCTTTCCACAGGCAACACCTATCCCGCCATCGCCCTGCCCTGGGGCATGAACTTCTGGGTGCCGCAGACGGGCAAGATGGGCGACGGCTGGCAATACACCTACGACGCCAACCAAATCAGGGGTTTCAAACAGACCCACCAGCCCAGTCCGTGGATCAACGACTACGGCCAGTTTGCCATCATGCCGACTGTTGGCAAGGTGGATTTCGACGAAAACCGCCGTGCCAGCTGGTTCTCCCACAAGGCAGAAACGGCCTCGCCCTATTATTATAAGGTATATCTGGCCGACTACGACGTGACGACAGAGATAACGCCGACGGAGCGGGCGGCCCTTTTCCGCCTCACCTTCCCCGCGACAGACTCCGCCAACATTCTGATCGACGCCTTCGACCACGGATCCTCCATCACCATCCAGCCCGAGAAGCACAGGATCGTGGGCTACACGACACGCAATAGCGGCGGTGTACCCGACCATTTCAAAAACTACTTCGTCCTGGAGTTTGACCGTCCTTTCACCGTCTCCCACGTAGGAAGCGTTGATGCCGACTACCATTTCGTGGCCTCGGACGATGACTGTGCCACCGCCGACCATGCCGTGGCAGCCGTCAGTTTCGCCACAAAACGGGGCGAGCAAGTGGGCGTGCGCGTCGCCTCGTCGTTTGTCTCGGCAGACCAAGCCTTGGAGAACCTCAAGGAACTGGGCGACGCCGACTTCGACCGACTCCGCCAGCAGGGACGAGATCGCTGGAACGACGTGCTTGGCCGTATCGAGGTCAGCGATGCCAATACCGACCACCTGCGAACCCTGTATAGCAACCTCTACAGATGCGTGCTCTTCCCCCGTATGTTCTTCGAAGTCAACGCCCAAGGCGACACCATCCACTATAGTCCATACAATGGCAAGGTGCTCCCCGGGGCCATGTTCACGGATACGGGCTTCTGGGACACGTTCCGCGCGCTGATGCCGCTTGTCGATTTGGTCTATCCCACGATGGGCAGACTGATGCAAGAGGGACTTGTCAACGCTTATAAGGAAAGTGGATTCCTGCCCGAATGGGCCAGTCCGGGCCACCGCGACTGTATGGTCGGCAACAACTCTGCTTCTGTTGTGGCCGACGCCTACCTCAAAGGACTACGGGGCTACGATGCGGAGACGCTTTGGCAGGCTGTCGTCCATGGCGCCAACGCCCGCCATCCCTCTATCGGCAGCACGGGACGAATGGGTTTCGAATACTACAACCGTCTCGGCTACGTGCCCTACGACGTGAAGGTCAACGAGAGCGTGGCACGCACCCTGGAGTACGCCTACAACGACTGGTGCATCTACCAGTTTGGCAAAGCGCTGGGCAAAAGTCTTCGCGAGTTGCGACCCTACCGGGAGCGGGCATTGAACTACCGCAACGTCTTCGACCCAGAGACCCGCCTGATGCGTGGACGACTGAAGGACGGGAAATTTCAGTCGCCCTTCAACCCCTTTAAGTGGGGGGATGCCTTCACCGAAGGCAATAGCTGGCACTGGACGTGGTGCGTATTCCACGACCCCGAAGGACTGATACAACTCATGGGAGGCCGCGACGGCTTCAACCAGATGATGGACAGCGTCTTCGTCGTGCCGCCCATCTTCGACGACAGTTACTACGGACAGGTGATCCACGAGATACGCGAGATGCAGGTGATGGACATGGGCAACTACGCCCATGGCAACCAACCGATCCAGCACATGGTCTATCTCTACGCTTATAGCGGTCAGTCCTGGAAGACGCAGTATCGGGTCCGACAGGTGATGGACCGCCTCTACTCTGCCCTCCCCGACGGCTATTGCGGAGACGAGGACAACGGACAGACCTCGGCCTGGTACGTCTTCTCCGCCCTCGGCTTCTACCCCGTCTGTCCAGGAAGCAACCAGTATGTCCTGGGCGCACCCTATTTCGACCAAGTCAAGGTGCACCTGGAGAATGGCAATAGTCTCCTGATCCGTCGAGACAACAACAACGGCCCTTACGTGGACCAGCTACTGCGCGACGGGGTGACCTACGACCGCAACTACCTCGACCACGAGGACCTCCTCCAAGGACTGAGTCTCGACTTCAAGATGTCGGGACAACCCAACCTCTCGCGTGGCACAAGGCCTGAGGATGCACCCTATTCCTTTAGCGACGAACTGAAGGAGCGACGCTGACCACATCCCGAACGCGTCCCGAAGGCATCCCGAAGCACACCAAAGGCTTTCGCCATTCACTCTCACCTATCAACAACAAACAAAAATGAAGCACCTTATCCTTGCACTAACGACCGCGCCCTCTGCGGTCTTCAACCTCTTCAGGCACAGACCGACGCCCCTACACCCATCCCACCGCTGCCCTCAGAGGCACAGGTGGCATGGCACCAATTGGAGACCTACGCCTTCATCCACTTCGGTCCGAACACCTTCGGAGACCGCGAATGGGGCTATGGCGACGCTCCATTGGAGAGTTTCAATCCCACCCGCCTCGACTGTGAGCAATGGGCACGGACGGTAAAGGCGGCGGGAATGAAGGGTATCATCCTTACGGCCAAGCATCATGACGGTTTTTGTCTATGGCCGACGAAGCAAACCGACTACTGCGTCCGCAACACGCCCTACAAGGGCGGGAAGGGCGATGTTGTTGGGGAGTTGGCTGCCGCATGCCGAAAGTACGGACTCCACCTGGGACTATACCTTTCGCCGTGGGATCGCCATCAGGCTTTCTACGGCACTCCCCTCTACGTGGAATACTTCTATGCGCAACTCCAGGAACTGCTGACGCAATATGGCGAACTGTTCGAAGTGTGGTTCGACGGCGCCAATGGCGGCGACGGCTGGTATGGTGGCACGAAAGAGGAGCGCACTATCGACCGCAAGACCTACTACAATTTTCCAAGGGCATGGAAGATGGTGGCCGAACTCCAACCGAAGGCAGTCATCTTCTCCGACGAGGGACCGGGATGCCGATGGGTCGGCAACGAGAAGGGATTTGCGTTTGCCACCAACTGGGCTTTCCTGCGCAGTAAGGATGTACATCCTGGCTACGAGCGCTACTGGGAACTGCAGCAAGGCCATGCCGACGGCGACGCCTGGGTGCCTGCGGAATGCGACGTCAGTATCCGTCCAGGATGGTTCTACCACGAAAAGGAGGACGGAAAGGTGAAGACGGTGGACCAACTGGTCGATCTCTACTACCGCAGCGTGGGCCATAACGGATCCCAGCTCATCAACTTCCCCGTCACCCCGGAGGGACTGATACACCCCACAGACTCCGCAAGGGCCGTGGAGGCATACCAGGTGATTAGCAAGGAACTGGCCACCAACCTCCTCAAGGGGGCGAAGGTGAAGGCGACGGCCACACGAGGAGATGCTTTCTCTACACGGACGCTGACAGATGGCGACTTCCACACTTATTGGGCTACGCCCGATGGCGTGACGACGGCCACGCTCTCCTTCACATTCCGCAAACCGACGCAGGTGAACCGCCTCAAACTGCAGGAGTATATTCCGCTTGGACAGCGAGTCGAACGTTTCGTGGTGGAATATCTCGACCATGGTGTTTGGACACCCATCAACGCGGGCGAGGAGACTACCACCATCGGCTACCAGCGACTGCTGCGCTTCAAGACCATCACCACCCGCCAACTTCGCATACGCTTCCTCCAGTCACGCGGACCGCTCTGCATCAATGAGATGGGAGCCTACTACGCGCCCAACGCCAAAGAACGCTATACCGAACGGGTGGAAGAGGTGGCAACGCTGCCTTTCTCAGTGGCCGACACCACACCGAAGGCCATCACCTTCGACCTCGGTGAGTCGAAGACGATCCGTGCCTTCTTCTACCTTCCCACACAATCGGTGAGGAACGAGGGGACGGCGGCCAACTATGAGTTGTGGGCTGGCGAGACACCGGAGGCTATGCAGAAGGTAGCGGAGGGAGAATTTTCCAACATCCGCAACCACCCTGTCCTGCAAGAGGTCTATTTCACGCCTGTATCAGCCCGCTACATCCAGTTGCGCGCCATCCGCATGGTGCGTCCGGGCGAGGCGTTGAAGTATGAGAAAATAGCCATCCAATAATCCATTTGCACCTACTCCTATACCTTATATATATAATGAATACGCTTCTCACCTCCCTGCTGGCTACCGCCACGCTTCTCCCTCTCCCACACCATCGCGACCTGCGCACGCTTTCCATCGGCACAGAGCGGCCAAGGACGATGTTCATGGCATGGCCTGACTGCTCTGCGGGACAATCGCTGCGGTACGAGGACAGTCCGTGGCACCAGTCGCTCAATGGGAAATGGCATTTTTTTCTATGCCGATGACGACCACCTGCTACCCCATGATGCCACAGCCGACCAGCCCGACACACAGGGATGGAGCACGATCAGCGTGCCTGGCAACTGGGAGATGCAAGGTTTTGGAACGGCGATCTACGTCAACCAACCATACGAGTTTGTCCAAGGCCGCCCCCAACCTCCCGTCCTTCCCGACGAGATTCCCGTGGGCGTCTATCAGCGATCCTTCACCGTGCCCGATGCATGGGAAGGAAAGAATGTGTTTCTGCACATCGACGGAGCCAAATCGGGCGTGTACGTCTATCTCAACGGACAACACATCGGATATAGCGAGGACTCCAAATCGACGGTGGAATATCTTCTGAATTCTCATCTGCGCAAGGGAGAGAACAGCCTGACGCTCAAGATCTACCGCTGGAGTACGGGATCGTATCTCGAATGTCAAGACTTCTGGCGCATCAGCGGCATCGAGCGCGACGTATGGCTATCGGCAGAACCACAGGTTTCTGTACGCGACTTCCATATCACCTCCACCCTCGACGATAGCTACCGAGACGGCATCTTCCGCTTGCAGACCGAATTGCGCAACACCACGGGCAAACGGCAGCGGACAACAGTCTCCTACGAATTGCGGAGCGATGACGGAGGTACGATCGTAGCCGCTTCCTCGCAGTCGATCGACATCAAGGACACAGTGGCTTTCGCCGATTTCTCGGCCACGATACCAAACGTCCGGCCATGGAGCTCGGAGCAGCCCCAGCTATACACCCTATATGTAAAGGTGCAAAACGGGAAAGAGCAAGAGGTAATTCCCTACCGCGTGGGATTCCGGCGTATCGAGATCAAGGAACGATTGTGTAGAGACGGCCGCACACTCCCCTGTCTGCTGGTCAATGGGCAACCCATCAAACTCAAGGGTGTCAACATCCATGAGCACAACCCCTATACAGGCCACTATGTGACGGAGGAGGTGATGCGACGCGACTTCGAACTGATGCGGCGCAACAACATCAACGCCGTGCGCCTCAGCCACTACCCACAGGGCCACCGCTTCTATGAGCTGGCCTCTGAATACGGTCTCTATGTCTATGACGAGGCCAACATCGAGAGCCACGGTATGGGCTACGACCTGCGCAAGGGTGGCACGCTGGGCAACAACCCCGACTGGCTCGACGCTCATCTGTACCGCACCCGCAACCTGTATGAACACGACAAAAACTACCCCTGCGTCTGCTTCTGGTCGCTGGGCAACGAGGCGGGCAACGGAGTCAACTTCTACGAGACCTACCAATGGCTGAAAGCTGCCGACGCCCCTTGGATGTCACGCCCCGTCAGCTATGAGCGCGCGCTTTTGGAATGGAACACGGACCTGTTTGTCCCACAATATCCGTCGGCGGAATGGTTCGCCAAAGTGGGCAAGAGTGGGCTGGACCGTCCCGTCATCCCCTCTGAATACGCCCATGCGATGGGCAACAGCACGGGAGACCTGTGGGGACAATGGCAACCTATCTACGAATACGACCACCTGCAGGGCGGATTCATCTGGGACTGGGTTGACCAAGGAATCCTGGCCCTCCACCCCAAAGATAGCACACGATGGGGCAACGCCATCCCGCTGATGGACCAAAAGCGAGGCCAAATAGCCCGTCCGAATAGCGAGAAGTTTTATGCCTATGGCGGCGACTTCGGCGTTGGCATGCCCTCAGACCACAACTTCTGCTGCAATGGCATCATTGCCCCCGACCGCACACCCCACCCTGCCATGGCCGAGGTGAAATATGTGTACCAGAATGTGGCGTTCCTGCCAGTGGACCTCAGCAAAGGCACCTTCCGGATCTTCAATCGCCACTACTTCACCAGCCTCGATGCCTATGACTTCCACTACGAGGTGCGACGCAATAGCGAGTTGATGGCCGAGGGCACATGGCACCTCGACACGCCGCCACAGGAATATGCCGACGTGGCGGTGCCCCTCCCCCAGTTGGAGCAACGGCCCGAGACGGAGTATTTCATCAACCTCTATGCCACGACCCGCGAAGGGGAACCTATCGCCCTCTACGGGAAACCCGACGAGCAGCGGCCCGCCGTTGCCAAGGGTGAACAGATGGTCATGGAGCAATTCCGCATTCCACAGCCCTACACACTGAAAGCAGAGGCTGAGGCCACAGGAAAGATGACCTGGCGATCGAGCCAAGACAGTACGGTAGTGACGGGCCAGCGACTTCACTTTGCGCTGGATGCCAAAGGCGTAGTCACCTCCTATCGCGTGGATGGACGTGAGTACATCCACGAGGGCTTTGGTTTCCAACCCAACTTCTGGCGTGCGCCGACCGACAACGACAATGGTAACAACACGGCAGAGCGACTGCGGATATGGAAAACAGCAAGCCAGGAGTTTCACCCCACCGTGCGCGTAAGCCAGCAAGGCACACAAACGGTGGTAGCCGTCAACTACATACTTTCTGCGGGCAATCACTACACGCTTACCTACACGCTATCGGACGATGGACGCCTGCACGTTGCGGCCGACTACACCCCAGCCAGCAAGGCCGACACCCCAGAGCTACCGCGCGTGGGACTCCGCTTCCGCCTCCCTGCAGCCATGGACGGCGTGACATACTTTGGTCGGGGGCCTGAGGAAAACTACATCGATCGCAACCACGGCACCCCCATCGGGCGCTACAAGGCCAAGGCCAACGATCTCTACTATCCCTACGTCCGCCCCCAGGAGAACGGTCATCACACCGATGTGCGCTGGCTCCGACTGGAGGACCACCTCGGCAACGGACTCCTCGTCAAGGCAGACAGTGTGATGGAGTTTAATGCGCTGCGCAACAGCATCGAGGACTTCGATCAAGGAAAAGCCATCAACCACCATGCTGACGAGATACGCCCCCGTCACTTCGTCGAGGTGTGTCTCGACGGGTTCATGCAGGGCATAGGAGGCTACGACAGTTGGGGGTCAAGACCGGCTCCACAGCATCAGCTTCCGGCCGACCGCGCCTACCACTTCGGCTTCTCCATCCAGCCCGTCGTGAGGTCATAGCATCGGAACAATATGACAAAACCGTTAAAATAGGTGGTTTTCGCTTGTGCTCCCTTGGCCGATTCACAGGGATTGCGTAACTTTGTGGCAGGGAGCACATGCCGAAGACGAAGGTCCATCCACCTCTTCTCACGCTTTTGCTCTACATCTGAAACAGCTAAAAACGAAAGCACATGATGAAACAAACGGTAAAAATACGCTGCAAGAACAACGGAGAGACCAAAGAGATAGCCATCGGAAGCACACTCAAGGAGGCTTACGAGGCTTTTGGCCTGAGTATGGAGTTCGGCCCCATCAATGCCACGGTAAACAACCGCACGGAGGGGCTCAACTATCGTCTTTATCACAACAAAGACGTGGAGTATTTCGACCTCCATTCTGCCACAGGCGAGCGTTGCTATATGCGCACGCTCTTATTCGTGCTCTGCAAGTCGGTCCATGACCTCTATCCCGATAGCAAGGTAGTGATAGACATCCCCGTGAGCAACGGCTACTACTGCAACCTGATGCTCGGCCACGACGTGACGGAGACTGATGTGACACGCATCCGCGAGCGAATGCGACAACTCATCGATGCAAAGTTACCCATCCGTCGCTACGAGGTTCCAACGGAAGAAGCCGTCAGGATATTCAGTTCGCGTGGCGACAAGGCCAAGGCAAAACTGCTCCGCAGCACGGGCAAACTCTATACGACCTACTACGAGATAGACGACTATGTGGACAATTTCTATGGATCGTTACTCATCAACACCTCGCAGCTGACCCTCTTCGGACTGGAGAAATACTTCGACGGGGCGTTGCTGCGCCTGCCCTCACGCCAGAATCCAGCCGAACTGGGGGCACTGATACGCCAGGACAAAATGTTCGACATCTTCAAGGAGCAACACAGGTGGAATCGCATCCTCGGCGTGAGTACTGTCGGCGACTTCAACGAAGCCGTCCGATCAGGACAGACCACAGGACTCATCAACGTCAGCGAAGCCCTGCAGGAAAAGAAGATTGCCTCCATCGCCGAACAGATAGCCCATCGCCAAGGCACGCGCGTAGTACTGATAGCGGGTCCGTCCTCATCGGGTAAGACCACGTTCTGCAAGCGGTTGTCCATCCAGTTGGTCACCTGCGGCATCAAACCCATACAGATCTCACTCGACGACTACTTCGTGGATCGCCATCTCACCCCGAAGGACGAGAACGGAGAATATGACTACGAGAGCGTCCATGCCCTCAACATCCCCCTGCTGAACGAGCAGCTACAGCAGCTTTTCGAAGGGAAAACCATCGAGCTGCCGAAGTACAACTTCCAGACGGGCAAGAGCGAGAAGAGTGGCAAGAGACTACAGTTGGGCGACAATCAGGTACTGGTGCTCGAAGGCATCCATGCCCTCAATCCAGAGTTGACGGCACAGATTCCGCAGGAGCAGAAATTCCACATTTATATTTCTGCGCTGACCACCATCCTGCTCGACGACCACAACTACATCCGTACTACGGACAACCGCCTTCTGCGCCGCATCATCCGCGACTACAAGTACCGTGGGGTGAACGCCCAGGAGACCATCCATCGCTGGCCCAGTGTCCGTGCGGGCGAGAACAAATGGATATTCCCCTATCAGGAGAATGCCGACGTGATGTTCAATACAGCCATGCTCTTCGAGCTGGCCGTCATCAAGCAGCAGGCCGAGCCACTCCTGGACCTGGTTCCAGAGAATTGCCCCGAATATGCCGAGGCCTACAGGCTGCGCACATTCCTTGACTATATCCAGCCGATACCCAACCGCGCCCTGCCTCCCACCTCTCTGCTGCGCGAGTTCTTAGGTGGCAGTTCGTTTAAGTATTGAGGTACCACGGACCATAGACTATCCAGGCGCATTATGTCAAAAGGGGATGACAGCTATCTGTCGTCCCCTTTTGACATAGTTCCATTACAATACCTCTGGCTATTGCCTGTGATAACGCAGCCAGCTATTATGATATTGCCTACTCCTTGTTTCGCATCCCCATCCAGCACCTCACCAAAGAGGGTGGCGGAGGTGCTACCCGTGATGCGCACGCGTACGGTCTCGCCGATGCGATGCTGACCTCGGTCAATGACGACGGCCTTGTTTTGCTCCGTGCGTCCCATGAGCTGGTTGGGATTGCGTTTGGCGGTGCGCTCCAGTAGAATCTCAAACTCCTTGCCTTCGTCCATGCGGTTGCGCTCAGCCGACATCTCCGTCTGCAGACGGATCAGTTCGTTGAGTCGGCGCACTTTCTCCTCCTCCGAGACGTTGTCGGGCAGATGCTTGGATGCGTAGGTGCCAGGACGCTCACTATACTTGAACATGAAGGCAGAGTCGAAACCGACCTCACGCACCAGCGACAGCGTCTCCTGAAATTCCTCCTCGCCCTCGTCGTGGTAGCCCACAAAGAGGTCGGTCGTCAGTCCGCAACCAGGGATGATGCGGCGTATGGCAGCCACGCGCTCCAGGTATTGCTCGCGCGTATATTTGCGGTTCATCAAATGGAGCACCTTGTTGCTGCCGCTCTGTGCCGGGAAGTGGATGTGGCGGCAGAGGTTGGGCTCGTCGGCGATAGCGTGGAGGATGTCCTCCGTCATATCCTCGGGATTGCTGGTCGTAAACCTGACGCGCATGTGCGGGACGCTCTCTGCCACGAGACGCAACAGCTGGGCAAAGGACGTGCCTCCCTCGGGACGCTTGCCATTGGGCAGCAAGCCATAGGAATTGACGTTCTGTCCGAGCAGCGTCACCTCCTTGAAACCACGGTCGCCGAGGTCGTGCACCTCGCGGAGGATGCTCTCCACGTCGCGCGAACGCTCACGTCCACGCGTATAGGGCACAATGCAGTAATGGCAGAAGTTGTTGCAGCCACGCATGATGCTCACGAAGCCCGAGATGCGGTTGCCACCGATACGCTGAGGGATCACGTCGCGGTAGGTCTCAGTAGTGGAAAGGTCCACGTCGATGGCCTTGTGGCCCAGTTCGGCCTGTGCGATGAGGTCTGGGAGCGACAGGTAGCTGTCCGGTCCACAGACGATGTCAGCATGGTGGTTGGCTATCAAGTCGTCCTTGACACGCTCCGCCATACAGCCGAGTACGCCGAGGAGCAGCTTGGAGCCGCCCTGCGCCTTGCGCTGCCTTCCCTTGGCATAGAGCGTGTCGAGGCGGTTGTAAATCTTGCTCTCCGCATTCTCTCGGATAGAGCAGGTGTTGAGGAAGATGGCGTCGGCCTCCTCCTCATGCTCCGTAGTCTCGTAGCCCGCCATCTGCATGACCGAGGCGACGACCTCGGAGTCGGCCACGTTCATCTGGCAGCCGTAGGTTTCTATGAATAGTTTTTTCATTCTGTCACGCTTTCTGTATAATATAGGGTGGTTCGCACAGTCGTGTCTCCCGTGGAGATCAGCTCACCTTCGTGATGCGCACGGTGCGGTAGTTTTTGTTGCAGGCGATGTAATACGACCCGTTGGTATAGATATCCTCGTTACCCTCCATGTCGAGCTGGAAACCAGCCGCACGTACCTGCGAGACGAGGTTGTTGTAGGCATTGTCGTTGAAGACGCCGATCATCACCGCGCCGTCGCCCACCGCCACATAACTGGAAATACCGTCACGGAGCGCACGGGGATAGTCCTCAAACTTACCATCGACGATCTTCTTGGGCAGACGGCAGTTCTTATAGTACATCTTGTCGTATTTCGCCACACGGAACACCTCGTAGGCATTCTGCACCTTGTAGCCGTATTTCTTCATGGCGGCATCCATGTGGGCCGCGTCGGTGAAGACGCTCACCAGTTCTTCGACGTTGAGCAACTGGTCGTTGGGGGCTACAGGCTCTTCTGCAACAGCGGGTGCCGCCTCTGCCGTAGCCTCCTTCTGGAGGCCATCATTGCTACCCTTGGAGGTGTGCTGGATCAAGCTGCAGGAGGAAAGGAGCAGCGTGAAGGCGAAGGCCGATGAGTATAAAGTCTTTTTCATTCTCTTGCTTTCTGATGATAGGAGATATCTTACGTATTAATATATGATGATGTCGCAAGGGAAGCACACGCCTTTGGGCCACAGAAGGCCCAGAGGAGGTAGTTTCCCCATAACAACTTGCAAAGGTACGTTTTATCCTTGAAATAGGCAAATCATAGCAGAGGAAGTTGGCTGCGGGGGCATGGCAAAGGAAAGGAAATGGAAAGAAAAATCCTTTCCCAGCAGAAGAACATGGTCTGCTGGGAAAGGACGGCAATGGGTCGGCAAGGCCCTTTGGCCCATCAACGACCGATTGGATATGGGCTTAGCGCACCATCACCTTCAGCGTGCGTCCGTCGCTGAGCTTGATGATGTTCAGTCCCTTCTGCTCGCCGAAGACACGCTGGCCAGCGGCATTATAGCGTGCCACCTCGTAGGTGTTATCGCTGGTCTCCGTGGCCTTGAGAGCCGTGACGGCATTGTTGAATGTCATGCCGATGGAGTTCTCGATGCGGTTGTCGAGCCTGTCCTCCGCATTGTGCTTGTTGAGGAAAGCCACGAGCGTGAGTTTGTCCTTGTTCCAAGCCTCATCGATGGGGATGGAATAAGTGGCCGTGAAGTGGCGGTTCTCCCATACGACCGGGTCGCCCCAGGCGCTATTGAAGTAGCGGATGACGTGCATGTGATAGAAGTCGCCCGATGCGCCATACTGGTCACGGGCGGGAATCTCGTCCTCGGTCAGGTAGAGCGTGAGCTTGTTCTGTGCCGGGTCAAGACTCTCGTTGCACTCACCCGAGACAATCACCGTCGCCACGGAAGAGTCGTCGTTGACAGCCACCTGCATCGACAGTTGTGCGTTGCTGAACAGCGTGAGCTGGTAGTCGGCATAGCCCTCTACGTCGTCGTAGGTGTTGGCGAAGAGAACATTGTCCATGTTTCCCTTTGCATATTGCGCGTCGAAGTCGGGCTGGCGGTTGAACATCAAGCCTGGAGCATAGGTCATGCCGTTATCGTTGTAGAGATAGAGCAGCGGCTCATCGCAGGGCTGAGTGAGCCAGTCGGTGTAATAGGCAGAGTGATGGCAGACCGCCCATACGCGGGTGGGATCGGCATGCTCCATGTAGTAGGCCAGGAGTCCGGCCACGCGCGGGCAGTTGGGACACTGCTCCGTGGTAAACTCCTCGATGACGAGGTTGCGCGGATACTTGTCCGAGAAGACACCGACGGTGCCCTGTCCCACCTTCGATTCCGACTCGTTGTCGTGGCCGTTGACCTTGGTCACCTCCACGCTTACCTGGAAGCTGCCAGCCTCCCCGCCCAAGGGGAGAGGGATGGAGAGCGTTCCGCCACGCGTGGGGATGACAGCCGGATCGATGGTCTCGTGCTGCTCCGTACCGCGCACGCCGTCGATGGTCACGACGTAGTCGATGCTCGACACGTCTTCCGTACTATTGTTGGTGTAGTGGATGGGGAGGACGACCTCGCTGCCCTGCTGGAAAGAAAGGTTGCCAAAATCATCGACTGCCACGTCGTACTGGTAGTAGTTTCCCTCAATGAGGAGCTGGACGCTGAGGTTGTTGTCGCCCATGTCAAACTCGTACCATGCCTTGCCGTCGGTCGTACCGGGGCGCTGGCAGTAGAGCTGCAGCGGATGACCGCTTGCTCCTTCGGCCACACAAGAGAAGGGATAGCACTCGCTGGTGTACTCGCCGTCCTCCTTGGTGTTCTTCTGCTCGTAGTCGTAGCCGACCATCCACTCCATGCCAGGCTTGGTGGTGATGGTGATGGGGTTGTCGAGCATGACGGTGTTCCATCCCTTCTCCGTATCGTCCACCTTCTTGGAGACGATGTCCTTGCCGTTGCCGTAGCGGTCTGCGGCGATGATGAAGACGCGGCTCGGACCTATCGGCTCGCAGAGGCCGAAGCGGATGCCGACCACCCTACTGCCCAAATGGGGCTGGAGCATCTCCTGGGTGAGACTGATGGCCACCTTGTTGTCGCCAGGATACTCGGGGAAACCACGTCCGAACTGTCCGAGGGCATCGGTGGTATAGAGACCCAGCCATCGCTGGTCGCTGTTGATCTTGTTGGGCTGGCCTGCCTGCTCCACGCGCTCTCCGCCCGGCAGGGCGATGGTAGTGGGAGCCTCAGGACTTATCATGGCATCCTGGGCGAAGGCTGCGAGCGCCGAGAGGGCCAGGGCCATGGAGAAAACTGTTCTTTTCATTTGGTGAAAGATTGATGCTATGGGTAATGTTGATATTGCGGTAAAGGAGGCGCCAAAGATGACGCTAAAAAATATCAGGGATGCGCGGCAGATTACTCTGCCCGCACCCCTGAGGTATTGCTAATAGAAGTGGAAAGGATTCATTCCCTTTCGCTCGTTCTTTAGTTCTAAGATACTGTCGCGATTACTTCACGATGACCTTCAGCGTGCGGCCGTCGCTCAGCTTGACGATGTTCAGACCCTTCTGCTGGCCGTAGATGCGCTGGCCGGCTGCATTGTAGCGAGCCACCTCGACGGCTTCGTTGTTGGTGCTGACACCCTCCACGCCATTGGTTGCGCTGAGGCTCACGTTGATAGAGTTCTCGATACGGTTGTCGAGAGGATCATTTGCGTTGTGCTTGTTGAGGAAAGCGACAAACTTGATGTCGTCCTGCTTCCAAGAGCTGTCGAGATCGTAGTCGTAGGTAGCAGTGAAGCTCGTGCCGTCCCACGTCACCTTGTCACCCCAAGTGCTGTTGTAGGCGCGGATGACGTGCTGGTGGTAGTAGGTACCCTGGGCACCGCCCTGGGCCTTGGCCTTCACGTTGTCCTCAGTCACATAGACCGTGAGCAGCGCGTTGTCGGTGTCATAGATGTTGTTGGCTTCGCCCTTGATGACGAGGGTCACCTTGCTCTTGTCGGCATTGGGCACCACCTGCATGTCGAGCTTGGCGTTGGCCAGCGTCTGGGTGAGGTAGTAGTCGACGATCGTGCCAAACTCATCGGCGCTACCCGGGATGGTCACGTTGTCCTTATTACCCTTTGAATAGTAGGAGTCGAAGTCCGGCTCGCGGTTGAACATGACGGCGGGAGCGAAGGTCATGCCAGCATCGTTGAAGAGGAAGGTCAGCTCCTCGTCGCAAGGCTGCGTGAGCCAGTCGGTGTAGTAGGCAGAGTGATGGCAGACAGCGGCTACGCGGCTGAGGTCTGCGCCCTCAAGATACTCGTGGAGGAAACCAGCTACGCGCGGACAGTTGGGGCACTTCTCCGTGGTGAACTCCTCGATGACCATGTTGCGGGTGAACTGCGTGGAAGAAACACCAACATAACCCTCAGCCACCTTGTCTTTAGACTCGTTGTCGTGGCCGTTGACCTTGGTGATCTCTACCTTGATGCTCTTCTTGGCCTCGACACTACCACAGGGCACGGAAACCTTGAAAGAACCCTTGCTGCTAACACCTACAGACGGGCTGAAGGTTGTGTGCTCCTCGCTGCCTGCAACACCATCGACGCTGACGACATAGTCGAGGTCGGTGACAGCATAGGCCGAGTTGTTGACGAACGGAACGGTGATCTTGGCATCGGTGTTGATGCTACCCGTGACCATACCGAAATCCTCCGGCGTGGCGCTATACTCGGGGAACTCACCCTCTACCAGCACCTGGATACTCATGTTCTTACCGCCCATGGAGAACTTCTTCCATCCGGTGTCGCCCGTCTTGGGATCGAGGCAGTAGATGAACAAGAACTGGTTCTCAATTCCCTCTGCTACAGCAGAGAAAGGAAATGCCTTGCCATTATACTGGTCGCCGATCTGCGTATAGGTGTAACCTGCGGAAAACTCCTCGTTGCCCGTGATCTCGACAGGCTCGGAGAACATGACCTCGTTCCAACCTACGACAGGGGTGGACAACTCCTGCGTGCGGAGGTCAGCACCCGGTGCACCGTTCTCAATCTTCTTGAAGAAGGCCGTAGTGCTGCCGATCTCTTCACAGATAGCGAAGCGCATACCGACAATTTTCATGCCGACATAGCTCTTCAAGATATCCTGTGTGAGATAGATGCCCACCTGGTTGTCACCAGGATAAGAGGGCACACCCATTCCCTGGCCTTCTCCAGCCCAGTTGTCTGAGTTGTAATAGCCGAGCCAACGCTGGTTGTTTGCAACCTTGGCCACTTTCTTCACAGCTTGACTTTGCTGTGAAGCAGAAGGATTGTTCACGACAACATCCAGATTCTGATGCTGCACACTCACCTGTGCACTGGCCATAGAAGCCAGAAGTACGGAGGCGATGGTCAGTAAAAATTTCTTCATACTTTCTTTAATTAGGTAGTTATTAATAATTTTTTGTCTCTGTCTCGCGATAGTCCGGGCGATAATACCCGTTATCGGTGGCAAAGATACGATTTATTTTTGAAGCGAGCAAAAAATAAGCAAAAAAATAAGCAGAAATATAATTCATCCGATATTTTTGGTGTTCCTCCCCATGAATAGCTATCTAAAAGTTAATGTTCCATCGACCCAAAATTCCTCGCACCCGACCTCGGCAATCCTTCGGGATGGTCTCGGGATGGCTTCGGGATGATCCAGGAGCATTTTGCCCTCGAAAACTGGAGCTATGACCATTCACACACATTAGCTTAGGACCACATCCGGGCATTGCTTACGACAACTGCCACACATTGCTTACGACAACCGCCACACATTGCTTACGACAACCGCCACACATTGCTTACGACCAGCCTCGCACATTGCTTAAGTCAAATTCCTGCCCATCACCCTTATATTATATCGCACATTACCCTCTATATTATATTATGGTAAGGACTGGCGTCCTCTTTTGCGAAAAAGACACGGGCCGCGCATGGTACGCCGCACCCTGTTTTCTCGTTGTTTTCCTCTTGCGCCATGGGGTGTCGACGGACGGACAAACGGCCGCAAGGCCTCCCTTTGCAGGGAGAAGGGGGGATTTTTCTTGAAAAACCATGAAAGGCTTTGTGGTTTTCGGCGAAATCACTACATTTGCAACTTTATTGCAATAGAACGGTTCGTTTGTGCCGCTCCGACGAAGGACTGGCTGGCGGACAGAAGCTCAGAAGATGAAGGATTTTTTACAAGTATTACTTAGGTTCATTTCCCCCTACAAGAAGTATCTTGTGGGGGCCATAGCGTTCAATATACTGTCGGCATTGCTGAATGTGTTCTCCTTTGCCACCCTCATACCGATGCTCCAAATACTCTTCAAGGTGGACAACGGGTCGGAGGCCACGCAGGCCATGGCCTGGAGCGACGGGTCGCTGAAGGACGTCCTGTCCAACAACGTCGATTACTACACGCAGATCTATATCACCTCCTGGGGGCCGACGACCGTGCTGCTCGTCATCGGTGCGGCCCTGGCCTTCATGACCTTCCTCAAGACGGGAGCCTACTTCCTGTCCTCGGCCTCCATCATCCCCATCCGCACGGGCGTGGTGCGCGACATCCGCAACCAGCTCTACCAGAAGATCACGTCGCTCTCGCTGGGCTTCTTCAGCGAGGAGCGCAAGGGCGACATCATCGCCCGCATGAGCGGCGACGTACAGGAGATCGACTCCTCGATCATGGCCTCGCTCGACATGCTCTTCAAAAATCCCATCCTGATCATCATCTATTTCGCCACCCTGCTGGCCATCAGTTGGCAGCTGACGCTCTTCACCATCGTCTTCGTGCCCGTCTTCGGCTGGTTCATGGGCGTGGTGGGCCGCAAGCTGAAGGCGAAGTCCATCAAGGCGCAGGCCCTGTGGAGCGACACGATGAGCCAGGTGGAGGAGACGCTGGGCGGCCTGCGCATCATCAAGGCCTTCTGTGCGGAGGACAAGATGAACGCGCGCTTCGCCAAGGTCAACGACGCCTATCGCGACGACATCCTCAAGGTGAACGTCCGCCAGCAGATGGCCCACCCGATGAGCGAGTTTCTCGGCACGGTGATGATCGTCATCGTGCTCTGGTTTGGCGGCACGCTCGTCCTGGCCGAATATCCCGTCATCAGCGGCCCGACCTTCATCTACTACCTCGTCATCCTCTATAGCATCATCAACCCCCTGAAGGACTTCTCCAAGGCCAGCTACAACATCCCCAAAGGTCTTGCCTCGATGGAGCGCGTCGACAAGATCCTCAAGGCGGAGGTGGAGATACAGGAGAAGGCCCAGCCCGAGCATATCAGCAGTTTCGAGCACGAGATAGAGTTCCGCCACGTCAGTTTCGCCTACAACGACCACGGCAAGCAGGGCGGCGCACCGGAACTGCACAACGTCCTGCGCGACATCAACCTCGTGATTCCCAAGGGCAAGACCATCGCCCTGGTCGGCCAGAGCGGCAGCGGCAAATCTACGCTCCTCGACCTCATTCCCCGCTACTACGACGTGCAGGAGGGCGAGGTGCTCATCGATGGCATCAACGTCAAGGACCTGGGCATCCACAACCTGCGCCAGCTCATCGGCAACGTCAACCAAGAGGCCATCCTCTTCAACGACACCTTCCGCAACAACATCTCCTTTGGCGTGGAGGGAGCCACGGAGGAAGAGATTATTCACGCGGCAAAGATCGCCAACGCCCACGACTTCATCATGCAGAGCGACCACGGCTACGACACCAACATCGGCGACCGTGGCGGCAGGCTCTCGGGCGGACAGCGTCAGCGCATCTCCATCGCCCGCGCCATCCTAAAGAACCCGCCCGTGCTCATCCTCGACGAGGCCACCTCTGCCCTCGACACCGAGAGCGAGCGACTGGTGCAGGACGCCCTTTTCCGACTGATGAAGGCACGCACGACCATCGCCGTGGCCCACCGCCTCTCGACCATCAAGAATGCCGACGAGATCTGCGTGCTCCACGAGGGGCGCATCGTGGAGCGCGGCACACACGACGAACTGATAGCACTGGACGGCTATTACAAGAAACTGCACGACATGCAGGAGATATAACGCCTGGCGACCCTATCCATCATGCTACCTTAATTATATAAGGACGCTAACAAGCATAGGACACAGGCGATAGCAACCATAAAGTATTGATAACGATGAGAAAGATACTCAAGAGTGATTTCGGGCCGGCGGTGGCGGTAGTCCTCGACCTGCTGGTAGCTTATTTGTTTTTCATCCTGGCCCGTGTGGCCTTCCTCGTGGAAAACCGCACGCTCTTTGCCGACACGCTGGCCGACGGCAACCTGGCACGCATCTTCCGGGGCGGCCTCCTTTTGACACCTCGGCCATCTTCTACATCAACGCCTTGTGGCTCGTGCTGATGCTCTTCCCCCTGTGGCTGAAGGAAGCACACCTGTGGCACAAGGTGCAGCGCTGGATCTTTGTGGTGGCCAACGGACTGGCCTTTGCCATCAACCTGGCCGACTCGGTCTATTACCCGTTCACGATGCGACGCACGACGACCAGCGTCTTCCGCGAGTTTGACAATGAGAACAACCTCGGAGGCATCTTCCTCTCTGCCGTCCTCGACCACTGGGTGCTCGTACTGCTGGGCGTGGCAGCCTTCTTCGCCCTCTACTACCTCTACGTCTCCCCGCGCACGGACTACCGCGACTTTCTCACGGGCCGCCAGCGGCTGCGCTTTGCGGGAGTCAACTTCGTGGCCCTGGCCCTGGCTGCCGTGGGCAGTGTGGCTGGCATCAGGGGCGGCCTGCAGTCGGGTGTGCGCCCCATCACGGTCAGCAACGCCGACCAATGGGTGGAGCGGCCCAAGGAGGCAGCGCTGGTGTTGAACACTCCCTTTGCCCTGCTGCGCACCATCGGCAAGAACGTCTTCTCCATCCCCGACTATTACGCATCCGTCGAAGAGGCCGCAAAAGTCTTCGACCCCATCCATCCCGCCACGAAGGCACAACCCCATCGCAAGAACGTGGTCATCCTGATCGTCGAGAGTTTCGGCCGCGAATATATCGGGGCTTTCAACAAAGACCTGGAGGGAGGGCGCTACAAGGGCTATACGCCCAACGTGGATCAGTTGATTGCCAAGAGTTGCGTCTTTGAGTATTCCTTTGCCAACGGCCATAAGAGCATCGACGGAATGCCCTCGGTCCTGTGCAGCATCCCGATGTTTGTGGAACCCTTCATCCTCACGCCCGCCTCGATGAACACCTACACGGGCCTTCCCGGCCTCCTGGCGCGCTGGGGCTACGACACGGCCTTCTTCCACGGAGCCAACCGCGGGTCGATGGGTTTCCTGGCCTTTGCCAAGAAGATCGGCTTCAAAAACTACTATGGCCGCCAGGACTATGCCGCCGACCCGCGCTTCGGAGGCGACAAGGACTTTGACGGCAACTGGGGCATCTGGGACGAGCCCTTCATGCAGTACTACTGCACGAAGATGGGAGAGATGAAGCAGCCCTTCATGACCGCCATCTTCACCGTCTCAAGCCACCACCCCTTCGTCATTCCCAAGGAGTACAAGACGGTCTATAAGGAGGAGGGACTCCCCATCCACAAGTGCATCCGCTACACCGACCATGCCATTGGCCGCTTCTTCGCCTCTGCCTCGAAGCAGCCGTGGTTCAAGAACACGATCTTCGTCCTCACCTCCGACCACACCAACCAGACGGACCACCCCGAGTATCAGTCGGCGATCGGTGGTTTCTCGGCGCCCATTATCATCTACGACCCGGCGGGTGAGATACGGCCCGGCATGCGCTCCGCCACTGTGGCCCAGCAGATCGACATCCTGCCTACCATCCTCGGCCAACTGGGCTACGACAAGCGCTATCTGAGCTTCGGCTGCGACCTCCTCAACACCCCCGCCCAGGATACCTATGCCGTCAACTATGTCGATGGCATCTACCAATATGCCAAATACGGCTACGTCCTCCAGTTCGACGGCCAGCGCGTGCGGGGCGTCTATGCCCTCAGCGACCGTCTGATGCGCCACAACCTGCAGGGCAAGGTGGCCGTGGAAGGCAAGATGCTGCAGGAGTTGAAGGCCATCATCTACGAGTATATGTTCCGGATGGTGAACGACCAGCTGCGGACTTCCTAATCCCCTTTAGCCTACATTACCCTACAGAAGAAAACAGAAAAAGAAGATGAGAATAGGATATGACGCGAAGCGCATCGTGAGCAATGGGACCGGGCTGGGCAGCTACGGCCGCACGCTGATCAACTCGCTGGCAGCCCTGGAGGGCGACGACGAACTGCTGCTCTATGCCCCCGACGAGGGACGCAAGGAGTGGCGGGAGCAGGTGCGCCTGCGCGAAGGCGTGCGCTTCGTCTATTCGGAGCGGAAACACGGCCTGGGCAAGAGTCTGTGGCGAAGTCACGGCATTGTCGAGGACCTGCGGCGGGACGGAGTCTCCCTCTACCACGGACTGAGCGGCGAACTGCCCGTGGGACTTCGCAAGGCCGGCATACCGGGCATCGTCACCATCCACGACCTCATCTTCATGCGACATCCCGAATACTACCACGCCATCGACGCCTGGATCTACAAGCGCAAGTTCTACCAGACGCTCCGCGAGGCCGACCGCATCATCGCTATCAGCGAACGCACCCGCCAGGACATCATCGAACTGGGTGGCTTCCCCCGCGACCGCATCGACCTGGTCTATCAGAGTTGCGACACACGCTACCGCCTCCTCCGCTCGGAGGACGAACTGCAGAAGATCCATGCCGAGTATGACCTCCCACCACGCTACATCCTCAACGTCGGCACGGTGGAGGAGCGCAAGAACGTCCTCCTGGCCGTGAGGGCGCTGGAGAAGTTGCCTGCCGACCTGTCGTTGATCATCGTCGGCCGCCAAACAAAATATGCCGAGAAGGTGAAGCGCTACATCCGTCGCCATCAGCTGGACCAGCGCGTGCGCTTCCTGCAAGGCGTGCCCAATAGCGTCCTGCCCGCCATCTACCAAATGGCCGAGGCCTTTGTCTATCCGTCGCGCTACGAGGGCTTCGGCATTCCCGTCATCGAGGCCATCCAAAGCGGCCTGCCCGTCGTGGCAGCCACAGGGGTCCTGCCTGGAGGAGGCGGGAGGCCCCGACAGCTTCTATGTGGATCCCGACGACAGCGAGGGCCTACGCGAAGCTATCCTCAAGGCCATCGCCCAGCGCGACCACCTCGTGCCCAAAGCGCAGGAGTATATCCGCCGTTTCGAGAATGGCGACGTGGCACGACAGGTCCTCAATTGCTATCAAAGAATGGATCTGACGTAGAAGCCGTAACTACCTTTGCGTGGATGATAGACAACCAGTAGGTATTCCACCCCCGGCCTGCTTAGAGATACTGCTGCAGGATGCCCCAGACGGCCACGATATGGCAGAGACTTCCCGCAAGGACGAAGAAATGGAAAACGGTGTGGGAATAGCGGCGGCGGTGGAGGGAATAGAAGACCGCACCCGTGACAAACATCACACCCTCGGCAATGATCCACGCCACCGACGAGACCTCGACGGCATGGAGAAGAGGCTTGAAGGCCACGAGCACGCTCAGTCCCATACCCACATAGGTGAGTGTCTCGATATTGCTGTGGGGCTTCAACTTGCGTAGCGAACTGATCGTTCCACCGATGGCACACGTCCATACGAAGGCAAAGAGCAGCCACCCCCACGGCCCTTCGCCACGGAGCGCCACCAGCGTGATGGGGGAATAGCTGCCCGCGATATGCCAATAGATGGCAGCATGGTCCCACTTGCGCAGCCGCTCCTTCCACGGACTGGTGGGACGCAAGGCGTGGTAGCTGGTCGAGGCGACATAGCTGCCCACCATTCCCAGCAGATAAAGCGACACGCCAAACGTGGCCCAGCCGTCCTTGACACGGAAGCACCAGTACAGAAAGACCATGCCGAAGGCCATGCCCAGCAATATGCCCGCAGCATGGCTCCAGCTGTTCCACAACTCCTCTCGATGGGTATAGAATGGCTTCATCAATATCTTGTATTATCAAGTTGGCTTGGTGCGGCGAAGACCCAGGGACTACCGCTCGCACATCCTGCACGACGGTTCAGAGAGGCCCACCTGGCGGCGAAACCTCATCAACTATCCAGGACATAGATTTTAGGTTGCAAAAATAAGGATTTATATTCATACCCGCAAACTACAGGGCAGCTTTTTCCGCCCTACAGACCACAACACCTCATACAAGGAAAGACTCATCTGTCTGCGCACACTACTCCCCCTCAAGTCTGAAGCACGTCTTTTTTGGTGTTTTTTACACTTAAGCGAAAGATTTCCTACTATAGTATACGCTATTTGCGGAAATTTTAGTATCTTTGCCCTCAGATTGTAGCTATCAAATAACGATCGAACTATTATATATTCAAAAAAACTCAATACAATTTAAATATAGTGATTTTATGGACAAACTCCAATCCAACATGTTGAAAGGCATCATCGTCTCGGCGATATGCTTAGCACCGCTACCTATCAGCGCGGCCACGCCCCCTACGGCCAAGGCTGCTGCCACGGTGGCGCAGGACGACGGCAAGACCGTTGGCGGAACGGTGCTTGACGAGAACGGCGAGCCCGTCATCGGTGCCACCGTGACGGTCAAAGGCACAAACCTTGTCACAGTAACCGACATCGACGGCCGCTTCGAGTTGAAAGTGCCCAACGGTAGCATCCTCTCCGTGAGCTACCTTGGCTACACGACGGCAGAAGTGCCCGCCACGGGAGAGAACCTTACCATCTCGCTGAAGCCCGACGAGCGCCAGCTGGCCGAAGTCGTGGTGACAGCCTTGGGCATCCGCCGTTCGGAGAAAGCCCTGTCGTACAATGTGCAGCAGGTGAACAGCGAGCAGCTGACCACGGTGAAGAGTGCCAACTTCATGAACTCGCTGGCCGGCAAGGTGGCTGGTGTCAACATCAATGCCTCATCGGCAGGTGTGGGCGGTGCGACCCGCGTGGTGATGCGTGGTCCTAAGTCCATCAACCAGAGCAACCAAGCCCTCTACGTCGTAGATGGTGTGCCCATCAACAACCGCAACAACGGCGAGACAGGAAGTATCTACTCCACCCAGCCGGGTAGTGAGGGCATTGCCGACATCAACTCCGAGGACATCGAGTCCATCAGCGTGCTCAGCGGTCCTGCCGCAGCCGCCCTCTATGGTTCCGCTGCCGCCCAGGGTGTCATCATGATCACCACCAAGAAGGGCAGCAAGGGCCGCGTGCAGGTGACGATCTCCAACAGTAGCCAGTTCCTCAGCCCGTTCAAGATGCCTGAGTTCCAGAACAGCTACGCCAACCGTCCTGGCGAGGTACGCTCCTGGGGCGAGAAGGGCGGTTCGCCCTATAGCGGCTTCGAACCAGAGGACTTCTTCAACACAGGTACGAACATCCAGAACAACGTTGCGCTGACCGTCGGCAACGACCGCAACCAGACCTACCTCTCCGTAGGTACGACCAACGCACGCGGTATCATCCCCGACAACAAGTACAATCGCTACAACTTCACGGTGCGCAACACGACAAAGTTCCTGGACGACAAACTGACGCTCGACTTCAGCCTCAGCTACGTCAACCAGAACGATCGCAACCTCATGGCACAGGGCCAGTACTTCAACCCGCTCGTGCCGCTCTACCTCTTCCCGCGTGGTGAGAGCTTCGATGCGATCCGCACCTTCGAGGTCTGGGACGCCTCACGCGGCATCTATGTGCAGAACTGGAACTTCGGCGACGCGCTCCAGATGCAGAACCCCTACTGGGTGGCCAAGCGCATGAACCGCATCAACCACAAGCACCGCTACATGACCAACGCCAGCCTGAAGTATCAGATCACCCCCTGGCTCGACGTGACGGGACGTCTGCGCTTCGATCGCACCAACACGAAGTTTGAGGATCAGCGCTACGCCTCCACCATCAACCTCTTCGCCCACAGCCCCTACGGTTTCTACAAGTATGAGAACGTGGCCGACCAGGCTCTCTATGGCGACTTGATGGCCAACATCAACAAGACGCTGGGCAACTTCTCCATCGGCGCCAACATCGGTGGTTCGTTCCAACGCACGCAGTATGAGGACGAGGGCTACCAGGGCGGCCTCAAGGCTCCGTCCAACCTCTTCACCCCCAACGCCATCGACTATGCGGCTGCCACCAACGACAACCGCCCCATCTATGGCTTCAACAAGCACTACATCAACTCCCTCTTCGCCAATGCCGAGCTGGGCTGGAAGAGCATGCTCTTCCTCACCCTCACGGGCCGCAACGACTGGGACTCTGCCCTCGCCGGCACGAAGCACGAGTCGTTCTTCTATCCCTCGGTAGGTATGTCGGCCATCATCTCCCAGATGGTGCAGCTGCCGGAGTTTATCAGCTACATGAAGGTGCGTGGCTCTTGGGCCTCTGTGGGTTCTGCCATCAGCCCCAACATCGCCTCCCGCTGGCGCTACGAGTACAACCCAGCCTCGCAGAGCTACTCCACCGTCACCTACAAGTTCCCCGAGACGTTCTATCCTGAGCGCACCAACTCTTGGGAGGCTGGTCTGACGGCCCGCTTCTTCGACAACGCCCTCACGCTCGACGTCACGTTCTACCAGTCCAACACCCGCAAGCAGACCTTCCTCCGCCCGATCACGGTCGGCGAGGGCTACAGCAAGGAGTATGTGCAGACGGGTAACGTGCGCAACCGCGGTCTTGAGCTCTCTCTCGGCTACAACAAGACGTGGGGCGACTTCACCTGGAACAGCTCGCTCACCTACAGCATGAACCGCAACAAGATCATCGACCTGCTCGAAGATCCGAACGAGGTGATCAGTCAGGCCGGCCTCAACGGCGCCAACGTCATCCTCAAGAAGGGCGGCACGATGGGCGACGTCTATACCTACACCGACTTCGCACGCGACAACGAGGGCAACATTGCACTCGATGCCAGCGGCAACGTGATGCGCCAGACGCTCTCCAACCCGAAGTATTGCGGCTTCCGTGCTGCCGAAGGGCAACATCGGCTTCAGCAACGACTTCACCTGGAAGGGCCTCAACCTGGGCTTCCTCGTCACGGCTCGCTTAGGCGGCATCGTGCTGAGCCAGACTCAGGCCCTGCTCGACTACTATGGTGTCTCCCAGGCCACGGCCGATGCACGCGAGGCAGGTGGCATCGCCGTCAACACGGGCATGGTGTCGGCCGAGAGCTACTACAGCGTGGTAGGCGGCGACAACCCGATCTGGTCCGAGTATATCTACAGCGGCACCAACGTCCGTCTGCAGGAGGCTCATATCAGCTACAACTTCCCGCGCAAGTGGCTCGGCGGCATGGATCTCACGGTGGGTCTGACGGCCAACAACCTCTTCATGATCTACTGCAAGGCACCGTTCGATCCTGAGACCACTGGTTCCACGGGCACGTTCTACCAGGGCTTCGACTACTTCATGCAGCCCAGCCTGCGCACGCTCGGATTCAACATTAAGCTGAAATTCTAATCATACATATATAAATAAGGAAGAATATGAAAGCAAAGATATTCAAGGTTACCGGCCTCTCCCTCATCGCGGCCTCAGCCCTGCTCATCACGGGTTGCACGGCAGACTTCGAGGAGGCCAACCGCCCGGGCGACAAGACTTCGTCCGAGGAGCTTGGTCGCGACAACTACAGCACCGGCTCGTTCCTTGTGCAGATGCAAAACGAGGCGTTTCCCGAGCAGGAGAACACCTACCAGATGAACCAGGACCTCATCGGCAACTACCTGGGTCGCTACTTCACCTATGCCAACAACGGCTTCGCGGGCAACAACTTCGTCCGTATGAACGCCCCTGTGGGCTGGGTGCGCTACCCGTTTGCCGACAGCATGCCCAAGACGGTGTCGGCCTTCAATGAGATCGTACGCCTCACGGGCACGGAGAGCCTCAGCTACGCCTGGGCCCTGATCCTCCGCGCGCAGTCGTTCCTCCGCCTGACGGATATGTACGGTCCGCTGCCCATCGGCGCCGAGGAGGAGCCCAACGCCTACTCCTCACAGCAGAAGGTGTACCACACGCTGGTGGCCGACCTCGACAAGGCCCTCGGCATCATCACCCCGATGATCCAGGCTGGCGGTGGCACGCTCACGCAGTTCACCAACTCCGACAAGATCTATGACGGCGACTTCACGAAGTGGGTGAAGTATGCCAACTCCCTGAAGCTCCGCATGGCCATCCGCATGCGCCTGGCAGAGCCCGAGTATGCCCGCACCGTGGCCGAGCAGGCTGTGGCCGACGGCGTCATCACGTCCAATGCCGACAACGCCACGATTCTCTACGTTCCCAACGGTCTGTATAAGACCTCTGTGGAGTGGGGTGACAGCCGTGCCTGCGCCGACATCGAGAGCTACATGACGGGCTACAACGACCCGCGCCTGACGCAGTACTTCAGCACCCCCGCCACCCCGGGCGACCGCGCCATTATCGGTTGCCGCGCTGGAGCGAAGATCGGTAACAAGTCTGTGGCCGATGCCATCTATTCCGCTGCCAAGGTGACTCAGGACACCCGTGGCATCTGGATGACGGCTGCCGAGATGGCGTTCTGTCGCGCTGAGGGCGCGCTGGCTGGCTGGAACATGGACGGCACGGCAGAGGCGCTCTACAACGAGGGCATCACGCTCTCCTTCGAGCAGTGGGGTGCCAGTGGCATGCCGCCGACTACATTGCCAACAGCACCGCCACCCCCGCCGACTATGTAGATGCTGCCGACGGCTATGGCCAGGCCCACGCCAAGATGTCCTCCATCACCGTGAAGTGGGACGACAACGCCTCCGCCTCCGAGAAGATGGAGCGCCTGATGGTCCAGAAGTGGATTGCCCTCTTCCCCGACGGCCAGGAGGCCTGGAGCGAGATCCGCCGTACGGGCTACCCGAAGGTCTTCCCCTCGGCACAATCCACGGCCTACGACCTCACCGTGCCCAACCGTCTTCCGTTCGACTACATGGAGCCGGTCAACAATCCCGACAACTATCAGAAAGCCGTGCAGCTGCTCGGCGGTCCTGATACCTACGCTACCAAGATGTGGTGGCAGAAGTAGCATACATCATTTCATATAAAGACAATAAGCAATGAAAGATTTGTTCAAAATACTGTTGGTGGCCGTAGGCATTTCGGTATTCATCACCGCCTGCGACACCGACGCCGAGATCAAAGACCCAGCCAACCTGACCGATCCCGACCGCTCCGAGCAATACTACGAGCAGCTGCGGGCATACAAGCAGACCGACCACCCCGTGGCCTTCGGCTGGTTTGGCAACTGGGTAGGTGCGGGCGCATCGCTCGAGAACTCCCTCCGCGGCCTCCCCGACAGTGTCGATTTCGTCTCCATCTGGGGCAACTGGCACTCGCTCAACGACGTTCGCAAGGCCGACCTGGCCTATGTGCAGCAGAAGAAGGGCACGCGTGCGCTGATCTGCTTCATCGTGGCCAACGTGGGCGACCAGCTCACCCCGGAGGGCATCGACCCCATCGAGTACTGGGGTGAGGGCGAGCAGGGCATCCGCCGCTACGCCAACGCCATCTGCGACACCATCGACAAGTATGGCTACGACGGCTTCGACTACGACTACGAGCCCCACTACGGTTCTCCGGGCAATATCTCCGGCCGTCCCGAGGCCGAGAAGGTGTTCATCGAGGAGCTGGGCAAGCGCATCGGCCGCAAGTCGGGCACGCAGAAGCTGCTCGTCATCGACGGCGAGCCGCAGAGCATCAACCCCGAACTGGGCGATTACTTCAACTACTTCATCGTCCAGGCCTATGCCTGCTCGGGCGACGCCAACCTCGACGCACGCCTCAGCGGCACAATCCGCAACTTCGACGGCGTGCTCACTCCGCGTGAGGTGGCCAAGCGCTACATCGTCACGGAGAACTTCGAGAACTATGCCCCCGCTGGTGGCGTGCCCTTCATCGACCGCAACGGCAACGACATGATGAGCCTGGAGGGCATGGCCCGCTGGATGCCTCTGATCGACGGTATGCTCTCGGCCAAGGGTGGTGTCGGCACCTACCACATGGAGTACGAGTACAATGCCGGCAAGCAGCCGTCCTACCCTGCCCTGCGCAAGGCCATCCAGATCATGAATCCGGCTGTCAAGTAGTATCATTCCTCTAACAAAAGTTCAAAACAATGCGTATCAACAGCAAATCCATACTCGCAGGAATGGCCCTGGGCGCCCTGCTGCTCACGGGCTGCAACGACGCCGAGTACGACACCCTGTCGAACCAGGCCTATATCCTGCAAACCAACACCAACGCCAATAGTTCGTTGAAACTCACGGTAGGTGCGGAAGTGGCTACGACCACGCTCAACGTGCGTCTGAGCGACGTGGCCAACGTCGAGAGCCGCTACCGCCTGGTCTATGACACCGCCGTGGTCAATGAGTACAACCGCCTCAACGAGACGCCGTATGTGTCGCTGCCGCAGGAGTCGTTCTCGCTCTCCTCCGAAGAGACCACCATCGAGGCCGGCACCTCCGTGTCAACGCCCATCACGCTGACCGTGCCGCCCTATAGCGAGGCGCTGAAGGCCTCGGGCAAGAAATATGCCATCGGCTTCCGCCTGGAGAACACCAGCGGCAACGCCTCGGTGCTTCCCTCGGGCAGCAAGATCGTCTATATCCTCGACCAGGTCGTCATCCAGCCTGTCGTGGTGCTCGACCAGAGCCACTACGTCAGCCAGAACCTCGTGAAGAACTATCCGCTCACGGAGTGGACGGTGGAGATGAACATCAACAAGCACGTCCTCTACACGGAGGTGGGCCGTGGCAACAACCAGGCCATCTTCGGTGCGGGTCCCGACGAGATCTATATCCGCTTCGGCGACGCCCCCATCGAGGGCAACCGCCTGCAGATCAAGACGCAGGGCACGCAGATGAACTCTCAGGCCCTCTTCAACGAGCACACGTGGTATCACCTCGCGTTCGTCTGCACGGGCACGAAGCTCTACCTGTACGTCAACGGTCAGCTCGACAACTCGATGGACCTGCCTGGCAAGACGACCAACGTGAACAATATCAACATCTGCAGCCCCTCTACCTACTGGCTCGGCAACGCCATGTATAGCGAGGTGCGCTTCTGGCAGAGAGCCCGCTCACAGGCCGAGATTGCCAACAACATGTACGCTTGCGACCCGACCACACCGGGCCTCATCACCTACTACAAGATGAACGAGGGCGAGGGCTACTCCTTCCGCGACGCCTCCGGCAACGGCAACAATGCCGAGACCAACGGCCAGGCAGTGCCCGAGTGGATCCAGGATGTGAGAATCGACGGCAAATAGTAAATAAAGATAGATTATGAAAACGAAGTATTGCTTATTATTCGCCATACCTCTCGCCCTGGCCGCCTGCCAGAGCGAGCCAGAAGTGGGAGACTTGCTCTATCCCGCTACCCCCGAGACCTACGAGGCGAAGGTCTATATCAATGAGACTGCCATGCCGGGCAACCAGCACACCACCAAGGTGCTGCGCACGCCCTACGGCGTTCAGGCCCAGGCCGACACGGTGAGCTTCTACGTGCGTCTCACCAAGCCCGTGGCCCAGGACGTGACGGTCGGCGTGGCCCAGGTTGACTCCTTGGCTGCCGGCTTTGCCGACGATGCCACGGCCCTGCCTGCCAAGTTCACCTCGGTCGTCACGCCGAGCGTCACCATCCCTGCGGGCAGCATGGTGTCGTCAGCTCCCGTCCGCGTCGCCCTCACCCACCTCGACGAGGTGGAAGCCTCGGGCGTGGCCCCGATCGCCATCAGCACCATCCAGGGCGAGGCCGTAGCGGGCGCCGACCACCAGGTCTATTATGTCGCCGTCAACTACGAGGAGACGCAGAGCCGCGTGAAGAGCCAGTCCAGCAAGGACCTCAAGGCGCTGACCAAGATCGACCCGTCCTCCTACACCGTGACGGTGGGCGGAGCGACGATCGCCGAACTCAACGATGGCGACAAGGAGACCTACTACGTCAACGAGGCCCCGGGCAAGTATGAGCTCATCGTCGATCTGGGCGCAGAGAAGCCCGTCTCGGCCTTCGCCTTCCAGTGGGGCTACGAGAAAGAACTATGGCAAAGTTACACTTTCGTTCTTATACCACCAACCAAATGGTTCTTTTTCCGCAACGAATCGATGAAAATATTGCGGAAAACGACCCAGTACGCAGCGTTTCCAGCATTGTGGAGCATCTTGACATGAGTTCAGTCAACAAATTATACAACGGTATGGGCAGATGTCCGTATCATCCACGCATGATGCTCAAAGTCATCATCTATGCCTATATGAACAATATCTATTCATGTCGTAGGATAGAGCAATTGCTCCTGCGTGACATCCATTTCATCTGGCTGGCAGGATATGAAAAGCCGGACTTCATAACAATCAACCGTTTCCGCAACCGTCTGAAGACGAGATCAATAACATATTCACACAGCTTGTGCTCGTTCTTGCAGAGAAGGGATTTGTGAGTCTCGACGTGGAGTATGTGGACGGTACGAAGATAGAGTCGAAGGCCAATAAGTATACGTTTGTTTGGCGTAAGACTGTCGAGCGTAACCGTGCCAGATTGATTGACAAGGTAAAGGCTCTGCTTGCCCAGGTTGACGACTGCATAGCACAAGACAATACCAAGACAGACGAAACGGTGGAATTCACCCCGTCACAACTTGCCGAGATATCCGCAGAACTTAATGCCTCGCTGTCTGACCCGCAAGTGGAAATGGACAAGGAAGAAAAAAGAAGAAGAGGCGCAAGTTAGCCAAGGAACTCAAGGAACGTAGCGAGAAACTGGCTGAATACAACCAACATCTTGAAACTCTCGGTGACCGCAACTCTTATTCAAAGACCGACAAGGATGCTACATTCATGCACATGAAGGAGGATGCTATAAACGACGGGCTGACAAAACCCGGGTACAATCTTCAGATTGCAACCGAGAACCAGTTCATCACCAACTTTGCATTGTTCCCCAACCCTACAGACACCCTTACCTACATCCCATTCATGGAGTCGTTCCGTGAGCGTTACGGACACTTTGCGTCAACGGAAGTGGCAGACTCTGGTTATGGCTCAGAGGAGAATTACGAGTTTATGGAGCTGAACACACCGCCGCCTATGTGAAATACAACCGCTTCCATATAGAGCACCGTCCGCAGTATGTACCGGATCCGTTCCGCTCGGAAAACTTCTATTACAACAAGAAGGAGGACTATTGCGTTTGTCCGATGGGACAACACATGACACGCACTGGAACCAGCCACAAGACAAGTGCGAGTGGATACGTCTCCAATAGGGCAACATATACAGCACAGAATTGTGAAGGATGTCCGCTACGTTGTCTGTGTTTCGATGCATCTGGTGACAGACGTGTGATAGACCGGAATCACAAACAGGAAGCTTACAGACAGAAAGCGAGTGAGCTGCTCACCTCAGAGGAAGGTTTAAGGCATAGAGGCAAAAGATGTATTGAGCCGGAAGCGGTTTTCGGACAAATTAAATACAACATGGCGTATCGTCGTTTTCGCCATATCGGTGTAGACAAGGTCAAAATGGACTTTGCCTTCTTTGCCATTGCCTTTAATATAAAAGAAAATGGTGGCAAAAATGACCAAGGGAGGACTTTTCTCTTATTTGAGGGCTTATTTGACCAATATAACGCCATATAAATTGTTTATAAGGCTCTTTTTTGTAGAAAAACAAAAACTCGTTGTACATCCACCATCGGGAGCAGGTTTGCACGTCGGCCACCCGCTGGGCTACATCGCCAGCGACATCTACGCGCGCTACAAGCGCCAGCAGGGCTTCAACGTCCTCAACCCCATGGGCTACGATGCCTACGGACTGCCCGCCGAGCAGTATGCCATCCAGACCGGACAGCACCCGGCCGTGACGACGGAGCAGAATATCAAGCGCTACCGCGAGCAGCTGGACAAGATAGGATTCTGCTTCGACTGGAGCCGCGAGGTGCGCACCTGCGACGCCGGCTACTACCATTGGACCCAATGGGCCTTTGAGCGGATGTTTGAGTCGTACTACGACAACCGCACGAAGCAGGCGCGCCCCATCCATGAGCTGGTGCGCCACTTCGAGGAGGAGGGCACGCTCGACATGGACGTGGCCCAGACGGAGCCGCTCGTCTTCTCCGCCCGCGACTGGCGGAGCATGAATGAGAAGGAGCAGCAGCAGACGCTCATGAACTACCGCATCGCCTACCTCGGCGAGACGATGGTCAACTGGTGCCAGGACCTGGGCACGGTGCTGGCCAACGACGAGGTGGTGGACGGCGTGAGCGTGCGCGGCGGCTACCCCGTCGTCCAGCGCAAGATGCGCCAGTGGTGCCTGCGCGTCTCGGCCTATGCGCAGCGGATGCTCGACGGACTGGATCTCGTGAATTGGAGCGACTCCATCAAGGAGACCCAGCGCAACTGGGTGGGACGCAGCGAGGGAGCAGAGATGCGCTTCGAGAGCATCACCCCCGAGGGCACGGAGGAACGCCGCGGCCACTTCACCATCTTCACCACACGTGCCGACACGATCTTCGGCGTCACCTTCATGGTACTGGCCCCCGAGTCGGAGCTGGTAGCCCAGCTGACCACCAGCGAGCAGCGCGAGGAGGTGGAGGCCTATCTCGCCTATGTCGCCAAGCGCACGGAGCGCGACCGCATGGCCGACCACAAAGTGACGGGTGTCTTCTCCGGATCCTATGGCATCAACCCGTTCACGGGCGAGCGCATTCCCATTTGGATCTCCGAGTATGTGCTCGCGGGCTACGGCACTGGAGCCATCATGGCCGTCCCGGCCCACGACTCACGCGACTATGCCTTCGCTCGCCACTTCCAGCTGCCCATCGTCCCGCTCATCGAGGGAGCCGACGTCAGCCAGGAGAGTTTCGACGCCAAGGAGGGCACGGTCATGAACTCGCCGCGCGAGGGTGTGAACTCCACGCTCACGCTCAACGGGCTGACCGTTCAGGAGGCCATCGCCAAGACCAAGGCGTTTATCGCCGAGCAGGGCATCGGCCAGGTCAAGGTCAACTACCGCCTGCGCGACGCCATTTTCTCCCGCCAGCGCTACTGGGGTGAGCCCTTCCCCGTCTATTACAAGGACGACATGCCCTATATGATTCCCGAAGACTGCCTGCCGCTGCAGCTGCCCGAGATCGACGCCTACAAGCCCACCGAGAGTGGCGAACCTCCATTGGGACGCGCCGAGAAGTGGGCCTGGGACACGGAGAAGCGCTGCGTGGTCGAAAAGCGACTCATCGACCATAAGACCGTCTTCCCCATCGAACTCTGCACCATGCCGGGCTTCGCCGGATCCAGCGCCTACTACCTCCGCTATATGGATCCGCACAACAACCAGGCACTCGTGGGCAAGAAGGCCGACGAGTATTGGCAGAACGTGGATCTCTACGTCGGCGGAACGGAGCACGCCACGGGCCACCTCATCTACTCACGCTTCTGGAACAAGTTCCTCTTCGACCTCGGCGTAAGCTGCAAGGAGGAGCCCTTCCAGCGACTGGTCAACCAGGGCATGATCCAGGGCCGCAGCAACTTCGTCTATCGTGTCAATGCAGCCGACGCTGCCGAACACCCCGTCTTCGTCTCCAAGGGACTGAGGGACCAGTACGACACCACACCGATCCACGTCGACGTGAACATCGTCCACGCCGACATCCTCGACCTCGACGCCTTCCGCGTCTGGCGTCCCGAATTGAAGAACGCCGAGTTTGTCCTCGAGGACGGCAAGTACGTCTGTGGCTGGGCCATTGAGAAGATGTCGAAGTCGATGTTCAACGTGGTCAACCCCGACGACATCGTAAGCCAGTATGGCGCCGACACGCTCCGCCTCTACGAGATGTTCCTCGGTCCGGTGGAGGCAAGCAAGCCTTGGGACACCAACGGCATTGACGGTTGCCACCGCTTCCTGAAGAAGTTCTGGAAACTCTTCCAGCAGGAGCTCGTCGACGAAGATCCGACGAAGGAAGAACTCAAGAGCCTCCACAAGCTCATCAAGAAGGTGAGCACGGACATCGAGGTCTTCTCCTACAACACGAGCGTAAGCGCATTTATGGTTTGCACCAACGAGCTGACGCAGCAGAAGTGTCGCAACCTCCGCATCCTCCGTACCCTGGTGACGGTGCTCGCACCCTTCGCTCCCCACATTGCCGAGGAGCTCTGGGAGCAGACAGGCGGCAAGGGAAGCGTCTGCGACACCGAGTGGCCGACCTGGAACGAAGACTACCTCGTCGAGGACGAAGTGCAGATGCCCGTCTCCTTCAACGGCAAGGCGCGCTTCCAGATCAACCTGCCCGCCACGGCCAGCAAGGAGGCCATCATCGAGGCGGCCATGAACGACGAGCGAAGCCAGAAATACCTGGAGGGCAAGCAGGTCGTCAAGACCATCGTCGTACCGGGACGCATCATCAATATCGTGGTAAAATAGACCGACCAAAGACGATTAGCATAACAGGGGTCGGGAGCTGAAAACATCTTCCGACCCCTCTTCACAGACACAAGATTATCTCAATAGATTTTATCTCAGCAATAGTATATCTCTATAGTATATCTCGATAGTATCAATAGTAACAGTATATCTCAATAGCAATTATGTCAAAAACGGTAAAAAACTTTCTCAACAGTAGGGAGCACATGAAAAACCAGATGCTGGACTACCTCTGCATCGCCCTGGGCCTGATGTTCTACACCATAGGATGGACCTGCTTCCTCTTGCCCTACAAGATTGTGACAGGTGCGCTGACGGGTCTATCCGCCATCGTATTCTACGTCACGGGCATTCCCATCTACCAAACCTACCTGACGCTCAACGTCGTCATGCTCATCGCGGCGCTGAAGATCCTGGGCCTGCGCTTCCTGCTCAAGACCATCTACGCCATCGTCCTGCTCTCCACCATGCTCACGCTGGCACAGAGTTGGATGACGGGGGCCGACGGCCAGATGATCCAAATCCTCGGAGCAGGCAACACGTTCATGGCCTTGATTATTGGCACGATGTTCACCGGATCGGGCCTTGCCATCGTCTTCCTGAGCAATGGATCAACCGGTGGCACGGATATCATCGCGGCCTGCATCAACAAGTACAAGGACATCTCGCTGGGCAACGTCCTCATCTGCGTCAACTTCTGCATCATCGGTTCCTGTCTCTTCTTCTCAGCCTTTGGCGCAACGATGCAGGAGCGTCTCCACACGGTGGTCTTCGGCCTCTTCACGCTGCTGACGGAGAACGTCATGCTCGACTACGTATTCAACTCGCGACGACAGAGTGTGCAGTTCTTGATCTTCTCCAAAAACTATGAGAAGATAGCCAGCGCCATTGGCAGCACCACCCACCACGGCGTGACGATACTCGACGGCTACGGCTGGTTCACCAACACACCGACCAAGGTACTCTTCGTCCTGGCCCGCAAGCGCGAGAGCCAGTATATCTTCCGCCTCATCAAGTATGTGGACCCCCACGCCTTCGTCTCACAGTCGGCCGTCATTGGCGTCTTTGGCAATGGCTTCGACGAGATCAAGGGCAATATCTCGGAGAAGATGCGCAAGGAAATGGCACTGGGCGAGGAAACCGAGAAAGCAGCCCAAAAGAACCATACAGAATCCACTGACGCAAAGGAACAGAAACCCACTATGAAGGGGAAAAATCCTACCGCAGAGGAAAAAGTATGATCAACAAGAAGATGATGGACTAGAAGAATATAAACAACGAATAGAAGATGAACAACGACAAGATAAAACTGGTTTTTGCAACCAACAACGCGCACAAGCTGCGCGAACTGCGCGAGATACTGGGAACGGGCTACGAGCTCCTATCCTTGGCCGACATCGGTTGCCACGAGGATATTCCCGAAGACGGGGCTACGCTGGAGGAGAACAGTCTCGCCAAAGCCAAGTACGTCTTCGACCACTATGGCTACGACTGCTTTGCCGACGACACGGGACTGGAGGTCGATGCCTTGGGTGGCGAGCCCGGAGTCCACAGCGCGCGCTACGCCGAGGGCACGGACCACGACAGCGAGGCCAATATGCACAAACTACTGGTCAAATTAGGAAATAATAACAACCGCAAGGCACGATTCCGCACCATCATCACGTTAATAAGGAGACAGGACGCGCTGTCGGCCTCGCCCCGCACAGACTGCTTCTGCGGCGAGGTGGAGGGAAAAATCGCCCTGGAGAAGCATGGCACGGAAGGCTTCGGCTACGACCCCATCTTTATCCCCGAAGGCTACGACCAGTCGTTTGCCGAACTGGGCGAGACCGTCAAAAACCAAATTTCCCACCGAGGAAGAGCCGTCAGAAAACTGGTGGCGTTTCTCCACGGAGAGAAGGCGTAAGCACAAGGCGGAACGGATATCCTTGCCCGTCCAGGCTTGTCCGTCCCCATTTATACCTATTATATCTCATAGATGATGAAACATTTCGTATCAGCCCTGCTCTTGTCCGGACTCCTGAGTTCGGCCACGGGCCTGCAGGCACAGGAAATCGGAACGTGGAAGGCGTATATGTCCTACCACAACCCCACATGGGTGGAGAAAGGAGGCGACCGGCTCTACGTCCTCGCCTCCAACGACCTCTATGCCTACAACGAGAAGGACCAGAGTATCCATACCTTCGACAAGACCAACGGACTGACCGATACGGGCGTGACGCTCATCGGGTGGAACAAGGGAGCCGCGCGCCTCGTCGTCATCTATGAGTCGGGCTATATCGACTTGGTCGATGGCAAGGACAACGTAGTGAGCATCAGCGACTACTACAACCACTCCATGACCGCCGACAAAACCATCCACAGCATCTACAACTACGGGAAACTCTGCTACATCGCCACAGGCTTCGGCATCGTCTGCCTCAACGTGGCGCAGGCGGAGATAGCCAACACCTACAACCTCGGCTTTGCCGTGGACTACTGCCACATCGAGGGCGGCTACATCTACGCCGAGTCGAAGCAGAAGGGACAGTATCGGGCCCTCATGACGGACAACCTGCTCGACAAGGGCAACTGGCGGCGCACGGGCGAGTATGTGGCGCGCAGCGTGAGTCCTGACCCCAAACTGATGGCTACAGCGAAGACGCTTTCACCGGGCGGACCCCAATACAATTACTTCGGCTTCATGCGCTATAGCGGCGGCAAACTCTATACCGTCGGCGGCGGCTACGGACTGACCGAGCTGCGCCGTCCCGCCACCATCCAGGTGCTCGACGGCGGAGAGTGGCAAATCTATGAGGACGACGTGGCGGCGAAGACGGGCCACCAGTATCTCGACTTGATGTGCATAGACGTCGATCCCACCAATCCTGCCCGCGTCCTGGCGGGAGGCAGGACCGGCCTCTACGAGTTTAGCAACGGCACCTTCGTCCGCGAGTATAACTACAATAATAGTGGCGGCTGCCTGCAGGTGGCCCATGGCGTGGCGGCTGGCAACAAGGACTATGTCATCGTCAGCGGACTGAAGTTTGACACCACGGGCGACCTGTGGGTCTTCAATGGCATCAGCGATGGTTCCTCCCTGAGCCAGCTCACTAAGGAGGGACAATGGGTGAGCCACCACAACAAGTCGTTCATGGGCAGCGATAACACATCGCTCAACAACGGCGGCTGCCTGACCTTCGACACCTCGGGCAATCTCTGGTTGGCCAACAACCACTACAAGACGCCAGCCCTGGTAGTCTATCAGCCCTCCACAAAGGGTATCAACCGCTATACGCGCTTCGTCAACGAGGACAATGCCGAGGTCAATGGCGGCGGTGGCGTGCGCTGCATGGCGGAGGACCGCGACAGAAATATCTGGGCGGGACTCAACGGTGGCCCTGTCTATCTGCAGCCCTCCGACCTGTCAACCGATCCCGGAAGCGTGGTCTTCCAGCAGTACAAGGTGCCACGCAACGACGGCAGCAACCTCGCCGACTACCTGCTCAACAACATCGACATCACCTGCATGGCCGTCGATGGCGGCAACCGCAAGTGGTTTGGCACGGGCGGCAACGGCGTCTATCTCATCAGCGCCGACCTCAACACGCAGGTTCACCATTTCCTTTCCTCCAACAGTGGCCTCGTGAGCGACAACATCGAGTCGCTGGCCATAGACCCGAAGACAGGAGAAGTTTTCATCGGCACAGACAAAGGCCTCTGCTCCTATCTGAGCGACGCCTCGGAGCCCTCGCAGACGATGGACAAGGAGACGACCTATGCCTATCCTAATCCCGTCCGCCCAGACTACCGTGGGACTATCACCGTCACGGGACTGAGCTACAACGCCGACGTGAAGATTGTCACCGCCGCGGGCACCCTCGTGGCCGAGGGTAGAAGCCAGGGTGGCACCTTTACATGGGACGGCAACGACCTCGACGGCAAACGGGTGGCAAGTGGCGTCTATATGGTCGAGGCAGCCACGGAGGATGGCAGCAAGGGTGTGGTCTGCAAGATTGCCGTCATCAACTGATCTTCTCCTTTTCAGATTCCATCACAACCATAAGAATCTGTTCGAAAGGGCCGGAAATCTCAAAGAAAGAAATAAAAACATGAAGAAAGTCACCCTGCTCATTCCCTGCTACAACGAGGAGTCGTCGCTCCCAGCCCTCCATGCAGCCCTGTGCGAGGTCATGGACAGCCAGGTGCAATACCAATGGGAGGTATTGCTCATCGACGACGGCAGCCGCGACCAGTCGCTAAGCGTTATGCGGCAGTTGCGTCGCAAGGACCCGCGGGTGGCCTTCATCAGCCTCTCACGCAATTTTGGCAAGGAGAATGCCATGCTGGCGGGCTTCGACCACGCCTCGGGCGACTGCGTCATCATCCTCGACGCCGACCTCCAGCATCCGCCTGCCCTCATACCCGACATGCTGCACCTTTGGGAGGAGGGGGCACAGGACGTCTATGCGCGGCGAGACATCGCCCGCGAGAGTTGGCTGCGCCGCCGTCTGAGCCGCCTCTACTACAGCCTCCTCAACCGTTCCACCCGCTTCGACGTACTCGAAAACGTAGGCGACTTCCGCCTCCTCGACCGCCGCTGCATCCTTGCCCTGCGGCAGCTTCGCGAGTCGCAACGCTACACCAAGGGCATGTACGTGTGGATAGGCTTCAAGAAGCAGGAGATCAGCTACCACGAGCAGCAGCGCACGGCAGGCCAGTCGTCCTTCAACTTCCGCCGCCTGGCCGACTTGGCCATCGACGGTCTAACCTCCTACACCACCGCCCCGCTCCGCCTTTCCACCCTCATCGGCCTCCTCAGTGCCCTGCTGGCCATCCTCTACATGGTCTATGTCTTCATCAAGACGCTCGTGGTCGGCGAAGCCGTCCAGGGCTTCCCCACCATCGTCATCCTCATCCTCTTCCTCGGAGGCGTACAGCTCATCTCCCTGGGCATTATCGGCGAATACCTCGGCAAAGTCTTCATCGAGACCAAGCGCCGCCCCGTCTATCTAATAGACCGTATGGAAGGTGTGGACCACGTGCTCACCAAGGAAGAGGAAGAGAACGCTCAGTAGGTTTTCCTATACATTATCCTATACATTATTTATATATAGAAACACATACCTTATATATATAACCGCCTTGATAGCGTCAGAACGACCAGCCAAGTCCGATGTACGGGTAGAAGGCGGACTTACTGAGGCCATGCTTATCGCCGAAGTTGAACGACGGCGATAAGCCTACGCGAAACATAAAACCGTTGGTACGCTGGTAGCGATAGCCGATGTTGCCAAACAAGAAATAGCCGAAACGGTTCTCCTTCGATTCATAGGGCTCTGCAATTCCTTCCGTCTCGGGCGGCACGGGCTGAGAATAAAACCATGACGTTTCCTTGACATGATACATACCCAGACTGGCGCCAAAGCCTACCTCCAGTTTACTCTTCTTCTCTCCAAGCAGGTAATTCAACTCCAACGGCACACCCACACCACTGATTTTCTGATCGATCCAACTGGAATTGTCTCCATAACCATAGCCTATGCCCACTCGGTAGCCCCAGCCCGAGTTGCCCTTGAAACGGCTATCATAGTTGACGCCCACCACGTTTTGCGCACCAAGCAGTTCTACCGACAGACTGCGCGTCTTCTCCTGCGCAAGCACCAGCGAGCAGCAGCACAATGCAAATACTGAACATACGATTCTCCTCATAAGATAAGTTTGATTATTGTATATAAGACTTGTTTGTTAGTTTTTAGAAAAAATCCGTTTGTTCTCACTCAAATAAAAAGTAAAATACAGCAGGAGACGGATCTTTCCATCATCCTGCTGTATTTTTATAACTGATAAGCCACCCTACCCTTCATGCGGATCAACTGAGGGAGAGCATGCGCTCGATGGGCTTCACGGCGTCGCGTGCAATAGCAGGATCCACCTCCACGGCAGGCCAGCCATACTTCAGTGCGTTATACACCTTCTTGAGCGTGTTCTTCTTCATATACTCACACTCCGTGCAGGCGCAGCCCCTGCCACCCTCCGTCACCTCAGGAGGCACGGGGAGGAAAGTCTGGTTGGGACAGGTGCGCTGCATCTCATGGAGGATACCAGCCTCTGTAGCAACGATAAACTCTTTGACCTCAGGATGATCCTGTGCATAGTGGAGCATCGTGGCCGTCGATCCCTTCACGTCGGCAGCGGCCAGCACGGGCGCCTTACACTCCAGATGGGCCATGACGACGGCCTCGGGATGCTGCTCCTTGAGTTTGACGATCTCCGCCACACTAAAGCGCTCATGGACGTGACAGCCACCATTCCACAGCAACATGTTTCTGCCCGTCACGGAGTTGATATAGCTTCCGAGGTTGTAGTCTGGTCCGAAGATGAGCTTCGTGTCCTTGGGGATGGAGTCGATCACCTTCTTGGCGTTGCCCGAGGTCACCACCACGTCGGTCAGCGCCTTCACCGCCGCCGTCGTATTGACGTAGGAGACCACCTCGTAGCCCGGGTGCTCTTCCTTAAACTTCCGTAGGTCCTCAGCCTTGCAACTGTCGGCCAGCGAGCAGCCCGCCGTAAGGTCGGGCGAGAGCACCGTCTTCTCCGGCGAGAGCAACTTGCAGGTCTCGGCCATGAAGTGGACGCCACACATAACCATCACCTTGGCCTCCGTCTTGGCAGCTTCACGCGCCAGGGCCAGCGAGTCGCCGACAAAGTCGGCTATGTCCTGTATCTCCGGCATCGTATAGTAGTGCGCCAGGATGATAGCGTCCTTCTCGCGGCAGAGACGGCGTATCTCCTGCTTCAGATCCAGAGACTCATCAACGGGCTCATCAATGAAACCTTTCGACTTCCATTCTTCTTTCACGTTCATATTCTCAACTTCTTTATATTATTATTTCTTTTTTCTTTCTAAAAGAAAATATTATGAGTTATGATAGGCCGTGGATAACGTGGATAACTTTTGGGTCTTATTGCCCGTTTTCCATTATCCACACTTTCCTAGCCTTTTCCCTGCTTTATCATTTTTTGTATTTTCTGATAGTCAGTTAGTAAACCCATTTTTCCACATTTCCACAATCTGTTGCAAAGATAATAAGTTTATATCTTTTGAGCGTCTAAATCCGTTGAAAAGTTGTCTAAATCGGCTTGGATAACCCTGTGGATATCCACTATGGGTAGGTTTCGGCCGTGGGTCGGTGGAAATCCACAGGGTTATGAGAAGGTTATTTTCCTGCTTTTCCACAGGGTTATCCACAAAGCAAAGGTAGTTTTATTATTAGTATTTTGCCTCTCTACTGACAGAAGGGTTGTTCACGTGTCAAACTGATAGGCGGCGTCGTTGTTTCAGTGCTGGTTTCCACAAACATACTTTTTTCAAGGTGTTGTCTCTTGTTCTTACAAGCGGCGTTGCCATTCTTCTTTACTGTATTTTTCCAAAGTGCCATACTATAGACTTTTTGCGTTATGATATAATTTCACGAATTAGTGACTTCTTCTGTTGTTCCACCATTTCATCCCAAAGGTATGACCCCTGAAGCTTACTGGCAGGGATATACTCTCGAAACTTCTCATAGAAATCAATACCGCTTTCATCAAAGAGTTTACAATCCCATCTTGAAATTATCTTTTCCCAATCCATAGAGTCTGCATATTTCTCCAAATCCTGGCAAGACAGCTGTAGATTTTGATTACCTGACAGAGCGTGCCAGTCCCAATTGTCCTTGAACGTCTCTATTACTTCCGGAGTCAAGACTTCTTCGTTGGCATTCTTCGAGAAAATAATCCAATTTATATATTTGGAAAACTTGGCAATCATAGGAATTGTCCAGCGAATGTTGTTATTAGAGGAGATTCTATCCCAATCAACGCGGTTTTTGTACTTTTCAAGCAGAGCCTCGCTCCACGAGAAATAGTTGGATACTTCTTTCCATGCTTCCTCTATGAGGATGTTACGCATGAATTCATCATTTGTTTTCTGTTCCATAATATTATATGTTATTATTTTCGATGATGCAAAGGTCGGCATTGGGTATGCCAAACATGGGCACTGTATCGAAGAAAATGAAATGTTTGCTGAAATATTATCATTTCAGAATGTAATCGAGATCGTAATAAGGTATTCCCATGTCTACATCCATCCTCATTTTCTGCATATAGGAATTCTCTCCAAGGAGTATAGTCAAGAAATTCAAAATGATTAGAATAGAATATATGGAGAGTTCGGCCATCAAATTCTGTGCACATCACAAGGTCAGGAAGTCACAGACTCACCGTATGGAAGCTAGACGTGTGTTCATCTTGCTGATTAAGAAAAAACGCAAGGGGAAGAAACTTGTCAGCAAGACAAAACGGCACGGGGTAATCCACGGAAAATTCCCCCCTGTGCCCTTTCAGGAGCACCTGCAAACCTGTGTCAAGCATAGATATTTGTTAGCCTAAACAGGAAGAACATAACATCAACACCCCCATGCAACTGTGCTCTGAAGAATTTAATCTTAGCGTTAAGAGACTCAGCAGAGGCATTAGTGGCACGATTGATGAAATAGTTGAGTATTTCTCCTTGTCTATCAGCAATGGTTGTGGCAACAGTACAGATATTCTTGTCCCCAAAGTTCTACATTACTTATCCTCCTTATACATGTTCCACATCCTCTTTACTTTTCCTGTTATCTCTTTACGAAGCCAAAGAGGTTCGAGCACTTCAAGGTTTTCACCATAGCATAGCAGTTTCTGTTGGAAGTCGAATGTCGGGCGAACATGCAGTTCAAAAATGCTGTATTCATCTGTTTGCCCAGTCTCTTGTTGCGACTCATGCAGAGGAAGGTCACGAAGATAGTTTGCCTGAGCGGTACTGGCTTTGAGTTTCACCTTCTCGATACCACAGCCGTCGCCTGTGATTACACCAATGCAACCATTGAAATATTCCTGTGGGTCGAAGTCTTCGGGATATTCAAAAGTATGGCTCGACAGACGGAAGTTTTGGATGCGGTCGAGACAGAAGACGAGGTCGTAGCCTGCAGGCCAATTACGCCCCACCAAATACCAGCGTTGACGGAATAGCTTTACGCATAATGGCATCACATAATGGTCATGTGTGTCACCTTTCCTGTAGTTGAAATAGTTGATATGTATGAATTTGTTCTTCTTCATAGCATCGATGATTTGCTCCAAATATACCCTGCCACTGGGCACGTCTTCAAGGATAATCCTGTTCTTGATAGATTTGCTTTCAAGAAGATAATTACTCACCGATAGTGTACTGAGTAACCAATTTTCAATACTTCCACTCTTTATATCATCTACATTGGCAATATAATACCTATAAGGAGCCACTTTCTCACAGTCGATAGACAGACCGAATGTGTCGAAGATATTCCATTTCCACTTGTGGAAGGTGCGCTTCAACATCTCCTCACCGCCACTCAGATCAACATTATTCATCCAACGGCGGTTCAATTCCTCAAAAGAAATCTTGCGTGCCCGATAGATTGTTTCCACTATCCAAACGAGCTTATTGGTTTGGTTCAGTGCCATATTCGTATATTACCTTAATTCCTCAACACTATTATAAATGAGCCCACTTTAAAAAGTAAGGCCTGTTTAAAAGATTATATTTCACGAAAATAATCTCTGATTTATGCCGTTATATGGATTATTTTTCGTATCTTTACACCATCAATTAAAAGGATGACTATTTTTAAAGAGATAGATTCGAATCTTCAGTTATATATAGAGAGACTCATCAACGGGCGCATCAATGAAACCTTTCGCCTTCCATTCTTCTTTCACGTTCATATTCTCAACTTATTTATATTATTATTTCTTTTTTTCTCTTTAAAAGAAAATATGATGAGTTATGATAGGCCGTGGATAACGTGGATAACTTCTGGGGCTTATTGCCCGTTTTCCATTATCCACACTTTCCTAGCCTTTTCCCTGCTTTATCATTTCTTGTATTTTCTAACAATCAGTTAGTAAACTCACTTTTCCACATTTCCACATTCTGTTGCAAAGATAATAAGTTTATATCTTTTGAGCGCCTAAATCCGTTGAAAACTTGTCTAAATCGGCTTGGATAACCCTGTGGATATCCACTCTGGGTAGGTTTCGGCCGTGGGTCGGTGGAAATCCACAAGGTTATGAGAAAATTGTTCCCCTACTTTTCCACGGGGTTTTCCACAGGTTTATTCACAATGAGGCACGTATGCTTCTATCAAACCGATTCGCCTATCGCCGTCCTTTTTCTACTTGAAGGGTCTAACACTACGCGTATTCTTCTCCGTAAATCTCTATGATCCGTCCTCTTCAAGAGGGGATGAAGGCTCTGCAAAGGTAATACTATTTTTGGTATTTTACCTCTACTGGTTGGAGTAAACACAAAAAAGGTATTATCTTTGCGGCTGCAGAATACTCATTATGAATAAAGATATGAATAAACGTCCCTTCTCCTCCCGCAAGCGGGCTCTTGTGGGCTTCGCCGTGGTCTGCGTGGTGCTCCTCGCGGCCCTCGGCCTGGGCAGTGACTATATGTTGCGTTATGCCCTCCGTCCGTCAATGGAACATAGTCATGACCTCTCTTGGCGCTTCCACAACATCATCGACGAAAACCCGCAGTTGCGCCCCTGGGCCGACAGTCTGCAGCGCCACCAAGCCCTGCGCGACACTTTTGTCACCATGCCCACAGGCGAGCGTCACCACGCCACCTATATCCTTGCTCCCCGACCCACCGACCGCGTGGCCCTCCTCGTCCACGGCTATGAGGACAACGGTATGGGTATGATGCACATCGCCTCCATCTACCACCACATGGGTTTCAATATCCTGCTCCCCGACCTCCACGCCCACGGCCGCAGCGAGGGTGAGGCCGTGCAGATGGGTTGGCTCGACCGCCTCGACGTGATGCGCTGGATGGAGGTGGCCAACAGCCGTTTCGGTCGTGCTGGCAATACGCGGATGGTGCTCCACGGCGTGTCGATGGGAGCTGCCACCGTGATGAGCGTCTCGGGCGAAACGCTTCCCTCCTATGTGAAGTGCTTTGTTGAAGACTGTGGCTACACCAGCGCCTGGGACGAGTTTGAGGGCGAGCTTCACGATCGCTTCGGTCTCCCCGCTTTCCCCCTGCTCCATGCCTGCAGCGCCCTTTGTCGTGTCCGCTACGGCTGGAGTTTCGACGAGGCCTCGCCTCTGCGTCAGGTGGCCCGTTGCCACAAGCCAATGCTCTTCATTCATGGCGACCGCGACACCTTCGTGCCTTTCTCCATGCTGGCGCGCCTCTACGCCGCCAAACCTCAGCCCAAGGCGCAATGGGTCAGTCCGGGCAGTATCCATGCGCGTAGTTTCCACGACCATCCCGTCGCCTACGCCGCCCACGTCCGTGCCTTCGTAGGCCAATATATTTCTCTGGGTGATTCCCTTAAGTGAAACGGCAAAAAACAAGGGTCTATACGCCACTTATCATTGTGGCACATAGACCCTTGACGTTGAGTCGATCACTATTCCATCATCTTAGTCGGCCCATATACTTCCGTCCTTTTCGCGATATTCCTCTATATTCTCTTCGTAATATAGTTCAGCTGCTTGCTTGAGCTCAAATTTTGTGAGAGATGTTGCAAAAAACGTCTGTGCTTGGATAGCCACGCTATTTGTTTCCGGCTTGATATAATTTTTCTTTTTCATAATTCTCATTCTTTATTTGATGACTATTTTCATGGTTTTTCCACCACGTTTCACAATGTTAATGCCCTTCTGAGGCTCATTGAGGCGACGGCCCTGCAGGTCGTAGTATTCCGCCTTCCCATCGCCTATAGCATCGAGATGATCGATGGCTGTCGTCTTGTCGCTGATACTGATGTTCAGCGTTTTGGCGCCTACAGTTTCAGAATTGTAAACAAAGTAAGCACGGAAAGGCTTGCAGGCCACTTTTGTGGTCTTTTCGTTCTCCAGCAGTTTAGCAGGATTCATCAGCATGTTGCCCTTCACGATGAAGCAGTTGCCATCCGTATCCTTGTTGAACTCCTTTTGTTGATAGATACCCACAAACTTGTAGTTGTAGTCCTCAGTAGTCTCGGGTGAAATATTACTTATTATTGACGAATTGTCTATAGAGAACTGGAGCTTGGTCTCCGCCTCTTTCATCATGATGACAGCAGGCGTACCAGCCTTGATTACTTTCTCCATTTCCTTGAGTTCTACGCCATCTTCTGTAGTCGAAAGCAGATGGAAGGCGCGGAAGTTCTGACCATCGAGTGAGACATCAAACGGTAGACAAAGCGTAGCCCATTTTGTACCTTCCTTCATCGTGCGACTGTATGCGGCCTTTTTAGCTACGAAATTATTGAATAGATATAAATCTTTGTCGTCGTTAAGGTTGAGATGATTTGCTGTAAGTCCATTATCTACTACAGCTCCTATCCTCTCCTCACCCGATTTGGCCACCAGTTCCTCGAAGTAACCATCTTTGAATCTGTTAGCATGTGTTTGGTCCACGACCTTAGAATCAAAGTTTGGAAGTTTCCGACAACCATTAAACATATTATTTGAATTGGTTACTTGTTCCGTTGTGAATAATTCTTTCGCATAGATATGTTCCAACTGTGCCGAATATCGGAACATGCCATTCATTTTTTCTACTTTGGCTGTATTGAAGCTTGATAAATCGATCCAAGTAAGCTGGTTGCACGTCTCGAACATACGAGTCATGTCCGTTACGTTTTCAGTATTGAAGTTCGATAAGTCAAGTGAACTTACTCCGCAGTTATTGAACATGCAATACATATCCGTTACGGTATTCGTTTTTAAATGAGTTATATCGAGAGATGTCAGCGCCTTGCAGGAGCAGAACATCTGACGCATACTCTTTACATTGGTAGTGTTCAGATATTCCAGGCCTGTAATGGATTTCAGATTATCGAATTCATTAAACATGTTTTCGCATGTTGGTACCGCATAGTTTTTGAAACTCTCTTCTATGATTACCGAAGTGGCACTCTTTATTTCTTTTGTCCAATAAAATAATAAAGAATACTCACCATTGAACCATTTTGGGTTGTCTGACGGATTGTAAAACTTCACCACCGTTAGATTCTCATCTTCCGTTGCTGAAGGAATATTATATAAAAATGTAAGAACTTTTGTGGTTTTATTGTATTCTGCGCGAGCTATTGGTTCTGTGGAAGCAGCCTTATAGGATAAGGAAGACTTGTTGACGCCACCTTTTGCCAGCAATAGAGTTGGTAGCAAGAGTAGCAACATGAACAACAGAGCAATAGTTTTTACTCTCGTCGCCTTTAGGACTGTGCCTGTTTGCAGTTCCTTTGATTGATGTGTGAAATGTAACATTATGAATATGCTTTAATTAATTTGACTTGACAATCCATTGGATCTTTTATTGTGCGACACAAAATTAGTGTTTTGCCATCAATCAAAGTGTCCACTTCCCCTACATAGGTGTCCATTTCCTACCAAAAAAGGTGTCTCTTTCGGGGGGAAGGAGACACCTTTAACGTATTTTTTTAACTATTTTTTTCTTTCCAGGCCGTAGGCGAGCAGCCTTCCTTCTCCTTGAACATCCGGTAGAGATAGGAGCGCGACGAGAAGCCACATTCCGCAGAGATGACGTCGTTGCTGTAGTCGGGATGCTCCAATATCATCCGCTTGGCCGCCTCGAAGCGCACCTCGGCCAGCCAGATACGGAAGGTGGTGTTGTAGCAGGAGGAGAGGTATCGTGACAACTCCGTTTTGGTGATGCTTAGCGAGCGAGCCAGCGAGATCATGTTGACCGATGTGTCTGGCAGCCGATGGCGTTGAAGATCGTGCTCAATATCAGTCGGTAGCGCTCCTCCATGTCCATGCTGGCCAGTTTCTTGTTGCTGTAGGGCACGTCGGCCACAAGCGCCTTCAGACATTTCATGGCCTCGGGCAGGTTGCCCAGCTGGAGGCAGTACAACAACATGCTCTGATGGATATGACTTGGTCGTTGTTTTCAGCGTCAGTGCAGGCAGCACAATTTTGTATAGTGCCTTGCGAACCTCATAGTTGGGAATGCCAAGTATATAGATGCCGTCCGTATAACCTTGATCGTAAGATAGCCCGACTGATAGAGGAACAGTTCCGCTCCGCCACCCGTCACGTCGGAAGTCTCCAAAGTGTCGCCGTCTATCGGACAATTTTCGAAGCTTTTCAGTCTGATTTCTATATTATCTACAAACTTCGGAAGCAAGGAAGTGGCGCCCGAGGCGGCCCAGTAGTTCCTCAGTTTCGAGTCAGAGAGGGCGTTGACCAGACTGAAGGGGTTGAAGATGTCCGCCATGTTGTCATGGCTGAAATGATAGCCGTCGTAGTGGGCCGTCAGCAGCGCCACGGCCTCGTCGAATGTGCGGTGCTCATATTCTGCCAGTTTGCCGATTTCGGGCTTGAAATCGCGGAGCATTTCTTCCTTCGTGATGCCGCAGATGGCTGCGTATTCGGGCTCAAAACTGATGTTGCTCAGATTGTTGAGCACGGAGAAGGGCGGAGATCTGCGTAAACTTGGTGATGCCCGTGATGAAGACAAACTTCTCGTATTTGTCGTCCGCCTTCAGGATGGCGAAGACCTCTCTGTAGATGCTGGTGCAGGCCTCGTGGTGCGGCGTCCTCCAGGAGTGCTGCAACGGAGCGTCGTACTCGTCGACGAGAATGGCTACCTGCTGCCCTGTCTTGTTGTAAGCACCCTCAATGATATTCTTGAATCTTACGGCAAGAGAACTCTCTTGGCGCACGACAATCTTGTACTCCGCCTCCAGGGTTATGAAAAGCGTCGTCCAGATAGCTTCGCACACTTTTGGGTTCTGCTCCGGCCTGGCTCATGTCGAGCCGTATGACAGGGCCGCTCACCCACTCTCGCTCCAGCTCCATGATCCTCAGTCCCTCGAAGAGCTCCCTCTTGCCCAGGAAATAGGCTTCGAGCGTGTCGACGAGCACCGACTTGCCAAAGCGGCGCGGACGACTCAGATAATTATACGTGTTGTCTGTGTTGGCAAGATGCCAGATGATATCCGTCTTGTCAACATAAAGGTATCCACCCTCTCTGATTTTCTCAAAAGACTGAATATCAATTCCTTGCGTGTCATCCCCTTCATTTTTTGCGAGAGTACCTCTACTATCTTGCGATAATGCTTGGAGTCGTGGAAGAGAGATCGAAAGAGAAAACCGAATTCTCCACGCAATGGCGCATCCTGCGAGAAAAGCAACCTATCGATACACGCGTCCAAGGGCACACCTCGCTCCAGCATGTCAAGATAGTAAGGAATGCCACCCAGTATCATATACACATCCAACACCTGCTGGCGGGTAAGCTTGAGCCCTTTCAGTTCGTTTAAGAACTGCTCAGTCTCGCCCAAGGAGAATGGAGAGAGGTAGATCTGACGAGTCACGCGACCGTACAATCCTCCCTTGTCGCCTATAAACTTTGATAGCATCCACGTGGTGGAAGAACCACACACGATCAGTTTGAGATTGGGAATCATAGAAGCCCATGAATTCCAAAAGAAACTGAAAGCTGCGATGAAATTGCTTTTTGGTGTATCCATCCACGGCAACTCGTCAAAGAACAGAACAATCGGGTCTTGCTGAGATATTCCCGACAGATATTCCCGCAAAGCAGCAAATGCCTCAAACCAGGTTTTCAGTCTGGGTACGGCTTGCTTGGAATACTGCTCCAATGCCATCCGAAACTGCTCCAGCTGCACTGCGCGCTCCACTTCGTACATACCTATAAACGAAAAGGCAAACTGGTCATTGAACATTTTTCGGACCAAGAAAGTCTTTCCCACACGCCTGCGACCATAGATCGCTATCAGCTCGGCCTTGCTACTTTCACAGCGCTCCTGGATGAGTTTTTGCTCGTACTCACGCCCTATAATCCCGTTTACACCCATAACTTTCTGATTTTATTCGGTTTATATCTCCATCTTACAGGTGCAAAGATACCAAAAAGATCTGAATTATGCAAGGATAGCGCCGCCATAACTCCTTTTTTTTCGTAGTTATGGCTGACTTATAGGTGATAACTCAGCCATAACTTGTTTTTTTTTGATGGTTATGGCGGTGTTATCGCCACACCTGGCTTTCTTTTCATCCATGATTTTTTCTTGTTCGTTTTAGGGTTTGACAAATGAGTTTTGCTTTGGCCTGGTAGATCTCGAAGAGCTTTTACGTTGACGAATCTTGCCGTGATGCTGTAGTTGATCATTGCGTTTAAGGTGTTTAAAGGTGTTCAAAATGGAGACCTTGCCGATGGTAGCTTTTCCTTGCTAAATATTTGGGATTATCAGTAAATATTTATAATTTTGCGATTGCGTTATACTCAAAATTTTTAAGCTTATGAAAAAACAATTACTTCTCGCTTTGGCCCTTGTGGCTACTTGCGCGGCTTCCGCACAGACGGTCCTCGAAACCAAGAGCCTTCCGGCAGGACACGAAATGCAGGTCGTGAAAGACCAGCAGGGCAGAATATTCAAGAGACTCGTGAAGCCGCAGGGCGAGACGCTGATCAATGCGGCGCCCGTGCAGAAGGCACAGAAGGTGGAAGACGATATCGAGACGACCTTCTATGAGGGTTTTGAGGGATGGCAGTTGAGCTACGGTATGAACTGGTTGCCGGAGGACTGGTCGCAGATCAACACCAAGGAGAACATCCCCACGCAGGAAATGCTGGACCACAATATCAACAACACATGGTACTGCTATGAGAGCTCCAATATGTACCAGGAGTTCACGCCCGACGGCACGTCCGTGGCCTTTATCCATTTCGGCTATAGCAACGAGAAGTACGGACTGAAGCCCTACGCTCAGGACGAGTGGCTGGTCTCGCCCATCATCTCGCTCAAGGACAAGGAGACGCTGCAGTTTATCCTGGAGGCCGACTACCTCTCGGTCTATGACTGCGACAAGTTTGACTGGAACAAGCTGGCCTATACCGAGCGTGTGGTGGTGAACACGATGAAGGTGATGATCTCCACCGACGGCGGCGAGCACTGGGGAGAGATTTGGGACCTGAGCGAGGATGTCACCTCGCTGCTCACGGACAGACAGGTTTACGACGGAAGCGGTCTGCGCGTGAGATACTTCGATATCGACCTCTCCGACTATGCTGGCAAGGACGTGAAGCTGGCTTGGCGCTACATGCGCGACGAGGGCGACAATGCGGGCAACTCCATGATTGTAGATGGCATCAAGATCACACATCCGGTCTCCTCCGCCATCCACGACGTGAAGACCGCCACCGGCCAGGACAAATATTACGATATCAACGGCACCAAGATCAACGGCAAGCCCTCGAAGAAGGGATTGTACATTCGCAAGGATGAGGGCAAAACCGAGAAAGTGATGTTCTAAAAGTCAAAAGCTGATCCAAGACCTGGGAAGATCCCCAGGCAATAAGAGGCTGCGTCGAGAGGTAGATTTTGACGCAGCCTCGCCTTTTAATAGTTTATCTGTAAGGGAGGGGGTTGTCTTGTTCGTGTCGTTTCAAAAACAACAGCCTCATCAACAAGTGCCACCCAAATGTCATACTATCTGTTCACAAATCGCCGTAGTGAGCGGGGTTGCCCCAAAAATAGTTAAATATTATTATGAAACGCAGTTTTAACATTCTAATAGCGTATAGAGTCAAAATAAATGGCTAATTTTGTGGGAAAACTCCAAAATACGCGTTCTGATGATATTGAAAATAGAGTTTGAAAATTTCTTTTCCATTAAAGATAGGGTGAGAATTGACTTCCGGGCAGCCAATATCAATACCGCGCTGACCCGCGAATTGAGGCACAATGTCATAGACTGGAATGGTGTCCCCGTTCTGAAATCTGTTGGCTTGTTTGGGCCTAACGCCTCAGGCAAGTCGAATATCTTGAAGACCATCAACTTCTGCTGTAGGATGATCCTGGAATCGCATCTTCACAACGAAGGAGCAGTGTTCAACTTCGAGCCGTTCAAGTTTGATGGCTGGCAGGAGAAACCAAGTAGTTTTCTGATAGATTTTGTGTGTGACAATATAGAGTATGAATACTCTTTTGATTTGACAAAGACCAGGATTCTCTCGGAAAGTCTTTATCATTATCCGCTGGGCAGACGCGCCAAGGTGTTTGTCCGTCAAGCCGATGGCAAGTATCGTTTTGGCACAGGGGTCATCAGCAAGCCCGCCGACGTGGTACTGAACACCAGCGACAAGAATCTCTTTTTGAGCAGGGCCAGTTCGATGAATAGAGAGATAGCCCAACGACTGTATCGCTACTTCATGAACCAGTTTCTTCTGGGATTGGTGAATGTGAACGACGTGGTGGCCCTTCATGGTTTCAATACCTACAAGAACGTCATCCTCAAGGCTCTTGAGGTGTGCGACACGGACATTACGGACATAGAAGCGAGAAAGGAGCAGGTCTCTGCCCCGGTAGCGGTCTCGGGCCATGAAGAGATTTCTTTCAAGTTGGTCGATGTGCTCAAGTTCAAGACCTTCCATCATCACAATAAGGACGTGATGTTCGATTTGGATCTCGAAGAGTCTCACGGAACAAGGAAGCTCTTCCAGATACTGATACGGCTCCTGGATGTCGTCAAGAACAGAAAGGGCATCATGATGGACGAGTTTGACATGGGCCTGCATACCAGATTGGCCGACTTCATCCTCGACTTGATCCATGCCTCCGATGGAAGTCAGCTGCTTTTTTCTTCCCACAACACCAACTTGATAGATGTCAGACGGCTGAGAAGAGATCAGATAGTCTTTGTCAACAAGTCGGAAGATGGTTCTACGGAGGTGTATTCATTGTACGACTTCAAGGACTTCCGCGAAAACATGGATGCGGAGAAAGGCTACATACAGGGCCGCTTTGATGCCGTGCCTTACGTTGACTCTTCTGTGGAGAGTATCAAGCAACTATTGGTGGGGTAGCTATGGTGAGCAAAAGAGAGAAAGCGCCCGACAAGCGGATGCGCAGAATCGCCTTGGTCATTTGCGAAGGCGAAACAGAGGAAAACTATCTCAATCTGATAAGGAAATGGTATAAATCGCCAGTACGCATAGTCTCACGCATTGAGGGTACAAGAATCACCCAGGCGCTTGTTGACAAGCATGAGCGAGGACTCAAAATCTCTGCTAAAGACAAAGTAGATACGTTTCTCATGTACGATATGGATGTGTCTGCCATCAACAAAAAACTGATGGCGTGCAAAGCCGAATTGTTGTTGAGCAATCCTTGCTTTGAGATATGGCTGCTTCTACATGCAAAGGACCAGAGGACGGCATTAAGTTCGGAAGCCGTGCTCAAAGAACTGAAAAAGAGTGCTTCTGTGTGGAACAATTATAATAAGTCCGTCTATACGGACACGCAGAAGACGTTTCTTAGAGAACACCTCGAAGATGCCATCAATAGAGCAAGGGCGCTCAAAGACTATCAAAACCCTTCAAGTAGAATCTATAGACTATTGGAGGTTTTGGAGAATAAAGTGTAAAAAAAGTAAGACTGAAAGTGTTTTTTGAGGAATAGGGTAAATGATTAGTTGGAGAGGAAATTCCTCTCCAACTAATAACCCAGAAATTAGATCTTCCGGATTTCCTTGCTTTGCCTTGACCGCTACAATCAAGCGGGACAACCCTCCGCAATCACATTATCACCTTCGTCGAGGCTACGCGTCCGTCGTCCGTCGTTGCCGTGACAACATAAAGGCCCGAGGCCATTGTGCCGAGGTCGATCTCGTTGCTATACACATGCTGCAAAGTGCGGCCGTCGATGGAATAAACCGTGATGTCGGCCGTCACTCCGTTGGTGAGACCCACCTTCTTGCCCGTGATGGAGAAAGCCGTGGCAGCGATTGTCGCATTGTCGATGGCTGTGACGTTGCTGACGAAGAATGCAGGGCTGATGAGCTGCTTCTGGTAGTTTCCCGCGGCGTCAGTCATCTCCAGGCGCACGTCAAACCACATGTCGTCGTCATCGGCCGTCACGTTGCTCAGGTCAGCCTCATAGAAGTGGCCGAAGGCAGGCATGAAGTACTTGGCAGGATCCTCCACCAGGGCAAGTTCCTTCCAAGTGTCCGTGCCGTTGGGAGAATAATAAGCCTTCACGCTGGCAGGAGCAGCGCAGGTGAAGTAGCCGATGTATGGATAATCGAAGTTTTCGACGTAGGAGAAGTCGCCTCCGGTCACCAGCATCTTCGATCCCTGGGCCGTCTGGAAACGGTTGCTGATCGTGCCCTCCTTGTCCTTGAAGCTCATCATTTGGAATGTGGGGGCAGTATAGTCGGCCTTCTTGCGGTCGAAGAGGACCTCTGTCACATTCTTTCCTTCTATGCCGTCGATCTCGATATTGTTGTTTGTCACGGTGACCAATGTGCCGCCCTGGGTGCTTTTCTTGTTGACGGTGGCCAGTTTGGCATCCGTCTCGCGCAGTTCGCCATATATGCCTCTGTAGTAGTATGAGTCATAAATATTGACCTCGGAGTCGTACGTTTCGCAGACAGAGCTATAAGTCATCAGTGGGACGCTTGTGCCAAAATGCGCCTTGCCATCGGGGGCTGCGAAAGAGAAATCGGGGTGGCCTGGATAGCACTTGTAGGAAGTTTGGCCAACCGGCACATTGAAGAAGTTGCCCAAATCGCAGCACGATACGTGATACTTTACCTCCTGCTTGGCATTGCCCGTGGCAAGCGGAGTGACGATAAAGGAAAAATCCTCCTCGTCATCGTAGCCCGGCATAGAAACCATTCTCACACCGTCTGAGGCAATGGGGCGTGCAGCTACGTTTATCTGGAAGTCGTCGGTCTCCGACTCTACCGGACAGTCTATGTAGGTGTAGAAATTGCCATTCTCCTCAGGGTCTCCCAAGCCCCAGATACGAATGTCGCCCAGCGAGTTGCCGTCGAGAAGGAATGTGGTTTCTACACCAGGCAGATTGACGTGCTCCTTGATGTCCTTCATGCCCGGAGACAGGGTGAAGCCCGTCTCAAGTCTCGTGAGGCTTGAACCGTCGGTGTTGTGTATGTTCTGCTCAAAGTCTCTTATGAGGCTCTTGATGGCATAGTAGTGGGATCCCATACAGATGGTGGCAGCCTGTCCGATACAATACTTGTCGCTGAGTTTGTTGACATAGAAGTCTTCCGGATGGTCCACTGACTTGTAGCCGAAGTCTATATTGAGGATAGTGGATCCATAGTCCTTATGGATAAAGGATGTGAGCTTCATGATATCGCTTGCCGTACCTGGAGTGGCGACGTTTTTGCCATCGTAAATATCCAAATGGAGCTCTTGGTTGTTCTCGTCAAAATAATGGAATTCGATAGGAATGTTGGCCTCGTCTTGATCGATCTCTATCACCTGGTCCTCTGTGGCTTGGATGTTCTCTCTGAAGACATAGCTATGCTTGTCGCCAAGAAACTCTGCGTAGAGGTCGTAAGTGCCCTTGGGTATCTGGATGGAAGACTCCTTGCCCTTTATAAACCTGATAATGTCCATCTTGTTCTTGTTGAAGATGATGGCATTTTTGGGCTTGCGAGTGGAGGTAATCTTTACCGTTATCGTCACCATATCTTCCTCGCCATCCGCCTTATAGGGTCTGATGGGCGTCAGCGTCTTCTGGGTTCCATAGTCCATCACAGAGTAATCTATTCCTTGCGGCAGGATCAATTCCGAATGGTTTGAACAGCGAATCTTGCCCGAGACTACCTGAGCCTCTTGTGCGTTCACCGTTGTCAGAGAAACGGCGCACAGTACGAATAATGCAGATAAACTTTTCTTCATCGTCGCAATTGTTTTGGTTTTTATTTGTTGTTTATAGTTGCGTTGATCGTTAAACAAAAGAGTCCGTCGGGTCCGAAAATCAGTTCTCGCGGTTTTTTCGGCGTCTCTATGAGCTCTCCGTGTCGCAGAGGGGGAGGAGAAAAAGCGCCCCGAAGGAAGACATTGTCACCCCCGGGGCGCACCCAAATTATCTGTTTAAAGAAAACTACTAAATCACGGGAACTTTGATGGTGGAGCTGGTGCCGTCGGCATAGACCACCTTCAGGATGTAGAGCGCGCCACTGACGCCCGTCAGCGTGGCGTTGTAGTTTCTGCCACCGATGCTGAGGGTCTCGGTGAGACGGCCCGAGAGGTCGAAGACCTGGATGCGGTTGATGTCCTTGTCTGAGCTGACGGCGAGATCATGGCCGCTGACGCGAACGTTGGCACCGCCGGTGTATTGCTTGCTGATGATGCCCGTGCCCTTGCCGTTGATGACATAGACGGGGATGGTGATCACGGACCGCAGATCGTCGTTGGTGCGAATCTCAATCTTCGCCTCGTAGAGGGCGTTGTCGAGCTTGGAGCCGTCCACGCTGACATTGAGTTTGCCACCCTTGCCACAGGCCACTTCGAGGTGCTTGGTATCGACCGAGAGCCAATCAATGGCTGGTGTGCGCTGGCCTGTGACGTTGGCGCGGAGGCAGTAGTTGTACTTCATGCCGAGGTCGCCCATAGACCACCAAATGTTCTGACCGATGTTGATGAGATCGCCGAATCCGATGACGCCCTTCTCGCCGTCAGTGCCATCGATGCCGATATTGTATTCTCCAGTCTTCATGCCCTTGGTCTTGTAGCCGATCCAAAGGTCCTGGTCGCCGATAACGATGGGCTCATCGAGCTCGATATGGTTCCAGGCGTCTCCCTGCGGCGTGAATTTCTTCTCGGCCAAAAGGTCGCCGTTGTGGTTCTGGTCCTTTTCGCCGTAGATGACGATGCTGTTCTCCTTGGCTACGCCGCCCACATAGACGTCGATGCTGTTGATCTTCATGCCCTTGAGGCTCGAAAGCATCTCGCCTGGGTAGTAGGTGGCGAAGATGGCACTGTCGTTGGCCGAGAGGCCGATTGTGGCGTATTGGCCCTGATCGTATCTCAGCACATACTGTGTGTCGTTGCCCTGCTCGGGGGCCTTTGCAGCCTTGGCGGGCGTCACCTTCTTGACGACGGGAGCCTTCATGCCCTGCGGCACGCTCACCTTGTTCATGGCGTAGTTAGATGTAGGCGCATTGGGCAAGATATAGCTGAAGTCGATGTCGGCAGTCAGCGTCTCGGCACCCTCGTTGGTGAGGTCGATGGCCGTGCTCTTACTGTCTTGCTCAGTCTTCAGGCAGACGGCTTTGGCGTCGAGGCCGATAGCGGGTGCACCCTCATTGCCCTTCACCACAAGCGTGTAGTCCTCGGTCTCGCCATAGGTGTAGAATCCGGCAGGTGCGGGGTCCTCATAGGAAAGGACAACGCGCAGGCGCTTCTCGCCTGGCTTGACGTCAGCATTCTCTGGGATCTTCACAGTAGCCGTATATCCGTAGTTGGGGAATACGAGGGCCTCGGTGTTTTCGAAGACACCGTTGTTGTTCCAGTCGATCCAGGCTGCTGCCAGCGGGGTCTGGCTGGTTGGATCGACGACGAGGGTGAGCTCCTGTCCAGGACGAATCTCGGTCTTCTGGTCGGTGTAGTCGGTGTAGCTCGACTCTCCCGACTCGTTGTCGATGTCGCCGATCTGCACGCGCTGGATGTAGAAGTAGCCGTCGGTGGAACCCGATGCGGGATAGTTCTTGCCGTCGCCCGCCATCACATCTACGGCGATGGTGTCGGCAGCAATCATGTCGCTATTGGGCGTGACGTTCTTGACCACGACGTGATGAGTGCCAGGCTCAGAGCAGTTGACGCGCGCATTGAAGGTGTACTTATAGGCGTCGAGGGGTTCGATGTTGCTGTTCACCTTTTCCGTGGCGAGCAATTTGCCGTCCTGCCAGAGTTGCAGCGTGGTGTTGTCGAGGTAGTCGCCACCAATGTTTCGCAGTTCGACCTGCACCTTGCCAAAGGGACTGGCGTCGGTGGAACCAGGAGAGAGCAGGCGGTTGAATTTCAGTGCCTTGTCGGAGATGAAGCTGCCGTCGCCCTTGAAGCAGAAACAGATAGGCAACTGGCCCATCCACGAAGGCTCGTTGCCGTCGCGCATGTCCATTTTCACCAGGCCGTAGCCCGTAGAAGAGCTGGCCGTGAAGAGCGCGAGGTAGCAGTCGATGGTCTCATCGTGCTCGTCGATGGCGTTGATCTGCATGAAGCCATGCTCCAGTTTGATCTCCTCGCCCAGATCGACGTCGAAGGCATAGACGAAACTGTAGCCGGAGCGGTTGTCGCCCAGTTTCACGTTGGTGCGCTCGCCGATCAGGTCGAACACCTTGCTATAGACCAGTTCGCCAGGGAGCTCGTCCTCGTCGTCCTTATAGAAGGCTACCTTGATTTTGACCGACTTGGTCATCTCGCCCTTCTCGTTGATGCCGCCACGCTCGTTGCAGTACTTCCACTCCACGTTCTCCTCGTCGAAGTAGTTGAACATGCCAAGGAAGCGCATGCCATGGAAAGAATAATAGCAGTCGCTGAAGTGCTGGTAGAAACTGGCAGCCATGTCCTTGCGTCCTTCGTCGGCAGTGGTGAATCTGCTCCAGACGTTGTCCTCGTCTTTGTATTCTCCGCCAAAGACGGTGCCGTCGGGGCAACCCAGCAACTCGGCGATGGCGGCCTCGCCCTTGGCAGGAGCCTTGTACGTGCCGTCGTTGTAAGTCAACGTTTGCTTTAGGGATTTCATTCCCCCGGCGTCTTGCTTGATTTGTGCCGAGGTCGTCAGGGCCATTGCCATGCCCAGGACGGTAAGTAGGAATGTTCTTTTCATAACACGAATGAATTAGTGAATTATCATAGGTATCAGTCCTTCACAGGAAAGATGTCGTTTGCAAAAGTATGCGGTCTTTCTGGAATGCACAAATCGAAGTGTTCCAAATTCATGAATCTGGAATGAAAAGCCTTGAAATTGTGTGTTTTATGGGCTTTTACCCCGTCGGCTGTAATTGTCTCGCGATGTCTCAGTCTTCTGCTCTTTCCAAAAGTCAACAAGGCTTTAAAAACCGAGTAAATAGTGGGGTTTCGCGCTTATTTGTTCCAGATTCGTGAATTTGGAATGCTCCGCCATTTCATTTTTTGTTATTTCTGAAATCTATTCCTAATTTTGCAGCAGCAGCGAGCGAAAGGATAGCCCGATAGCTTGGTCTTCGAAAAGGTGTCCTCGGCTTGCGCAACGTTTTAAAAGAGATTAGCGAAAACGGTTATAAAAACGATGTATAGAACCAAATAATATTACGGTTATGAAGAAAATTTTATCAACATTATTGCTGGCCGCCTCCCTGACTTCGGCTCAGGCACAGGAGGTGAAGATCGTGTCGGGAAAGGTGCGCTGTTCGGATCATTCCGAGGTGGTGCTCCCCGAGGGCATGAGTTTCAGAATGAAGGACTTGGGCAACAAGAGAACCCTGGCCCCCATCAGACCCCTCAAGGCTTCGACCCAGGAAGAGACGGGCACGGTGACGGTGAAGGTGGTGAGTGCCAACAAGCCCGTGGATGCTTATATAATCAATAAGGACGTGTTTGGCAACGTCGAATTCTCGGGAATGGAAGGGTCGCTGGAGGTTCCCCAGGGCACGTATGATGTCTTTGTGGAGTTTGAGCACGCCTACGTCTTCAAGGAGAATGTGCAGGTGACGGGCGACATGACGCTGGAGTTTGACGAGAATGAGGCGATCTATCCCGTGGAGCTCAGATACTTTGACGAGAACGGGCAGCAGCTCCATCTGGATATTACCTACAAGGGTAAGGTCGAAACTCCGGGAACGGCGGACGATATGATCAAGTTGACTTCCATCGCCCATAAGGACTATGGCTACGCCGCATTCTACATGGACTTCTGTGGCAGACGAAAGGGCGAACTGGAAGACTTCTATATCAACAAGGTCAGCGACAAGTATTATGTGGCACAGTCGGCCACGGTCAATGTGGGTTCGCACTACTACACCTTCAAGGGTGTGGCCAAAGATCTCACCCAGAGGTTTCATGATAGTGATTCGAAGAACATCCTCAAGCTCGTCACCGACTTCACGCTGTCGCCCCAGATGCCCGACCACAAGTATGTGGGTCTGCCAGGCATAGAGTCGGCCTTCCTGCTGGATGGTTTCTCGCTGGCCGACACCCGTATGTGGGGTATGGGAAGCGATGAGGACAATGGCAAGGTGATCACGTTTATCGACTGCCCCGAGGCGCTGGAGGGTGATCCCTACCCGCTCAATGTGGCAGCACGCCCGATCATCACCGACTCCTACACCTTCACCGAAGACCCCGACTATGGCGATCTGGAGGAGTTTACGTTTATCATGACTCCGTTGGCAATCGGTGATGCCAACACGGGGGTGAAATATCATGTGGCAGGCAGCGATCTGAACAATATGTTCAACATCCCCGTGGGCGATACGCGTTTCAAGTTCTATCCTGGACACCCCGACTTCTCTTTCCGTTCGCCGGATGGCACGGGCCATTTCGGAACCAGCGTCCCCATCCTCTCCTACCGATCCGTACAGTTGGTGAGCAATGGCCAGGTCTATCCGATCGACCAGTTCCGCTACCTGGGTCGCCTGGGTGAGCTCCGCGAGACGGACGAGAAGTTTGCCGACGTGAAAGAGGAGGAGACGGCCGACGGTACGCTGGTGACGATCACCAACAACAACGTCGTTGTGGATGGTATCGATGGCAAGAACGTCACGGAGGTGCTCTATAATCTCAAGAAGGACGACACCTGCGCGCCTACGTTCCAGATGATGACCTTCAAGGACAAGGATGGTAATATCTCCGACCGCTTCTCGACGGTAGATGGAGCAAAGATGCTCGTCACGGGTGGCGACTTCACCTATCAGGACAATCGCAATCCGCCTTATATCGGCCATTTCACCTGTGCCGCACCAGAGAGCGTGAAGGCTTACTATGCTCCCTATGGCACGGACAATTGGACTGAGCTCAACTTGGTGGAGGATCCCGCGAAGTATTTCATGCCGGTCTTCGCCTATTTCTATTCAGCCGACCTCAGCAATGTCAAGGCTGAGGAGGACGACACGTGGTTTGACATTCGCCTGGAGATGACGGACAGTGTGGGCAACTATCAGAAGCAGACCATCAGTCCGGCCTTCCTGATCAAGAATGCTAATTCCATCGATCGTGTGGATGCTGTGGAAAGCAGTGCGCTAGTCGTGGCGGGCAAGACGGTGAAGGTGGCTGGTGGCGAGACGGCCCAGATCACGGTTTGTACCATAGACGGTCGCACGGTGCGTCAGGCTTATGCCGACACTCTCGACCTCTCCGATCTGGGTGCTGGTCTCTACATTGTCACGGCAACGATGGCCGATGGCCGTGTGGTTTCGACGAAGGTAACGATGTAACGTAATCGACAATAGAGTCTTTGTTCAAGGACAAAGACGACCCCAAAGGCTGGTCTCCTCATATGGGAGATCAGTCTTGTTTGGTACTCTCGGCATGAGCATTGTCTAACGGGTGAAAGTCCCGAGCAAGCCCTAATAGCGGGAATTGTATAGTCGACGGCAATGGTATCCATCGCAAGATGGAATCTGAAGGAAGCCCAAGACAAACATCTGACCTAACGAACAGAAACTTCATATAAGGCATATGACCGTGGATAACTACTCAAAGTCTTGGTGAAGATAAAAAGTTTCACCAAGGTTTTTGCAAGTGCCCCGTTTTTACTTGTGATAAGCCGCATTATCCCTTTGAACTGCCGAAGGGATAATGCGGCTTATCACAAGCAGCCTTAGATTTCTTTGGCTTCTTGATTTTTCCTTCTTTGATAAGACGTTCTTTCTCTGCACGGATGCGTTCAAGCAGCACCGATGCAGGTTCATCATTAGGGTCTTGCGGTACAAGTTTTCCATGTATCGCAAGGTCGAGTATCTTTTGGCGTAACGCTTTTGTATTCATTCTGAGTTTTGTTTAATCTTCCTCTAATTTCTTTATTTCTTCATTCTCCTCAAACTCCTCAATCCATTCCTTCACCTTGGCTTGCAGCAAGGCTTTGTCGGGCAGATAGAGCTGGTAAGCCGCTGCATAGACGTTTGCGTCTTTAGGAAGAGTGAGTTCTACTAACGCATCGTTTTTCTCCTTGCAGAGCAAGATACCGATGGTAGGTTTCTCGAAGTCCTGCTCTACATATCGGTCAAAGTAGTTGACATACATCTGCATCTGTCCGAGGTCTTGGTGAGTGAGTTTGTCTATCTTCAAGTCGATGAGTACATAGCACTGTAACAAGCGGTTGTAGAGCACCAAATCTACATAGTAGTTGTCTTCATCGAAAGTAAATCGCTTCTGTCGGGCTTCGAACAAGAAGCCTTTCCCCATTTCAAGGAGAAATTTCTGTATCTTGCTGATGATGGCATTCTCCAGTTTTGACTCACTATAACTTTCATCAGGTTTCAGTCCAACAAATTCTAAAGAAATAGGACTCTTGATGATATCCGAAGTTTTTTCTACAGTTTGACCTTCCAATGCTAATCTGAATCTCATAGAAGTTTCTTTCCGCCAAATCATCTATTCGAGTAGTGACATCCTCAACGCATGAGCCACCACAGAAGTAGATACTCATGAGTGAACGGATGATTTCGCTGTACTGATAACCGAACACGTTCTTTCCATAGTGGTCGGGTTGAAGATTACGATTTTGTTTTCAATCGGTGCCGTCGCATAGGCTTTTGTATCATTAACCACTAACATGTTTCCAGCCATAGGCGCCATACGGTCCACTTGGATTTGTCCAGCCTTGGTTAATGTACCGTCATCATTGCGGATGAATTTATATACATTCGCATCAGCCGCACCACCGATACTGAACACCCAATCCTTATATGTGGCAAGATAAGGGGTGCTCTTCACCTCATGGGCGTTGGTAAAGCTGACATTTCCATTGGAAGTATTCTGAACAGGGACGATGTATCCCATAGAAGCTTGAGGAGCCATGTCGATTGCGAGAATCATGTTAGCCTTCCCCTCTGTCATGGGTGGTAGCGGATCGTCATTACTGCTGTCACAGGAGGTCAATGCAAAGCCTCCTAACAGACTTACTGCTAATAGAATTAAATTTTTCATTTTCATTTTATTATATTAATTATTTACCATTCAAGTGATGTAAAACGGATTTTAAGCGAGAAAAGTCGACCTGCCAACGGATAATTAAAGTTGGTCATCTCATCGGTATTGAGAATATTGTGACATTCCGCTCCGAATATTATCTTCCGTCTGCATATACCATATTCAAGGCCGAGGGTATGAATACATGTCCCAGGTATTTTATAGTTTTGATTTTTACTCAGTTCGTAACCATAATAATACTTGTCGGTATATCCTCCTTCATAATAAATACGGGTATATTGATTCCGACCACCAAAGAGGTTGTCCTTTCGGTAATCTACCATCCAATTGAAATATAGAATAGGTATATGTGGTAACTGCATTTTATAGGTTTGGCTTGGTGTATTTGTACCAAACAGATATTTGGAATAGTCAAGCGATTTTTGCCAAGTACCATTCAGCGACACGAACCAATTCCGGTTTATATCCCATTTTACTTCGGCATCTGCACCATATAGCAAAGCTTCGCCTAAATTCTGATATTTATAATATCCCGCTTGCGCAAGCATATACATCATGTTCTTTACTTTTGTTGTGTAAACATTTGCTTCAAATTGCAACCGTGATTCATTATTGTAGTAGTGGTCATATATTACCCCTAAATTATAATTGTTCGCCATTTCAGGGTCCAATGCCGTATTGACCTGGGTTGTGATACGATCCCCAAGGATTTCCTCATATCGCGGCAAACGATAATTATGTTCCAATGCTGCTTTCAGATACCAATGTCGGGGTAAATCATATTTCAAGGCAATGCTATAGCCCAAATTGTCTCCTGTGCGGTCGGTCTTGACCGGTTCACTTTCCGACCCATATGTCAAATCTACCGTCTCACCGTTCACTCTAAAATGATAATATCGCCCGGTAATAACGGAAGTAAGTTTGTCATTGAACCACCTGTTCTCGAAAGACAGAGAAGAAATAAGACCTGTCACATCTGATTGGAGTCCACAAAGTCTTTTTTTTAAGAATTTTTCCGCTTCCGGATCATTAGCCTCCTGAGTAACATATCGAAAATCATGGTTCAAATTGGCTGACATTTTATTAGGAATCAAATGGTATTTTAAATTCAGATTGAAACGAATGTCATGAGTATGGTCATCTGAAAGGTTTGGTACACTTCCCTTTTCTCCTTTGTAGCTATTGAGACGTTTGTTGCCATAGAAGTCATATACATATGAAGATGTATCGTTCAGGCATGAATTAGTGTACAGATAGCCTCCATTAAATTTCATATCCATTTTTTTAGTAAGGAAAGATTTTCTTTCTAAATGTAAAGTTCCACCAGTAGTGAAAGCTTTGTTGAAGGTATGACGGATGTTGGTTTCGATACCTTGCATCTCTTTTCTATTAGCATATCCTAAAATTTCTAATTCAGCTTCATCGAAATAGCCATTCATAAAATTGAAACTTACAGCGTAGTCTATCATTTTCAAATGATCATGGTCTCGTTTTATTTTTAATCCTTCTACATAGGGTGATTCTATGGTATAATCATTTGCCGCTAAAGTTCCTCCTGCATATAGAGTCATGGCCGTGTTTATTTTATTGAAAAAATGGCGAACAGTCGCACTGCCCTCATGCGTTCCGTAACTTTGCATTTTATATGCCAAATCGTAAAAATTTTTATCGGTATCAATTGTCACTACATTGACAGCACTTCCCAATCCATCTCCCCCAAACTCCGGTGGGACAATACCTTTGTATATTTCTATGCGGTCTATGAACTGAAGTGGAATATCATTTATGGAAAAGTTTCCATCTGGTGTATTTAATGGATAACCATCCATATATATTTGAACTCTATTGCCTTCCAAGCCGCGAACATTTATTTTAGTCTGACTTCCAACTCCGCCGGTTTGTCTGAGTTTTACGCCGGTTTGATGGTTGAGCACCTCACTTATAGAGGTACCCCGCCCTGCCAACGTTTTGCCATCTATTACCGTAACAGGAACACCCTGTTGCTTAACTTCTCGTATCTCATACCTTTCGCCGATGCCTACAACCTCCACACCGTCCAGTTGCATATTTGCATCTTCCATAAGGACATCTAAAGTTTTGCTCTCTGATTCTGAAAAGAATACAGTCTTGGTTGTTCTTTTCAAACCAACGCACGAAAATACTATAGTTGACTTACCTATAGGAATATTCTTTAATACATAATTTCCCTGTTCATCTGTAGTTGTCCCGATTGAAGTATGCTCTATTTGTATAGTTACACCTATTAAGGGAGATTTATCCTGAATGCTTCTGATACTCCCAGACAAAACCCGTTGAGCCATAGCAGATAGACTGAACAAGGAATAAAGAAAGATTAGTAAAAGAACACAGTCTGTTCTTCTTTTTTTATAATTTATAAAATCGAATTTCATAAGGTTGTCTTTTTTAGGTGCAAAGTTATCTCGTTTCCAAAGAATGCACAATCCCTAAATTTAGGTATTTTAACGTCACTGCGTGAATTCGTAACTACTCAGTACCCCTCTAAAAAGTGATTTTAGGGTACGAGGCTTTGCTTGCCATTACATAATGGCAAGTATGGCTTCGAATTTTGAAATTCCGTTTTTCTTGGCAGTTTCGGCTATGGAATGAATCTTTGCAAAGATGTCTGCTCCATCATCTGTTCTGAAGCAACCGCTTACTTTTTGCTTGACCTTTATTTTTCGAATGCCTCTCTCGCTCGCATTGTTGTCGTAAGGGACAGAGAAATCGGAAAGAAATGCAAACTAGTAGTCCTTTACCTTATATATGCCTTTCTTGAAAGTCTCGAAATCATCATGAAACTGGGCGCAGGGGGGGGATTCTCCGTGGATTGCCCCAGCGCCCATAAAGTTCATTGCGGTTGTAAAAATACTACTTTTTCACGACTCCCCTGTGTACTGCAAATCAAAAACAAAGGATACGGTTGTTGAAAATCAACTTGTTAGCAACGGAGGACACCCTAAAAATTGATGAAAAAATGTATTGGGTGTCAAACTTGGGATAAGTAAAGACGATAGAAAGGGCTGGATTTCTCGTAAAGGGAGGTCAGCCTTGTTTGTTGTGTATATTTACCGTTGTAAATCATCCGAAAATACGGATTATGGCTGCAAACTGCGGTGGGTAGTAGCGAGTTGAATGGGGTTAAAATACCGGTAAGAGTATGGGGAAGTGTAGTGATAAGGGCTTTTGGTACTGCTACTGACTTTGTTAAATGGATACGGAGAATTAGTTAATAGTCCGTTAATTCATGCTAATCGACTTGGTTTCGGCTGAGCGGAAGGTTATCTTTGTATAGTAGCTTCGCCATGACTATTGAGGTCTCAGTCATCTTTGGATGAGAAGCGGAGCGGAGTAAAATGTTAAAATGTAAAATATAATTCTAGTAATTGTCGATGAAAAACTTAAACTTTTTATCAACCTCCCCAATTGGCGGTCGGATAATGTCGGTCTCGTATCGGTCTCGTATCGGTCTCGTATCGATCCCGTATCAATCCCGTATCAATCCCGTATCGTTCTCCTATCGTTCTCCTATCGTTCTCGCTTCCAGAAGCGGAAACAATACGGAAACTATACGGAAACGATATGTAACCGATCCTTGGAGGAAGGGAGGAAGAAGCGAGGACGATATTTGGTGGAAGCGTGGAGGAAGGATGCCCAAGATAGAAGCCGCTGTTTCTACCTGGAGCTGACTTGCTGTCGAAGAAAGGATGGTACGTTCCTAAGGGTGAGGGCAAGATGAAGGGTGGAGTATGCTGCTCAATGGAAAACGAAGGTCCGCCAGTGGGCCTCCTCGATGGGAAACCGACTGGCGGATCTTGGATGTGGAAGTCTTGGTGTGAAGCTCAAACGGGTCTAAGCCATTGGTGATCTTATCTCACCACGACCTTCTTGCCACCGACGACATAGATGCCGGCGGGAAGTCCCTTGAGGGTATGGGCATTCTTGCGCACCAGTTGACCTGTGACGGAGAAAATATCGGAGGGCTTTCCAGTGAAGAGGGTCTCGGCGGAGACGCCCTCGATGGCCGTGGAGGGCGTGATGGTCAGTTTTCCGTTGGTGTAGGAGAACTCGTAGTTGTCGGCGTCGCCACCTTCCACCACGATCTCATAGACACCCTCGGGTGAGGAGAAGTCGGCGGAGCAGGTGGCCTGCGGCTTCTCGCTGATCGCGCTCTCGTTGTCGTCGTTTCTGAAACCCTCGTAGCGGATGGTAAAGACGGGGTTGGCCTCACCCTCACAGCGCGTGGCGTCCTCGGCAATGACCTCTAGGGGAGCAGGCTTGATGATGAGGTAGCCATCCTCAAACTCCGTGTCCTCGTCGGTGATGGTGCCGCGGCTGATCTTGATCTTGTAACGGCCCACGCCGGAGGTGTGGTCGGCCTCGCAGGTCAGCTGAGGTGTACCCTCCACCTTCGTGCCGTTGATGGCGAAGGTCAATTCGGGATTCTCCTCACCATAGAGGCGGGAAAGGTTGCGGGCTTTGACGGTGGTGCCAAACTCCACGATGCTGGAGAAGTCCTTCCACTGTGCCAAGGAGCTATAGCGCGTCTTGCTACCTGCTCGCACGGCGAGGCGGCAGGTCTCGGTGTTGGCGCCAGCGAAGACATCCATGCCCAACTGCGGAATCTCCTTGGGGCGCACCTTGAGCTCCTCCATCGACCAGCAATAGCCGAAGGCTTCCTTGCCGATCTGCTTCACGTCGTGGCCGAGGGCGATCTTGCGCACCATGCTGCAGCCAGCAAAGGCGTAGTCGGCGATGGTGGTCACGCCGTCGGAGACCTGGAGGTCCTCGCGCGTCAGCGGGATAACGGCCAAAAGTGTGGTCTTGTCCTTGTCATAGACCATGCTGCCCTCGACCGTGAAGTCGGCATCGGCGGTAGGGGTGAGGTGGACAGTGGAAAGCTTGTTGCAATAGGCCCAGACGCCCTTGCCGAAGTGGCGGATGCCCGTGGCGGGGAAGTGGATCTCCTCCATGGAGCAACCGTAGAACAGCTTGTCGGGCAGGCTATTGTCCTGAGTGATGGTGAGCTTCTGTCCCTTGTCGATGAGATAGTAGTCGTCGCCGGCCACAATCTGGGCGTCGCTCAGGTCGAGCATACGCATCTGGCCGTGGGTGCGGCCGCCATTTTCGTCAATGCCCGCCATCTCGCGGAGTGTGCGGAGGTCGGTGGCATTGATACGGCCCTGTACCCGTAGCGTGTCGTAGCTGAAGAATGACTCCTCGCTGACCAAGGATCGGAGCTGGCCCGGAGTGAAGACTTTCACCTCGCCGGAGACGCGGCTAATGGCGGGCTCGGGTGTGATATTGATGACGGCCTCCTGCATCTCGGAGAACTTATAGCCCACCGGGTCGAGGATAGCTATCTCGTAGTAGCCGTCCTGGTCGCCACACCATCCCCAGTTGACGTGGACGAGCCCCTCGGCGTCGTAGCCATCGATGACGAAGGAGTGGCCTTCGCGCTGACGGGTGAAGCCGCCATAGACGATGGGCTGGTCTTTGCTCAGTTGCTCGTAGATGATATTCATCCAGCCCTGCGTGGTATAGTCCTCACGCTCCAGGTACTGCACGTCGGTCAGGCCGTAGTAGCGCTGGAGACCGCGGGCGAGGTTCTCGTGGAGTGCACCACTTCCTCCCTGGGCCGTAGAACCGTAATCCATGTCGGCAGCCACACCGAGGTCTCTCATCAGCAGAGCCACGGCATCGCCCTCCTCGGGAGTGTAGCCTGCGTCGTAAACGTCGATCATGTTGCTCCAATCATAGATACTCTTTTCAAAATCTACGCTGATGGCTACACCCGAGGTCATCCCGTAGGGGTAGTAGATGGTGTTGCTGCCCATGCCATGCTTGGGGCCCTTGTGGTGGTAGAGCACCTGGGCGGTGGAGGTGGCTGCACACCCCGTGAGACATCGGCCCGTGCCGTTGGTGGCGATGGGGCAGAGGTTGTTGAACGGCGCCTCCTGTCCCCACTTGGTGGTGAGGAGCATGGGCACGGCTTCGGGGAAGTTGGCAGTGCTGGGGCGGACCACGCGGCTGGCGCTCTTGCCTGCCTTCACCTTGGCCTGGGCGACCTCACTGATGGCGGAGAGCCACCAGCGGAAATTCTCGTTCTGCGTCTTCTCGTCGTAGCAGGTGTCGGAATAGCCGAGCACCGCGGGCAGCAGGTCGTCGTTGGCGATCACGGCAAATCCGCCATGGTCGTAGCCGTAGATGGTGTACTCCTCGTTGGCCACGAGTTGCTTCATGGGTGTGCCTGGGGCTTTCATTTTGCCCGGGAGGGCGCCTTTCTCCAGGGCGGTGGCGGCAGCTTGCATCTTTTGCTGCGGGCTGCGGGGTTTGGCGAGAATCGTGTATGGCAGGATCGAGGCCAAGCACAAGAGGGAACAAGTCCAAAGGATTCTCTTGTTGCGCATAATCGATTTTTCTTTAAGTTTTGAGGTGGGGTCCTGCAAACGTCTGTCGCTTGCTGGGCAGCAGTTCGCAGGACCCCTCTCGTGATGAAATGAATGATAGAAAACTTGAGTCTTACTTTACGACGACCTTTTGGCCGTTGACGATATAGACACCCTTCTTCAGCGACTTGAGGTTCTTCACGCCCTTGGCCACGCGGATGCCGTCAGGAGAATAGACATCAAAGGCAGGTCCGCCGAGTGTGAGGCCGTTGATACCGGTCACTGTATGGGTAAGGGTGGCCTCCGATTCCTCAGCGGCATAGACGGCGGTCACACCGTAGAGGTGCTTGTCGGCATCCTGCAGGATCTGCTTGTCGATGAAGCTGCGCACGTTGGCCTCAACGTTGCCGATTAACTGGCCGTCGCGATAGATATTGTAGCCCTTCACCTCGCCTGCGCCACAGCTGTAGGTGATGTCGTCAATCATGAAGAAGAACGGGTTGTTCCACGTCGGCGTATTGTGGTTGATGGCAAAGTACTTGGTGCCTGCTGGCAACTCAACCTTGATCTGCTCCCATGCGCCACTGGTGATGCTATAGGTCTCGCCCAATTTGACGAACGACTCGCGCTTGTCGTCGGTGGTGGAGTAAAGCACACTGAAGTTCTCCTCATGAATGGTTTGACCATCATTGTAGTTCTTCACCCAGAACGTGATTTCCTGTTCGTCGCCGGAGAGTGCGGGGCTGTAGAGCCAGTTGTTCTGTGATACGTCATAGCCTTCCCCGTTCACACGGTAGAGAGCGGCCAGGTACTTGTCGCCGTTGTGGGCCTTGAAGTCGGGCACCTGCTCAAGTTGTGTCTCCGTGAGCCAGCCGTTGGCTGGGTCGAAGAGCATAAAGCCGTAGTTGGAACCCTGGTTCGGGAACTTATACTTCTCGAAGACGCCACCCGTCGTGCCGGCATTGACAGCCTCAGAGGTGAAGTCGCCAAAGTTGTCCTGACTCCATGACGTAGCGTTCTCGAAGCTCTCAGTCTTGGTCTCGGTGTCCGTGCTGACAGGCGTCCATGTGAGGCTCACGCCCTCCTCGGTGAGGACGGCCTCGGCGCTCTCGGGCTTCAGTTTCTCGCTCGTGAGGTACTTGACGTTGGTGGAGACGACATTGTCGTCCTCATTGAGGTCGTAGGCGTATTCCACCTCGGCCTTCAGTTCCACAGCCTCGTTTTGGTCGAGTTTATTGCTCTGGAAATCGAAGACCACGTCGGTGAATTCGTAGGCACCCAGCGTCTCGGTCATCTTCTTGGTCTCGACGAGCTCATCGTTGGCATAGAGTTTCACCTTGTAGTTATTGGCAGCGTTCTCGCCAAAGTTGTTTACGCGTACGCTCACCTTGGCCTTGCCACCCTTGAGCACTGTCTCGGGAGCCTCGATCTCAGCATTGAGGTCGTCGGTCTGCGTGTCGCGGATGAAGAGGCGGTCGATGTAGAGGTCCTTGTAGGCTTCGGCCTGGACGGCGAAGTCGAAGGTGATGAAGGGCTCATTGGCCCACGGGCTGAGATCGATGCCAGAGGCGTGCCATTGGTCTGCCTCGAGGTTGGCATAGTCGATCACGCCAGCCACATGGCTCACGCCATCGGGAGTCTCCACCTCGACGGTGATCTTGGCGTTGCTGCCCTCGGCGGCCTTGTGATGGAACATCAGTTTGGGAGCATCAACGCCACCCAAACGGATCTTGCCCGAGCCGAGGTAGGCGATGTCCTCCTTGTTTTTTGACACGATGTAGAAGCTACCGCCGTCGTTATCGACAGAATTGGTAGAGAGCTCGAAGTCGGACTTGCCGGTGCCCCAAGAGGACCACAAGATGCCATAAAACTTATAGTTCTTGACGCTGGCAAAGAACGGAATCTCGTAAGGTTTGCCCTGGATGTAAGAAGGCAATGGGACGTAGGAACTTTCGCCATACGAATTCTTTGCTTTGACAAAGAGTGTCTTCACGGTCTGCTCTGCTCCGTCGTTGGGATTGACAGCGTAGTCAAAGAAGGTCTTGCCTGTGGTCTCGCCGACTGGGGTGTAAGTGGGCTTGAAGTCGGCTCCATCCGACTCGGCGAGGGTGTAAGTGATCTTCTCGGGGTTGAGATAGCCACCCAAGCGACCTCTTGCGGGTGCTTCCCAATTGAAGCGGATGGAGTTGTCTCGTGTTTCCGTGTTCTTTTTGACGGGAGCGACGGGAGCGTCCTCTCCCACATAGATGGCAACGGGGGTGCAATAGAAACTGGCGCCCTTGTCGTTGACAGCGGCCACGCTATAGACATTGATGCCGTTGGTGGCGGTGTTGTCTGTGAAGGTCACCTTGCTGCCCGGAGCAGCAGCAGGAATCTCGGCAACCACCTGGCCCGTGCGGCGGAGCTGGAAGCCCGTGATTTTGTCTAAGGTTTCGCCGTTGAGACGCTTCGTAGGAGCGGTGAACGTGATTTGGGTGGAGAGTGCGCCCTGTGGGTCGGCCTCGGCTTCAAGACCTGTCACCTGGTCGGGAGCGAAGAAATCTACGCCTGCAGTCATTACAACATCGTCAATCTTGACACCCATGGCCTCGGGCTTCACGGAAAGGGCATGGAAGCCGAGATAGATGGTCTCGTCCTGGTCGGCGTCCAAAGTGAGGGTGACGGCCTCGAAGTCGGAACGCTTGATCATGGTTTGGGGCATCAGGGTCTTGGTCATTGCCTCTGGGGTAGGTGCAGTGCCATACTTCACCTCAAATTGCTCCTCATAGTACTTATATCTTCCTGAAAGACGGAAGGAAATCTTATACTGATGGTTGGCTTTGACGTGGAGGGCTGGAGAGACTAACCAGTCGTTGAAGGAATGTTTCTCCTCTCCGCGCAGTATTCTGGCGTAGCCGTCATTGTCGTTGAACATTCCAGGTTCCTCTATGCCCCAAGTGATACCGTCATTGTCGGCGTCGATCACTTTGAAGTAGGCCAAATCGGCCTCCGACTCAAAACCATTGGCGAAGGGCGGTGTGATAGGAGCACCGTAGGAAACGTAGTTGCTGACCATCTCCTCACCCATCGTGCCGTGGTTGTTTGGCGTGATACCGTAGCCATAGACGGCAGTCTCACCCTCGGGGAGTGTATCCTCAAACATAGTGCCCACATGGCCGGTCTTGATGACCTTGCCCTCAGGGTAGCGCTTAATGTCGTAGGTGAGTTCACCGACGTAGCCCTCGTTCTGGCCGCCTGCAGGAGCTTCCCATGTGACGGTAGCCTTGCCCGTATTGGTATCTACCGAGGTGTGGGCGTTGACGACGGGTTTCGGGGTGTCGAAGCCAGCATAGTAGCGGCTTGCAAACTTAGGACTGGGGCCTTCGCCGTTGCTGACAATGATGGTGATGGTGTTGTAGCCCTTGTTGAGCGTGACAGGTTGGGAGACAGCAGCACCCGGCTTGGTCCCGCCCTTGGCTATCTCTTCCTTGTCGTTGAGAATGGTGTAGGTGAGTTTGGAGTCGGTCAGGTTGCCACCAGCGAAGTTCTTGCTGGGTGCGGTAAACTGGATGTGGCCTGAAAGCGATCCGTCCACAAAGTCGAAATGCATCTGGTCGATGGCGGCAGGTGCGCCGTCGGCAGCTTTTGCCTTGGGAATAGTAAGAAGGGATATGATATTGTTGTTGGCAAAGTCGCCGATCTCCGTCAGCTGACCTGTTGCGAGATCGACAGTATAGAGAGTGGATTTCTGATTGCTATCCACGCAATCCCAATAGAACGTGTTGGTAGTCTGGTCGATCTCACCACTTTGGTAGTAGAAACTGTCATCAGCCTTCTTCAGTTGTTTGCCCGTGGGGCCTACCAGAATTTCTTCGGCGGTGGAGGTGTCGATCTTATAGAGGTTGCCGTCCTCGGCAATACCATAGAGAATGTTGTCGCTGGTAATACCCATGGCTACATAGCTATGGCGCAGGCGGCCAATGGTGGAGCGGGTGATGTTCTCGTAGTCGGCTATACCCAACTCGTTGTTCGAACCATTGCCATCGAGGAAGCAGCCATAGACCGTGCCGTCGGCAGCGACGGCTGTCTCACAAGCGATGAGGGAGTAGTCCTCGATTCGTTTTTCGACCTTCTTCTCCCAGGTGTTGGTATCATAATGGTAGAAGTAGATCATATCGGTGCCCCAGAAGTTTTGGTACATGACGAAGTAGAGGTTGTCCTCAATCCATGCGCCCGCACCCGTGGCACGGAAGAATTCATCCTGGAACTGCTTCTTGACGGAGATGGGAGCTTCGGTGCCGAAGGTGTATATACCATACTCGGGAGTCTCGGCACCCCAAGTGGCATCATAGAGCACATTCCCCCAAAAAGTCATGGGTTTTGCGTCTTTGGCTCTTAATATAGGAACTTGGGGAGTCTGCTTTGTCTTGATGCCGGCCTCGATGTTGCGGTTGAGACGCACGAGGCTGTCTATCTTCGCCATCTGAGGCACGAGTCTCTTGTGCAATAACGGGTGCTTGGCGATGTGTTCGTTCATCTTTGCCTGGCGCTCCGCAGGCGTCATCTTCTTAGAGACCCGGAGCTCTGTAGGAGGATTACTATCTTTAAGCCCTGATGGAGTTTTCTGGGCTTTGGCGTTGAGCGGCAGCAATAATACCGATGCTGCTACTCCAATGGCCATGAATGGGTTTTTGTTTTGCATAAGTTTTTTTTAAAACCCACCAGTGGAACTACTTGCATGCTAAATGAATCCCACCGGCAGGCGATGTATTGGTTGATGAATTGACGCTGCAAAAGTAAGCAATAGGCCAATAGGGCGCAAATCGCCCTTCTCCACTTTCACGAAAATGGAGAGGAACGACCTAAAATGACACGATTTTAAAGCGTAAAAAAGATCATGTTTTTGTACAAAATAAACCGATTTTTCGATGGAATCGGCAAAAATGGTAGATTTAGGTGACTAAAACGAAGAAGCGGGAGAAAGTTATGCTCCCGTTTCTTTGTTGCGTCGGTCCTCGGCGACAAACTTCTGATAGACGGAGGGGGTGAGGCCCGTACACTTGCGAAACTGCTTGACGAAAGTGGTCTGCGACTTGTAGCCGACGCTCTGTCCGATGGCGGCAATGGTGAGCTGCGCATACTTTGCATTATTGGTTGTCAGACGCTCGCAGGCCTTCTTGATACGGTAGTCGTTGAGCACCTCGGTGAACGACTTGCCGAAGTGGTCGTTGACGACCATGGAGACGTAGCGCTCGTTGGAGTCGATGAGTTTGGCGAGGGTGGCGACGGTGAACTCTGGCTGGCAGTATTCGTCGGTCTCCTCCATCACTCTCCGTATGCCGTCGAGCAGCAGCTGTTTTTGGTCTTCCTTGAGAAGGTTGGTGGCGCGTGGGGCTTTCTTCTCTCCCGTCTCCACGTGACTGCGGTTGATGTCGTAGAGTTTGCGGTAGCTGGCCTCCAAATCACGTTTTTGGCGCACCACATAGAAGAGGAGCATGGAGACAAGGACTATGGCGAGGATGCCACGAGGAAGAACAACTGGTAGAGGCGGGCGTTTTGGCGGTGTATCTCTTCCTCTTGGTGGAGGCGCGTGATCTCCTTGTCGGTCTTATCGACTTCGTACATGAACTGCTGGTTCTTCACGACGTTGAACCGCTGCGAGTTGTAGATGGAGTCCATGAGACTGAGGTATTGCCTCTCATACTGCTGAGCGAGCGTGGCATTGCCCGTCTTGCGCTGTATCTGGGCCATGTCGCGCAGGGTCTCGGGGATGTAGTGGAGCATCTTCTCTCGCTCCGCATGATCGATGCAGAGGCTGATATAGTGCTTGGCCTGGTCTATGTCGCCTAAGTTTTGGTAGTTGGAGTAGAGTTCGGCGTAGGCCGAGCAGATATAGGTAGGGGGCAGTTTGTTTCGGGTGCAGAAATCGGCGAGGTTGACCAGAATCTTGTTAGACTCGGCGTAGCGTGCCTCTTGTGAGGCCATCAAGGCGGTGGAGAACGAGAGAAAGAACTGGTCGATGGGAAGGTTGGGGCGAGGGGTGGCAAACAAGAGCTGGCGGTATTTCTTTGCGCCTTCGAGGTCTTTGCGGTTGATGCATACGCCAAAGAGGTTGGCCAGGATCCTGAACGTGAGTTCGTTGTCGTTCTTCGGACGGATCTGATAGGCTTTCTTGTAATACTCGAAGCCTTTGCAAGGGTCTTCGTTCACAGACGGGTACGCTCTATGGTACTGTAGCTAAGGGTACACGTTACCTCGAGTTGACAGAGGGTTACATCACAAAGCAGTTCCTCGATAAGGACAGCCAGGTTTGTGGTTATGAGTATGTTCACCTCGGCAAGATGATGGAGGCCATCAAGAACGGTATGGACGCCAACGAGGCTGTGAAGAAGTTCACGGGCAGCTACGGTCGTACCACTGCCGAGCAGGGTGTTGTTAAAGCGATTGATCCACGTAAAGAATAATAAGGAGAAACATAATTATGATTAGAAAGGTAAGTTACGAAAGTCAGGAGCGTCGTGAGGCGCAGGTTCTTGCAGCTCTTAATGCTAACGGTATTCAGAGCTTGGAAGAGGCTAATCAGATCTGCGACGAGGCAGGTGTTGATCCTTATCTGATGTGTGAGGAGACGCAGCGTATCTGCTTCGAGAACGCCAAGTGGGCCTATGTAGCTGGTGCTGCTATCGCTATCAAGAAAGGTGCTAAGACTGCTGCTGACGCAGCTGAGGCTATCGGTATGGGTCTGCAGGCATTCTGCATCCCTGGTTCTGTGGCCGACGACCGCAAGGTGGGTCTGGGTCACGGTAACTTGGCTGCCCGTCTGCTCCGCGAGGAGACGAAGTGCTTCGCCTTTTTGGCTGGTCACGAGTCGTTTGCTGCTGCCGAGGGTGCCATCAAGATTGCTGAGATGGCAAACAAGGTTCGCAAGAACCCATTGCGCGTTATCTTGAACGGTCTTGGTAAGGATGCTGCTCAGATCATCAGCCGCATCAACGGTTTCACATACGTACAGACAAAGTTCGACTACTATACAGGTGAGTTGAAGGTTGTTAACCGCATCGCTTACAGCGACGGTCCACGTGCCAAGGTCAACTGCTACGGTGCTAACGACGTACGCGAGGGTGTGGCTATCAACTGGAGCGAGGATGTAGATGTATCTATCACTGGCAACTCTACCAACCCTACACGTTTCCAGCACCCGGTAGCTGGTACGTACAAGAAGGAGCGTACCCTCGCTGGTAAGCCCTACTTCTCAGTGGCTTCTGGTGGTGGTACGGGCCGCACGCTCCACCCGGACAACATGGCTGCTGGTCTGCTGGTAGCTTCTTCTTCAGTGCTTTGCTCGAGTCAATGGAGAATGGCTTGCTGGCGTGCTATAGGAAGGCCTATTGGCAAGAAACCCCGACGGTACAGGAGTTTGTACAGTCGGGGCTTCTCGTGCTGGTAGAGCGGGTGTGGGCGGTCGTTAGTCTATGTTTGGCTCTGGCTCGTGCTGCTTCACGCCCATGCGCGCCTCAACGACATTGACCACATAGTCGCCCAGGTGCTCACACTCGTTGATGAGGTCCATATACATCGTGCCGCTGGCATAGGAGTACTTGTGCTCATTGACATCGTTGATGTTTTGGTTCTTCAGTTGGTTGCGGTAGTTGTTGATCTCGTTCTCGATGTTGAAAGAACGGTTGACGTCCACGCTGCCGCGGTGGGCCACCAGGGTCTGTGTCATCTGCTCCAGCGCATCGTCGGTCAGTTCAAACATCTGGTGGAGATGGTTGTACTGATCCTCGGTAAACTCATCTTTGCCCGAACGCTTTCTGCTGATGATGCGTGCCATGTTGTAGCAGGCGTCACCGATAGACTCCAGTTCTGAGATCTCGCGCAGCATGGCGCGCACCTTCTCCTTGGTGTCGTCGCTCAGATGGGCGTCGCTCACCTGGTCGAGATATTTGGCAATCTCTATCTCCATGTTGTCTGAAATGCCCTCGTATTTCTCGATGCGCGAATAGAGTTTGACGAAGGCCTCGCCATCTTGCTCCCCGAGCAACTCGCGCACCATTCCAAACATTCTATGGATGCGCCCAGAGAAGGAGTGGATCTCCTTGGAGGCTTCCAGTACGGCAAATTCTGGGGTTTTCATGATGCCAGCCTGGATGAAGCGCAGGCGGAAGTCCTCCTCGTCTTGCTTGGCCTTCGGCTTGATGATCAGGCAGACGATACGCTCTATCTGGGGTATGAACCAGATGAGCAGGAAGGTGTTGGTGACATTGAAGCAGGTATGGAACGCTGCCAGCACAATCGGAAGGAGGACTGCCTTCTGTGTCTGAGAGGTACCAGCGCCCGTTGGGTCATAGCCTACCAAAGAACAGACCGCATCGACAAAGGGATAGAACAGGCAGAGCACCCAAACCACGCCAAAGACGTTGAACACCAGGTGGGCCAGGGCCGCCCTTCGGGCTTGTGTGTTGGCTCCCAGCGCCGCGAGGTTGGCCGTGGCCGTCGTGCCGATGTTCTCGCCCAGCACAAGGGCAATGCCAAAGTAGATCGGAAGGACGCCCGTGGAGCACAGCAGGATGGTGATGGCCATGACAGCTGCGCTGCTCTGCACGATGCAGGTGATGAGGGTGCCAATGAGCACGAAGACCACTATGTTGAAATGGCTATGGGTGTCAAAGGAGGAGAAGAAGTGGATGGCGTCAGGATTGTGTTCCAAATCAAGTTCTTTGCCAGCTGCCGATAGCAGGACAAGGGCAAAGAACAGAAACGCAATGCCAAAGAGAAAATCGCCGATGAAGCGCCTTCGCTTCGAATAGATGAGCATGATGCCGATGAAGAAGGCCGGAAAGACGACCATGGTCAGATCGACGTTGAAGCCAAGCGACATGATCCACGCCGTGAGCGTGGTGCCGATGTTCGCACCCATAATGACGGAGATGGCTTGGGCAAGGGTCAATAGACCGGCATTGACAAAGCTCACCGTCATGACGGTGGTGGCGGAAGAGGACTGGACGGCACAGGTGACAAACATTCCCGTGAGCATTCCTGTGAAGCGGTTGGTGGTCATTGCTCCCAAGATGTGGCGCAGTTGAGAGCCGGCCATCTTCTGGAGCGCCTCACTCATAACCTTCATGCCATAGATAAGCAGGGCCAACGCGCCCAAAACTTTCATGAAGATGATCAGATAGTCGCTGGTGTGCATATTGTGTGATGTTGTTGTGATGATATCATCAGTAGGAGCTGGTACACATTGACTGTTTCAATTCCGTTGCAAAATTACAAAAAAAGACTCGTTTTCCATCAGGTCGTGCTTCTTTTTTTGTTGGCAATAGGTCATAAAAAGGCCAATGGTGCAATAATTCGGTGCAGATTTCGTTATCTAAAGGCAGTTATTTAAAAATTCAAAGATATGAAGCTACAAAGATTGAAGTCTGTTCTTTTCTCTGTTTTCGCCGTTGTGACGGTTTGTTTGTTGGGCAGCTGCCACAGTGCAACCCCGCGTTGGACCAATAGCTATTTCCATCGAGAGGCCAACGTGAAGCGGATCTGCGACACGATGGCAGGCACTTACGATATGAGCTACTTTCGCATCTACCGCACTGGCCTGCGTGGTGGGCTGGTTGTCTTCAAGGATAGTGCGCTTCGGGCCATGCTCCCCGATTCTGCTGCGCCGCTGCAATATGTCGTAGGTGGCTATGGGGACCAGCGCATTACCATCCCCAATTTCCCCATCAGCCTCGTGGCGCCCTGTCTGAAGGATACGGCCCTGGCGCGTGCTGTTGCTTCTGCGCCGCTGCAGAACCTGTTGGTCAGATATGGGTTGTCCGGAGGCCTTTCGGACAAGGAGTCGGAGGGTTATGTGCGCCTTGCACCTGAGCCTCTGTCGCTGTCGCTCAATGTTGGTGGCAAACAATGCGTCGTGGAGTTTGACTTTGATTGCGCTATCTTTATCGGTATCGGTGGTGAAAATCCCACTACGCTGAAGGTCGCCTCGCTGGAATTTTCCCTCGACGACGTGAAGATCTTGGGAGGCAGCAAGCAGGACTTTGACGGCGGTTGGTCGAACGGACCGACGTTTGATATCTATATTAGCGGTGAACGAGTTGACCAGGCCGGTCAGCCCGTGCGCCGTAGATAAGGATTACATCTAAAGATAAAGTATAGAAAACCTAAGATAATGCGTATGGCTACTCATCCTCTCTGGAACGATGACTACTGGCTGCTCGTGTTGCAACTCTACCTGAAGCGTCCTACGGGCGTGAAAGCGGTGTATGCGCATGAGGCTGTTGACCTTGCTGTGGAACTACATCTGCCGCCCCAATTCATCCACCAGCAACTGCAGGAGATGGACCGTCGTGACCGCCTGGTGCTACAACTGGTCTGGAATACTTACGCCCAGAAGCCGCGTCGGCTCGCAAAAGACATTGCGCGGCTGCGGAAGATGAAGGGGTTCGGTTGTGAGCAGGCTTTCTACGAGGGGGTGGAGGTGCGCAACACGTTTGAGGACTTCTTTCTGCCATTGACCGAGGATCACGAATTGAAGCCAGTCATGCTGGTCCTCATCCTCGATCTCTACTTCCGGCTTGTGCCCCACACCATGGTGGTGGACACGCCCGAGGTGGTAGAACTGGCTCGTCTGATGAAACTGAAGTCCGAGAAGGTGGTGCAGGTGCTGGAGACCTTCCAAGCCTGCGACCCTTATCTGATGCGTACTACCGACTCTCCCCTCCCCCTCTTGGCTCCGTGTCAACAGGTGTGGAACCGCTACGCCAATAGTCAGCCCACCCTGCTGGAGGAGCAGGCAGAGGCGTTTCGTGCCTATTTTGAGTGAAATGCTGTGTTGTTTTGCAGTACAATACAAGCGCAATATAACTACTACGCTTCACCAATCACCATACAACAAACGACGATATAATAAGTGGCAATACAACAAAAGGATTCCTCTCTTCGGAAAGGAATCCTTTTGTATGTTGTCCTAAGCGGATTCGAACCACTACAAACAGAACCAAAACCTGTTGTGCTACCATTACACCATAGGACAAAATCCAGGTGCAAAGTTACGGAGATTTTTTTATATTGCAAAATTTTGTGGTCAAAAATGCAATAGATGGCTCCATCTTTTGCCCCTCGGAATCATTTTCAGAACATCTTGATCACGCGGCGCAGTCCTGCTACGAGCGTATCGACCTCCTCTCGAGTATTGTAGAAGGAGAACGACGCACGGACGGTGCCGAGTATGCCGAGGCGGTCCATGAGAGGCTGGGCGCAATGGTGGCCTGTGCGCACGGCAATGCCCAGTTGGTCGAGGAGCGTGCCGAGGTCGGCATGGTGGATGTCGGCGACGTTGAAGGAGATGACGGCGTCAGCCTCCATGTCTTTGCCGTGGCCATAGATGTGCATTCCTTCGATCTCGCGGAGCTGCTGCAGGGCGTAGTCGGTGAGATCGTGCTCATACGCCTGAATGTTCTCCATGCCAATGGCTGAGACGTAGTCGATCGCCTTGGCAAGTCCGTTGGTGGCGATGTAGTCAGGCGTTCCAGCCTCAAACTTCAGTGGCGGACGCTCGAAGGTGGTGTGGTCGAAACTCACCCGCTCGATCATCTCGCCACCCCCTTTGGTATGGCGGCAGTCTGTCGAGCCACTCCTCCTTGCCGTAGAGCACGCCTACCGTGGGCGCATAGACCTTGTGGCCGCTGAAAGCGAGGAATTCACAATCCAAGTCCTGCACATCGACCCTCATGTGAGGGATGCTCTGTGCGCCATCGATCATCACGGGTACTCCGTGGCTGTGGGCGATGCGGATGATCTCCTTGACGGGATTGACCGTGCCCAGGACGTTGCTGACGTGCATGACGCTGACGAGCTTTGTTTTCTCGCTAAACAACTTTTCGTACTCGTCGAGGAGCAGTGAGCCGTCGTCGCTCATGGGGATGACGCGGATTCGGATGTTCTTGCGCCGCTGCTGCAGTTGCCAAGGGACAATGTTGGAATGGTGCTCCATCGTGCTCACGATGACCTCGTCGCCCTCCTCCATGCAGCCCTCCACGAAGGACGAAGCTACGAGGTTTAGGCTCTCCGTTGTGCCCCGCGTAAAAACGATCTCGCTGGTGGAACGGGCGTTGACGAACTTCCTGACCGTCTCGCGGGCCGCCTCGTGGAGGTCAGTGGCCTGCTGTGAGAGCCAGTGGACACCACGGTGGACGTTGGCATTGACGTTCAAGTACTCGTCGCGCATGGCATCAAGCACGCAGAGCGGCTTCTGGGTCGTGGCTCCGTTGTCGAGATAGACCAGCGGGCGGCCGTAGATCTCACGGCTGAGAATGGGGAAGTCTTTCCTTATTTTTTCTATATCCAACATGGCTTTACGCTTCTTGCTTTTGATGAATGAATCCTGCCGGCCCTACTGGCACATTTTGCAGCCTACACATTTGCTCAGTTCGCCACGGAAACGCTTTTCCACCAGATAGTGGAGACGGTCGCGCAGCGGTTCGAGGTCCATCTTGTCGATAACCTCGTTGATGAAGGCAAACTCCAGGAGCAGTTTGGCCTCCTTCTGGCTGATGCCGCGCTGCTGCATATAGAAGAGCGCAGCATCGTTGAGCTGTCCTATCGTGGATCCGTGCGCACATTTCACGTCGTCGGCATAGATTTCCAGCATCGGCTGTGTGTACATCCTTGCCGTCTTCGTTGCCACGAGATTCTGGTTGGTCTCCTGCGAGGTGGTCTTCTGTGCTCCGTGGCGTACGAGGACGCGTCCAGCGAAAGCACCCACCGCCTCGTCGTCGAGCACATACTTATAGAGTTCGTTGCTCGTGCAGTGAGGCACCTGGTGGTCGATGAGCGTATTGTTGTCCACGTGCTGTTTTCTGTCCGCGATGACGCAGCCACTGCAATAGCACTCCGCGCCCTCTCCCTTGAACACCAGGTCGAGGCGGTTGCGCGTCACGCCGTTGTGGAGCGTGATCACATTGTGGTTGACCCTACTGTCGCGCTGCTGCTCTATATAGACGTTGCTCACGCGATGGTTCTTGTAGTGGGTCTCCTCCATGCAGTAGAGGTCGAGCGATGCGTTGTCGCCGACATAGGCCTCGATGACCTGTGTGGCGAGGAAGTCGTGGTCGTCGGCGGTATGGTCGCAGAACAGGAATTTAGCCTTGGCACCCTCCTCCATCACGATGAGCACGCGTCGGTTGACCATCATGCTCACGTCGGCGCGCAGGATGTTGATAATCTGCACACACTTTTCCATCTGCACGTTTTTCGGCACGTAGATGAAGAGGCCGTCCTGGGCCAGCATTGTGTTGAGCGCCGTGATGGCGTCCTCCTCCGTCTTGGCGATGCGCGCATAGTAGCGAGCGATGAGTTCGGGATGCTCCTCGGCCGCCTTTCTCAGCGATTCGATGACGACTCCCTCCTCGGGCTGTACGTTGGGCAGCCGCTTCTCATAGAACGCATCGTTGACGACGAAATAGAGCAGCGTACTCAGGTTGGGCACGTCGCAGCGGAAGGCCGCATAGGGATCGACAGGAAACTCGATGCGATTGATGTTCAGACCGTAGTTGGGAGCGAAGATCTTCTCCATGTCGGTGTACTTATATCGCTCCACCTTCCTTGTCGGGAAGCCCTGGCGGCGGAAGTCTTCGAAGGCGCGGTCGCGGACGGCGTTCATCACCTCTGCGCTATGCTCCTTGATGGCTTCCGAGGCCTCGGTGTATAGGTCTATGTATTGCTTTTCTGCTTCGGTCATCCTTGGGTCTCCTCTCCTTTCACTTCCTCCTTGATCCAGTCGTAGCCGAGCTTTTCGATCTCCTTCGCCAGCTCCGGACCAGCAGTCTTGACGATGCGGCCCTGCCAGAGGACGTGGACCACGTCGGGTTTGATCATGTCCAGCAGTCGCTCGTAGTGGGTGATGACGATGGCGGAAGTCTCTGCCGAGTGCATCTTGTTCACGCCATTGGCGACGATGCGCATGGCATCGACATCCAGTCCGGAGTCGGTCTCGTCGAGGATGCTGAGCTTCGGTTCGAGCATGGCCATCTGGAAGATCTCGTTGCGCTTCTTCTCGCCACCGGAGAATCCCTCGTTGACGGATCGGTGGGCGAGTTTCGGATCGAGTTCTACGATCTGGCGCTTCTCGCGCATGAGTTTCATGAAGTCGGCAGCCTTCAGCGGCTCCTTGCCCTCATACGCGCGCTTGGCGTTGATGGCCGCCTTCATGAAGTTGGTCATGCTCACGCCCGGAATCTCCACGGGGTACTGGAAAGAGAGAAACAGACCTTCGCGGGCTCGGTCCTCGGGCTTCATCTCCAGCAGGTTCTTGCCGTTGAAGAAAGCCGTTCCCTCGGTGACGGTGTAGAGCGGGTTGCCCGTCAGCACCGCGCTGAGGGTCGATTTTCCCGACCCGTTGGGTCCCATGATGGCGTGGATCTCACCGTCTCTGACCGTGAGGTTGACGCCTTTCAATATCTCTTTGCCTGCGATGGTGGCGTGCAGGTTCTTTACCTCAAGCATATCTATAAGGATTTGGTTGTCGTTTGATAGTTATAACAGAAAGATGTTGATGATGTCCTCGATGAGGTCGCCGAGAATCCGCCCTTTCTTGTAGCGGTCTCTGTCGCGCCATTCGTCCTCCTGCTCGAAGAGCGAGGGTGGGTCTGGTACCCAAAAGGGCCCCACCTTGAAATGGCTCACGTCCACTTTCCGTTTGGTCTTTGCGCCGTGGAGCATGATCGACGGTGCGGCTATGGTGTCGCGCTCCACCTCCAGCTTGATGAGGTACTGGCGGTAGGGCTGCGGCGTCCAGCGTGGGACGGGTGTTGAAGCCGCCGACGGCAGCAGGGCTGTCAGCAGCAGGGTGGCCGCAAGGGCCGGTCCCATGATCATTTTTCTTTTCATTGCTCCTCCTTCTTTTGTTGGTCTTGCCGCGTCGTGGCCTGTGGAAGCGTTATCCTACCGTGCCCTCCAGCGAGACGCTGAGCAACTTCTGTGCCTCGACGGCAAACTCCATCGGCAGTTTGTTGAGCACCTCCTTGGCGTAGCCGTTGACGATGAGTCCCACGGCCTCCTCCATCGGGATGCCCCGCTGGTTGCAGTAGAAGAGCTGGTCCTCCGAGATCTTGGACGTGGTCGCCTCGTGCTCGAATACCGCGGTGTCGTTGCGGGCATCCATGTAGGGGAACGTGTGAGCTCCGCAGTCGCTGCCGAGCAGCAGCGAGTCGCAGCTGGAGTAGTTGCGCGCATTGTCGGCGTTGGCCGTAGCCATGACGAGGCCGCGGTAGCTGTTCTGACTGTGTCCGGCGGAAATGCCCTTGGAGATGATGGTAGAACGCGTGTTCTTGCCGATGTGGATCATCTTCGTGCCCGTGTCTGCCTCCTGGTAGTTGTTGGTCACGGCCACGCTGTAGAACTCCGCTACGGAGTCGTTGCCGCGCAGCAGACACGAGGGATATTTCCACGTGATGGCCGATCCCGTCTCCACCTGTGTCCAGGAGAGTTTGGAGTGGTCGCCGCGCAGGTCGCCACGCTTCGTCACAAGATTGAGCACGCCGCCCCGTCCGTGTTCGTCGCCTGGATACCAGTTTTGGACGGTAGAGTATTTCACCTCGGCCCGGTCCATGACGATGATCTCGACGATGGCCGCATGGAGCTGGTTCTCGTCGCGCATTGGGGCCGTGCAGCCCTCCAGGTAGGAGACGTAGGAGTCGTCGTCGGCCACGATGAGCGTGCGCTCAAACTGTCCCGTGTTGCGGGCGTTGATGCGGAAATAGCTGCTCAGTTCCATCGGGCAGCGTACACCCTTGGGGATATAGACGAAGGATCCGTCGGAGAACACCGCCGAGTTGAGCGCGGCAAAGAAGTTGTCGCCGTAGGGGACGACCGTGCCCAGATACTGCCTGACGAGGTCCGGGTGGGTCTGTATGGCCTCGCCGATGGAGCAGAAGATCACGCCCTTCTCCCGCAGCTTCTCCTTGAATGTGGTCTTGACCGACACGGAGTCCATGATGGCATCGACCGCCGTGCCGCTCAGTGCGAGCCGCTCCTCCAGGGGAATGCCCAGTTTGTCGAAAGTCTTCTCCAGTTCGGGGTCTATCTCCTTGTTCTGCGGCTTCTTCGCCAGCGGGTCTGCGTAGTAGGAGATGGCTTGATAGTCGATGGGCGGGATGTGCACATGTCCCCATGTGGGCTGCTTGAGCGTCTGCCAGTGGCGGAAGGCGCGCAGGCGAAACTCCAGCATCCACTCGGGCTCGTGCTTCTTTTGTGAGATCAGGCGCACGATGTCCTCGTTGAGACCCACGGGGATGATGTCGGTCTCCACGTCGGTGGTGAAGCCGTACTCATATTTCTTGTCGGCTATCTCCCGCACCAATGCGTTCTTCTCTTCTTTTATTTCTTCCATTGTTTGAATGGTTCTGCTTTGAAAAACAGGCCGCAAGCGGCGCGCCGTCCTTTTGCGGTCGGCTGCCGTTGTGGCCATATTTTAATAAGGTAGGGGGCAGGCGGCTGCCGAGGGGCGGGCCGTAGGCAGTAGCCACGGCCGTTGAGTCCCCGCAGTCGGCTTAGAGCTTCTGCTCCACCTCGATCTCGGTGAAGGTCTCCAGGATGTCTCCCGCCTCGATGTCGTTGTAGTTGACGAGCGAGATACCACACTCCAGACCCGTTGCCACCTCCTTGGCGTCGTCCTTGTAGCGCTTGAGCGCGCTGATGGCGGCGGTGTGGATGACGATACCGTCGCGGATGACGTGTGCCTTGTCCTTGTTGTGCACCTTGCCTTCGGTGACGAGACCACCGGCCACGGTGCCCACCTTGCTGATCTTGAAGACCTGGCGCACCTCCACCTGGCCCGTGACGACCTCCTTCTTGACCTTGTCGAGCATGCCGACCATGGCACTCTTGATGTCGTCGAGCGCATCGTAGATGATGGAGTAGGTGTTGATCTCCACGCCTTCGCGGTCAGCCAGTTTGCGCGCGTCGGCAGACGGGCGCACCTGGAAGCCGACGATGACGGCGTCGGAAGCCGAGGCGAGCATGACGTCGTTCTCGGAGATCTGTCCCACGGCCTTGCTGATGACGTTGACCTGCACCTTCTCCGTCGAGAGCTTGAGGAAGGAGTCGGCCAGTGCCTCCACCGATCCGTTGGTGTCGCCCTTGACGATGATGTTGAGCTCGTGGAACTCTCCGCGAGCGATGCGGTGGGAAATGTCACCCAGCGTGAGGCGCTTCTGCGTGCGGAGACCCTGCTCGCGCTGCAGCTGCTCGCGCTTGTTGGCAATCTCGCGTGCCTCCTGCTCCGTCTCGAGCACGTGGAACGTGTCGCCTGCCGTGGGCGCGCCGTTGAGTCCGAGGACGATACAGGGATCGGCGGGTCCGGCCTTCTCAATGCGCTGGTTGCGCTCATTGAAGAGGGCCTTGACCTTGCCCCATGCGGGTGCCGGCGATCACGATGTCGCCCGTCTTCAGCGTGCCGTTGCTGACGAGCACCGTCGAGACGAAGCCGCGGCCCTTATCGAGCGACGACTCGATGACCGTACCCGTGGCCTTGCGGTTGGGGTTGGCCTTCAGTTCGAGCAGGTCGGCCTCCAGGAGCACCTTGTCCATGAGCTCGTCCACGCCGATGCCCTTCTTGGCACTGATCTCCTGACACTGATACTTGCCGCCCCACTCCTCCACCAGGAGGTTCATGTTGGCCAGGTCCTCGCGTATCTTGTCGGGGTTGGCTCCCGGCTTGTCTATCTTGTTGATGGCAAAGACCATCGGTACGCCGGCGGCCTGTGCGTGGGCGATGGCCTCCTTGGTGGTAGGCATCACCGAGTCGTCGGCGGCAATGATGATGATGGCGATATCCGTCACCTGCGCACCACGGGCACGCATGGCGGTGAAGGCCTCGTGGCCCGGCGTGTCGAGGAAGGTCACCTTGCTGCCGTTCTTCAGCGTCACGCTATAGGCACCGATGTGCTGGGTGATGCCACCAGCCTCGCCGGCGATGACGTTGGTGTTGCGGATGTGGTCGAGCAGCGAGGTCTTACCATGATCGACGTGGCCCATGACCGTGACGATCGGGGCGCGCGGCACGAGATCGTTCTCGTCGTCGGCCTCCTCGCTGACAGCCTCCTGCACCTCGGCGCTGACATACTCCGTGGAGAATCCGAACTCGTCGGCCACGAGGTTGATGGTCTCGGCGTCGAGACGCTGGTTGATGGAGACCATGATGCCCACCGACATGAGTGTGGAGATGACTTTCGTCACCGGCACATCCATCATCGTGGCCAGTTCCGATACGGTCACAAACTCCGTCAGTTTCAGCGTCTTGCTCTGCTTGCGCTCGGCGCGTGCCTCCTGGTTGAGCTTCTCCTGGGCAGCGTCGCGCTTCTCCTTGCGGTATTTGGCACCCTTCTTGTTCTGGGTCTTCGAGGTGAGGCGTGCCAAGGTCTCCTTGACCTGGCGTGCTACGGCCTCGTCATCGACCTCCAGCGGTTTGTTGCTGCGTCCGCGGTTCTTCTTCTTGCGCTTTCCGCCACCGTCGGCCTGGCCCTGCTGTTGCTGCTGGCCCTGCTTCTTGCCCTGCTGGGCGGGCTGCTGGTTGGCAGCGGCATTGATATCGACGCGCTCCTTGTTGATGCGTACGCGCTTCTTCTTGCCCTGTCCGTTTTTCTCCTCGCGCTCCTTGCGTCGCTCCTCCTTGCTCTTCTTCTTCGGGCGCGTGTTTTGGTTGATGGTGCTGAGGTCGAGTTTGCCGAGCACGTTGAGCTTCGGCTGGTTGAGCAGCTTCTTCTCGTTCTGCGTCTGGAAGGGTGCGCCGCCCTCTGTCGTGGCGGGCTCCTGCTCCTTGCCCTCCTTTTGGGCGGTCTCAGTCTGGGCTGCCGCTGCGGGCTGTGGCTTCTCGCTCTTGGCGGGCTTGGCGGGTTTCTGCTCCGTCTCCACGGCCTTGGCTGCGGGCTTGGCCTGCTCCTTGTTTTCCTTCTGAGCGTTCTCCTTCTGGGCAGCGGGCTTCTGGGCCACCTCCTTGTGGGCAGTCTCTTTCGGCTGCTCCTTCACGGCCGGCTTCTCGGCCTTCGGTTCTGCCTTGTGCTGGGGTGCTGCTTCCTTCTGTGCGGGCTTCGGCTGCTCCTGCTTGGGCTGCTGTGGCTCCTGCTTGCGTACGGGCTTCTCCTCCTTGGCCTTGGGCTGGTCTGCCTTCGGCTTCTGGTCGGTCTTCTGTCCCGGCTTGCGGTTCAGCTGGTCGAGGTCGATCTTGCCCAGCGGCGTATAGGCCTGTATCTTTGTCAGGCCGTCGTCGCCACGCTTCACGCCTCCCTGGGACTGCTTCTTCTTGCCGCCCTCTTTCGACTTCTTGGGGAACTTCTTGTCGGCGATGGCCTTCACTTGCTTATCCTTGTTAAACTGTGTGGCCAGGGCCTCATACTGCGCATCGCTGAGCTTGAAGTTGGGGTCGCCCTTCACTTCGCCCAGATTCGGCTTCTTCTCCAGAAATTCCACAGCCGTCTGGAGCCCGATGTTCAGCTCTCTAATTGCTTTGTTTAATCTGATACTCATTAATATCTTAATAGAGGTAGGGGGTGCTGGTATTGATTTACGATGTGAGGGTGGCGCAGATGTTCCGAACATGGTGCGGACCAGTGCGGCCACACCCTATGAGCCGCTGGTCAAAACCATCACCCGCCATTACCTTTTATCGGTGGAGACTGTCGTCCTCCACCCTTTCTCTTTGCTTCTTTCCTGATGTGTTGCCCTTCCTGAGAGGATGCGCCTTGCCGGCGCGGACAGGACGGCTCCATCTTAGCTCTCAAACTCGGCCCTGAGGACCTTGATGACATTATCGACGGTCTCCTCCTCGAGGTCGGCCTTCTCGATAAGCATTTCGCGCGGAGCGTTGAGCACCTGACGGGCCGTGTCGAGACCTATCTTCTTGATGGCTTCGATGACCCACTGGTCGATCTCGTCGGAGAACTCATCGAGGTAGATGTCCTCCTCGGCCTGGCTCTCGTCGAGCTCGCGGAAGACGTCGATGGTGTAGCCCGTGAGCATACTTGCCAGCTTGATGTTGAGACCGCTGCGTCCGATGGCGAGGCTTACCTCCTCGGGCTTGAGATAGACCTCGGCCTTCTTGTTCTCCTCGTCGATGGTGAGCGAGCTGACGCGGGCCGGGCTGAGGGCACGCTGGATGAAGAGTTTGGTGTTGGCCGTCCAGGAGATGACGTCGATGTTCTCGCCACCGAGCTCCTTGACGATGCCATGTACGCGGCTGCCGTGCACACCGACGCAGGCTCCCACCGGGTCGATGCGGTCGTCGTAGCTCTCCACGGCGATCTTGGCGCGGTCGCCCGGCATGCGTGCCACGCTCTTGATGGCGATCAGGCCGTCGGCAATCTCGGGTACCTCGGCCTCCAGCAGACGCTCCAGGAAGGCGGGCGCCGTGCGCGAGAGGATGATCTTCGGATTGTTGTTGGTGTTGTCCACGCGCAGGATGACGGCACGGATGGTGTCGCCCTTGTGGTAGTTGTCGCTCTGTATCTGCTCCGTCTTCGGCAGCAGCAGCTCGTTGTTCTCGTCGTCCACGAGCAGCACCTCGCGCTTCCAGACCTGATAGACCTCGGAGGAGATGACCTGGCCCACGCGGTCCTTGTACTTGTTGTAGAGCGAGTCGTGCTCCAGCTCCAGCACCTTGGCGGCCAGCGTCTGGCGCAAGTTGAGAATGGCGCGGCGGCCAAACTTCGCGAAGTCGATGCGCTCGGAGACCTCCTCGCCCACCTCGTAGTCGGGCTCGATCTTCTGAGCGTCCGTGAGCGACACCTCCTTGTACTCGTCCTTCACCTCGCCGTCGGCCACGACGATGCGGTTGCGGTATATCTCAAAGTCGCCCTTGTCGGGGTTGACGATGACGTCGAAGTTCTCGTCGGAGCCGAATATCTTCGCTATCACGCTGCGGAAGCTCTCCTCCAGCACGCTAACGAGGGTGGCACGGTCGATCTTCTTGGTGTCCTTAAACTCCTTGAAGGTCTCGATCATGTTCGGCATGTCTTCTTTTTTTCTTGCTGCCATAGCTTATTTGAAACTTATAATGTATTTCGTGTACTTTACCTCATTCATGTCGTAGTCGTAGTCCACGTCCATCATCACGGGACGCTTCTTGCCCTCTACCTTTACTTTTTCCGGCACGGAGACCGTGAAACGCGGGGTTTCCACGGCTTTGAGCGTGCCCTTCACTTTCTTGCCATCCTGTGTGAGGACCTCCACCTCGTTGCCGATGTTGTTCACATACTGCTGGGGTACCTTGAAGGGCTGGCCCAGTCCGGTGGATCCCACCTCCAGCTCGTAGTCCTCTTCGTCACGGCTCAGATGGTCCTCGATGTAGCGGCTCAGATCCGCGCAGTCGTCCACCCACACGCCGTCGGCGTGGTCTATTTCTACGACGATGCGATCGTCGGTGCCAACCTGAACATCTACGAGGAAGTATTCCTTCCCCGCAAGCCATTCCTCAACTAATCTTTTTACGACGTTCTTGTCTATCATAAACGTTTATATAAATAAAAATGAGGAGCTTCCGCAAGCCCCTCATTCCTCTGAACGGTGCAAAGGTACGAAGAAAATCGCACTTGGCCAAACTTTTCCGTTGTTTTCTGCCTCGTTTGCCTGCTTTTCTGGGTCCCCACGTGGTCGCGTGGTATTTTAGGGCCTCAGAACCCCTTGTTGGGTATCTATTTCAACGGACGCGGGAGGGTGGAAAACTGGGCACCTTCCGCGGGGTAACTTACCTATCACCCTGATGGTTGCTTGTCTCTTGCCTCGATCCTAACTTATTCCCAAAGTCGCAGTCGGTAGTCCCTATAGTTCGCTGCCTGTGGGCTTTCCTATTCCCAGTCTGTAGGCTCTCTGGTTCGCGGTCTCCGGTTAGGTGCCCGCCCCGCATCGTAATAACATAATAACATAATAACATAATAACATAATAACGTTTAACGTTTTTATTTTGACGTGCGCTTTTTCTCGTTGTCACACGTCACGTTGTCACGTTTTTGATTTGGCGAGAGGAATGGCTGCGACCTTACATTTTAACGTTAAACGTTAACATGTTATGATGACCTCCTTTTCTGTCCTCCCAGCGGTCTGCACCCTTCGTTTCTCCTTATTATATTATATTGCCTCTACTCTACTTTATTCTACCGTACTCTATTATGCCCCCTTCCCTGCTCTGTTTGCCGAAGTGGTTGACGCACAACGCGGTCTGTGTCTGTAGGCTGCCCGGAAGACCGCTCGATGGTGTGGAAAAGAGCGGTAGAAGACTTGGAATTGGGTCATGGAGCCATTCTGTTCTTTTGTTAATCAAAGGGATGCTGGATGTAATGAGAATGTAACATTGGGTTGATTTAGCGCAAGATACCCATGAAAAGCAGGCGTTTTCTTGCACAATCTGGGTATTGGTGTGCATAAAAGGGTGGATTTCTTCAAGATTTATTTGTGTAAACGAAATTTTTTCCGTTCCTTTGCACCCGAAATTTTGAAAGAGAAAACAAAGTAACAACATTTTAACAAGATTATCATGTCAGAAATTGCAGCACAGGTTAAGAACATTATCGTAGATAAGTTGGGTGTAGATGCAGAGGAGGTAACTCCGGAGAAGAGCTTCACCAACGATTTGGGTGCCGACTCTCTCGACACTGTCGAGCTCATCATGGAGTTTGAGAAGGAGTTTGGTATCTCTATCCCCGACGATCAGGCAGAGAAGATCTCCACCGTAGGCGACGCCATCGCATACATCGAGAACAACGCTAAGTAAGCGTCTTCTGTCTCTACGGTATCGTTTTTTACATTAGGACAGACACATATATTGGGTGTCGGGCGTCAGGCGTCAGGTGTCAGGTGTGGATAGCCCGGCTAAGGGCAAATTCGCTACTTACGACACTGTAAGCCCCGCACGGCGCCCAATATACGTTTTCATCAATCGATAAGACACTATATACATGGAACTGAAAAGAGTTGTCGTAACGGGTCTCGGCGCTGTCACCCCGCTGGGAAACACTCCTGAGGAGACTTGGGAGAACATGGTCAAGGGTGTGAGCGGCGCAGCTCCGATTACGCTGTTCGACGCCACCAACTTCAAGACCCAGTTTGCCTGTGAGGTGAAAAACTGGAATCCCAACGAGTGGATCGACCGCAAGGACGCCCGCAAGATGGACCGCTACGCACAGTTGGCCATGGCCAGTGCCGTGCAGGGTGTGAAGGACAGCGGCCTCGACCTCGACCAGGTCGATAAGAACCGCGTCGGCGTGATCTATGGTGTAGGTATCGGCGGTATCAAGACGTTTGAGGAGGAGGCTTCCTACTACGCTCTCAACAAGGAGAAAGGTCCCCGCTTCTCGCCGTTCTTCATCCCGAAGATGATCGCCGACATCGCTGCTGGACAGATCAGCATCCACTTCGGCTTCCACGGACCCAACTTCACCACCACCAGCGCCTGTGCCTCTTCGACCAATGCGCTGGCCGACGCTTTCAACCTGCTGCGCCTCGGCAAGGCCGACGTGATCGTGGCCGGTGGTGCGGAGGCTGCCATCTGCGAGTGTGGTGTGGGTGGCTTCAACGCCATGAAGGCCCTTTCGACGCGCAATGATGACCCGACCCACGCCAGCCGTCCTTTCTCGGCCAGCCGCGACGGATTCGTGATGGGCGAGGGTGCCGGTTGCCTCATCCTCGAGGAGCTGGAGCACGCCAAGGCGCGCGGAGCCAGAATCTACGCCGAGATGGTGGGCGAGGGCGAGAGTGCCGACGCTTATCACCTCACGGCTTCCCATCCCGAGGGACTGGGTGCGAAACTGGTGATGGAGGCCGCCCTGGCCGACGCCCAGATGCAGCCGGAGGATATCGACTATATCAACGTACACGGCACGTCCACCCATGTGGGCGACATCTCCGAGGCCAAGGCCATCAAGGAGGTCTTCGGCGAGCACGCCTACAAGCTCAATATCTCCTCCACAAAGTCTATGACGGGCCACCTGCTCGGAGCTGCCGGAGCCGTGGAGGCCCTGGCTTGCGTCAAGGCCGTGAGCGAGGACATCGTTCCCCCGACCATCAACCACGACGAGGAGGACAAGGACCCGGAGATCGACTACGCGCTCAACTATACTTTCAACCAGGCACAGAAGCGTACCGTTCGTGCAGCCCTGAGCAACACGTTCGGCTTCGGCGGACACAACGCCTGCGTTATCTTCAAGAAGTATGCTGAATAATCTGATTGACAGGATTAAGCTCCCTTTCCGCAAGGATAAGGAGCTTTTCTTGTCACTCCATAGGATCACCGGCATCTGGCCCCATCATATCGAATACTACAAGATCGCGCTGCTCCATAGCAGCATCGCGCGGCGCAACGAGAAGGGAAAGCCCATGAACAACGAGCGGCTGGAGTTTCTCGGCGACGCCGTCCTCGATGCGGTAGTAGGCGATATTGTGTTTCGTCACTTCCCTGGTAAGCGGGAGGGATTTCTCACCACCACGCGCTCCAAGCTCGTGCAGCGCGAGACCCTCAACCACTTGGCCAAGGAGATGGGTATCAACAAGTTGATCCTCTCCAGCGGCCACCAGTCCGGCCACAACAGCAACATGGCGGGCAACGCCTTCGAAGCCCTCGTCGGTGCTATCTATCTCGACAAGGGCTACGACGCCTGCATGCGCTTCATGGAGCGCCAGATCCTGGGCGAGATGATCAATATCGACAAACTCGCCTACAAGGAGGTCAACTTCAAGTCGAAGCTCATCGAATGGTGTCAGAAGAACCGGGTGCAGCTCAACTTCAAGTTGCTGGGCAATGAGACCAGCGAGGAGGGAGCCCCCGTCTTCCACTTCGTCGTGATGCTGGAGGACGTGGAGGGTTGCGACGCACGCGGCTATTCTAAGAAGGAGAGCCAGCAAAAGGCATCGAAGGACACGCTCCGCAAGCTCCGCAAGGACACGAAGTTTCTCGACCGCGTGTTTGCCTCGAAGGAGAACCGGACGAAGATGGAGGAGGAGCCCGTCGGCCTCGTGCCTTCGGTAGATGAGCCCGAGAGTTTCATCGTCGGCGACAAGCCGAAGGAGGAACGTAAGCACGTCTCGCCCTTCCAGGAGGAAGTCTTTAGGGAGCAGCCTGCACCTGCAGACCGCCGCAGGAAGTGCACGGAGAAGCGCGCTGAGGATAGCGAGGAGACCATCCAAAATTCCCATGACGGCCATGACCAGAAGGATGGCGAGCGTCAGGCTATGCCCTTGCATTCCGCAGACGCTGAGGAGCCCTCACGCCAACCTGACCGCGAAGACATCATCGCCATGGCAGAGGCCGAGGCATTCAAGAGTTGAAACAATCGAGTCTGCGGGTAGCAGCACCTGATGCGCCCGCCGATTCATCATCCTTTTTTTCTTTATTATGAGCAACACGTTCAAAGGTTTCGCAGCGGGTATTATCGCTGCGATTTTCTATGGTACAAACCCCTTGGGCACGCTATTCCTCTACCAGGACGAGATCAACCCTACGTCGGTCCTCGTTTGGCGCTACGCCATTGCCTCGCTGCTGTTCCTTGCATGGATGATGGCGAAGCGGGAGAGTTTTCATCTGCGCCTCGGACCCGCCATCCGCATGGCCGTCCTGGGCACATTCATGGCCATGTCCTCGGCCACGCTCTACCTCAGTTTCAAGTACATGGATGCGGGAATCGCCAGTACGATTCTCTTCAGCTACCCCATCATCACGGCCGTGCTGATGACGGCGTTCTTCCATGAGCGCATCACCTGGTCCACCACCTTCTCCATCCTCCTGGCCGTCACGGGCATAGGACTGCTCTATCGTGGTGGCGACAATGCCACGCTCTCCACGGTGGGCGTGGCGCTGGTCCTGCTCTCGTCGCTCTTCTACGCCTTCTACATCATCGGCGTCAACCAGACCCACACAGGGCTCTCCGCCATCCAGTTTACGTTCTGGGTGGTCTTGTTCGGCTTGATCTCCCTGCTCGTCCTGTCCGTCATCATGGGCGAGCAGATCCAAGTGCTCACCACTCCGAAGCAATGGGCCTGTGCTGCCCAGTTGGCCTTGCTGCCCACGGTGCTAAGCCTCTACTTCATGAATATTGCCATCGAGAAAGTCGGCAGTACGCCCTCCGCCATCATGGGTGCTGTGGAGCCTGTCACGGCCGTCTTCATCGGCGTGCTCATCTTCGGCGAGTCCTTCTCCCTGCGCCTCTTCGTCGGCATTGTGCTCATCCTCTCGGCAGTCATCCTGCTGGTGCTTTCCAAGAAAAAGAAGAACGTCGAGAGCCACGAGGAGCGTCCTCTGCGAGCCAAGCGTCGCTGACGCCTTTTCACCTCTGGTGCTGTCTGCGGCTTGGGCGGCTGTAGTTTGCCCTGCTTTGCCTTATTATTGCTTCCGCAGATAGGACTACAATGCCTCCTGCGCCGTATGAGGCCCGTAGCGGCCCTTCTAAGCAGCGAAAACCACATTGCTTGATACGAACAAGGCCTTCCCTGCCAGCGCGGCAGAGAAGGCCTTAAATTTAGTCTAACTATACTTTATGCGAGATAAAGTCTATGGTATTGTGATGCGCAGACCCTTACTTGATCACGTCCATGGGGTCGAGCATGTGCTTCGGGTCGAGGATGGCGTCGAGCTTCTCCTTGGTCAGGATCTTGTCTCTGAGCACGAGATCATAGACAGAAGCGCCCGTCTCCAGAGCCTCCTTGGCGATCTTCGTGCTGTTCTTGTAGCCGATGTACGGGTTGAGAGCGGTGACGATACCGATGCTGTTGCGCACGGTCTCGGCATTGTGCTCGGCATTGACCGTGATACCATCGACGCAACGCTCACGCAGCGTGTCCATGGCGCGGCCCAGCCAGGTCTGGCTCTCGATGATGCACTGGGTGATGACCGGCTCCATGACGTTGAGCTGGAGCTGTCCTGCCTCGGCGGCAATCATCACGGTGGTGTCGTTGCCAATCACCTTGAAGCAAGTCTGGTTGGTCACCTCGGGGATGACAGGGTTTACCTTGCCCGGCATGATGCTGGAGCCTGGAGCCATCGGCGGGAGGTTGATCTCGTGGAGACCGCAACGGGGACCAGAGGCCATGAGGCGGAGGTCGTTGCAGATCTTGGACAACTTCACGGCCAGGCGCTTCAGCGCGCCGCTATAGCTCACGTAGTCGCCCGTGTCGGGAGTAGCCTCGACGAGGTCCTTGCCGAGGGTGAAGTTCTCACCCGTCAGCTCGGCCAGTTTCTTAGTGCAGAGCTCAGCGTAGCCCGGGACGGCGTTGAGGCCCGTACCGATGGCCGTGGCGCCCATGTTGATCTCGAGCATCAGCTCCACATTGCGGTTGAGGTTGCCGATCTCCTCCTCAGGGTATTGGCGAAGGCCGTAAACTCTTGTCCGCTCGTCATGGGGACGGCGTCCTGCAGCTGTGTGCGGCCCATCTTGATGTTGTTCTTGAACTCCTCGCCCTTCTTGCGGAAAGAGGCCACAAGACGCTCCAGAGCGGCTACGAGCTGCTTGTTCATCTCGATGAAGGTGAGGCGGATGGTGGTGGGATAGACGTCGTTGGTGGACTGACCGCAGTTGCAGTGGTCGTTGGGCCAGCAGTGCTGGTAGTCGCCCTTCTCGTAGCCCATCAGCTCGAGGGCACGGTTGGCAATCACCTCGTTGGCGTTCATGTTGACCGACGTGCCGGCACCACCCTGCACCATGTCGGTGACGAAGTTCTCATGAAACTTGCCGTCGATGATCTCGCGGCAGGCGCGGCACATAGCGTCGGCCACGTCGTCAGGAAGCTGACCCAGCTCGTGGTTGGCCTCGGCAGCAGCGAGCTTCACGTATGCAATGGCCTTGACATACTCGGGATAGTCGCACATGTGCTTGCCCGAAATCTTGTAATTGTTGATGGCGCGCTGAGTCTGCACACCATAGTAGGCCTCGGCGGGTACCTGGAGCTCACCCAAGAGGTCGCTCTCTACACGAAACTTCTTCTCGTTCTCGTTAGCCATTTTGATTTTTGTTTTTAATTATTTATTGATTTTTTATTTGCTCTGCAAAAGTAGCCAAAACAAATGAACCCACCAAATGTTTTCTATTAAATTAAGGATGGTTCTGAAATTTAGAACCTTGTGTGCGCTCTCAGATGGTAACATCTATCAAGAAAGCGGGCGAGGATGCTCTCCCCGCCCGCTCTGTAGTCTATAGATTTAGCTACTTGCTTCTGCTCGTAGCTTACTACTTTTTCTTGCTCTTGTGCTTCTTCTTGTCGTCGTCGGTTTCGCCGTAGCCATAACCGTAGCCATAGCCATAACCGTAGCCATAGCCATAACCGTAGCGGTGGTAGCCCACGCGGGTCTCCGTGCCGTTGAGGATGAGGGCCATGTTGCGATACTTGCCTGCGTTGTAAAGGCGCTGGAGCTCCTTGAGCAAGGAGCGGTCGAGCAGTCCGGCGCGCACGATGAAGATCGTTCTGTCCACGTAGCTCGAGATGATCTCCGTATCGGCGACGACCTCGATAGGCGGACAGTCGAGCAGGACGTAGTCGTACTGGCTGCGAACCTCTTCCAGCAAGTCCTTCAAGCGGCCGTTGCCCAGCAGCTCGGTGGAGTTCGGCGGCACGATGCCGACTGGCAGGATGCTCAGGTTCTCATTGCCCTTGTAGGTATGGATGAGCTCGTGAAGGTCCCTCTCCTTACCCGTGAGGTAATGGGTCAGACCGACCTGCGGCGATCCGACCAGGGCCGAGGCCATGGCCTTACGGGTATCGCAGTCGATGATGAGCACCTTCTTCTGCTTGATGGCCAGCGACATGGCGATATTGGCCGAGAGATAGGTCTTACCACTACCCGAGCTGAAGGAGGTCATGATCATCACGTTGTCCTTTCTGTCCTCAGAAATGAGGAACTCGAGCTTCGTACGGAGCACGCGGAAGGCCTCGTTCATCACGTTGCGCTTGCCCTCCTGTACGACGATCTGCAGCTTGTCACGACGCTTGTTGCGACGCTGCCACCACTTGCGCTTGCCTGTATAAGGTATTTCTCCGATAAACGGTATGGTGAGACCCTCGATATCCTTGCGGCCGCGCACTGTGGTGTTCATGCTCTCGCGGAGGTAGAACAGTCCGATAGGCAACATCAGACCCAGGGCCAGGGCGATGAGCAGGATGTTGCGGTGGTTGGGCGAGATGGGATAGGCGTTGCCAAACGGGGCGGTGATGATGCGGATGTTGTAGGCGGTGAAAGCCTGATTCATCTCGTTCTCCTCGCGCTTCTGGAGCAGGAAGAGGTAGAGTTGCTCCTTGACCTGCTGCTGACGGCCCACGCTCGTGAGGTACTTCTCCTGCTTCGGGCTGGAGGCGATTTTCGCCGTGGCCTGGTTCTCGTTCTGCTGCGCGTGGCTCAACTGCAGGTCGATCGTGCTGCAGAGGTTGTCGATGCCCTCCAGGATGACCTTGCGGATCTGGGCCAGTTGCTCGTCGTAGTCGCTCACGATGGGGTTGCGCTCCGAGGAGTTGGCGATGAGCGAGTTGCGCTGGAGCAGAAGCGTGTTGTATTCTGCGATCTGCTGCTCAATGCCCGTCGATTCCAGTCCGGCATTGGTAGGCAGGAGCTTCCGCGACTTGGCACCGCGCGTCAGCATGCCCTTTACGTATTGTGCCATGGAGCGCTGCGTGTTGAGGGCCAGCACTTGCTTTTGGCTCTCCTGCGACTGCTGCATGGACATCTGCGAGGCAGCCTGTACGGACGGCAGCAGGTTGCTGCTCTTATAGCTGGAGATGTCGCTATCGATACCGCTCAGCTCGCGCTCGATGATAGCCAGGCGCTCGTTGATAAACTTCGTCGTGGCGATCGTCAACATGTTCTTGTCTCTCACCCAGCTCTCCTTATAGACCGTAATGAGGGTGTTGATGATGTCGTCGGCGCGGTAGGGCTCTTTGTCCTTATAGGAAATGCGGACCAGGGTGGACATCTTGTCCGTCAGTTCCACCGACAAGTTTCTTTGCACGCCCTCCGTCTTGGTGTAGAGGTCTGTGCGTGTCACGAGGATTGGATCTTTCGTATGGGTGACAAATGAGCCGTAGTACTGTGTCGGTGTGACCAGCACATTGCCCACCGGCGTACCGATGATGGTGCTTGTGCGGCCCGTCACGGTCACCTCTGGACTGCCGACCGGCTTGCCGTTGCGCATAAAGTTGGACAGTTTCACCACGCCGTTGGGCTGCAGCTCCATCTGCATGGCTGCCGACTCATGGTCGCCCAGTCCCATCATGCGGACGTTGGCCGGGAGCGAGCGTCCGTAGAGGATGTTCTTGTGCCAGCGGCCCTCCATCGTATAGTTCATGTCGAGGTTCAGGCGCTTCACGGTCTCCAGCACGTTGGAGGGAGCCTGGATGGCAGCCATCTCGTTGTTGACGTTGCTCTGGTCGGGGTTCTGACCCAAGTTGGCGAACATCGCGTTGAGGTCCTTGCCACGCTGCGGGCTGTCCTCCTTGATGACGACGAGCGCCGTGCGTTGGTAGGTGTTGGGCGTGATCTTCAGATAGTACCATCCTGCTGCGCCAAAGAGTATGACGGACAGGAGTATCCAAAACCAGTTGCCAAGCACGATGTCCAGAAGCATGCGCAGGTTGAATCCGCCATTCTCGAGCTCGTTGTTCTCGGCTGTTGCTGAGTAGTTCTTTTCGCTTTCTAAGCTATTGTTTGTTGCCATTTCCTATTGAGAGTAAGTTTACCAATTCTTGATGAGCATCGTCACACTCATAGCCAGGGAGGCCATGGAGACCCAGAAGGCAGACGAGCGGAAGGTGTTGCCGTTGACTGTGCTCTGGCGAGCGCGCGTCGGGTTGGGGTCCACGTAGATGATGTCGCCCTGCTTCAGGTAGTAGGCTGGCGAGCTTGTGATGTCCTGACCCGAGAGCATGTTGATATTATAGACCTTGCGCTCGCCGCCCTCGGTACGAATCACCGTCACGTGGTCGCGCTGGCCGTAGATGGTCAGGTCGCCCGCGCGGCTGATGGCGTCGAGGATGGTCTCGCGGTCGTTTTCGAAATTATACTGTCCCGGCTTGTTCACTTCGCCCAGCACGGAGAAGTGAATGCCACCAAACTCCACCGACACGACGGCGTCCTTGACCAGGTCTTCCTTGAACAACTGCTCTTTGATGGTCGAGGCGACTTGTTCGCGCGACAGGCCACCCACATGGATCTTGCCCAGCACGGGGAAGTCGATGTCGCCCTTGCTGTCGATGGTGTAGAGCACGGTGTATTGGTTGCTGCTCGCCGTACGCGAGTTGGAAGTTGTTCCGCTGGAGAGCATCACGCCCTGCGAGAGCGTGAAGAGTGAGGAAAGCTGCGGGTTGCGGCTTGTCACGATGATGGAGAGTTTGTCGCCAGGCTGGAAAGTGATGGGCTTAGACTGAGAAACGGTCTCGGAAAATCCCGGACCGTAGTCCTGGAAGTAGGAGATGTTTTGTGTTTCGGAACAGCCTGTCAGCATCAATACGGCTAACAGGGTGGCGAATAGGCTGGAAAGGAGCGTTTTCTTGCGCATCATGTATTTTTTTAAGTTTGTGGCCAATTCCATCAGGCTCTTTTTCCATAAATTTTCCATAAAAACGCGCTGGATGGGCGGACCGATGTTCTTTCAATTCTTGTAGGCCGCAAAGTTACGGAAATTTTACCTCTCTTGCAAGTTTTTGTTTCTTAACTCGCATGAAGCCCTTGATTTTTAACTTTTCACCCCTCCCTACTCTATGCTTTTTGCAAGTTTTCCTTTCTGAACTCTTGGGCAGTTCGCACGAAAAGGGCTTGGAGGACCTTCGGGATGGTCTCGGGATGCCTTCGGGATGGACGCTAAACTTCGTCCATCCCGAAGGTGTTTTCTGTCGTGCTTCGCTTGCGTGTACCTGCCGGACCTATTTCCGGACTATCATCTTCACGGTGCGTCCGTCGGCGAGGCGTACGATGTTGATGCCTTTGGTGGGCGACTGCAGTTGTCGTCCGTCGGGCGTGTAGTAGGCCACGGGAGTTGCTTCCTTGTTGACTGTGAGGGCCGAAACGCCATCCGTCTCGCCACCAACCTTTGCCTTACGGGCGTTGACGACCTCTCCTGTCGTGCTGTCGATAAGCAGGGCCACGGCGCGCAACTTGTAGTTTTGCTGGCCTGCGAGGATGCTCTTCGCCTTGCACGTCTGCGAGTCCTTCGACAGGTCGAAGCGGAAGGTGTATTCATAGTCCTTGTCGGCCTCGATCTGTTCCGGCAGGCTGCCTTCGATGAAACTGGGTCCGCTGAATCCTATGGCCACCATGTTGTAGGTGAGGTCATAGACGTAGCCGTCGCCCTGCGTGAACAGTTCCATATCTGTGTCGGTGTATTCCGTGTTGTTGGGATAGTAGTTTTTCTGCGTCCAACTGTCCTCCTCGCCGCTCAGTCCGTCGGCGGTGAGGATGAAGCCCAGCTGATAGGGGTTGGCCTGCACGGGCAGCGGGAAGCGTACTGTGGCCTTGCATTCCACCTCCGAGGCGTTGTCCTCCGCATAGTTGGCTGCTATGTCGATGTCGGCAGGCGCCAGCTGATCACACGCTTTGGCATAGGTTTCGTTCAGCAGAAAGTGGGTGCTGGGCTCATCACCGCTATAGGGGTCGGTGGGGTGTACGCGGTCTATGTATGCGCTGGGGAAAGAGGCCGTGCCATTGGGGAACTCCGGTCCCTCGTCGCCGCCGGCAAACTCCATCGGGTCGCGGTTGTGGTAGCTCACGCCCACGAAGTCGTCACCCAGGAGCGCGTCCATATTCTCCAGTCCCACAAATCCCTTCGGGCACCAGCCACACCATGTGCCTGTGTATTCCTCCAGCAATGCGCGCTTGGTGGGTACGAAACTCAGACTGTGGATGGTGGTCGAGGCGCTGGGGAGCGCGTTCTGGTTGGCCTCGCTATCGACTTTTGTCACCTGGATGGTGAAGGGGAAGTCGCCTGCATGGGGCAGCGCGTCGGCAGTCAGCGTGACGGTGGCCGAGGCATTGTAGTGTGCCGGCAGGGCCTTGTCCAGCGTGATATGTTTCTCCACGGGGCTATCCGACTCGCCAGGTGCGTTGTAGGCCACGTCTATGGAACTGACGGGCTGGCTTCCCTGGTTGCGGATGTTGAAGGTCAGCGTGTTGCTGCCCTCTCCTACCTTGAAGTATTGATCGTTCAGTGTGGGCGAGACCGATCGTGCTGGCAGTCCATCGATGAGCACCTGCATCGCCAGCATCATGTTGCGGTCGGCGGAGACGGAACTGAATCCCTCGTAGTAGGACCGGGTCGTGTGGAGGTAGAAGTAGTCGGGGTTGGTTCCGCTGATGGTTGTGATGGGCTTCGACACCTTCTCGTCCATCTCGAAGGAATAGCCTACATAGACGCCCTCGCTGGTGATGGTGTAGGGGGAGTCGAACGTCACGTCGATGAAGCCCGGTCCGGGTGTGAATGACTTCACCTCGATGTCGGGGGTGAAACTATAGTCCGTCAGCTCCAGGCTCTTGCTGATCCACGCCTGTGCTTCGATGAGGTGGTCAATGTCATCGGGGAAGGGAATGCGTACACCCGTAATCTGGCTTCCGACGAGTCCTTGGTCGTTTTCGTCCACGGTCAGCCTGACGGCAACGTCATAGCTTTCCATCATTCGGGTGCCGTAGCTTGTGAGAGGTTCTGTGCCGGTATAGCCACCATAGGGGGTGGTCTGTGCCGCAGCAGGGGCTGCTCCCATCAGTAGGGAGGCAGACAAGGCAAGTAAAGTCTTTTTCGTCATATTGTGGGTCTTTAATTGTTTTGTTTCGCGTAATTGTTGCAAAGTTAGTGTTTTTTAGTGAGAGTTCCAAATAAATAATAGATTATCGTGGTTTTTATGGTGTTTTTTATAGAAGGCAGGGTGTTCAGAATCGTTTGGAGCCTTTGGCGAACCTTTCGCTTGACCTGGTAGGCAACTTGAATGTTGCCTCTATGGGATCGGTTCTGTTGATTCTGGACACCCTGCCTTGGGTGGGGTTATTATCCGAAGACGAAGTTGAGGACGAAGAGCACGGCGAGGATCACGAGCGTGATGTTGAGATCGCGCCACTTGCCCGTGAGGAGCTTGGTCAGGACGAAGGTCAGGATGCCGAAGCAGACTCCGTCGGCGATGCTATAGCAGAGCAACATCATGATGACCGTGACGAAACTGGGGAAGGCCTCGGACATATCCGTCATTTCGATGTGCTTGATGCCGTCGAGCATCAGTACGCCGACGATGACCAGCGCACCACTCGTTGCCGCGCTGGGAATGAGCAGGAAGAGCGGAGCCAGGAAGAGGGCCACAAGGAAAAGCAGTCCCGTGACAAAGGAAGTGAGTCCGGATCGTCCTCCCCTCGGCAATGCCGCTTGCGCTCTCGACATAAGTCGTGATAGTGCTGGAGCCGAGCATGGCGCCACAGGTCGTACCGATGGCGTCGCTCATCATCGCCTCGCTGACATGAGGGATCGAACCATCGGGGCGCACATTGCCCGTCTTGTAGCACAGGCCGACGAGGGTGCCCACCGTGTCGAAGATATTGACGAGCAGCAAAGAGATGACCACCAGCACGGTCTTGATGTTCAGTAGCGAGGTGAAGTCAAACTGCAGAAATGTCGGTGCCACGCTCTTGGGCAGGCTGACGGGAATCCAGCCGCTCTCCACCTGCGTCACACCCAGGGGGATGCCTATCAGCGTGGCAGCGATGATGCCATAGAACAAGGAACCTTTGACCCTGCGTGTCATCAGTACGGCGCTCAGCACGATGGCTATCCATCCCAGGATGGCCGTCGGCGTGAAGTCGCCCAGGCCTACGAAGGTGGCCTCGTTGGAGACGATGATGCCCGCGTTCTTCAGTCCGATGAAGGCGATGAACATTCCGATACCTGCTGAGACGGCGTAGCGCAGGTTGGTCGGGATGGCGTCCAGGATGCGCTCGCGCACGTTGAGGAAGGTGATGAGGATGAAGACCAGGCCCTCTATCAGCATGATGGCGAGGGCTTGCCGCCAGGAGTAGCCCATGGCCTGACACAGCGTGAAGGCGAAGAAGGCGTTCAGACCCATCGACGGAGCTTGGGCGAAGGGCAGCTTGGCCATGACGGCCAGCAGGATGGTGGCGATGGCCGAAGCAAGGGCGGTGGCGGTGAAGAGCGCGCCACGGTCCATGCCTGTGGCGCTGAGGATGGCTGGATTGACGGCGAGGATGTAGCACATCGTCATAAACGTGGTGAGGCCGGCCACCAGTTCTGTGCGGACGGTCATCGTGCGGGCGTCAAAGCCAAATAGTTTTTCGAGCAAAGGCATTTTCTCTCTTGTTCTTATTTATCGTTCCATGGATTTATTTCACCCGTGAGGTGACGCTATTCCTAAGTCCCTTCATCGAGACGAGGAAGGCTTTGGCCGCGCCAAACTTCAGGTACATATCGAGTCGGACCGGTACGTGGTTGAGGTCGTCGGTGACATAGAAGCGGGCTATCTCCTTCCACTTCCCCTTCTCGTACTCATAATAGGAGAGACCGAGACAGCGGTAGGTGACGCCATTGTCGGCCCTCACCTTCGACTTGCCACGATACACGAGGCGGGCCGGGTCCTTTCCGTTGCCGTCCACGATGGGGAAGTTGACCACCTCACCCTTCTTCCATTTTTCGGGCGAGAAGGAGCGGGCTCTCATGAAGATGCTCAGCATGTCATAGACACAACCGTCGTAGGTCTTCTTGATCCAATGGTGCTTGCCGTCGTTGTCGATGCGATGCTGGCGGGCGTGGGTCTTGCCGCCTCCGTAGCTGTAGAACACCTCATCGACGGTATAGCGCTTGCCCTCTCGCGCCCCTTTGCGATAGTAGAGCGGCTCCATCTGCTTGCTGTTGTAAGCCAGCAGGGTGTCGCGCAGGACGAAGTAGTCATCGAGCTTGCCGTTGCCCCTCGTCGTGAGGCTGGTGCGGTAGGCGGGTTTCCCATGGTAGGCCGTGGCCACGGTATAGTAGGAGGCCGTACCGGCCTTGACCCAGACAAACTTCCAGTTGTAATAGAGGTTGTAAGTCAAGAACTCACCGCTTTGGAAAGCGGTGTTGCGAAACGTGCATTGTGCTGCGGCGCTGGTGACTACCATGACGAGCAGCGAAAGAATCAGTTTTCTCATCATCCTAATATTTTATACTGACCTAATAGGCTTTTTATAGACTTGGAATGTTGATCGTGGGACAGACCTTCTATTCTATTTCCTGGACTGTCCCAAGACGCTCACGGGTATTTTTATTCCCAATTTTGCGGCTCGCTCGGCATTTCTGTGCTTCAACTGCTGCCGCTGCTTGTCGGCCTTCTGCCGCACGAGCTCGTTGGGTTTCTGCTGGAATAGCGGCAGGGCATGGGGACTCCATGTCTCCGTCACGTCCCATTTGGCGCGACATTCTATCGCCTTCGGATAGTAATAGACCGCCTCGGGCTGTCGCCGAGTGGCAAACTCTCCCGTGTCCCAGCGCCCGTTGTCGTTGTCGTCCTCGATCAGTCGCAGGTAGTAGGTGCCCGGATGGACATAGAAGAAGTGGGCCGTGGTGTCGGTCGTGGCGATTTGTCGCACGACGTACCCCTGCTTGTTCAGCAGTTGCACGAGACACGGTTTGCCCGCCATCCCCGTCAGGGAGAACGTCAGCGTGGCGTAGTCTTCCAGTTTATAGACGTTGAAGCCAAACTGCTCCGCTTTGGCCACCTGCCCGTAGATATCTGTGAAGGCGGCCGAGTCGATCTCCAGGCTGTATTCTGCCCCAGGCTCCCATTCGCCCACCAGTTCGTAGCGGCGTGGCGTGCCTGGTTTCTCGCCCAATAGATATTTGGCTTTATACCATAGCGTGTCGATCTTCTGATAGAGGTGTATCTTGGCCGTGTCGATCTCGGCGATGGGCACGGGCATGATGAATGCCAGGTTTTTGTCGGGATCCAGCTGTGAGGGCACGTCGTAGTCGGGCTCCAGCGTCAGATCGGGCATGATGGTCTGGTAAGGTTCGCCGCGCTCCTTGCGCTTGCGCTGCTCCTTCTCCCATTTCTTTTGGTTTTCAGCCTGGAGTTTCATTCTCCGTGCATACGGCACCTTGGCCAGCACCTGCAGGGTGTCGGTCTGTGGATGCAGCACGCCCGCCGTGTCGCAGACATTGTGGAGGACCGTCATGCGGAGCGTGTCGCTATTGACGAGGGCCGTGTCGCAGATCCAATAGGTGATGGTATCCTGGTTGAGCGAAGGTTCTACACGCAGGTCGCGGTCCGCGTCGAAGTTGAGACCTTTGACGACGGGCAGTTCCTTGTCGCCATAGGTGTAGAAGAGCGTGAAATAGTGTTCGTCCGAACGGTCCGCCTTGATGAAGTAGCGCTCAGTCTGCTCCTCAGTAAAGGCACGGAGCACGACGTCGTCGGGCAGGAAGTGGGTATAGCCCGTTGTGGTGATGTGGTCGATGTGGAGCGAGTCGCGCCAGATTGTGTCCTGACGGGTGTCGGGTTTCCACGAGGGTGTGAATATCTCGGGTGTGAACGCCATCTCCTCCGACTTCTGCGAGAAGCGATAGTCGTTGTTCTGGTCGCGGAGGGCATAGACGCGGTAGTCGCCCGCCTTCACGCCCTTGATGCAGAAGTGTCCTCTGCTGTCGGTACGCGCCACTCGCTGCATGGGCAGCGTGGCGAAAGCCGTGTCGTGGAGGTTGGCATAGAGACCGACGAGTATTCCCTTCACGGGCTCCAGGTCTTTGGCATTGAGTACATAGCCGGCTATCTCCAGCGTGTCAATCTCCTGTCCTGTGGAGAAAGTATAGGTATAGTTGCCCATGGGGTTGCCCTCGTTGTTGTCCGAGATGGCGTCGGAGAAGTCGATCGTGTAGGTGGTGTTGGGAATGAGCGAGTCCTGCAGTTGCACGCTGATGCGCTTTCCCTGGGCCTTGATGACCGGCGCTTCGAGTTGCGGCGGCGAGACGACCACGTTCTCCGTGGCGTTTTGCAGCACGATAAACTCGTCGAAGCCGATCAGGATGCGGCGGCTGCTCACGTCCGTAGCGCCTTCGGCTGGCGACGTGGCGACGACGCGTGGTGGCAACTCGTCGTACCATCCGCCGTCGGGCTGCCCCATCTTGGCGCAGGAGGTGAGGATGGAGAGAATCATGAAGGCTCCCAGGGAGAACCCAAGCCCTCCCCTCTTCATCCATTCGTATAGGCTCGTTGCCTTATCGTACTTCCTCATGTTCTCCTTATATATAATATACATTATAGCTTACGTCGGCTTCCATACCTTGCTAACCCCTTTCACGCCCGAAGTTCTGCATCCCCGGGCTCTTTGCCGTTGAGCTCCAGCAGTTCGTCGATGTTCTTGCGGTTGTTGGAGAGTCGGGGCACCTTGTGCTGTCCACCCAGTTTTCCTTTGCGCTTGAGCCACTCGTTGAAGACACCCTTCCTTGCGACCACTACCTCCAGCTGCTGGAGCGTCACGTCGTGGAATCGCTTTGCCTCGTAGTCGCTGTTGATCTCCTGCAGCCGCTTGTCGAGGGCGGCGGCAAAGGCCGGGACGCTCTCGGGAGCCTTGGCAAACTCGATGAGCCATTGGTGGCGGCATTTGCCCTCGTCGTTCATGAAGACGGGGGCGGCCGTGTATTCGCTCACCACGGCCCCGGTCTGCTCGCAGGCGTAGGCCAGTCCCTTCTCGGCGTTGTCCATGATCAGTTCCTCGCCGAAGGCGTTGATGAAGTATTTCGTGCGCCCCGTGATGATAAACTTGTAGGGGTTGCGCGAAGTAAACTGTACCGTGTCGCCTATCTCGTAGCGCCACAGACCGCAACTCGTGGAGATGAGCATCGCATAGTTGCGGCCCAGTTCCACGCCTTCGAGTGGCACGATGTTGGGACGTTCGCTGCCCAGCTCGTCCATGGGCAGAAATTCGTAGAAGACGCCATAGTCGAGCATCAGCAGCATCGAGGCGTCTGTCGGGTCGTCCTGTATGCCGAAGAATCCCTCGCTGGCGTTGTAGGTCTCCATGTAGTGCATCCCCGGTTTGGTGATGATGCGCTCGTATTGTGAACGATAGGGGGTGAAGGCTATGCCGCCATGGAAGAAGACTTCGAGGTTGGGCCACACCTCCTCCAGATGTTCCTTGCCGCTCAACTCCAGGACGCGCACGAGGACGCTCAGCATCCACGACGGCACACCCGAGATGTTGGTGACGTTCTTGTTCATTGTCTCGCGGGCGATGCGGTCGCGCTTCAGTTCAAAGTTGCTGATGAGCGCCGTCTCCTTCTTGGGCACGCGGATGAAGTTGACCAGCGGGTTGATGTTTTCGATGAGGATGGCGCTCAGGTCGCCGACCAGCGAGTTGGGCAGGTCGTAGTTGGGCGAATGGCTGCCGCCGAGTATCAGCGAGCGTCCTTCGAAGATGTGGCTTTCGGGATGGTTGCGCAGATAGAGGGCCACGACGTCGCCTCCGCCCTGGTAGTGGAGGTTCTTCAGACCCTCCGGCGTCACGGGGATAAACTTGCTTTTGTCGTTGGTTGTCCCCGACGACTTAGCATACCATTTCACCTCGCCTGGCCACAGGATGTTCTTCTCGCCGTGGCGCATCCGGTCGATGTCGCCCTTCAGCTCCTCGTAGGTGTTGACGGGTATGAATTTGGCAAAGTCCTCATAACCCTTCATCATCGGGAAATAGTGTGACTGGCCGTACTCCGTCTCCTTGCCACGGCTGATGAGGTAGCGCAACACCTCGTTCTGAAGGGCCGCGCCACCTTGTTTATAATGTTCCAGCTCTTTCCAACGCGGTCGGAAGTATAGCTTGCTTATGATACTTGTCAGACTCATTGCCTAAGAGTACAATTTCTTTGAATGTGCAAATTTACCCTAAAAAAGGCGGAAAGCCTTACATTTTACGTTTTTTAATATGAAGGCATGTTTTAGCGATGTGCTTCTAAGAGAATATGTGCCATTGTTAAATGTGGATAATTGTATGGGGGGTAGATGGTGCTAATTGGAAATGTTGTAATTTTGCAGTCGCAAAAAAATGTTGAACTATTAGATTCTTGGAAAAGGTCGGTTGCCATAAGTCCTTGAGAGCAAGTCCTCGTGCAGCTCGTTGGCGCCGTCTTTGAGAAGCGATTGTGCTTTGGCGAAGAAAGAACAGGATAACTTTTTGCTTTAGCGGCTTTGGCTATCGCCTGCCCTGTTCGCCAGATCTTTAGACCATACGGACAGAACACGTTTTCTTGGCCTGTCTATTCGTCCAGTTGCAGACTGATATAGTCCTCGTGGATGACCAGGCATTTGATTGGTACATAGATAGAAAGATAGGGAGCAAGTGCAGGCAATGCTGTGCTTGCTCCCTATTCTTCGTCCTGGAACGAGGATGGCTATCAGGGCTTATTTCATAAAGACGAAATAGACCGCGGCTATCAAGCAGATGAAGGCTGCGAGATGGTTCCATTGCAAATGCTGGCCTTGGAAGAGCAGGTTGGCGATGACGGTAAAGACGACAAGCGACACCACCTCCTGGATCACTTTGAGCTGGATGAGCGAGAACGGGCCTCCTGTGCCTTCGAAGCCGATGCGGTTGGCGGGCACCTGGCAGCAGTATTCAAAGAAAGCAATACCCCACGAGAAGGCGATCACGCCTATCAGGGGCCAGTACTTGCTCACCCCTGCCTCCTGAAGTCGTAGGTGGCCATACCAGGCGAGCGTCATAAAAACATTGCTCAGAAGCAAGAGCAAGATCGTATAGATTCCCTTCATGATGATTTACGAAAGAGCTTGTTGGTTCAGTATTTCTTCCACCTCTGCAAGGTCGAAACCAATGGCTGCTGCGATTGCTTCCGCTGTCATACCGTTGGCGTGCATGGTCTTGATAAGTTCAGCTTTACCTTCAGCGCGTCCTTTTTCCATTCCTTCTGCCAGTCCTTCAGCGCGTCCTTTTTTCTCTGCTGTCTCTGTGACGGCACACATGTCCCAAAAGTCCTTTTGGCTTTCCCGGTAGCTTCGCAGGTCGTTGCTGTTGAACTTAGCAATCTCCGCCTGCTCAAAGAAACGCTGAAAGATCGCGTCTTGTAGGGCGGCGGGTCGCTCCATGAGGGTGGCGAGGTTCTTGATAGCATAGAGCCACTTGTCGAAGTCGGTGACGAGCTCCAGCTCTGTCTTCCTGAATTTAGGCATTTCGAGGTAGATATAAGTGAGTTTGTCGTAGAACACCTCCTTCGTGTGGGTGTCCATGAGCTTCACCTCCCGACGCATGTAGTCCGCGTTTCCCTCGTCTATACAGAAGTTGAGTATGCCGATGGTATAGACCTTGTTGAGCTTGGAAGTTCCATCGTCCTTGTGGCGCCTGCTCCTGAATGGGGAAGGTGCTGTAGAATATGCTTCTATCCTTAAAGTATTCTTGTTCGGCCTTCTGCATCTCTATCAGGAATTTTTCTCCCTTTTCGTTCTCGCAATACACGTCGAAGACGGCCTTCCTTTCTGCGGCGTTGTGACCGAGGTGCTCCACGTTGAGGTAGTTGAGGGTTTTGATGACCTCGGTCCCGTCAAACAGCGAGTTGAGGAAGCTGATGAGCAGGTCTTTGTTGGCTTCTGTCCCGAATAGCTTTTTGAATGCGAAGTCGGTATAGAAGTTGACGTATCGTTCTTGCAATGCTGAGTGGCACATATCTGAGTTGTCTAAACAGTTTCTTTTCTTTTTCAGTCTGCTAAGTTACGCTTTTTGTCGCATACAACCAAGCAAAAGGCGGCTTTCTTTTCTGTGAGCGTTTATTTCTGCCTTGCCAAAGCAAAAAAGCGGCATGTTTTTGTCGTCGCTTGTGTCGCTGAGAAGCCAGCCGGGTCTGGCACGAGTCTCGTAAATAGGTGTAGATTAGAGGTATGGATCAAAAACCATTCTTAGGAGTCGCCCTATTCAGCAGTTAATGGGCAGAAATTTTGCCGTTGCCGTTGGAATTTTGTACTTTTGCACCCGTCATCATACGAACAAATAGATCATGGCTCAGGAACTCAAACAGACTACGACGCAGGCGGCGGTCCAGGTGCAAGGCCACAGGCTCACGCAGCAACAGATGTTGCAGGTGCGCTTGCTGGAGATGCCGTTGACGGAATTGGAGGAAAACGTCAGCGCGGAAATCTATGACAATCCTGCCCTTGAGGTGGGTCGCGAGCACGAGGAAGACGACTCTTCTGCCTCTACCGACGCTGCTGAATCCTTCGAAGAGCAGCAGGAGCGGGAGGAAAGACAGGACGCCCTCGACTCGGCCCTGGAGCGAATAGGAGGCGAGGACAATGACCTGCCCGTCTATGATCCCCGTTCGCAGCCTACCGATACGGCCGACTATGAGGGTATGGTCTATGGCGACCCTGTCTCTTTCGTGGACAAACTCATGGAGCAGATGGGTGAGCGCGAACTGACGAGTCGCCAGCAGGAGATATTGGAATATCTGATCGGCAGTTTGGATGATGACGGCCTGCTCCGTATCTCCCTCGACAGCATTGCCGACAAGTTGTCTATCTACCAAGGTCTGGACGTGGAGGAAAAAGAGGTGGAGCAGATGTTGCTGGTCTTGCAGGATTTCGATCCGCCTGGTATTGGCGCGCGTAGCCTTCAGGAGTGCCTTTTGCTCCAAGTGCATCGCAAGCAACGTGCTCTCCGTCCCGTCAATACCGAGGAGAAAAAGGCCCTGGCACAGTTCTATAACCTCCTCTATACCATCATACAGGATGACTGGGACGCCTTCTCCAAGAAGCGGTGGGACAAGCTGCAGCAGCAGTTGAAGCTCTCTGCCCCTCAGGTAGCGGCCCTTCAACGAGAGGTGCGCAAGCTCAATCCGAAACCAGGAGCTTCGATGGGAGAGACGATGGGGCGCAGCACCAATCAGGTGACTCCCGATTTCCTGGTCGATAGCAATGACGACGGCACGGTGACCTTCGTTCTCAACCACGGCAACCTCCCCGAGCTGCGCGTCTCGGCCCAGTATGAGGAGATGGCCCGTGCTTACAAGGACAACAAGGCCTCGATGAACCGCAGGGAAAAGGAGGCCCTGCTCTATGCGCGCGAGAAAGTGGAACGCGCGCAAGGATATATCGAGGCTGTCAAGCAGCGTCGCCATACGCTCTTTGTGACTATGAAGGCCATCATTGCCATCCAGCACCGCTTCTTTGTCGATGGAGATGAGGCCGATTTGCGACCGATGACACTCAAGGATGTCGCCGATCGCACAGGGCTGGATATCTCCACCATCAGTCGTGTGAGCAACATCAAGTATGCCCAGACGCGCTGGGGCACGTTCCCGTTGCGCTTCTTCTTTACCGAAGGCTACACGACCGATAGCGGAGAAGAACTCTCCACCCGCAACATCAAAATGGCGCTCAAGGCGCTCATAGATCAGGAGGACAAGCACAAACCACTCTCCGATGACGCCTTGGCCAAAGCCATGGGAGCCAAAGGAATGCCGATAGCCCGCCGTACTGTCGCCAAGTATCGCGAACAACTCGGGTTGCCTGTCGCAAGATTGAGAAAAGAATGAACGAGAAGAATATTTTGTTGGCCGCAAGGGTGGTGAGCTTGCTTTTCACCCCCTATTATCTGCCTGTTGTGGGGCTGATAGCGTTGTTCACGTTCAGCTATTTGTCGATGCTGCCGAGGGGGTATCAACTCACGATGCTGCTCATCGTCTATCTTAGTACCGTCCTCTTCCCCACCCTTCTGCTCCATGCCTATCGTCAGTATACGGGATGGTCGCCCATCCAGTTTGGCCATAAGGAGCGACGGGTCGTCCCCTATGTCATCTCGATCCTTTGCTATTTTCTCTGCTATTATCTGATGCTGGTCGCCCATGTGCCCCATGTCATCAATAGCATCGTCGTCGCTGCGCTTGCCATCCAGATCATCTGTGCACTCATCAATATCGGTTGGGGCGTCTCTTCCCATACGGCAGCCATTGGCGGCGTGACGGGAGGACTGCTCGCCTTTTCCCTTATCTTCAATTTCAATCCCGTCTGGTGGCTTTGCGTGATGATCCTTCTTGCGGGCATAGTGGCTACCAGCCGTATGATCCTGCGCCAGCATACCCTCGCGCAAGTCCTTGCCGGTTTCTTCTTGGGGCTCGTCACAGCCTTCTTCATCATCCTCCTTGTCTAATCCCTCTTTCCTCCTCATTTTCCTGCCGAAAAGTGGCCGTTGGGCCCATATTCTCCCCTTTTTGGCCTCGAAAAACAGCTGTCATGCAGTTTTTGAAGAAAAAGTAGCGGAAAAATTTGGTGGTTTCGCAGAAACATAGTACCTTTGCACTCGCAATTCAGAAATGAAGGCAAAGGATTGGTTCCGTAGCTCAACTGAATAGAGCATCTGACTACGGATCAGAAGGTTGTGGGTTTGAATCCCGCCGGAATCACAAGAGAACGTCAAAGGTTGAAAAACTTTTGACGTTTTTCTTTATCTATGCTCATCAACTATGATCTGGCGGGTAAGGCTTCCGAGAAGTAAAAGTAGGTCATATAGGGGCCTTTTTGGGGAAGTTAACTTCAATGCCCGATGAAGTTAACTTCGTTGGCCGATGAAGTTAACTTCGTTGGCTGATGAACATAACTTCATTGGCCGATGCACTTAACTTGCTTTTTAGGCGGTTTTTTTAGGAAAAACGTCTCTGTGTGTGGTCTCGTGCCTATTTTATGGATAATCAATGAATAGATTTTACAATTACAGAGTTTCACAACTCGTTTCCACGCCTTTCCATCCACCTAATGGATAGCGATATGGTCAATGCGCCTGCTGATGGCAGTAACGGGGCGTGTGAAGACCAGATAATGGCGTCCCGCCACTTGTAGGACTTCCCAATGGAAGTCGTCGAGGGCGTAGCTATCTCCCTTGTAGGCTACGGGGCGCTGCCAGAAGTGGAGGCTGGCCGGGTCTTCGGGCTTAAGGAGAAACTGCACACCCTTCACCTTCTGCTCCTTGCCGATTCGTATCGCATACAGACGGTTGCCCTCATCGGTGGTAAACTTGTTGCTACTGAGGCTGTTGTTCTTCATCTTGAGGACTATATCCTCGGGTAGAAACCACAGACGCGACTTGCCGTAGAGACTGGCCGCACAGCGCATATTGCTATCCTCTGCGTCAAACCCCATGTAGCAGCTGAAAAAACCGTAGTCGGCAAAGGGCATGACATAGCGTTCGTAGGCGATACGCTCCAGAGTGTTGGCCGGTCTCACATCGCGCGTCTGTATGATGCTTACGCCTGGTTGCTTCATCTGTGCCACGGCATAGCGATAGTTGTCCACCTGCTGGCAGCACATGGCCAGGGCTGGTGCATAGAGCGTCAGAGCGACAGCAGTCATCACGATCCCCAAGATCCGCATGGCCTTCATGCCTACGGTCTGCCACCAGAGTGCGAGGAGCGCGAGGAGCGTCATCATTTCCGCATGGAAAGCCACGCGGTCGAGGGTCACACCGCTGGCGAAGACGATGCCATAAGCTGCCGAAATCATCACTGCCACAGGTAGATAGCGCAGCACCAGCTTTTTAGAGATGCGCTTTTGCTTCCATAATATCAGTAGTGTAAGCATCAACGCCCATAGAATCCGCACGTTGGTTGCGATGGCGACGCATCCGTTGATAAGGCGGCTGGCGAATGTGGGCGCATCGCCAGCCCGATGCCAGATACCTGGCGAGGCAAGGCAAAGTGCGGTACCTATGACGTAGGCGGCGATGGCAGGGGCGAGATGCTGCCTTTGCTTCCCCTGCCCGTTGACGATCAGCCATGTGACAAGCCCCAATGAGACAGGGAGTGACAATGCCTCATGTGTCCATCCCGCCAACAGGGCAACAGGAAGAAGGACGATCGTGTTACCCAAGGTAGGGGCTTGCTGCAGTCGTTTTCTCAATGAGAGTAGAAAGAAGAGATGGAGGACGATCGGCCAAAGGTAGTTGAGCGTGCCCAGCTGCCATAGCAACGCCCCCTGGAAGCCCCGCAGCAGGACGAAGATAGTTCCGCCCAGCAGGGCGGCGCAGGCCACCCTGCCTTCCTTCGGCGGCGCAATGAGTCGTACGCCCCCGTCGATGAGGAGCATGAACAACAAGGCGTTGAGCACATTGAGGACTTGTCCCGGCACCAACGTAAGAAAGGTTTGCGCCAGCACATGAGCCGGCGCGCGTCCGTTGATCGTCAGATAATGCCAGTATTGCGACCGAAGCACGTCGCCCAAGTTTTGGATAGGCTCAGGGGGCAGGCCTCCTGATGCCGTAAACTGGAAGCGATACACCACGTCGTCGAGCAAGGTGGGTGTTGTGTTATGCTCCAGTAGTAGGTAGAGGAGGCCGGCCACGACCAGTACGGCCGAGTATCCGCATTGCCCAAGGTGCAAACGGCCTTGTTCCATCATATCTTCAATCTGTCTGTATTTCGCGATTACTCACCCTTGTCGCGGTCGTAGTGTACCATCGTCTCGGGCAGATAGAACGAAATCTCGACCAGTCCGGCTACCTCGCCGTCCTGCTTCCACGGAGTCTGATAGACGAGTTTTTTGCGTCCTTTCTTCGTGATGGTGTAGCAATGGGTGTTGCCCGTGGCGAGCATCTCGCCGATCAGGCCACGTGAGTGGTCGGAGTGGCAGGGCATAAGGCTCTTGCCCACCATCGTCTCGCCGTCTCGCTGAAACAGTCCGCGGGAGACCTTGTTCTGGAAGAGTACTTTCCCTTCTTTGTCACAGACGGTAATGGCGCAATCCACATCGTCAGTCCAAATAAAATCTTTGTCCATTTTTCTCTTTTGTTTATTGTAAATAGTGATAGACTACGTAAATAGTCACAGACCGCGCCATGAAGCCTCATCGGCCACGCGTCCTTCCTGTGCTAACCCCTTTTGCTTCCCTCCTGCGCCTTGACCATCACGGCGATGGTCTTCATGCGGACATAGGGAAAGCTGACGTAGATGAAGCCCTTAAACTGGTTGGACGCCCCCCCATGAGTTTTTCATGATGAAATAGCGTCTTCCCTCGCCGTCGTGCGCCAGTCCCACGATGCTCATGCAGTGGTCGTCGGTCGTCTGATGGTGTTCGAAGGCCGTCTGTCGTGCCTCCTGTGTCACCTCTTCGGTCTCATCGGGCAGTTGGGCGAACCCTGCCTCCCAGTTGAAGCGTGGTTCGCTGATGTCGCCCTCCCAGCAGACAGGATGTCCTCTGCGCACGCTCTGCTCTATCCGCACCATCAGGGTGTCGATGGGCACGTTGAGAAAGGTGCTATGGTAGCGGTTGTCGGGCACCTCCAAAGCGAAGCGTTGGTAGAACGGGTGGTGTGTGAAACTGGTCATGGTGACCCACTCCTTCTCCTTGCAGACGCTATGGGCAAACTCCAGCGGCGTGTAGCGCGTGCCGAACATGAATATCGACTGTGGCATGGGGCCCAGTCCGTCGTCGAGAATCTGGTCCACGCCCTGTCGCAGGTCAGGGAGCGTCATCGTCCCGTCCACGCACTTCTGGAGCTTGCGTGTGATGACGCCCATGTCCGCCTGGTCGCCCCGGTGGTACGCATCATAATGGGCCAGGCCGTAGGTCTGGATCAGGTCGATGAGCATGGGAGCCATGCCCCGCGTCGAGAGGTGGTCGTCGGAATCCCCGTTGAAGGGAAATCCTTTCATGAACCGGTTCTCGGCCTGCTCCCGAAGATAGGCCCTTGCGACGTAATCGACGCTGAGGTTGACGCTGTCGCCCTGCACGAGATGTTCCGTCTCGATGGTGGCGAGCATCGCATACGCCCAGCACAAGGAGCTGCTGCCTTGGTTTTTCATAGGCGTGGTGGGCAGCATCACGTCGCGATAGAACACACGAGGCGTAGGGAGCGGCTTCCTCTTGGCAGGGAAGTTCCACAACACGGCCCCCGCCACCACCGCACAGCATAGTGCGGCGATGACGGCGATGCGTCTTTTTCGTCCCTTGAAAGCCATCGACTGTTATCGAAGTTTATACTCCACGTTGTTGTTGATCAGGTCCTCCGTCTTCCACGGAGCCGGGTCGCCACCCAGGTACTTGTGGAACCATTCGAGGTGGGCGTTGTAATAGACCGGCATGGAGCGCAGCGAACTGGGCCAGTGGCCGTCGTGGTCGAAGACAATCAGGCGACTCGGGATGTCCAGTGCCTGAAGCGTGGAGAAATAAGCGAGGCTCTGATTGTAGGAGACGCGGTAGTCGCGCTCACCCGTGATGATCAGCGTCGGGGTCTTGAAGTTGTGCACATACTCCGAGGGCGAGAACTTCTTGTACAATGGTGAGTTCCAGGGCTGTCCGTTCATCTCGAAGTTGGGGAACCACAGTTCCTCCGTCGTACCCCACATGGAGGGCAGGTCGTAGAGACCCATCATCGAGGCCAGGCACTTGAAGGGATGCTCATGGCCCTGCAGCCAGTTCATGAAATAGCCGCCATAGCTCCATCCCATGGCACCCATGCGGTCCTTATCGACATACGGGAGTTTGGCCAAGGCCTCCGTGACGGCCAGCACGTCCTCGTAGGGCTTGCCGCCCCAGTCCTGGGAGATGGCACGCGTGAAGTCCTGTCCGTAGCCCGTCGATCCGTGCGGGTTGGGATAAGCCACGACGTATCCTGCTCCGGGATACACCTGCCAGTCGCCTCGGTAGGAGTCCATCCATTGCATCTGCGGACCACCATGGACGTTGATGACGAGCGGGTATTTCTTGTTGGGGTCGAAGTCGTGCGGCTTGACGATGAACACGTGGATGGAGTCGCCACCAGCTCCCATCACCCACATCTGCTCCGAGGGACGGATATCGACCTCCTCGGCAAACTTCTGGTTGTAGAAGGTGATCTGCTCTTCCCCACCCTTGCGCTCGTTTGCTTTGTAGAGGTCCACGGGCTTGCCCGTCGTGGTGTAGGCGTAGTAGATGTTGCCCTTGCTGTCGAAGTCGAAACCTTGGATGGCTCGCTGCGCGACGACTGGTTTCCACTTGCCCGTCTTGAGGTTGAGTTTGTAGAGCGGCTCATATCCACGCTCCTGTGTGAGGAAATAAATATCCTTGGAGTCGGCGCTCCATTTGAAGTCGTCCACCCAGTTGTCGAGCTGCTCTGTCAGGACCCGCTTCTCTCCTGTCGTCCGGTCGTAGAGGGCAAGGCGGAAGCGGTCGCTCTCATAGCTGGGCACGGTCTGGAAGCGGTAGGCGATGTAGCGTCCGTCGGGCGAATAGAGCGGCTGTCCGTCCCATGCCGGGTTCTCTTTGGTCAGACATTTTGCCTCTCCTCCCGTAACGGAGACCGTCCAGAGGTCGCAGTTGGTCGATGCCTCCTGGTGGCGGTCCCGATTCGAGGTGAAGCAGATATTTATATGGCGTTATATTGGTCACCTCAAATAAGAGAAAAGTCCTCCCTTGGTCATTTTTGCCACCATTTTCTTTATATTAAAGGCAATGGCAAAGAAGGCAAAGTCCATTTTGACCTTGTCTACACCGATATGGCGAAAACGACGATACGCCATGTTGTATTTAATTTGTCCGAAAACCGCTTCCGGCTCAATACATCTTTTGCCTCTATGCCTTAAACCTTCCTCTGAGGTGAGCAGCTCACTCGCTTTCTGTCTGTAAGCTTCCTGTTTGTGATTCCGGTCTATCACACGTCTGTCACCAGATGCATCGAAACACAGACAACGTAGCGGACATCCTTCACAATTCTGTGCTGTATATGTTGCCCTATTGGAGACGTATCCACTCGCACTTGTCTTGTGGCTGGTTCCAGTGCGTGTCATGTGTTGTCCCATCGGACAAACGCAATAGTCCTCCTTCTTGTTGTAATAGAAGTTTTCCGAGCGGAACGGATCCGGTACATACTGCGGACGGTGCTCTATATGGAAGCGGTTGTATTTCACATAGGCGGCGGTGCCGTTCAGCTCCATAAACTCGTAATTCTCCTCTGAGCCATAACCAGAGTCTGCCACTTCCGTTGACGCAAAGTGTCCGTAACGCTCACGGAACGACTCCATGAATGGGATGTAGGTAAGGGTGTCTGTAGGGTTGGGGAACAATGCAAAGTTGGTGATGAACTGGTTCTCGGTTGCAATCTGAAGATTGTACCCGGGTTTTGTCAGCCCGTCGTTTATAGCATCCTCCTTCATGTGCATGAATGTAGCATCCTTGTCGGTCTTTGAATAAGAGTTGCGGTCACCGAGAGTTTCAAGATGTTGGTTGTATTCAGCCAGTTTCTCGCTACGTTCCTTGAGTTCCTTGGCTAACTTGCGCCTCTTCTTCTTTTTTTTCTTCCTTGTCCATTTCCACTTGCGGGTCAGACAGCGAGGCATTAAGTTCTGCGGATATCTCGGCAAGTTGTGACGGGGTGAATTCCACCGTTTCGTCTGTCTTGGTATTGTCTTGTGCTATGCAGTCGTCAACCTGGGCAAGCAGAGCCTTTACCTTGTCAATCAATCTGGCACGGTTACGCTCGACAGTCTTACGCCAAACAAACGTATACTTATTGGCCTTCGACTCTATCTTCGTACCGTCCACATACTCCACGTCGAGACTCACAAATCCCTTCTCTGCAAGAACGAGCACAAGCTGTGTGAATATGTTATTGATCTCGTCCTTCAGACGGTTGCGGAAACGGTTGATTGTTATGAAGTCCGGCTTTTCATATCCTGCCAGCCAGATGAAATGGATGTCACGCAGGAGCAATTGCTCTATCCTACGACATGAATAGATATTGTTCATATAGGCATAGATGATGACTTTGAGCATCATGCGTGGATGATACGGACATCTGCCCATACCGTTGTATAATTTGTTGACTGAACTCATGTCAAGATGCTCCACAATGCTGGAAACGATGCGTACTGGGTCGTTTTCCGCAATATTTTCATCGATTCGTTGCGGAAAAAGAACCATTTGGTTGGTGGTATAAGAACGAAAGTGTAACTTTGCCATAGTTAAATTTTTCTATGGTCTAAAGTTACAACAACTTTTAGACATAGCAAAGCCCTGGCTTGTGAAAGTCAGGGCTTTGTGATTTTTTAAGAATAAGAGAGTTTTGACGTCGCGAGAGCTACGTGCCCGAAGGGATGTTCATCGTCGGCAAGGACGGCAAGCCCGTGCCCGTGGAGTTTCATGCGAAGCCCTTTGCCGACCAGGAGCTGACGCGCGACGTGGAGAAAAACTACCGCAACAACGCCCGTCTGACCGCTTCCCCCACCCTTTCCCCCGCCGATGTGCTGCCCTCTGTGAAGCAGTCCGTGACGGCTGACGGCCTCTGCGACCTTGGTGGCGGATTCTGCCTCGTGCCGGATGCACAGTCGGGCAACGAGGCACGCCTTCTCGCCGCCGACCTGGTCAACCAGCACGGATTGGCCTATCGTGCCCAGGGAGTGCCCATTCGTCTGACCGTCGATGCCAGTCTGCCCTCCACGGAGGAAGAATACTACGAACTCAGCATCCGGCCCGATGCTGTCAGTATAGTCGGCAAGAGCGCGCATGCCGTCTGGAACGCCACGCGCACGCTCCTTGCCCTGCTGCGTAACCCCCTCAACGCCAATGGGAAGCTCCATGCCATGGACATCAAGGACTGGCCCGACTTCGCCTATCGAGGACAGATGATCGACATTGCGCGCAACTTCACGCCCTATGCGGACCTGCTGAAGGTCGTTGACGCCCTGGCCGACTACAAGCTCAGCGTGCTCCATCTCCACTTCTGCGACGACGAAGGTTGGCGACTGGAGATACCCGGACTGCCCGAACTCACGGAGGTGGGTAGTCGGCGTGGCTACACGACCGACGAGCGCGACCGTCTCTATCCTGGCTACGACGGCCATTATGATCCCAATGGTCCCACGACAGGCAACGGCTACCTCACGCGCCAGCAGTTTATCGACCTGCTGCGCTATGCCAAGGCGCGCCATGTCAGCGTGGTGCCCGAGGTGGAATGTCCCGGCCATGCACGCGCTGCCATCCGCTCGATGGAGGCACGCTATGAGAGATACAAGCAGACCGACCCTGCCAAGGCCTTGGAGTATCGTCTGGCCGATCCCGACGACGCCTCCCAGTACACCTCTGCCCAGGGCTACCACGACAACGTGATGGACCCCGGACTGCCCTCCTCGCTGACCTTCATGAAGAAGGTGATCGACGAGGTGCTGCTGATGTATCAAGAGGCTGACGCGCCACTCCCGTTCCTCCACCTTGGCGGCGACGAGGTGCCCGACCAGGTGTGGACCAATTCGCCAGCAGCCCTGCGCCTCTCCGAGCGCGAGGGACTGAAAGGCAAGGAGACCGTCAGTTCCTGGTTCTACGAGCAGATTATCCACTATATGGCCGATCGGGGCGTGAAGTTTGGCGGATGGCAGGAGATCGTCACGCGCCATCGTCCGCTCGACACACCCTTCATGAAGCAATGGGCTGGTGGCCTCAACCTCTGGGCTGCCGTGCCGGAGTGGGGTAGTGGCGACTGCTACCACGAGATGGCCAACAACGGGTGGCCCGTCGTCATGAGCGACGTGACCAACTGCTATCTCGACCTCGCCTACAGCCGCCACCCCGAGGAGCGTGGCTTGCAATGGGGTGGCACGGTGGATGAGGCTGTGACGTTTGCCCTGATGCCCTACGACTTCTACCGCTCCATGCATGATAGCATCAACGGACGCCCGCGCCAGTGGACCACCACGCCCTCGGGCCTGCTCCCGCTCCAGCAGGACGCGCGTAAAAATATCGTGGGCGTACAAGGCCAGTTGTGGGCCGAGTGCATTCGTGGTCCGCAATGGGTGGAATACCAGCTCTTCCCCAAGATTCTCGGTCTTCTGGAGCGCGGATGGAATGCCAAGCCCGAATGGGAGACACAGCAGGGTGAGGCCGCCGAGACGACCTATTTCTGTTCCCTCTCCACCTATTATAAGAAGATAGCCGACTGCGAGATGCCAGCCTGGGCAAAGCGCGCGATCAACTTCCGCATCCCCAACCCAGGGTTGCGCCTTGTGGATGGCAAGGTGGCTGCTAATAGTCCGGTAGGTGGCACCATTCGCTATACTACCGACGGATCGACTCCCACGGCCTCCTCGCCTGTCTATACCTCGCCCGTCGCTTTCAGTGGCCGTGTGTTCAAGGCGCGCCTCTACAAGGATGGCAAGGAGAGCGTCACGTCCGTGCTGATCAACGAGCCAGGTCAATAAGTTGCTTCTTGGACCGAAAGGTCCTTAGGGTTTTCATGCCCATGGGGTAGGGAAGCAAGTTGTTCCCTCGCCCCATGGGTTTTCTGTATAAAAGATTGTTAAACTTCTCCCGTTTCTTTTGTGTTGTGGCAGAAACGATATAACTTTGCCATCAAGTCGTAAAACCGACTCGGGGTGGTTGGCCGCTTGGCCAGTCTGAGATTATACCCTTTGCACCTGATGCAGGTAATGCTGCCGTAGGAAAATGAAAACATATCATCATATACTCACTATTGCCGGATCCGATAGTTGCGGAGGCGCAGGCATAGAGGCCGATATCAAGACGATCTCGGCCCTGGGATGTTATGCATCCGTTGCCATCACGGCCGTGACGGCACAGAACACTCTGGGCGTGCGGTCTATCTGCAAAGTTACGCCCGGCGTCGTTGCCGACCAGATAGCTGCCGTGATGGACGACCTCCACCCGCAAGCCATCAAGGTAGGGATGGTCAATGACGCAGAGACGATTCGTGCCATCGCCACCACGATCCGTCGCTATCCGTTGCCCCCGATGATTATCGACCCCGTGATGGTCTCCACCTCGGGCAGCCGACTGATGGAGCCGGACGCGTTGTCCCTCTTCCAGGCTACACTCTTGCCTCTTTCCACCCTCCTTACACCCAACATCCCTGAGGCAGAGCTACTTGCCGGCAGGCCCATCCACGGCTTGGAGGACATGAAGGCCGCCGCACGCCAGATCCTGCAGATGGGGCCGAAGGCGGTGTTGGTCAAGGGAGGTCACGGGCAGGGTAGGGAGAAGACGGATCTGCTGCTGATCGACGGCTCGTTCCACACCTTCTCTTCCGCCACGATTTCCACCCGCAACAGCCATGGCACGGGCTGCACGCTCTCCTCGGCTATCGCCTCTTTTGTGGCGAGAGGGCAGGGGATCTGCGAGGCCGTAGCCTCTGCCAAAGCCTATCTCTACGAGGCTTTGCGGGCTGGAGCTGATGTCTCGGTCGGGGAGGGACACGGCCCGGTGAATCATTTTTATGATCCTCAACCTTTGATATTGACCGAACAATAAGCTATGTTGCAATTTATCTCCCATCACAACAGCCGCTATGGCTACATAGAAGGCATCCGCATGGCCCTCGAAGGAGGCTGCCGCTGGGTGCAGCTTCGCATGAAGGAGGCCGATGAGGCCACATTCTTGTCCACTGCCCAAGAGGCCGTGGCGCTCTGTCGCAGCTATCACGCCCGCCTCATCCTCGACGACCGTGTCGAAATGGTGAAGCGCGTGGGAGCTGATGGTGTGCATCTGGGGCGCAAGGACATGCCTGCCGACGAGGCCCGTACACTCTTGGGGTCCCGACCTGATCATCGGTGGCACGGCCAACACCATCGACGACGTGCGCCGCCTGCATCGCCAGGGTGTGGACTACATCGGTTGTGGTCCCTATCGCTTCACCACCACCAAGCAGCGTCTCGCCCCTGTTCTCGGACTGGAGGGCTACTGCGCCATCGTCGAGACCATGAGGCGGGAGAACATCCTGCTGCCCGTTGTTGCCATAGGCGGTATCACGCGGGCAGACCTGCTGCCTGTGCTGCAGACGGGAGTGAGCGGGGTGGCTATCAGTGGTGGCATCCTCGATGCAGAGCAGCCAGTCGAGGAGACGAAGGCCATCCTCCGTATATTAGAACAATCAAAACAACAATAAAGATGAAAACCGAACAATTCAATCCTCATTTCACCTATCTTTCCTCCCGGAAGGTCTATCGCAAGGGCGTGCTCTTCCCAGAGTTGCGCGTCGGTATGCGCGAAGTGACACTCACGCCGACTGTCAAGATGGTCGATGGCGAGAAGCAGTGCATCGAGAATCCGCCCGTGACGATCTACGACACCAGCGGTCCTTATAGCGACCCAGAGGTGGAGATCGACCTGCGCAAAGGTCTTCCGAAACTCCGCAAGGCGTGGACAGAGCGCAGAAAGGGAAAGACGATCATGGACTGCGCCCGCGAAGGCATCATTACCGAGGAGATGGAGTATGTCGCCATCCGCGAGAATATGGACTGCGAGGAGCGTGGTATCAAGACGTTTATCACCCCCGAGTTTGTCCGCCAAAAGATCGCCGAGGGCCGTGCCGTCATTCCGGCCAATATCAACCATCCCGAGGCCGAGCCGATGATCATCGGTACGGACTTCCTGGTGAAGATCAACACCAATATCGGCAACTCCTCCATGTCGTCGGGCATTGAGGAAGAAGTTGACAAGGCCGTGTGGAGCTGCAAGTGGGGAGGTGACACGCTGATGGATCTGTCCACAGGCGACGATATCCACGAGACGCGCGAATGGATTCTCCGCAACAGCCCTGTGCCCGTGGGTACCGTCCCCATGTACCAGGCGTTTGAGAAAGTAGGTGGCAAACCGGAGGATCTCAACTGGGAGGTGTTCCGCGACACGCTCATCGAGCAATGTGAGCAGGGTGTGGACTACTTCACCATCCACTGTGGCATCCGCCTGAAGAACGTACCTTTGGCGATCGGTCGCCTCACGGGTATGGTGAGCCGCGGCGGCAGCATCATCTCCAAGTGGTGTCAGACCCACAACGAGGAGAGTTTCCTCTATACCCATTTCGACGATATTTGTGAGATCTGCCATCGCTACGACGTGGCTATCTCCTTGGGTGACGGCCTCCGTCCCGGTTCGACCCACGATGCCAACGATGCCGCCCAGTTTGCTGAGCTCGACACCATGGGTGAGCTGGTGACGCGTGCGTGGGATCATGGCGTGCAGGCATTTATCGAAGGTCCCCCGGCCATGTGCCCATGAACAAGATTCGGGAGAACATGGACCGCCAAATCGAGAAATGCCACGGTGCACCCTTCTATACCCTCGGCCCTCTCGTCACAGACATCGCGCCAGGTTTCGACCATATCACCAGCGCCATCGGCGCAGCCATGATCGGATGGTTTGGTACGGCCATGCTCTGCTACGTCACACCGAAGGAGCATCTCGCGCTGCCTACGAAGGAGGATGTGCGCGAGGGTATTGTCGCCTATAAGATTGCTGCCCACGCGGCCGACCTGGCCAAGGGTCATCCCGGTGCTTCGCTTCGCGACGACGCCCTGTCCAAGGCGCGCTACGACTTCAGATGGAAGGATCAGTTCAATCTTTCGCTTGACCCTGAGCGGGCGTTGGAATACTACAAGACTTCCAATGACATGAAGGGCAACTACTGCTCCATGTGTGGTCCCAACTTCTGTGCAGCTCGTATCAGCCACAGCCTGAAGGATTGCACGGACGCTTCCGGGGCGGAATAACAACAATGAATCATAACCTTATAAACAAGAAACAAAATGATAGAGACACAGGTTTCAAAAGGAATTGTCAGTACTTATTTTGACAAATTGCAGCGCAATCTCGATATTGACGTGGCCATCGTTGGTGGTGGTCCCTCGGGTATCGTGGCGGCATACTACCTTGCCAAGGCAGGACTGAAGGTAGCTCAGTTTGATAGAAAGCTTTCTCCCGGCGGCGGAATGTGGGGTGGCGCGATGATGTTCAACCAGATTGTGATCCAGGAGGAGGCGCTGGACATCGTTCGCGACTTTGGCATCAACTATACGCCGTTTGAGGATGGACTCTATACCCTCGACTCTGTGGAGGGCACTTCCGCGCTCCTCTACCACGCCGTGCATGCTGGAGCCACCGTCTTCAACTGCTATAGCGTGGAGGACGTAGTATTCAAGAGCAACGTCGTAAGTGGCGTGGTGGTCAACTGGACGCCCGTTCTGCGCGAGGGTATGCATGTCGATCCCATCAATATCATGGCCAAATGCGTCATCGACGGCACGGGCCACGATAGCGAGATAGCCTGTGTGGTGGCCCGCAAGAATGGCATCCAACTCCAGACGGAGACGGGTGGCGTGATGGGTGAGCGCTCGCTGGACGTGGCCGAGGGAGAGCGTCTCGTTGTGGAAGGCACACGTGAGATCTATCCCGGTCTCTACGTCTGTGGCATGGCTTCCTCTGCTGTGGCAGGTACGCCGCGTATGGGGCCGATCTTCGGCGGTATGCTGATGTCGGGTAAGAAGGTTGCTGACCTGATCATCAAGAAACTCAAAGGCTAATCATGCTTCGCATAGCCATCACCTTGCCCGGCTTCGTGCCGGGCGAGGCTTCTTTTATCGTCCGGTTGCTGGACGAGTCTTTCGATCGGGTACATATCCGCAAGCCCGATGCTGACGCTTTGGCAGTTGCCAAACTGATAGAGGGTGTACCAGAGGCGTACCGCTGCCGCCTCGTCTTGCACGATCACCATGCGCTTGCGGAACGCTATGGACTGGGAGGCATTCATCTGAACTACCGCAACCCCGTCGCTCCCGCTGGTTTCCAAGGCTCTGTGAGCCGCTCTTGCCACAGCCTGGACGAGGTGAGGGCGTGGAAGCCACGTTGCGCCTACGTCTTTCTAAGCCCTATCTACGACAGTATTTCCAAGCAGGGGTATCGGTCGGCCTTTTCCAAGCAGGCCTTATTAAAAGCCAGCGCCGAAGGCATTATCGACCAGCAGGTCGTTGCCCTCGGCGGAGTGTCTTACCAGCGACTGGCGGAAGTGGAGCAGCTGGGTTTTGGCGGCTACGCCATGCTGGGCGAAGCCTGGAAAAAGATGGGGTAGGGGCGTTCTCCTACTTTGCAGCCTTCATGTGGCGGCTACGGACCATCGCCCATACACCCAGGGCGATGAGCGGGATGCTCAACAACTGGCCCATGTCGAGCGGCAGATTGGCCTCGAAAGCCTCCTGTACCTCCTTGGTAAACTCGATGAAGAAGCGGAAGGTGAACACCAGCGTCAGGCAGAGACCGAAATAGAGCCCCGTGCCCACACGGTCCTTGTGCTTGCGGTAGATGAGGAAGATGATGGCGAAGAAGCAGGCATAGGCGATGGCCTCATAGAGCTGTCCAGGGTGGCGTGGCGCCTTGTCAACATGGGCGAAGATGAAGGCCCAGGGAACGTCCGTCACGTTGCCGACAATCTCCGAGTTCATGAGGTTTCCCAGCCGGATGAAGCATGCCGTGATGCAGGAGACCACTCCCATCAGGTCCAGTACCACCCAGGTTGGCATCTTGTATCGCTTGATATAGAGCCAAAGACCCACAAGGAGGCCCGCCACGCCACCGTGGCTGGCCAGTCCGGCAAATCCCGTAAACTTCCATCCGCCACCCTCAAGGAAGTGGATAGGCAGGAACATCTCCACGATATGTGTGCCCGAAGAGAGGAAGTAGTGGGGCTCGTAGAAGAGGCAATGGCCGAGGCGCGCACCCACCAATATGCCCAAGAAGACATAGAGAAAGAGAGGGTCAAACTTCTCGTCGCTATATTTGTGCTCCTTGTAGAGCCACTTCATGAGCAGGTAGGCCAGTACAAGGCCCGTCAGCCAGCACAAGGCGTACCAGCGCACGGAGAGCGGGCCAAGGTGGAGGGCTACCTCCGAGGGCTGCCAATAGATGTAGAGCGGATTCATCATGGGGTGGGGAATTAGACGTTGAAGCGGAAGTGCATGATGTCGCCGTCCTGCACCTCATACTCTTTGCCTTCTATGCCGAGTTTGCCGGCCTCGCGCACGGCGGCCTCGGAGCCATACTGGATGTAGTCCTCGTACTTGATGACCTCGGCACGGATGAAGCCCTTTTCGAAATCGGTATGGATCACGCCCGCACATTGTGGCGCCTTCCAGCCTTTGCGGTATGTCCATGCCTTCACCTCCATCTCGCCAGCAGTGATGAAGGTCTGCAGGTTGAGCAGGTGGTATGCCTTCTCGATAAGACGGTTTACGCCACTCTCCTCCAGTCCCAGTTCGTCGAGGAAAAGTTTCTTGTCCTCGTAGGAGTCGAGCTGGGCAATGTCTTCCTCCGTCTTGGCAGCGATGACCATGGCCTCAGCTCCCTCCTCGCGGGCTATCTCCTCTATCTTGCGACTGTACTCGTTGCCCGTCTTGGCACTCTCCTCATCGACGTTGCAAACATAGAGCACGGGCTTTGTCGTCAGGAGAAACAAATCGTGGGCAGCTTGTATCTCGTCTTTGGTCTCGAAGACCACCGAACGGGCGTTCTTGCCCTGCTCCAGCACCTCTTTGTAGGCCTCCAGCACGCTCACCATCGTCTTGGCGTCTTTGTTGCCCGCAGCGGCCATCTTCTGCTGTTTGGCCAACTGTCCTTCGACAGTCTCCAGGTCCTTCAGTTGCAGCTCAGTATCAATCACCTCTTTGTCCTCTACGGGATCGACGGGAGCGCCGCCCTCGCGCACCACGTTGGGGTCGTCAAAGCAACGGATGACGTGGATGATGGCGTCGCACTCACGGATGTTTCCGAGAAACTTGTTGCCCAGACCCTCGCCCTTGGACGCACCCTTGACGAGGCCTGCTATATCGACAATGTCGCAGGTGGCGGGAACGATGCGTCCTGGGTGCACGATCTCGGCCAGTTTGTTGAGCCGCTCGTCGGGCACGGAGATGACGCCGAGGTTCGGCTCAATCGTACAGAAAGGATAGTTGGCTGCTTGTGCTTTCGCACTTGACAAGCAGTTGAAGAGGGTTGATTTTCCCACGTTGGGAAGACCAACAATACCACATTTTAATGCCATGAGTATCTTTTACGTTTTATTTTTTATCTTCTAAGAATGTGCAAACCGAAAGCAACCAAGTGGACTTTAATTGCTGGGGTGTCGCTTTTCTTATGCAAAAGTACGCAAATAAATTGACTTGACGGCCCCTTTGCCCTGTTATTAGCACCTGTTAATACATTTCCCTAACTTCTTTTAAGTGTTTTCCTCATGACGGTAATGCTATTTTCTTTAACTTTGCCAGCACATATATCTGTCTAAAAAAATAACATGATGAAAAAGGAACAAATTATCTCTGCGACTATCATTGCTTTAGGCATTGTCATCATGGGACTTTGCTTGAAAGGAGGAATGGACAATTTTACCAGTCGCGACCGGAAAGTGACCGTCAAAGGACTGGCGGAAGAGGAGGTGAAGGCCGACAAGGTGACATGGCCTATCGTCTCCAAGGAACTGGGCGACGACCTGCCGATGCTCTATGAGCGTATAGCCGCCAAGCAGCAGACCATCAAGGCGTTTCTGCTGAAGAACGGCATTCGGGAGGGTGAGATCAGTATCAATGCACCCAAGGTGATAGACCTCACGGCAGAGCAGTACTCACAGCAGAACCAGCCCTACCGCTACAATGTTACGCTGGTCATCACCGTCACCTCCACCCAGGTTGACAAGGTGCGTAGTATCATTGCCCGCCAAGGCGAATTGCTCAAGCAAGGCGTGGCGATCGTAGCCGACGAGTATCAGAACCCTGTCGTCTATGAGTATGTCTCCTTCAAGAAGATGAAGCCGAAGATGATGACCGAAGCCATTGAGAATGCTGAGCAGACCGCTAAGCAGTTTGCCAACAACAGCCATTCGACCATCAGCAAGATCATCTCTGCCGATCAGGGACAGTTCTCCATTGATGACCGTGATGCCAATACGCCCTATATCAAGCGGGTGCGGGTCGTCACTACTGTCACCTATGCGCTCAAAGACTAATTTTAGAAGTCACACCAGTTCGTGTGAGTGTTAATAAAAATAGCCCGTTCTTTATTCTGGGGACAAAGCCTGGTTGAAACGATGGCATATATACAGTTGACGCACAACAGAGGTGGGACTGGCTCACAATTTGAGTCGTAACTGAAGTTCCAGGTCGGCTTTCGACGAACGGTCTATCTGCTGGAGTCCTGACGAGATGTGATCGCGGTCGAAGTAGTCTGTCACGCTTAGTTTGGCGATGAGCATCCACCTTTGCCCCATATCCGCACGCAGGAAGAGCGCATAGTGGAGCCCCTCGCCAAAATAGGCGGGAAAGGAGAAGGCGTAGAGCAGTCCACGCTCGTAGGTGTAGATACGCGAGGCGTAGTCGTCGGTATGAAAATAGCCGCCCTGGACTGTGGCCTGCAGCCCTCTGAGGCCGCTCCATGTCGCCGACTGCGAGAGCATATAGCCATTGCTGGTCTGTTGGGAGGCGCTGCGTGTGGCATCTGCCTGGGTACGGAAGGCCCATTGAGCCACGGTGTAGGCCACGGTGAGTCGTGCCCGTTGTGAGGTCTCGTCGATGAGCCCAGCTTTCGTGGCATCGCCTTTCATACGGGATCGGAGACGGTAGCGTGCCGTGAGTATCCAGTGGTCGCGGTGGTAGGTGGTCTGCAGAAAGTGGTCCCAGCTGTGGGACGAGGCATAGACTTGATACTTCGCCCACGGAAAATAGGCAAAGTCGGTGTAGGCTGTCAGAGTCCAAAAGCTGCCTAAGGCCCAATCCACCTTTGCCATCACACCACTCTCGTTCTGCACGCGTCCTCCGTCGGCGAACGACTGTCCCATAACGGCTTGGTATTTGTAGCTATAATAGCGTTGGACAGCTGTCAGCGTGAGGGTGGGGTAGATGCGGAAGGATAGCGCATGGAGCGTGGCGAGCGCTCGGCAGCCGCCTGTGGCGGTCTCGCCGCTCAAGGAGAGTCGGTGGCTGGTGTAGCCGTAGTCGATGCTCGCATTCCAAAATGCTTCACCAGCAGGGTAGAACCTGCGGAAAGCCTGTGACGTGTTAGGCTGCAGCGGTTTGTCGAAGCGTGTCCATACGCCCGTCGCACCGAGGTGGAAGCCTCCGTGTCGCCAGGCGATATGGCCTCCCGAGGCCGTCTGTGAGGCGTTGTCCTTGCGGTCCATCTCCGACGTGGTGCGATGGTAGCCCGTCTGGAGCAATGTGGCAATGCCCCTGCCGTCCTTGGTCAGCGTGGCGTCGATGGTGCGCCACGAGAGAAAAGCACTTAGTACAAAATGCTTCGACAAAGCGATCTCGGCAGCCGCCCCCTGCAGGTAGTTGTAGGAAGATCGACTTGCGTGGCCCCGGATGGTGCTTCCTGTACGGAAGAGGCTTGGCAGCGTCATCATCTTGCCAAAGGCCACATCGTTGTTGGCTACCAGTCCTAAGCCCATTCGTACACGGTACCCGTCCGACGGCAATGGTCTTGAGGTGGCGAGTCATTTTTCGTGCCACTGCATAGTAGCTATAGTGGTCGTAGCCCCATCGGTTGCCACCAGCGAAGAAAGGCTCGCCTGCGTCTTGTGCCGCCGTCAGACCAGCCGTGATGTATGGGCCGTACTGGAAAGTGTAACGGATCGAGTGGCGGTATTTCGGCCCCAAAAAACCTTCGTGGTCTCCTTGACGATCGTAGAAGGGCACGCCCATTTGTCCTACTACCGTGTGGCGGCCTCGTTGAAGGATGGTGTGAAGGGAGGGAAAATGGGTGGTCTCGTCGTCGGTGAGTAGGAGGAAGTAGGGGAGGAGCGCACGGCGCAGGCCGTCCAGCGACTCGATGAGCGACAGTTCACCCATCGTCCGCATCCCATGATACTGCGTGATATAGGCTATTAGTTCCTCGATTTGTGTCTCGGAGAGGAAGGGAATGCGTTCCAAATCTTCCCGTGTGGCTTGGTTGAGGGCGATCGGGTGCTCGGCAAGCTCTGAGAGTAGTTCGTAGGTTTCCTCGTCGGACTGACCAGTCTCGTCGTCCTGCTCTAAGAGCTGCGCATAGAGCGTCTCCCAACCCACCTGTGGCGATTGTGCCGGCAGGGTGAGGGCTGACAAGAGTAGCAATATGCTTACGAGGATTTTTCTCATGAACAAAAGGCTTTCAGTTGACACAAAAAAGACTTTTTAAGAGCTATGAAAACAGTAGCCCTCCAAAGTGTCCAAAACGCTTTTGCATTCTCTCCTCAACCTTTCCAAGCTTTAAAGGCGTTGGAAAGATAATGGTTTCCCTTATACCCTAATGGTGGTTGAAGGGGAATCAGAAGAGAAAGTCGTCGCGTTTCATCCCCTCCACCGTCAGGGCTTTGATCTGTGGTACGAGGCGTGTGAAGTGTTCGGCATGGGCGTGGAGGTCGAGCGAGGCCTGGTCCTGCCATGTTTCGCAAATCATGCCTGTGAGCGGGTTGGTGCAACTGAAAAGGATGTCGTAGGCAATGCAGCCAGCATCCGTACGCGACTTCTCGACCAGTTCTTGGGCCAAAGAGACAAACGCTTTTTTCTTCTCTTCGTCGGCGAGCGTGAAGAAACAATTGAGGCGAATCATATACTTGGATTTTGGATATACATTTCTCTCCCTACACTTTACTTCTGCGGCTCATGTAGCGTACGGGGAAATAGACGGCCAGCCATCCCACGACCGTCACGGTGAGGAAGACCATGACCACGTCCCATGGGTGTACACTCACAGGATAGGCATCGACGATGTAGTTGCCGCTGCTGTTGCCAAGCTTCACAAGGCCGTATTGCTGTTGGAGGAGGCAGAGCAGAAGCCCGACTCCTATGCCGATGACGGCCCCAGCGAGGGCTATTAGGCGGCCTTCGAGCAGGAAAATGCGCGTGATGGTGCGGTCGCTGGCTCCGAGGAAGCGCAAGGTGGCTATATCGTCGCGCTTGTCGATGATGAGCATCGAGAGCGATCCGACAATGTTGAAGCAAGCCACGAGGAGAATGAAGGTCAGAAAGGCGTAGGCAAAGAGTTTCTCCACCTGCATGACCTTGAAGTTGTCGGCTTGTTGCTCATAACGGTCCTTAACCGTGAAGCGGTTGCCCAGGATGGCTTTGATTTCCTTCTTGGCCTCGTCGATATCCACGCCCGGCTTCATCCGCAACTCCAGCGACGTGAGTTCTCCCTGCCGATCGAAAAGCCTTCGGGCAAGGGCGATGCTTGTGAGGATGTATTTGCGGTCGTAGCGGCTCTGTTTCACTTGGAAGACCACGCCGGGGGAGAGTACGGAGTCTTCCGTGAAAGCCTCTGTGGGGTTGCTCATGTCGTACTGTCCCTGCCGTTGTGGCGCATAGATGTGGAGATAGTCGGGCCAATCGGTGCCTGTGCCGAGGTCTTTGGCAATCCAGATGCCGGGTATGGCGTAGTCGAGGTTGGCCTGGGAGAGACGAAACTCGCCGTCACCGTAGAGGATGTTGCGAATGTTGGTGAGCGAGTCGAAGTTGGCCTCCACACCCTTCACCGTCACCATCATCTGACGATCCCGATATACGGCCAGCGCCTGGTCCTCTACGCATTCTGTGGCCACGGCAACAAAGGGTAGCTGCTTCACCTTCACCAAGGCTGCATCGTCGGCAGGAGCAGCTTTGCCACTCACTGGCTGTACCTTCAGTTGCGGGTCAAACTCTGTGAAGAGGGACGCTATCAGGTCGGCAAAACCGTTGAAACTGCTCATGACGACCACCATGGCCATTGTAGCCACGGCTACGCCGAGCACGGCAATGACGCTGATGAGGTTGATGGCGTGCGTGCTCTTCTTGGAGAACAGGTAGCGGCGGGAGACAAATAGCGGGAAGTTCACTTCTTCAGCAGTTCGTCAATGTGGTCGATGTAGTCGAGGGAGTCGTCGAGATAGAAGCGTAGCTCGGGGATGATGCGGAGCTGGTTGCGCACGCGTCGTCCCAGTTCGAAGCGGATTTGCTTCTCGTTGGTGTTGATGTTCTCGATCAGTTCTTCCGATTTCTCTGAGGGGAAGATGCTGAGATAGGCGGTACAGATGCTCAAGTCGGGGCTTACGCGCACCCGGGTGACGCTGACCAGCACGCCGTGCATCATGCGTGTCTGTCCTTGAAAGATGGTCGCCAGCTCCTTTTGCAGGAGGCGGGCTATGCGGTTTTGTCTTGTTTCTTCCATATTCTTCTTTGTTATTTGATTGCAAAGTTACTCAATCTTGTTGAGAAATGGCCATGTTGTCTCCATAAAATTACAATTTGCGCATCAGCGTGAGGCCATCGCGCATGGGGAGGATGACTTTTTCGATACGCTGGTCCTGTGCTGTGGCGTCGTTGAAGCGGCAAATGCCCAAGGTCTGCTGGTCTTTGGCGTAGGCCGAATCGACGACATGGCCGTCCCATAGTGTATTGTCGGCGAGGATGAAGCCACCTTGTCGCAGCAGCGGTAGCACCATCTCGTAGGTCTGGAGGTAGGTGCGCTTGTCGCCATCGATGAATGCAAGGTCGAAGGTCACGCCCAGTTGGGGTGCTTGCTCGATGGCGTCGCCGATGCGGAAGTCGATGTAGTTGCCCAGTCCTGATCCATCGATCCACTGGCGCGTGAAGGGCTCCAGTTCGTCATTGACATCGAAGGTGTGGATGATACCCCCATCGCCTATCGAACGCAGTCCCTCGGCCATGCAGAGAGCGCTATATCCCGTGAAGGTGCCTATCTCCAGGATGTGTTTGGGGCGTATCATGGTGACCAACATCTTGAGCAGACGCCCCTCGACATGGCCGCTCACCATGCGTCCGTGGAGTGTGTGCAAGTGGGTGGCCCGCCAAAGGCGGTGCAGATAGTCGCCCTCAGGGTCGCTGTGCTGCTCGATGTAGCGTTGCAGTAGTTCTGTCATGATCGTCTTGCTTTGGAGTGGTGGGTGAGGCCGATCAGGGCCTCTAAGGCCAGGCGGTAGCCGTCCATGCCGAATCCTGTGATCGTACCGGCACAAGCGGGGGCGATCGTGGAGTGGCGGCGGAAGTCCTCGCGGGCGGCGACATTGCTCAGGTGCACCTCCACGACAGGGGCGCTGATGGCGCGGATCGCGTCGAGCAGGGCAATGCTGGTATGGGTATAGGCTGCCGCGTTGAGGATGATGCCGTCGTGGGTGAATCCGGTCTCCTGAAGCCGGTCTACCAATGCGCCCTCATGGTTGCTCTGATAGTATTCTATCTCCACCTGTGGAAACCGTTTTCGGAGCGACGCGAGGCAGTGGTCCATCGTCTCCTGCCCATAGAGGTCGGGTTCGCGTGTGCCCAAGAGGTTGAGGTTGGGGCCGTTGATGATGATGATTCTCATGATTCCTTTGTCGAATGATGGTGTAAAAGTACTGCCTTTTCATGAAATAGGCAAGTTTTCGGGTGATAAAAGAATTTTGGCTTCAAAAAAGCCCAGCTCTTTGGCGCTTGTGATGCGCAAAGGGCTGGGCTATCTCTGTTAGACTGCGGTCTTACGTCCGCTGTCCTTTATTCTGCCAAGGTATGGAAGGGGATGGCCTGCACGTCGGTCGTCACGCCGCCGTCATAGCCACAGGCGATGACCACGCAGTCGGTGTCAGGCTGGCCGTAGTTGAGCTTGCCTGTGAAGTCGCCTTGTCTTGTGAAGTCGTCAGCCTCGCCGCCATAGACAATCTTCAGCAGGTCGGCAGCGGCCTTCTTGGCGTCGCCGTTGTGGGCGCTTAGCTTTCTCTCCCAGACCTCTTTGCTCTGCACGTCGAGGATATACTTGTCGTTGTTGGTGGTCTTGACTTCTACGTCACAACCATCTTTGTACGGCTGTATAACGTTGACGGTGAGCTGATTACTTGATGCTTCCGTGGCCAGCGTGGTGAAGCGCTGCTCATAGACGGGAGATGTAATCTCGCCCGTAGAGGAGTTGACAGCATAGCAATAGGCCCAGTGGAGGGTCTCGGACTGCAGGGCCTGACCAGTGAAGTCCTTGGCGTCAACGCTCTTCGTACCGCGGAACAGAGTCTGGTTCAAATAAAAATCGAGGTCCATGTCGTACTGCCCAGCTATGTAGTCCCAGTAGGCCTGGTCGGCAGCTTCGATGCTTCCATATTTCTCTATCATCAAGTCGCGGGTCTCGTCCGACACGATGAAGCAGTAGTACTGCTGCGTCTGGTCCTTCGGGGTGAAGGTGACGGTAGCCGTATTGGACTTGATGTCCGTGACGTTGACAGAGAACTCGTCATTGGCCTTGGCCTTGGTCGTTGCCGTGGCGCGGCTGAGACCTGCGGGCACTCCGTCATTGTCGTAGAGAAGGGCGTAGATGTAGTAGGTGGTGTTATCCTTCAGACCAGGGATCTGCAGGTACTTCGACTCGCGCCAGTCCTCCATGTAGCGCTTCTTCATCTCGATGCGGACGTCGCGGTCGTCGCCAACCAGTTCCTCGTCGCCGACGTACATCAGCCAGTGGGAGCAGCCCTCGGGCATGGGGAAATCGACGAGGATGTAGTCTGTGCCAGTCTCCTCGACATCGATGTTCATGGTCAGCGGTGTCACCTCCTCAAAGGTCATGCTCTTGATGTTCTTGGTGAAGATGGGCGTCACCTCGCCGTCGGTGGTATGGATTCTCAACACACCGTCGCCCGGTTTCTGGGCCATGGCCGCCACAGAGAGCACGGAGGCGGCGATAGTTGCTATGATCTTTTTCATTGTTTTTCTTCTTTCGTTGTTGTACATACAATAGGCTTAGAAACTTCCTCCAGGCACCGTGATCTTGGTCTTGAAGGCGCGGGTAGCGGGTGCGCCCTCGTCCAGTCCGACAGCGATGATGTAGTAGTCGGTGTCGACATCCTTGCGCACGCGGAACTCCCACAGACCTTCTCTGAGGTCCTCGTCGCGGGTACGGGCCAGGTCGGTCGGGTTGATGTTGTCGGCCTCGTAGCAAAGGGCGCGGAGCAGCGCTGCGTCGGTCTTGTACAGGTCAACGTAGGCGGCGGGCTGCATGGTGATGAAATAGGGGGTGTTGGTAGTCGGGGCAGCCTTGATCTGCTGGTCTCCCCACTCGTTGGAGAGGACGGTCAAGGGGATGTCCATGTCCACCGGTGTCGGGGCGTTGGTGTGGATGCTGTCAACCTGAATTGGCGTGACGAGGTTGCCGTCGTCGTCCATTCCGAAGGTGATGACGACCTGGCGAGCGTCCCACATCAGGTGGTTGCCATCGCCCTCGTAGGTGCCCTCGCGGCGGTCGTACTTCATCATGGTCTGCCAGTTCTCGCCATACCAGGAGGCGAAGGTGGACCACATGCTGATGAAGTGCTTGATGACGTCGCCGTTGGTGCCTTCCTCCAGCTGCCAGCGCTGGTAGTAGTCATAGCCTGTGGCGAAGGTGCAGTACTTCACGGAAGCGTCCTTGGCCGTGACGTTGTACTTGAGTGTTGTTGTTCCGACGTGTGTCGTCGTGACCGTGAAGGGATCGTCGGCCACGGCACCCGTGGAGCAGGTAAGGCTCTTCAGACCCGTGGGCAGACCGTTCTCGTCGTATGCGAGCACATAGACGGTGTAGATACTCTCCGGCTTGAGGAAGTCGAAGGCCAGCGTATAGGATCCCTTGGCGTCACAGACGCTATGCTTCTGCACATACTCGGTGTAGTTGATGTAGGGGTCCTTCTCGCTGCCAGCGACGATGGCCGCTTGGACGCGTGTCACACTTGCTTCGGCCTCGATATTGATGCCGATGGAGGAGGAGGTCTTATAGCGCTCTGTGACGTGAACCTCGGCTGCCTTCACTGTCGTGAGTTGCATGGAGTCGATCTCGTCTGTAAGGGCTGCGAGCTTGCTTCCGTCTTGCAGCGTCAACTTCATCTTGTAAAGTGGCTCCTGGGCCAGCGCAGTCATGCCGCAGAAGAAAAGGGCGGACATGAGGAGTATGGATTTCTTCATAGATTACTTTCTGAATTTAAGTGTTGTGTTGTTGATGTTCAGAATATAGACGCCAGCGGGCTTGCCCGAAAGATCGATGGTCTGGCCCTGCCACTGCTTGTCGTTCCAGACAATACGGCCTGCTGCGTCATAGACGGCTACGTTGTAGATCTTGCCAGGTTCCGTTCCATTGATACGGAGAATGCCGGTTCCGCGCTCCGCACTCACGGTGATATTGGTTTCTCCCATCTTCACATTGTCGAAACCGGTGGCCAGGCTGAAGGTGATCTCCACGATGTCGCTCATCATGTATTCCTCGGGCTCTTGATTACCGCTACGGTGCAAGATGACGGCGGGGCCGTCGAAGGTGAAGGTGGTAATCTGACCTTTGTCAAACTCCTTCTTGCCGTCCGTGGATGTTACCGTGACTACTTCCTGTGCGCTGGCGGAGGCACTCAGTGCCAATGCAGCGAAAAGTAATAGGTTCTTCTTTTTCATAATAGACGATTGATATAACTTGTTGTTGAATTATTTATGTTGCAAAGTTACAATAAAACCCCTGAGTGCGCAAGCCGTCTCATCACTTTTTCAAAACTGCGTTGCATTTCTTTTTCTTGTATAAATGCTTTAACACCAACCGTTTATGCTTTCATCAACTTGTAGTTAATAGTTTACTATTATCTGAAAAGCCACATGGAAATCCTGTTTTAGTAATTGAAAATGAAGAGGCGTGTTCGTCAGTTTTTGGGCCTTGCTGCTTAGTCTTTGGCTGGAGAACCCGATAGTCTTTTTCTGTTTCGTGGGTCTGAGGCTTCTCAGTAGTGTCGACCTTCTTAATTCATAGTTTAAACAACGGGTGCTACATGAATAGAAATTGACATTTCGCGATGTCAATTTCTATTCATGTAGCACCCGTTGTTTGGGTGTTTTTGCTCCTTTGATCTTAGGATGTAGGCTGGCTTGAACAGGGGTTAGTGTGCTTCCAGCCAGTTTCGTCCCCAGCCTGCGTCGGCCACGAGGGGTACGGAGAGCGTATAGGCATGCTCCATCTCTTCCACGACAATGCGTTCGACAAGTGCTTTCTCTTCGGGATAGACAGAGAAATTGAGCTCATCATGTACTTGCAGGATCATTTTCGACCGGATGCCTTCCTCAGCGAAGCGGCGGTGGATGCGGATCATTGCCACTTTGATGATGTCGGCTTCGCTTCCTTGTATCGGTGCGTTGATAGCGTTGCGCTCGGCAAATCCCCTAACGGTGTTGTTGCGAGAGGTGATATCAGGTAGGTAGCGGCGACGATGGAAGATGGTCTCAGCATAACCCTTCTCGCGTGCCAATTGCTTGGCTTGTTCCATGTAGGCGTGGACACGGGGGAAGGTCCTGAAATAGTCGGCGATGAGGTCGCGCGCCTCCCCGTTGGCTATTCCCATCCGTTGAGCCAGCCCGAAGGCCGTGATGCCGTAGATAATGCCAAAGTTGGCTTGCTTGGCTTTCTTTCGTTGTGCGTCCTCGACACGCTCTATCGGTTCGTGCCATATCTTGGCGGCTGTAGCTCGGTGGATATCCTGTCCGCTCCTAAACGCTTCGATCATGTTTTCATCGCCACTAAGGTGGGCCATGATGCGCAGCTCTATTTGCGAGTAGTCAGCAGAGAAGAACAGACACCCCTCTTCAGGGATAAAGCACTTGCGAATTTCCTTGCCGTCATCGTCTCTGACGGGGATGTTCTGCAAGTTAGGGTCACTTGACGAGAGGCGACCAGTGGCTGTCACTGCTTGGTTGAAAGAAGTGTGGATGCGGCCCGTGCGAGGGTTGATGAGTTTCGGAAGCGCATCGACATAGGTGCCCAATAGTTTTTTTAGACCTCGGTGGGCAAGAATGTTGTCCACTATGGGATGCTTGCCACTGAGGGATTGCAGTACTTCTTCGGAGGTGACGTACTGTCCTGTCTTTGTCCGCTTGGGATTGTCGACCAAATGCAATTTGCCGAAAAGAATCTCACCGACTTGCTTGGGACTTGCGATGTTGAATGTTTCACCGGCCTCTTCGTAGATGCGTGTCTCATAGAGGTGAAGCCGTTCGTTGAAGATACGGGAGGTCTCTTTTAAGGCTTCTGTGTCGAGACAGACGCCCGTTTGTTCCATATCGGCCAGGACTGGAACGAGGGGCATCTCGATCTGCCAAAACAAATCTTCTCCGCCAACCTCTTTAAGTTTTGGTTCCAGGATATGGTAGAGGCGCAAGGTTATATCGGCATCCTCGCAAGCGTAAGCATAGACCGCCTCTGGTGGTAAGTCACGCATGTTTTTCTGCGCCTTTCCCTTCGGTCCGATGAGTTCTTCTATGTGCACGGTCTGGTAGTGGAGATAAACCTCTGCAAGGTAGTCCATGCCGTGGTGGAGTTCTGGCTGGATGATATAGTGGGCAAGCATCGTGTCAAAGATACGACCCTTCACCGTGATACCATAGTTGTGGAGCACCTCCATGTCGTACTTGATATTTTGTCCCACCTTGAGAATCTTCTCGTCTTCAAATAGCGGTTTGAATATCGAAAGCATTTTTAACGCCTCTTCACGGTTGTCTTTTACAGCTATGTACCAAGCCTCTTTTTCCTTCACGGCGAAACTGAATCCCACCAATTCGGCTTCCATCGGGTGTACGGATGTTGTCTCTGTGTCTAAACAAAGAATTTCTTTTGTCCGTAAAAAATCATATAAAGCAAGCGCATTGTCCACATTATCAATGAGATGGTATTCGTGTTGCGTTGTTTTAATGCTTTCATACTGCTCGTTTTTTGTTTCTTCTTGGCCGTCGGGCGTAATTTCAGCAAAGAGATCAAGCTGTCTTTGACTCTTTTTCTTGGTTTTTTCGGCCTTTCCCAAAAACTTGTTCGTAAGAGTCTTAAACTCAAGTTCGTCGAAGAGTTTTGCCAATGTCTCCGCATCCGGCTCCTTACACTTCATCGCTTCGAGATCGAGACTGATAGGAACGTCTTGTCGAATGGTTGCCAAGAAATAGGATAGCTTGATGTCTTCGGTAGCATTCATTACCTTCTCCTTCATTTTCCCTTTCAGTTGGTCTGTGCTCTCAAGGAGGTTGGCAACGGAGCCAAACTGGTTGATAAGTTTGACAGCAGTCTTCTCGCCCACACCAGGACATCCGGGAAAGTTGTCTGCGCTATCACCCATTAGTGCCAACAGGTCGATTATCTGCGCGGGGGTAGCTATACCATATTTCTGTTGTACTTCCTCTTTGCCGATGATATCATAGCCTCCGCCATGGCGAGGCTTGTACATCTTCACGTTATCGGCTATCAGTTGACCATAGTCCTTGTCGGGGGTAAGCATATAGGTTAAAATGCCCATTTCATCGGCTTGGTGCGCAAGCGTTCCTATCACGTCATCGGCTTCGAAGCCATCCTTCTGTAGTACGGGAATACGTAGAGCGCCGAGGATATCTTGAATGATAGGTACAGAGCGCTTGATGTCCTCGGGAGTTTCTTGTCTCTGTGCCTTATAGGCGGGATACTTTTCGTGACGGAAGGTCTTGCCGTGGTCGAAGGCCACGCCTATGTAGTCGGGTTGCTCTTTGGTCAATACCTCATGTAGTGTATTGCAAAAACCCATAATGGCCGACGTGTTGAGCCCCTTACTATTGATGCGTGGTGTGCCCAGAAGGGCATAGTAAGAGCGATAGATGATCGCATAGGCGTCGAGAAGAATCAGTTTTGTCATGCTAATGATATTTTTAAAGTGTAAAAGTACAATTTTTTTGTGATATTCTCCGATTAAATCCTTAATTTTGTATCAAATTTCGGACTTTCATGGATTACGTATCGCTCATCAAGGAGCCTATCTCACACGAATTAGCCGATTTCATCGGGCTTTTCAACAGCAGTCTTACCCACGACGACGGTATGCTAGGCTGTGCATTGGAGCACGTCAAGCAGCGCGCTGGGAAACGGATGCGTCCTATTTTGATATTGCTGATGGCCAAAAACTTTGGTACTGTCTCGCAAGTAACGCTGCATTCCGCCGTAGGACTTGAGCTATTGCACACTGCATCTCTTATCCACGACGATGTTGTGGACGAAGCAAAGGAACGTCGTGGACAAGCCAGCACCAACGCACTGTTTGACAACCGTGTAGCCGTGCTGGTAGGCGACTATGTGCTTTCTACCGCTTTGCTTCACATTGCTTATAGTGGGCGTGAGCGAATCGTTACCAATTTGGCAAAATTAGGCCAGACCTTGTCGAATGGTGAGATTCTCCAGCTCTCGAACATCCAGAACCGTGAAGTGTCGGAGGATGTGTATTACGAGATCATCAAGAATAAAACTGCCGCGCTCTTTAGTGCTTGCGCAGGAATCGGTGCTTTGTCTGTCGGTGCTACTGAGGATGAAGTGACTGCAGCGGAGGAGTTTGGCCATAACTTGGGAGTGATTTTCCAGATTCGAGACGATATTTTCGATTATTATGATGATGCCAATATTGGAAAGCCTACTGGCAATGATATGGCAGAAGGGAAACTTACACTCCCCGTGATATACGCATTGCATAAAGCGGGCAAGGCTGAGCACTGGAAATTGGTAGCAAAAGTGAAGGACGGAACTGTTACGAAGGAGGAAATAGCCCGTCTTGTAGCGTTTGCAAAGGACAATGGTGGTATAGAATATTCAGAGGGTAGGATGCGTTTCTACCACCAGTTGTGTCTTCAGTTCCTTGATGATTATTGTCACGACGAGAAGATTGCCGCCGCCCTTCGTGCTTATCTTGACTATGTCAGCGAACGCACTAAATAAAGGAGAAGGGTAGGGACAATAGTCTCTTTTAAAGATCATAAAGTAGCGTCAATGGCCAAATTACCAGAGGTTTTCTGATGGTTTGGCCATTGACGTTATAATTTCAACTTAGTTGCCGGTATGTTCCGGAAGCGTTTTCAGTCTTATAGGAAGACTTGGAGCAACTGAAACGAAGCTTTTAGAAGAACTTCACCTCTTCTCCTACAATCTCGCTCAGCAAGAGGTTGGCTAGGCGACTCGTTCCGAGGCGGAACCACTGGTTGGTAAGCCATTTCTCGCCAAGCACTTCCTTGACAATAGTGTAGTAGATGACGGCGTCCATCACAGTATTGATGCCTCCAGCAGGTTTTAAACCGATTTGAATGCCTGTTTTATCGTAGTACTCCTTGATGGCTTGACACATTACATAAACGGCCTCCGGTGTAGCAGAGACTTTTTCCTTGCCAGTGGAAGTTTTGATGTAGTCGGCACCTGCATACATGGAAAGAATGGAGGCCTTCTTGATGTTGGATGCAGTCACGAGGTCACCTGTTTCCAGAATCACTTTCATTGCAACTTCTTGTCCACAAGTCTCTTTCAGTTCTGCAATGTCGTCGCACATACTTTCATAGGCACCTGTGAGGAATTTGCCTACTGGCATGACAATATCGATCTCGTTGGCACCGTCTTTGATGGCAAGTGCCGTTTCGGCCACTTTTACTTCAATGAGAGCCTGTGATGAGGGGAAGGAGCCACTGACGCATGCTATATTAACACCTTCTACCTCCAAGGTGTCGTTGACGACCTCGGCAAAGCATGGGAAGACGCAAATGGTGGCTACGTGTGGTAGGTCGGGATAGACCTCGTCGAACCGGTTGACATTCTCCGTAAACTGCATCACGCTCACGTCTGAATCAGTAGTGTGAAGTGTGGTAAGTTCCACGCTCCCTAAGAGAAATTTCTTAACTTCTGGAGTGTCGTTTTCATGTGCTTTTTCTGCAATGATTTTCTTTACTTCCTCGCGAACTTCCGCATCGTCCACATCTGTGTTATATTGTGCTAGCACTTGCTCGTATTTGTTCTCTGACTGGATATTTTCGGCACGCTCTATATCCTGTCTTACAGTGTCTTTGATTGAAGTCATATTCTTTCTGTTTATTTGTTTATTTCAGTTTTGAATTGTTTTTGTGACGCTCTGCGTCCCTTTTTGTTTTCTTTTCAATGCTTTTTTGTAATTCGATTTCGAGATTTATACCCGTTTGGTTGGCTAGGCAGAGAAGGACCCACAGTACGTCGGCCATTTCCTCCCCTAAATTGGATTTTTCGCCAGCCTTGAAGCTCTGTTCGCCATAGGTGCGGGCAATGACACGTGCCAGTTCGCCTACTTCCTCTGTGAGACATGCCATGTTGGTTAGCTCTGAGAAATAGCGTACGCCGTATTTGTTAATCCATTGATCTACTGCAAGTTGAGCTTCTGTGATGGTCATTGTTTTCGATTTTAATTGGAAGAGATGTGACGCGTCTGTCTCCTATTATTATAGAAGAGGTTGCTATCTATTCTTTGTTTTTCGTGTCCATAATAATGGTAACAGGTCCATCGTTGACCAAGGCCACTTTCATGTCTGCTCCAAAGATACCGCGTGCAACCTTGCCTGCGCCCAGTTGTAGCTCCAGTTGGTCGCAGAAGTAGTTGTAGAGTGGTTCAGAGTAGGCTTGTTTGGATGCGCGAAACCATGATGGGCGATTGTTCTTTTTGTAACTTGCGAAGAGCGTAAATTGGGATATCGCTAGTACAGAACCTTCTGTCTGACGAATGTCACGGTTCATTACGCCAGCTTCGTCGTCGAAAACGCGGAGTGAGGCAACCTTACGGGCTAACCATTCAGCATCTTCTTGAGTGTCAGCGTTTTCCACGCCGACAAGTATCATGTATCCCTTCTCTATTGCGCCGACAGTCTTTCCATTCACCGCTACGCTGGCTTCTGTAACACGTTGTATGACTATTCTCATAATGCAAAGATACGTTTTATTTCCTAAACAGCCAAATTTGCTCCTTCCTTTGTGTTTAATCTATAAGAAACAGTATCATTAGACATGTTCTTATTACCTTGTCTCTGTTTGGTCGCTCCAATAATTAATAATGGATTTCGCCTTGCTCTCACCTATGATCTCTTTTAGCTCTTCGAATGTTGCTTCTCTGATGCGCTTTACCGATTTGAAGTTTCTAAGCAGCAGATCTTTTGACTTCGGCCCGATACCATTTATTTCATCGAGTGCGCTATGAAGTTGATGTTTGGAGCGTTTGTCTCGGTGAAAACTGATGGCGTATCGGTGTACTTCATCTTGTATTTGTGTTAGAATCTTGAAGAGTTCGCTCTTTATGTCTACGGCGATTGTCATTGGAGGAAAACCAAATAGTAGTTCATTGGTGCGATGTCGATCGTCTTTAGCCAAACCAGCGATGGGAATGTGTATATGAAGTTCGTCCTCAATAACCGATCTGACAACCTCCATTTGGCCCTTTCCACCGTCTGTAATGATAAGGTCGGGTAGGGGAGCGCCTTCTTCCTTCATTCTCGTGTAGCGTCTTCGCACAACCTCTTGCATTGAGGCATAGTCGTCGGGTCCCTCTACCGTCTTGATGTTGTATTTTCGATAGTCTTTACGCGATGGTTTCATACCTTTATATACTATACAGCCTGCCACGGCATCACTTCCAGATATATTGGAATTGTCGAAGCATTCTATAGTGAAAGGCATTCTGTCGAGCTGCAAGAGGCGTTGTAGCTCTTTCATCAGTCTGGTCTGTCGTTGCTCTGGATTTAGTTTTTCGGTCTGTTTGAGTCTGTCAAACTTATATTGCCTTGCATTCATCTCCGATAGTTCTAATAGATGACGCTTATCTCCGCGCTGAGGTACGAAGAAATCGGCATTTTTAATCTTAAAATCTAATTCATAAGGTACGATGATCTCTTTTGCGCTACTCTGAAATCTCTCTCTAATTTCTAAAATAGCTTCGTTGAGCAGTTCTTTGTCGGTTTCATCCAGTTTTCGCTTGTATTCGTAGGTGAAACTTTGGTTGATAGCTCCGTTCTTAACATGGATGTAATTGATGAATGCAGCGTGTTTTTCCTCATCGTCTATAATGGTAAACACATCTACGTCTGTGATCGTATGGCTTACTATTTCGCTCTTAGCTGCAAAGTTGTTGAGCGCAATCCATCGCTGTTTGAGTACTTCTGCTTCTTCAAATTCCATCTTTTCTGCCCGTTTCATCATATCTTCCTGCAGCATTTTCTGTACTTCTCTTGTGTTTCCCTTGAGGATTTCACGTGCTTCACGTATTGCCTCTTGGTATTCTTCGTAAGTTTGACGGTCGATACATGGTCCTTCGCATTTTTTGATGTGATACTCGAGACAGGGCTTGAATCTTCCTTTTTTTACGGATTCTTCGTCCAGCGGAAGACGACATGTACGTGGTTTGTAGATTTTTTGTATAATGTCGAGTATGGCATACATGGAGCCGATGTGACTATATGGACCATAAAACGTGCCATATTTCTTGTTTATGGTGCGGGTCTTGAATATTCTTGGGTATGGCTCCTTTGTTACGCAAATACTTGGATAAGTCTTGCCGTCTTTTAGCAGTACATTATATCTTGGCTTGTACTGCTTGATAAGTTGATTCTCTATCAATAAGGCATCTTCTTCCGTATTGACTACAGAATACGTGATGTTTTCAATCTTCGAAACAAGTACTTTGGTTTTGAAACGATCCACTTCTTTGTGAAAATATGAAGATACTCTACGCTTGAGATTTTTGGCCTTTCCAACGTAGATGATTGTTCCCTCTTTGTCGTAGTATTGATATGTGCCTGGCTCTGGCATAGCCAATACAATAGCTTTGAGTCGTTGAAGGCGTGCTTCATTTTCTGCTTTAGTCATAATGCGTAAGTCCTTATAATTAAATAGTTATGGCTATTTTGTTTCACGTGGAACGTGAACACTCTCGTCACTGTGTCACGGAGGCGCGGTGTTAGATAGAAAGCCTTTTTCTCAACATCGCGCCTCGTACTCAATTAGTCGTTTTGATTAGAACGATAGCAGCGAAGTAACCTCGATACCTTGTTCTTCAAATAGTTTGATGGCGTCTGGAAATTCGCTTTTTAGATCGATGATGAAGTTGCAGTAAATCTTCTTTGGGTGAAACTTCTTGACGAGCTTGCAGGCGGCAGCCATCGTGCCTCCTGTAGCCAACAAGTCGTCGTGAAGTAGCACGACATCTTTTTCGTTGATGGAATCAGCGTGAATCTCGATGGTGTCTATGCCGTATTCTTTGGCGTAGCTCTCCTGAATAGTGGCACATGGCAGTTTGCCGGGTTTTCGGCAAAGAACGATACCTGCGTTCAGTCGAATAGCGACAGCGGATGACATGACAAAGCCACGGCTCTCGATACCGACAATTTTCGTGATTCCTTTGCCCTTGTATAGATCATACATGCTGTCGGCAATCTCTCGCAACGCGTCCTTGTCTTTGAAAAGGGTCGTCACGTCGCGAAAGTTAACGCCCTTAATGGGCCAGTCGGGGATACAACGTAGGTTGTCCAAAAGTAATTGTTTGTTCATGATCAATTGCTTGCTTTTATGATGATTTGTTAATTGTTTCGCGTGAAACGATTCTATCGTCCCATGAGTACCAATAGTACGTTGATGTCGCTGGGACTAACGCCTGGGATTCGGCTTGCTTCTGCCAACGTCTCGGGCTGGATGCGCTCCAACTTTTGTCTGCACTCGGTACTGAGATCGTGCATTTCTGCATAATGGAAGTGTCCGGCGATGCGTATGTCCTCCAATCTCCGCATTTTGTCTGCAAAGATGCGTTCGCGTTCTATATATCCTTTATATTTCATCCTGACCTCAGCAGCCTCGGCAATTTCTTGCGTTCGGTTGGGCGATAAGGCAATGGCTTCTTTCAAGGAAGGCAGCTTCTCGGATAGGTTTTGGAAGTTGAGCTGTGGACGAGCCACCAACTCTGAGAGGCGTGTGGTGCCTCGGAGTGGGGAAGTGCCGACAGTTTCGAGTAGGTTGTTAATTTCTTCGGGTCTTACTGTTGTTTGCTCGCAGAAATTGATAATACGCTCGATGTGCTCTTTCTTCTGCAGCCACCAGTCGTAGCGGGCGCGACTGGCTAATCCGAGGTGGTAGCCTTGCTCGGTCAGTCGTGCGTCGGCATCATCCTGACGAAGCAGGATGCGGTATTCGGCACGAGAAGTGAACATCCGGTAGGGTTCGTCCACACCTTTGGTTGTGAGGTCGTCTATGAGCACTCCGATATAACTCTCGTCGCGCTTCATGACAAAGGGTTCGCTGTTGGCACAGAAATTGGCTGCATTGATGCCCGCAACAAGTCCCTGTCCTGCCGCCTCCTCGTATCCTGTGGTGCCATTGACTTGACCAGCAAAGAAGAGACCTTCGATCAGCTTTGACTCCAAAGAGTGTTTCAGTTGAGTGGGGTCGAAGAAGTCATACTCTATGGCATAACCTGGTCGGTATATTTTAGCATCTCGTAATGCAGGGATATGATGGAGTGCTTCCAACTGGATATCCCATGGCATGGAAGAGGAAAATCCGTTTAGGTACATCTCGTTGGTGTCCGTTCCCTCTGGCTCTAAAAAGAGGGGGTGAGAGTCGCGGCCAGGAAATGTGACGAGCTTGGTCTCGATGGAGGGACAATAGCGTGGGCCGATACTGTTGATCTGTCCATTATATAAAGGAGAGTCAGCCAGACCCTGCCGCAATATCTCGTGTACCTTTGCGTTGGTGGCGCAGGTCCAGCAAGGAAGTTGTGGAAGGGTGCGTTGTTTCCCGAAGTAGGAAAAATGATGATAGTCGTTCTCCCCGAGTTGCTCTTCCATCTCCTCGAAATGGACAGATCGCTTGTCAATGCGCACGGGGGTGCCTGTCTTCATGCGCGCCACACGGATGCCATGACGCGCTATGCTCTCAGAGAAATGATGAACTGCTGGCTCAGCAATGCGGCCACCCTCAACCATCTTGTGTCCGATATGCATCAGTCCGTTGAGAAAGGTACCTGCTGTGACAACAATCGCTTTGGCATGAATCTCTATTCCACATAAAGTTTTGATACCTAATACTTTAGAGTCTTTTACCAGTAATTCTTCTGCTTGATCTTGAAGAATGTCGAGGAGCGGTATTTGGTCGAGAGTGGTGCGCCACTCTAAGATATATTTCTCGCGGTCGCATTGAGCGCGAGGACTCCACATGGCAGGGCCTTTGGATCGGTTGAGCATCCGAAACTGTATAGCCGTCGCGTCGGTGATGTGTCCCATCTCTCCGCCTAAGGCGTCTATCTCGCGCACGATTTGCCCCTTGGCGATACCGCCGACTGCTGGGTTGCAGCTCATCTGTGCGATTTTGTTCATGTCCATTGTTATCAGACAGGTCTTGGCGCCAGTCTTGGCAGCCGCAGAAGCGGCCTCGCAGCCTGCATGCCCACCTCCGATGACGAGGACGTCGTATTCAAAAACCATTCTTGCTTTCCCTATTTTTTCCGCAAAAGTACTGATAATCTTTGAAATTTTGCCTTTTTCACTTTGTTTAATCATTAAAAAATAGTATTTTTGCACCGAAATTCCGTATGGAGCCTACCCAGAATTGGGGATGAAGCTTATGCGGAAGGCCATCGGTTGGATAAAAGCTGCGAATAAGTTAATACAAATTTATAATTCAAATAATTAAAAATCAATCGTTTATGTGGTTAATTAAATCATCCATCGGTAGAAAGGTGGTGATGTCTGTAACGGGCATTGCGCTTGTTCTATTCCTCACGTTCCACGCGTGCATGAACGTGGCTGCGTTCTTCTCAGGCGAGGCTTACAACACTATTTGCGAGCTCCTGGGTGCCAACTGGTATGCCGTAGCGGCTACTGTGGCTCTCACAGCCCTTGTCGCCATCCACTTCGTCTATGCCTTCATCCTTACGATGCAGAACCGGAGTGCGCGTGGCAACAACCGTTATGCTGTCACCGACCGCCCTAAGAAGGTGGAGTGGGCAAGCCAGAACATGCTCGTGCTCGGCTTGATCGTTATCCTCGGTCTGTTGCTGCACTTGTTCAACTTCTGGTACAACATGATGTTTGCCGAGTTGACTGGCATTACTGTGGCTCACGACCCTGCTGATGGTGTGGCTTACATTCAGGACACGTTCTCCAATCCTGTGTACGTGGTGCTTTATCTCGTATGGCTTGCTGCCCTTTGGTTCCACCTGAGCCATGGTTTCTGGAGCGCTCTCCAGACCTTGGGCTGGAATGGTAAGGTGTGGTTCGAGCGTTGGAAGTGCATTGGCAACGTCTATACCACGCTGCTCATTCTTTGCTTCGCGTTTGTTGTGCTGACCTTCGCTTGCGGCATTGCGCCCCTCTGCGTCTAATTTTCATTTATTCATTCACAACATTCAAACACTTTTTATCAAGTAACGAAAGATTATGGCTAAGATATTAGATTCCAAAATTCCCGAGGGACCCGTCGCTGAGAAGTGGACCAACTATAAGGCACACCAGCGCTTGGTGAACCCGAAGAACAAGCTCAAGCTCGATGTCATCGTCGTAGGAACGGGACTTGCTGGTGCCAGTGCCGCTGCCTCTCTCGGCGAGATGGGCTTTAATGTGTACAATTTCTGCATCCAGGACTCTCCGCGTCGTGCTCACTCTATCGCCGCACAGGGTGGTATCAACGCTGCAAAGAACTATCAGAACGACGGCGACTCTGTCTATCGTTTGTTCTACGATACGGTAAAGGGTGGTGACTATCGTGCTCGTGAAGCCAATGTTTATCGTTTGGCTGAGGTGAGCAACGACATCATCGACCAGTGTGTGGCTCAGGGCGTGCCTTTCGCACGTGAGTATGGTGGCATGTTGGCCAACCGTTCCTTCGGTGGTGCACAGGTGAGCCGTACGTTCTATGCCAAGGGTCAGACTGGCCAGCAGCTCCTGCTTGGCGCGTACAGCTCTTTGAGCCGTATGGTCAATGAGGGCAAAGTGAAGCTCTACACGCGTTATGAGATGGAGGACGTCGTCATCGTTGACGGTCACGCACGCGGTATCATTGCCAAGGATCTCACTACGGGTAAACTCGAGCGCTTCTCGGCCAATGCCGTCGTCATCGCTACGGGTGGCTATGGCAATACCTACTTCCTTTCCACCAATGCCATGGGTTGCAACTGCACCGCTGCCGTACAGTGCTATCGCAAGGGTGCTTACTTTGCCAACCCCTGCTATGTGCAGATTCACCCGACCTGCATTCCTGTCCACGGCGACAAGCAGTCTAAGCTCACCCTGATGTCTGAGTCGTTGCGTAACGACGGTCGTATCTGGGTGCCGAAGAACATTGAGGATGCCAAGAAGTTGCAGAAGGGTGAGATCAAGGGTAGCGATATTCCTGAGGAGGATCGCGACTACTACTTGGAGCGCCGTTATCCCGCCTTCGGTAACCTCGTTCCCCGTGATGTGGCCTCTCGTGCCGCCAAGGAGCGCTGCGACAAGGGCTTTGGTGTCAACAATACGGGTCTTGCCGTCTTCCTCGATTTCTCTGAGTCTATCAACCGTCTCGGAATCGATCGCATCCTGCAGCGCTACGGTAACCTCTTTGATATGTATGAGGAAATCACCGATGTCAACCCAGGTGAGGTCGCACGCGAGATCAATGGCGTGAAGTACTATAATCCGATGATGATCTTCCCGGCTATCCACTACACGATGGGTGGTATCTGGGTCGACTATGAGCTGCAGACCACCATCCCTGGCCTCTTTGCCATCGGTGAGTGCAACTTCTCTGACCACGGTGCCAACCGTCTGGGTGCTTCCGCGCTCATGCAGGGCTTGGCCGACGGCTACTTTGTCCTGCCTTACACCATCCAGAATTATCTTGCTGACCAGGCTCTCTGGCCGAAGGTGCCGACGACGGCTCCCGAGTTTGACGAGGCTGAGAAGTCTGTCAACGCCGAGATCGATCGCCTGATGAACATCAAGGGTAAGCGTTCTGTCGATTCCATCCACAAGGAGCTTGGCCACATCATGTGGGAGCATGTTGGTATGGGTCGCACGAAGGCTGGACTTGAGGAGGGCTTGAAGCTCATCGCAAGCCTCCGCAAGGAGTTCAACACCAACCTCTTTATTCCTGGAGCGAAGCAGGGTCTCAATGTCGAGCTTGACAAGGCCATCCACCTTCGTGACTTCATCCTCATGGGTGAGCTCGTGGCTTACGACGCACTTCATCGTGAGGAGAGCTGCGGTGGCCACTTCCGTGAGGAGCATCAGACCGAGGAGGGTGAGGCTAAGCGCGACGACGAGAACTTCTTCTATGTAGGCTGCTGGGAGTACAAGGGTGAGACCACCGCTCCTGAGCTGATCAAGGAGAAGCTCGAGTATGAGGCTATCAAGGTTCAGACCAGAAATTACAAGAACTAATCTCTGGAAGATAAGTTGATTTAGTGGACTTAATAAAGAATTAGACCAAAAATGGCAAGAAATATATCATTCACAATTAAGTATTGGAAGCAGAACGGCCCGCAGGATCAGGGTCATTTCGATACGCACGAGATGAAGAACATCCCCGACGACACTTCGTTCCTGGAGATGCTCGACATCCTCAACGAGGAACTCATCGATGCTGGTGAGGAGCCTTTCGTGTTCGACCACGACTGCCGCGAGGGTATCTGCGGTATGTGCTCTCTTTACATCAACGGTACGCCGCACGGCAAGACAGAGCGCGGAGCTACGACATGTCAGCTCTATATGCGCCGCTTCAACGATGGCGACGTTATCACCGTGGAGCCGTGGCGTTCAGCAGGCTTCCCCGTCATCAAGGACTGTATGGTTGACCGTACTGCCTTCGACAAGATTATCCAGGCTGGTGGCTACACCTCCATCCGTACCGGACAGGCTCAGGACGCCAATGCCATCTTGATCTCCAAGGAGGCTGCCGACGAGGCTATGGACTGCGCTACGTGCATCGGTTGCGGTGCTTGTGTCGCTGCTTGTAAGAACGGTTCTGCTATGCTCTTTGTCAGCTCGAAGGTTAGCCAGCTCGCCCTGCTTCCCCAAGGCCGTGTGGAGGCTGCTAAGCGTGCCAAGAACATGGTGGCCAAGATGGACGAGCTGGGCTTCGGCAACTGCACCAACACCCGTGCTTGCGAGGCTGTCTGCCCGAAGAGTGAGTCTATCGCCAATATTGCCCGCTTGAACCGCGAGTTTCTCAAGGCTAAGTTGGCTGACTAACGCATAACGGCTTTTCTGCCCTTTCAGAGCAGCAGAAGGCATAATATATTGCTTAAAAATCCCCGTGATGGTAGTTGCCGTTACGGGGAGTTTTTCTTATACGTTTTCCATCGTTCTTTACTTTGTTTTCATATCGTTACGAATTCTCATGAACAATCCAGGTTAAATATATGGAAAAATGGAATTCAAATTTTGCATGTCGCAATAAAATGTCTAAATTTGCATATTTGAAACAGAATAATTCAGAGCAGAGATGTCAGCTATTACCATCAAGAAAGTGGCTACCCGCAGCGATTTGCGCCATTTTATAGACTTCCATCACGATTTGTACGAGGGCAATCCCTACGATGTGCCCACGCTTTTCAGCGACGATATGAACACGTTGTCGAAGGATAAGAATCCCGCTTTTGACTTTTGCGAGGCCGATTATTTCCTTGCCTATCGCGAGGGGCGTATTGTGGGCCGAGTGGCAGCGATCATCAACAACCGTGCTAACACCCGCTGGCAGCGCAAAAGCGTGCGCTTCGGGTGGATAGACATGGTGGACGATGTTGACGTGGCACGTGCACTGCTTGATGCGGTCGCTCAGTTTGGTCGTGAGAGAGGCATGACGGAGGTTGTCGGTCCCCTCGGCTTCACAGACTTCGACCCCGAGGGTATGCTTACCAATGGCTTTGATCAACTCGGAACGATGGCCACCATCTATAACTATCCCTACTATCCTAAGCTCATGGAACAGCTTGGAGGTTGGGAGAAGGACAACGACTACGTGGAGTTTAAGCTCATCGTGCCCGATACCGTACCCGAGAAATACACCAAGGTAGCTCGATTGGTGGAGAAGCGGTTCAATCTCCACGTCCGCATTCTTACTCGCCACGAGATTCTCAAGGAGGGCTATGGACGTAAGATCTTCCATCTCATCAATGAAACCTTCAAGGACATCTATGGCTTCTCCGAGTTGAGCGACAAGCAGGTTGACATGTATGTCAAGATGTATTTGCCCTTTGCCGACCTCCGTTTGATTCCCATTGTCGAAGACTGGTCCACGGAGGAGCACAAGATGGTCGGAGTTGGCATCACGTTGCCCTCGCTCTCCCGAGCAATGCAGAAGACGCGCCGTGGTCGCCTATTCCCCTTCGGATGGTGGCATCTGCTTCGAGCCCTGAAGTTTCATAAGACACGTATTGTCGATCTGGAGATGATTGGTGTCCTGCCCGAGTATCGTCCCAAGGGAGCCAATGCCTTGATGTTTGCCCATCTCATTCCCATCTATCAGGAGTACGGTTTCGAATGGGGTGAAAGTCAGGTCGAGATGGAGACCAACGAGGGCGTGCAGAGTCAGTGGCAGTATCTGGAGACCGTGCAGCACAAGCGTCGCCGCTGTTACAAAAAGAACATCTAACGCATAGGCCGAGATACGCTTCATCCCCTTCTCCTCCATATTATCCCAATTATATCAAGCCTATGGCAACAGAAGAGATCCCCGTTGGCGCGCAGCCGACAGCAGAATATACCGACGACAACATTCGGCACCTGTCCGACATGGAGCACGTCCGCACCCGACCTGGTATGTATATCGGGCGTTTGGGCGATGGCAACCTGCCCGAGGACGGCATCTATGTGCTCCTCAAGGAAGTCGTTGACAACTCCATCGACGAGTTTAAGATGAATGCTGGCAACAGAATAGAGATCGACGTGGAAGATCACCTGCGCGTCTCCGTCCGCGACTATGGCCGTGGCATTCCTCAAGGCAAGCTCGTCGAGGCCGTTTCCGTTCTCAATACGGGCGGTAAATATGACAGCAAAGCGTTCAAAAAGAGCGTCGGACTCAATGGTGTGGGTGTGAAGGCTGTCAATGCGCTGAGCAGCCGTTTCGAAGTGAGAAGCTACCGTGAAGGCAAGGTGCGCTCCTTGGTTTTCGAGAAAGGACAACTACAAAGTGACCGCACCGAGGATACGCAGGATGAAAACGGCACATTCATCTTCTTCCAGCCCGATGACACACTCTTCAAAAACTACTCTTTCCACGACGACATCGTGGAAACGATGCTCCGCAATTACACCTACCTCAATACGGGGTTGGTTATCATGCACAATGGGCGGCGCATTCTCAGCCGTCATGGTCTGAAAGATTTGCTCTCAGACAATATGACAGGCGAACCCCTTTATCCTATCGTCCACATGAAGGGAGAGGATATCGAGATCGCGTTTACCCACACCAACCAGTACGGTGAGGAGTACTACTCCTTTGTCAACGGCCAGCACACCACGCAGGGCGGCACACACCAGTCTGCTTTCAAGGAGCATATTGCTCGCACGATCAAAGAGCATTTTGGCAAATATGAGTATGCGGACATCCGTAATGGTCTTGTTGCAGCCATTGCTATCAATGTGGAGGAGCCCGTCTTCGAAAGTCAGACGAAGATCAAACTCGGTTCTACCGTCATGGCACCCGGAGCGGAAACCATCAATAAATATGTCGGCGACTTTATCAAACAGAATGTAGACAACTACCTCCATATCCACAAGGAGGACTGTGCGGACATTCTGGAGACAAAGATCAAGGAGAGCGAGCGTGAGCGCAAGGCTATGGCGGGTGTGACGAAGTTGGCCCGTGAGCGATCCAAGAAGGCCAACCTCCACAATAGGAAGCTTCGTGACTGCCGAATCCATTTCTGCGATGCGAAAAACGATCGTAAAGAAGATAGCTGCATCTTTATCACCGAGGGCGACTCGGCCAGCGGAAGCATCACCAAGAGTCGTGATGTCAATACGCAGGCTGTATTCTCGCTACGCGGGAAACCCCTCAATTCTTTTGGATTGACGAAGAAGGTCGTTTATGAGAACGAGGAGTTCAACCTCCTTCAAGCCGCTCTCGATATCGAGGATGGACTGGAGGCGTTGCGCTACAACAAGGTGATCGTTGCTACCGATGCCGATGTTGATGGTATGCATATCCGTCTGCTCATCATCACCTTTTTCCTTCAGTTCTTCCCCGAACTGATCAAGAAGGGGCATGTCTATGTGCTTCAGACCCCATTGTTTCGCGTCCGCAACCGCAAGACGAAGATCAAGAACAAGCAGGTTGTCAAAGAGGCAGAGGCACGCCGTACAAAAAATGAGAAAAAATCAGACTTCGTGACCATCTATTGCTATAGCGACGAGGAGCGACAGCAAGCTATCCGTGATCTTGGCCCTGATCCAGAGATTACTCGCTTCAAAGGTCTTGGCGAGATCTCTCCCGACGAGTTCTCCCATTTCATAGGACCTGATATGCGTTTGGAGCAGGTGACGCTCCATAAGAACGATCAGGTTCAGAAACTGCTGGAGTACTATATGGGCAAAAATACGATGGAAAGACAAAACTTCATCATCAACAACTTGGTGATAGAGGAGGATCTTCCTGATGCGGAAGAGGCGTGACCGTCGTGCATACCATATTTTTTGTAAACAGAAACAAACAGAGATGATGAAAAAGCGCTTTCCATACAGGACGAGCCGACTGGCATGGCTCTTGTTTCTTGGGCTTTTCCCCTTCCTTTCGGCGTGTGCCCAGCTGCAAATCGATTTCGGTCCAGAGTCGGCTTTGCGTAAGTTACAGATGGCTGAGGTCGCTATCAACAACTATTATGTCGATTCTGTCGATGAGAGCAAACTCGTGGAGGATGCTATCCGTGGCATGTTGGAGAAGTTGGATCCCCATTCCAGTTACACCAATGCCAAGGAGACGAAATCGCTCAACGAACCATTGCAAGGCGATTTCGAGGGTATTGGTGTGCAGTTCAATATCGTTGACGACACATTGGTGGTCATGCAGCCCACCACGGGAGGCCCTTCTGAGAAAGTGGGCATCCTCGCTGGCGACCGTATTATTGCCGTCAATGACACCGCAATAGCTGGTGTGAAGATGGATCGGAGCGACATCGTGCGCCGACTTCGAGGCAAACGTGGCACGAAGGTGACGCTGACGGTTATCAGAAGGGGTGTCGACAAGCCACTCTCTTTTATAGTCAAGCGTGCGAAGATACCCGTCCTCTCGGTTGATGCGGCCTATATGATACGTCCTGGTATCGGGTTCGTCCGGCTTGAAAACTTTGGCGAGAAGACGCATGAGGAGATGATGTGTGCTATAGATTCGCTCAAAAAGCTCGGCATGACCGACTTGATACTCGACCTGCAGGATAATGGTGGAGGTTATCTGGAGGCTGCGGCCCGCATAGCAAACGAGTTTCTGTCCGATGGAGATATGATCGTCTATACGGAGGGTCTCCATGCCCCACGTCGCGAGTTCAAGGCTTTTGGCAATGGGCGCTTGCAGCAGGGCCGTGTAGTGGTCTTGGTCAATGAGTTTACAGCCTCCGCCGCCGAGATTGTCTCTGGCGCTATTCAGGACCACGACCGTGGCACGATAGTTGGCCGTCGATCGTTCGGCAAAGGACTGGTGCAACGACCTTTCGGTCTCCCTGATGGCTCAATGATCCGGCTTACCATCGCTCATTATTACACCCCCAGCGGCCGCTGCATACAGAAGCCATATAAGAAGGGCGACAAGAAAGATTACGAAATGGACATCGAATATCGTCTGAAGCATGGCGAATTGACCAATCCCGACTCCATCCACTTTGCCGACTCCTTGCGCTACTACACGCTCAAGGAGCACCGTGCGGTCTATGGTGGAGGCGGCATCATGCCCGACGTGTTTGTACCACTTGATACATTGAAGTATACGCGCCTTCACAGACAGTTGGCAGCAAAGAGCATCGTCATCAACAACTACCTCAAATATGTTGACGCCAACCGCAAGCAACTACGCAAACAGTGGAAGACTTTTGAGGATTTTGCCGCTCGTTACGAGGTTCCGCAAGCCCTTTTGGATACTATTTTTGCCCAAGGAAACAAGGAGAATATCGCGCCGAAGGACGACGAGGAGCAACAACGTACGATTCCTTATCTTCGATTACAACTGAAGGCTCTTGTCGCACGCGATTTGTGGACGATGAATGAGTACTTCCGTGTGTGGAATGAGGAAAATGATATTGTTCGTCGTGCACTGAGAGAACTGGGCGTGACAGACTAATTCAAAAACAAAAAGCGGAGAGGGCGTTACGCCTTCTCCGTTATCATTAATATACGTTCCTGACGACTTGTACTTGACGGCTGAAACGTTGTCGCAAAGAGGTAGGTATCTCCTCCGTCGCGCAGTTTGAGTCGCTTCCTCAGTTCGTTGGCCGATAGGGGAAAGTGCCGGACGGCTATGTTTGCCTGTTTGATGTTGCCAAGATTCCGGTTCAGTTCCTTTTTGTTGAATGAGGAGACGGCTTTGATTCGGAATCTACGACCAGGAAAGTCATCCATCATTATAGGCGAGGTGAAGAGATGGGAGTTGTGTCCCAGTGCGACAACCTTATACTTCTCGCAGAGCATGCCGAAGCATCCTCCCTTCATTACGGCCGCATTGGGCTCATAGAGAAAGTCCTCAATGTGGATTTCTTGACTTGTCTTTAGACCAGTGTTGGGAGTCGTTTTCATAGGAAAACAAAACCGTTGCCCGTTGTTCACGCAGCAGACGTTTCCATCGCCTATCTGTTCGGACGAGCAGACCAGTAGCAGTTCTTTGCATTCGTTGCCTGTTGCGACAATATGCACTTCCCGTACGCAGTCCAATTGGTGTACAGCTGCATGCCAGTCGAGCATTGGTGATAATTTCAGCAGTATGACCCGGGCTTTCCTCAGCAGCTTCTCACGCAGTGAAAGCACGTCTGGCTGGCAGTCTTTGAGTTGAAACACTCTTCCGCCATGATGGTCGCGGCGTGCAGGGTCCATGAATATCAAGTCTTGTTGCGGCAGCATAGCCAGCACGTCTGCGCAATCCTCATTGCGTATCTCCACATGGTCCAAGCCCAGCACGGGACCATTGTGTGCCATCAGCGCACAGAGCGTCGGGTTGCGTTCCACATAGACCGCTTTGTCGAAGTCCTGCGCAAGTGTCGAAAAGTCGATACCCATTCCTCCTGTGAGGTCGGCCATCGTCTTTCGCACCATACACAACCGTTTGACCAGGTCTCGCTTATATTCAGCCGTAGTCTCGCTGGAACATTGTTCCATGTTGAGGTGTGGTGGATAGACGATCTCCTCCTTGGCAGCCCATGAGGGGAGTTTTGTGCGTGCCGTCTGCCAACCCTGTATCTGCTGCAGTGCCAATGGCAGATCGACCTCACTCTCCTTTACTCCCATCAAGGCCAGTTGGCGCACGTCGTCCGTGCGGTGGTCGCGGATAAAGCGCCACGTCGCGTCGTTTGGAGTTATCATGCTTGCAAAGTTACGAAAATAATATGAGATTTTCATGCCATACATCACTTTGCAACCCAGTTGCACAGTATTCCCCTTACCTTTGCATGGTCTTTTAAATCAGATACGCCGCACTTGTCAATTAGAGCACACGCTCTTATTGCTCTCGCACATCTCTTGCAAGACTACTGGAAACCCGACACCAGCGAAACAGCATTCCGTTTCTGCCGAGTTTGACGATGCGGACGTGCATGACAAACGAAAAAACGATATAGAATATGAAATTGTTGAGAATCCTTCTGACCGTCTTGCTCCTTGTTGGAGCCTGGCTGATTGAGCAACACTACAGTTTGCCGCTATGGCAAATGCTCTTGGTTTATCTGGTGCCCTACCTCTTGATAGGTTACGACGTGCTATGGGAGGCTGTCGAAGGCATTATGGACGGCGATCCCTTTGACGAATGCTTCCTCATGAGTCTCGCCACGATTGGCGCCTTGTTCATCGGTTTTCTCCCAGGGGGCGAGCCCCAATTGCCTGAAGCCGTCTTTGTGATGCTTTTCTTTCAGGTAGGAGAACTCTTCGAGCATTATGCCGAACACCGAAGTCGCAAATCTATTTCCAAAATGATGGACATACGTCCCGACGTAGCCTTTGTGGAGCGTGGTGGCGATGTGGTCGAGGTACACCCAGACGTGCTTCGGGTCGGTGAGACGATCGTCGTGCGTCCCGGCGAGAAAGTCCCGGTCGATGGAAGGGTACTCGATGGTACATCCAGTCTCAATACCGTTGCGCTGACAGGTGAGAGCCTTCCACGCGATGTGGCCCCTGGCGACGACGTCATCTCTGGTTGTGTCAACCTCTCTGGTGTTCTTCGTGTGCGGGTGGGCAAGTCCTATGGCGAGTCGACAGCCTCCAAGATTATCGCTCTCGTGGAAAACTCCACGGAGAACAAGTCGAAGAGTGAGTCGTTTATTCGTCGTTTTGCCCGCGTCTATACACCCTTCGTTGTCATAGCGGCCCTTGTGCTCGCCTTTGTTCCCCCGTGTTTCTATCCGAGCTACGCCGATGCGTTTTCCACCTGGCTCTATCGTGCGTTGACCTTCCTCGTCGTGAGTTGTCCTTGTGCCCTGGTCGTCTCCGTTCCGTTGTCGTTCTTCGGTGGCATTGGTGGCGCAAGTCGCAAGGGCATCCTCATCAAGGGTGGCAATTATATGGATGCTTTGGCCCATATTGACACTGTGGTCCTCGACAAGACAGGCACATTGACCCAAGGAACTTTTGCTGTTGAGGCCATCCATCCTGACGAGTTGAGTGAGAAAGAGTTGCTCCACCTCGCTGCCCATGTGGAGCATTTTTCCCACCATCCCATAGCTGTTGCCCTTCAAGGCGCATATCAGCACGTGGGCGATGGTTGTACGACAAACCATGTCCACGAGGTAGTGGGCAAGGGCATTGTCGCCGATGTCAATGGCCACAGGGTAGCCGTGGGCAATGAGCGTATGATGGAGGCAGAGGGAGCGACTTTGCACCCCTGCAAACGATGTGAGGGCCATGCCGGGACAGTCGTACATGTAGCTATTGATGGTCGCTATGCTGGCCATGTCGTCATCTCCGACCAGGTTAAGGCCGATGCTTCCGAAGCCCTTCGTGCTTTGCGCCAGCTTGGCGTAAAGCAGACGGTGATGCTGACAGGAGACAAAGAGGCAGTCGCCAGACAGGTGGCGCTGCAGGTAGGTATAGATAGTTATGCCGCAGAGTTGCTTCCTGCTGACAAGGTGGATCGTGTGGAGCGATTGATCCAGCAGCAGTCACAGGAAAAAGGCACCCTTGCTTTTGTCGGCGATGGTATCAACGATGCCCCAGTGTTGGCACGCGCAGATGTAGGAATTGCCATGGGCGCCATGGGCTCCGATGCTGCTATTGACGCTGCCGACGTCGTGCTGATGGACGATAAGCCCTCTAAGATAGCCGAGGCCATTCGTATTGCGCGTAGAACGATCGCCAATGCGCGTCAAAATGTGGTCTTTGCCATTGTCGTCAAGGCGCTCGTCCTTCTCCTTGCCTCTGTTGGTGTTGCTACGATGGGTATGGCTGTCTTTGCCGACGTGGGCGTGATGGTACTCTGTGTGCTCAATTCTATGCGTACGCTGCGTGTCTGACGCTTTCCTATTTTAAACTATTAGGTGCGCTGTCAGTCTAAAGAAGCATGAAGAAACGTATTTATTTCTCCTTGTTGCTGTTTTTGGTCTGCGTGCATGTTGCGTGGGCACAGGGACAGATACGAGGACGCATCCTGGACAAAAAGTCCAATACTCCTTTGGAGTTTATCAATGTTGCTATAAGAAAGCAGGGAGACACCAAGATCTTCAAGGGGGCTATCAGCGACACCGAGGGCAGTTTCCTTATTACGGGTCTCCCCGACGGACAATATACGCTCACGACGAGCTTCACGGGCTACAAGGACGTGGTGCGTGCCTTCTCTGTTTCCAAGTCGAATGCCAACCATAACTATCCAGCCATCTACATGGCAGAGGATGCACAGGCCCTCGACGAGGTGACGGTGCTTGGTCAGCGGTCGGAGATGAAGTTGGAGGTGGATCGCAAGTCCTTCAATGTCGATCAGCAAATCAGCAATGCGGGTGCAACGGCCTCGGAGGTTCTGGAGAACATCCCGTCTGTGGAAGTGGACAATGAGGGCAATGTCTCGTTGCGGGGCAATACCAGTGTGGAGGTATGGATCAATGGCAAGTCATCGGGCCTTACCTCAGATAATCGTGGCGAAATACTCCAGCAGATGCCTGCTGAGAGCATTGAGCGTATCGAGGTGATAGACAATCCTTCGGCTAAGTTCTCGGCCGAAGGTTCGGCTGGTATCATCAATATCGTGCTCAAGAAAGAACGTCGTGCGGGCTACTATGGTTCGGCGCAGGTTGGTGCCAACTCCCGTGGCGGCGTCAACACCTCTTACAATATCAATTACAACTCGTCGTTGCTCGATGCGTATATCAACATCGGCTATCGTCATCGCCAGATGCGGGGTGGGGGATGTAGTCGCCAGACATTTTTGGCCGACAATAGTTATCAGAACTATGATAATGAGAGTCGAGGCCATGGCAACAACCTCTTCTCCCGTGCAGGACTCACGCTCCATGCGTCGAAGAAAGATGATATTTCTTTCAACGGAATGCTGATGAGGGGTGGACACAACCGCTATGTGCCGACACCTTATCATTATGGTGTTGTTGGTGCATCCTACGATAGTCGGTTGATGATGCGTCAGACGGTGACGGACGCTAGTATGAGCATGCTGCATGGAGAATTGGGTTGGCGGCACAACTTCACCGAAAGACATTTTATCGACTTCTCGGCGAGCTATGACAATTGGAAGATGGACGAGGATAATGTCTATCAAGATTCCACCACGTTTTACCATCCTGATGGTACGGTCGATGATCGCGAGCATACAGAGAGCTATCAGTTGCGCCCCATGCACGTAAATGATAAGACTTGGGAGCTGAAGCTCGATTATGAAAATCCCATCACCGAGCATTTCACGCTCCAAACGGGCTATCAAGGTAAGTTCTCCAGACAGGCAAATCCTCAGCGCAGCTATGTGGATGCCAACTCTTGGTCGGGCAAGGACCTTGTGGAGGACCTATCCAGCTACAATTATTTTTCTTACCGCAACGACATCCATGCCCTCTACGCCACGGCCACGACACAGTGGGGAAAATGGGGTGTGATGGGAGGATTGCGCGGGGAATACTGGCGTGTGAGGACAGAGAGCAGGTCCTGGGAGCAGGAGCGTGATCCGTCTTTACGAGACGCACCTTACAAAAGACTTCTTCCAGCTTTTCCCCTCTCTCTTCCTTAGCTATCAACTTTCGGAGAGCCAGCAGTTGCAAGTCAACTATACACGCAGGCTGCGCCGTCCATGGGGAGGCCAGCTCAATCCTTTCCGCAATACAAGCGACGCTACGATGGTCTCGTTCGGAAATCCCGAACTGACCCCAGAGTATTCCCATTCCTTCTCTCTCAATTATCTTCAAACGTGGACGGAACATTCGCTGCTGTTGAGTGCCTACTATCGTCCAACGAACGACGTGATAGAGCACATCACCTACAAGAGTGCCACGGATGGTATGATGTATCAGACCCATTTCAATGTGGCCAAGAGCCTTTCGACAGGTTTGGAAGTGACGTTGAAGGATAAGTTCTTCCGCATCCTCGACCTCAGTACGTCTGCCAATTTCTATTATTTCAAGCTCCATGGCTATCAATATTTTATCGACGGTCAGACGATAGACGATCCAGGCAATGATAATTTCACTTGGAATGTGCGCACCCAGGCCTCCCTCATGTTGCCATACGGCTTCTCTCTTCAGGCCACGGGCAACTACCGCAGTCGGCAGACCATTCCACAGGGCTACCGTCGCAGTAGCGGATCGATAGACCTTGGACTTCGTAAGAGTTTTCTCAACCGCAGTCTGGTGGTGTCGCTCAACTGTCGTGACCTGCTCAATTCGCGCAAATGGAGAACCTATACGGCCTCCGAGGCATTTGTTCGGAGCCAGGAGCGCTGGCATGGAGGGCGTACCGTACGTCTGACGGTGACTTGGAATTTTGGCAATATGAAGCAGAAGCGCACACAAACGCATGAGGGTTCGATGGACAATATGGAGCAGCAGTATGGTGGCACAGAAGAGTGATTGCCTACATGAAAGCGAAGCCGCTTGTCTGCTGCGAGGAAGCTGACAGCGTCTCTTGTACCCAGAAACAACAAGCAACGTCGGCTGTGTATTGGTAAAATTCCATACACAGCCGACGTTGTTTCAGATACTCCCCTCCATGACAGTAGGGTAGTGAGGAGCTTGGTGGCGCTTCCTTTTTAGTTTGTTTTTACCGTCACGCAGGCTGGGAAGGCATAGCTTGTGTCTTCTCTGTCGGTGATCGATCGCAGCAAGTTCTGGCGTGTGCGAGGCAGCTTTCCGTTGAAGAGCGTACGTCCCTTGCATACCACCTTGACATTCTTGTCGAGATCCACCAGCTCATCATTGAGCCACAGCGTGACGCTGGAGTAGTCACAACGGTCAAGGACGATCGTGTTTCCCTCCACATGCAGCCGTACCTGCTTGTAGCGGGCAAGCTCCTTTTGCGGTGCGCTGACCCAATAGAATGAGGGACGGAGCACTTCCTCTTGCTGCCAAACGATCTTCTTCGGATATGGATTGCGCTGGTATTGCTCCATCCATGAGATGGCTGCCGTGTCCGCACGCATCATCCAGTGCCCCATGCCTGGCACTATCTGTCCACCGTGGATATATCCCTCTGGGTCTTCGCGCTGCAAAGAGTCCAGTTCTAGCAGTCTCGCCTCGTCGAGCGTGTTGCGCTGATAGGCTGCATCCTTCGCTCCGCACCATACCATAAACGGCGTGTTGCGCAGGTTCTCCAGTCGTACGTCGCCAGGATGGCCTGCCATCATCGATGCAGCAGCCCAGTTGTCGGCCATTCTTGGTCCCATGCGCCATACGCCATCGCCTCCAGCAGAGTAGCCAAGGATGTACACCTTATCTGGGTTTACGCCCAGTTGCGCTACTGCCATGAGTACTATCTTGTGGTAAAACTCATCAGCGTCGGCCTGGCACCACATGTTCCATGCATCGACGGGTGACAGTGGACACAGATAGATGCCCTCCTTGGGTTGGTACAGACGCCACTGATTCGTCCATTGCTGGATGTTGTCTTCTCTATACTCTACGCCTCCTCCTCCATGAAGTGAGATCCACAATGCCCGTCCGTCCGAAGGAGCCTCGCCAAAGGTACTCCAATGCAAGCGCATAGTCCTGTCACCCACGTGTACGGCATGCTCTTTCAAGATCTTCTTCGTCTCTGGTCCGATGGAAGCGAGGAAGTCCTGGCACACCTCAGCCTTGGCCTTCTCTGCCTCAGTGCGCGAGAGTGGCTTGTCGCTGATCGCGTTGCGTGCCTCTTGCATGGCTTGTGCAAAGGCGTTCCAGTGTGTCTCCGTCATTCCTGCGGGTGCATAGAGTCTTATGCCCGAGGCACCATTTGTGATACTGCCCACGATGGCGTCGCGCATCTGCGACGGCACCAGGCCTGCATGGTCCAAGTCCGTCTCTGAGGTCTTGCGTTCCCAATCGCCACAGATCATCAAACCGCTATATACGGCTACGTCCTTTCCCTGCATGACTCGTGCCTCTTCGCGGGTGGCAAGTCCGATCCATGACGGCAGCTCGGCGTAGAAGTCATTATAGTTTAATGGATACACAGCGTCCACATTCCATTTCTCCCACTCTTGGCGTGCCATCTTCCTGGCTTCGCCCATAGGTCCTGGATAGACATCGGCTCCGACCTTCTTGCCTTGTGCGTGGACGACGGTGCAGAGTTCGTTGACAAGGTCTGTCAAGGCGTCGCAGCGAAACTGTGCCCATGCCGCTATCTTTGATGGGTCAGCCACGGAGTTGATGTCTATTCCCGTTGCATCCTGAAAGATGCGTGTACAGTCGGCACAATAGCAATAGTCGGCGGGGGCAAACTCGCCGTTCATGGTCAGCCCATAATAGGTGGAAAGCCCCTGCGGAAGTACCACGTCTGCATAGCGTGCGTAGCCCAGCTGCACCCCATCCACGTCCTTGATGGAAGCTATCTGTCCCAAGGTGCGTACTAAATATTTGTGTACTTCGCGGTTTCGAGGGTCGAGCGTGGTATTTTCACCCCCATAGGCAGGATGCTCGCTTGCGTTGAGTCCCATTCTGCTCACCGTGTACCACTCCCTAGGCAGTCCTTTCTGCGCCATCGTCGATACCCAGGCGTGATATTCCAGTCCTGCCTCGTGGGCCAGGCGTGCCGCAAGGGCAATGCGATCGCAGTCTGTTCCCGCATCAAAGCAGACTCCCGTCACTCCTTTCTGTCGCCATAACTTGAAGTCACGCTTCAGCGTCTCGGCAGTTGTGGCATCGTTCCACTTCTGCTGGATCAGTACCGGCAACTGTGCCGCCATGCTGATGCAGCAAAACAGCGACACCAGTAGTGCAGCCTCTCTTTTTTTCATTCTCTTCATAGTTTTCTGTTTATCGGATATTGGTGTTGATTGTTCGACATGATGATTAGGTCACAACCCTTTGGGTAGCGGGCTGCGATTGAGAGGACAAAATTACGCTATTTTTATAAAACAACCAAGGCGAGCGGCAAGAAAATCAAAAATGCCTCGTGCAGGCCACGGAGGCTATGCTGATGGTCTTTGCCCCCGCCTTGAGTAGTTCCCGTGCCAGCGTGGACGTAGTAGCCCCTGTCGTTATCACATCGTCGATGATGAGAAGGTGGCAGCCCGCTATCCGCTCAGGATGCCTGACGCTGAATAGTCCTTCCACGTTGTCAAAGCGCTCCATACGACCCAGTCGTGTCTGGCTACCCTTGAATGTGCTGCGCACGGCCACCTCCGTCTCCACCCGCAGCCCTGTCACCTCCGCAATCCCGCGCGCGATCATCTCGCTTTGGTTGTAGCCGCGCTCTCGCATACGGTTCTTGGCCAGCGGGATGGGGATCATCATGTCCATTCCCTCGAAGAATCCTTCTTCGCCAAATTCTCTTCCCATCATTTTTCCAAAGAAAATGGCGGTCTCGGGGTGGTCCATATATTTCAGGCGGAGCACTGGACGTTTAGTATGTGAATGTACTTTATAGAAATAAAGCGACGCACACCGTTCTACGGGGATGCGCCCCCAGAAGCGACGCGAAAGCAAGTTGTCCAGTGGCGAGGCTGCATACCCCGTCCTTGGTAGCCCCAGGTTGCAACTGATGCATATTTCCTCCTCCGTGGGAGTGAGTCTTTGACCGCAGATACAACAGAGGCGGGGCGCGAAGAGGTCCAGCAAGCGTCTGAAAAAACTGAAGCGCGGTGCATCGGAATTTATGGGTTGAGGCTTCGTCATGATAGGGTCAAAACTGAGTTGTGGTTAATAATCTTCCTCAGACCGTTCTTTGTCATCCATCTCTTCAGCCAGTTCATCGAGGCATTGTCGTGCTTGGTCGAAGTCGAAACCACGTCCGATGGCATATTTTATCACCTTCATCGCCCGTTCGTATTCCGTCTCCGCCTTTACGCTGCGATACTTTTGCCGTACCAATGGGCGCAAAGCCTCCAGGTAGAGCGATTCGTCCACCGCGTCGAGCAAGGGTGTATAGACCGCCTCGTCCACGTGTTTCGCCCATAGCCCTTGTTCTATCTTGCGCCGTCCCCATCCGTTGAAGACGATTTTGTCGTGGATGAATGCCTCTGTGAAGCGTTCGTCATCGACGAAGCGCGTCTTGACGAGCTTCTCCATGATGCGGGCCTGCTCCTCGTCGGACAATCCCCATCTGCGCATTTTGTCCAGCAGTTCGCCCTCTGAGTGTTCAGAGCGGGCGCAAAGTGTTTCCAAACGGCGCAGTGCGCCAGCCTCGGTCATAGGCTCTCCTTTCTTTCTTATCATGCTAAATGGTGGCTTTCGTAAATCGACTCTTGCCAAAAGCGTCGGCTATAAGTTGAACATGTTGGTATGACTCTTCCTCCAGCAGCCGCAGCATATCCTCGGCGAGGAGGGGATTGATCTCAAAGAGCAACGTTCCGCCTGGTCGCAGAGCGTGCTTCCCGTAGCGTGCGATGGCGCGATAGAAACGCAATGGGTCGTCGTTGGGCACAAAGAGAGCCAGCGACGGTTCGTGCCTTAGGACGTTGTCGGCCATCTCTTTGCGTTCTTTCTCCATGACGTAGGGTGGGTTGGAGATGATAAGGTCCCATTTCTCCCTGTCTTCCATTGGCGCATGGAGTGCGTCCTGTTGTCTAAATTCAACTGGCGCATGGAGCGAAGCCGCATTGTCACGGGCGATTCGGAGTGCGTCGGTACTGATATCCCATGCACTCACCTCTGACAGGGGGGCTTCCAAGGCTATACTGATGGCGATACACCCCGATCCTGTTCCGATGTCAAGAACGCTTCTCGCTGCGTTCTTGCCCATTTCCTCCACGGCCCATTCCACCAGCTGTTGTGTCTCTGGACGAGGAATGAGTACTCCAGGCTCTACGTGGAAATGGCGACCACAGAACGGCGCATAGCCCATGACATACTGTATCGGTTCGCCCTGTTCCAACTTAGCCATCATCCCTTGCAGCTCCGCTTGCTGCGATGCGTCGAGACGTGCCACTCCGCCACAGACGATGTCGGTCAGCGTCAGCCCAAAGCGTTCTTCCAGCATCATGCGGACTACGGCCTGAGCCTCCCGCTCGTCGTAGTAGGGGAGTAGCGCCTGCCATAGTTGCCGGTAGCTGGCATATTGTTTCATCGTCTTCATGTTGTCTTGTTTTTATGCTCCCTGTTTTTTTTGAGTTTAGTAGGGTAGCCTCTGTTCTGCTCCTTTTCGTCTGACAACAAAAGAAGGGGAAGCGACCTCTGCTTGATGCCGTTCCCCCTTTTCTTTTTGTTGCGATGCGTTCAAGGTTGTTACTCGCCCGTATATTGTCCGACGAACAAAATTGCTCCCGTCTGTGCCTCCGAGATGACATAGACGAAGGGATGGTCGGCATGGAAATCGACACGACGCGGCTCGTCGGGGGCGAGGGCGGACATCGTCATGATGGCAGCTGTGACCGCAGCGGCTTTTGTTCCCTCTTCGCTGACCTCAATCTTGGCCTTTTGAAGCATTTTCGAGACGAAGAAATTGCCGTTGGCCAAATGGCTGAAGTTGGCCCTTGCGGTGAAGATGGACGGTGCGCCCAGCGTGCTGATGACCTCGTTGAGTGGCTGCTCCACCTCGGTGGTGAATCGGGGGAGTTTCAGATCGACCAGACATTCGTCCATGGATTGACGCACCTGGTCGAGCTTGGCTGAGGTTAGCGTGCTCATCATATCGTCGATAGACTTGCCTTCGTGGGGCAAGAGGACCATCATCTGGAATGAACGGTCACCATAGGGTATCTGTACGGCGTCAAAATCTTGGCTGTTAGCGAAGAAATACTTGTCGTTGCGGTGCATCATGTTTACACGCTTGATGTCGCGTGTGTAGCCACGGAATGGCTCTACCTTCGTCTCCCGTTTGTCAAACTTGTCCGTCCAGGAACCGTTGAAGTAGATGGCGTTCATCAGGTATGAAACGTCCTGCGGGTTGGTTTGGTCGATGATGCTCGGGATCATGCCATGGGTGCGATCAGAGCACCAGCCGTTGATGCGCTTGAGGGCTTTAGGTGACGCGAAGTCGAGGGCTTCCACGCCAGCCTTGTAGTAATCGGTCACGGTGCGCTGAAATCCCTCCTTGAGTTTCACCTGATTGTTCACGGCCACGAAGTTGGCCACATCGACGGTGATGGCTTTGTCCTGTCGCGAGAGACTCTGTAGCATCATACACGCCAGTTCGTTGGCCTCTTCCAGTGCATTCTGTCCCTCTGCACCTTTGTCCCAGCCCAGCGTGGTGAGAATCTCCTGTCGTGTTTGTCCGTCTGCGCCGTTGGCCAGCATCCCCATCAGGTAGGTGACGCTCAGCGGTGAGACCACGCGGGAGTCCATGCCCGACACATTCTTAAAGAGGCGGAGGCCAAAGTCGTTGTTGCGAGTCACAATGTCACGTTGTGCGTCGGAGAGAGTTAAGTAGGCTGCGTCCATGTCTGCTTCCACGCCATGGATAGCAGTATCCTTCTTTATGTCATTGGAAACACGGGACGTGCAGCAAGAGCCAAGTGCCAGCGTGGCTGCTCCAAGCAGCATGGCGGCTGAAAATTTTCTGTTCATGTTTGATTTTGTTTGTTATTCCTTCATCCGTTATTAACTCGGGATTTCTCCTTTTCTTGTATGGGCGATGCGTTTTTTAACCCACTTTAACCGCCTTTTGCTTCGCTTTGGTAGAGTCGCTGGCAGACAATATAGTCAGCAACGGCCTTGGGCACAAGCGTGGCGATTTCCTCCCCATTGGCTACCCGTTCGCGGACCGACGTGCTGCTGATGTTGACCAGTGGTGCGTCGAGCTGGTGCACGCCCCGGGGCAGATGAGTGTCGATGGGTTGTCCTTCGCGCGGATAGACGTAGAGGGAGGCCATGTGAAGTACATCCTCGTTGCGATACCAGCGGTCAAAGCTCGCCCAGTTGTCGCCACCGATGAGCAAAGAAAACTCCGTCGTGGGAAAGTCCTCCTTCAGACGGCAGAGCGTCTGGTAGGTAAAGGAAGGGCGAGGGAGCGAAAACTCATAATCAGAGGCCACAAGGTGGGGTCTCCCTGCTACGGCCAGGCGTACCATGTCCAGCCGCTTCGTATCGTCAAGAAGCTGCTGGTTGGCCTTGAAGGGATTCTGCGGGCTGACCATCATCCACACCTCATCGACCCTGGCCTGGACAAGAAACGCTTCGGCGAGGGCGATGTGACCATTGTGCGGAGGGTTGAACGTGCCGCCAAACAAACCTATCCGGCGGCCCTTCGCGGACAGAGCGTCTTGGGTGTCCATATCCTAATTTACTTGTCGAGGAAACGGCGAATGAGGTTGTACACTTCTTGCTCGGCAGTTGCCAGGTCGTCATTGACGACACAATGGTCAAACTGCGGGGCGAAAGTCAGTTCATACTCCGCCTTGGCTATGCGTTGTTCGATGGCCTCCGGTGTGTCGGTGGCACGTCCGACGAGTCGCTCGCGCAGCACTTCTACCGAGGGAGGCTGGATGAAGATGCTGAGGGCTCGTTGGCCATAATGGCGCTTGATGTTGCAACCGCCCTTCACGTCAACGTCGAAGACGACGTTCTCGCCGCGCTCCGCCTGTGCTTCCACCTGTGCTTTGAGTGTGCCATAGAAGCGGTCCTCATAGACCTCCTCGTATTCCAAAAACTCGTCACGTTCTATCTTGGCCCGGAAAGCCTCGGGTGTGAGGAAGAAATACTCCACGCCGTCGCGCTCTGTGCCACGCGGCTGGCGACTGGTGCAACTGATGGAGAAAGCCAGTCGTAGTTCGGGGTGTTTCTCCATGAGCCACGACACAATGGTGCTCTTGCCGCTGCCACTCGGGGCGCTGAAGATGATCAGTTTTCCTTTTTCCATGATTACAATGCGTTGAGAACTTGTTCCTTGATCTGCTCCAGCTCGTCCTTCATGCGGACGACGATGTTCTGCATCTCCGCCTGGTTGCTCTTGGAACCTGTCGTGTTGATCTCGCGCCCCATCTCCTGGGCGATGAAGCCGAGCTTCTTGCCCACACCGTGTCCTGTCTCCCGCATGGTCTCGCGGAAATATTTCAGGTGGTTGGTCAGACGCTGCTTCTCCTCGCTGATGTCGAGTTTCTCTATGTAGTAGATCAGTTCCTGCTCCAGTCGGTTCTTGTCATATTCCACCTCGGGAATCTGCTTCAGGCCCTCCAGGATCTTCTCCTTGATCTTCGGTACGCGCTGCTGCTCGTAAGGCTCTATGCTGTGGAGCAGTGCTTCGATGTTGTCCACCTTTTCGTTGAACTTCCGTTCCAGCGCCTCACCTTCCTGCTTGCGGAAGTCGGTCAGCGCTTGCACGGCCTCCTCGATGGTCTTTCTGGCAATCTCCCATTCCTCGTCGGTCAGCACGACCGTGTCGATACGCGTCTCCACATCGGGCATCCGGAGGAGCGTGTAGAACCAGTCCTGTGGCTCGGGAATGCCTGTCTGGGCAGCGATATCCTTGATTTGGTGGTAGTAGTTCTCCACCAGTTTGGCGTTGATGGGCGTGGGATCGACGCTCGTCTCCTTTTCTATCCAGATGGCGAAGTCCACTTTGCCACGCTCCAGCGATTTCGACAGCATTCGTCTTATCTCCATCTCCTTCTCCCGGTAGATGGGGGCGATGCGGGTTGAGAGGTCAAGCGACTTGCTATTGAGCGACTTCACCTCAACGTTGATTTTCTTGTCTTTATAGGTTGCGACAGCCTTGCCGTAGCCGGTCATTGAGAGTATCATGGGCTTTATCAAGTTAAATTTTTGCAAAAGTACGAAAAAACGGGGAAAAAGCACTAAATTTGCACGTTATTTAATATACAATTTTTTTATCATGTCGTGTATTTTGCACATAGATACCAGCACGAACGTGTGCTCTGTCGCCGTCAGCGAGAACGGCGGAGTGATTTTCAACAAGGAGAATCACAACGGCCCTAATCATGCCGAAAGTCTCGGAAGCGATGTCGATGAGGCTCTTTCCTTTGCCGACAGCCACGCCATTCCTGTCGATGCCGTGGCCATCAGCAGCGGCCCTGGATCCTACACGGGGCTTCGCATCGGGGTGTCGATGGCGAAAGGCATATGCTATGGCCAGGGGCTTCATCTTGTCAGCGTGCCTACGCTGGAGTTGCTCTGTGTGCCCGTACTCCTCCGTCACGACGAGATGGAAGAGAATGCGCTGCTTGTCCCGATGATTGATGCACGCCGGATGGAAGTCTATGCCCAGGTGTTCGACCGCGCTTTGCGTACGGTGCGTCCCGTCCAGGCCGACGTGGTCGATGAGGAGACCTATCGTGAGTATCTTGACAGAGGTCCCGTCTATTTCTTTGGCAATGGTGCTGAGAAGTGCATGGAGGTCATTCACCACCCCAATGCCCATTTCATCAAAGGCATAGAGCCGCTTGCCAAGTATATGATGCCGCTGGCGGAGAAGCGGATCGCCATGGAGCAGTATGAGGACGTGGCCTACTTTGCTCCCTTCTACCTCAAGGAGTATGTGGCCAAGCAACCCAAGAAGTTGCTCTGATCCCATGCTGCCACACGACAGATAGAATCGTAATCACCAAACACAGTAAGATGAATATACAAGGATTAGACTACAATACGCAGAGAGAGAAACTGGTCATGCCCGAGTATGGGCGCGAGATACAGAAGATGGTTGATTATGCCGTTGCCTTGCCCGACAAGGAGGAACGCCAGCGGTGTGCCGAATCCATCATCGAGGTGATGGCCCGTATGACCCCGCAGGGTCACGATAGCGTCGATTATGAGCAAAAATTGTGGGATCACCTTGCGATCATTTCCGGTTTCAAACTCGACATCGACTGGCCTCATGACGTCAGTGGAGCCAAGAAGATTACCACGAAGCCTGAACCGATGGCCTATCCTATGGCCCGCATCCCCGTTCGCCATTATGGCAAGATGATGTTTGAGGTCTTTGAGCAGCTCAAGACGATGGAGCCTGGTGCGGAGCGCGACGAATTGGTGCGCCAAACGGCCAACCAGATGAAGCGCAGCCTCATGCAGTGGAGCCATGGCTCTGCCGACGACGAGAAGGTGGCGAGCGATCTGGCCCGCTTTACCGACGGAGCGATTCAGCTCGACCTGGACACGTTCGTCTTTGAGCGGATCAACGAGCGCGACTTACAGTCGTTCCATTCCAATAACAAAAAGAAAAGAAGATAACCCCCTATGGAGTCGTTTATTATCGAAGGAGGCTACCCGCTGAGTGGCACCATCACCCCTCAGGGAGCTAAAAATGAGGCGCTGGAGGTCATCTGTGCCACGTTGCTGACGACCGAGCCAGTCGCTATCAGCAATATTCCCGATATTCTCGATGTCAATAATCTCATCCGCCTGTTGACGGACATTGGCGTCAAGGTGCAGCGTACGCAGCCTGGCACGTTGGTGTTTCAGGCCGACGACCTCAACCTTGCTTATCTGCAAAGTACCGAGTTTGTCAAGAAGTGCTCCTCCTTGCGTGGTAGCGTGCTGATGATCGGTCCGCTGTTGGGTCGCTTCCGTCAAGCCACTATTGCCAAGCCGGGTGGCGACAAGATCGGCCGCCGTCGTCTCGACACCCACTTCCTGGGTTTCAAGTATCTTGGGGCGCAGTTTGTCCGTCGTCCCGACAACGACCATGTCTTTGATATCAAGGCCGAGAAGTTGCGCGGACGCTACATGTTGTTGGACGAAGCATCCATCACGGGCACCGCCAATATCATCATGGCAGCCGTCCTGGCCGAGGGCGAGACGACAATCTACAATGCGGCCTGCGAACCCTACATCCAGCAGTTGTGTCGTATGCTCAACCAGATGGGAGCAGACATTGCCGGGATTGGCAGCAACCTGCTGACGATCCGTGGTGTGGAGCGACTGCATGGAGCGTCTCACAAAGTGCTGCCCGACATGATCGAGGTCGGTTCCTTCATCGGCATGGCGGCCATGGTGGGCAACGGTGTGCGTATCAAGGACGTGTCGGTGCAGAATTTAGGTATCATTCCCGAAGCTTTCCGCCGTCTCGGAATCGTTGTGGAGGAGGATGGCGACGACCTTTGGGTGCCCGCGCAGCCTCATTATGAGGTGCAGTCCTTTATCGACGGCACCATCATGACGCTGGCCGATGCGCCTTGGCCGGGACTCACCCCCGATCTCCTCTCCGTGCTCCTCGTGGTGGCGTCGCAGGCTCGTGGCAGCGTGCTGATACACCAGAAGATGTTCGAGAGTCGTCTCTTCTTCGTCGATAAACTCATAGATATGGGGGCCAACATCATCCTTTGCGACCCCCATCGTGCCGTCGTTATCGGCATAGACCGTGTCCATCAGCTGCGGGCCGGACGCATGACCAGTCCAGACATCCGCGCTGGTATTGCCCTTCTGATAGCAGCCCTGAGTGCGAAGGGCGAGAGCCGGATTGACAACATCGCACAGATAGATCGTGGCTACGAGAATATCGAGGCGCGCTTGAATGCGTTGGGTGCGAAGATTACCCGTGTCGAAAACTGACGAGACGAGATGATACGCAGAGAAGAAGTCTTCAAGATAGGCCATATTGGCAAGCCCCACGGACTGCAGGGCGAGGTGCAGTTTCTCTTCACCGACGATGTCTTCGACCGTGTTGAGGCCGACTACCTGGTGATCGACATGGAGGGCATCCTCGTCCCGTTCTTTATGGAGAGCTATCGCTTCCGTTCGGACGAGATGGCGCTGGTGACTTTCGAGGATATCGATACCGAGGAGAAAGCGCGCCGTCTGTCCTTGCACGATGTCTATTTCCCTAAGAGCCTGGCCGACGCCGACGCGCAACTGTCGGGGTGGCGTGCCCTTGCCGGTTTCCAAATCAAGGATGCGGAGACCCATGAGGTGCTGGGCGAGGTGGAGTCGGTGGAGGACAGCACGGCCAATGTGATCCTTCAGGTGTTGAGGCCTGACGGCACGTCGTTTGCCATTCCTGCCAGCCCCGATCTGATTCAGGCGGTTGACACGGCCCAAAGACTGCTCACCATGACTGTTCCCGACGGTTTGCTCGACCTATAGACAAGCGTTGGGACACCATCCATTACCATATACAATATATTATCCCGCAATTATCATAGACTCCATCATGAAGCAACAAATATGTATCCTTGGCTCCACAGGTAGCATTGGCACCCAGGCCTTGGAGGTGATTCGCCAGCATCCCGACCGCTACGAGGCCTACGCCTTGACGGCCAACAACCACTGGGAACTGCTGGCTCAGCAAGCCCGCGAGTTTCATCCGGCCGCCGTGGTTATAGCCAACGAGGCCCACTACGAGGCTTTGAAGGAAGCCTTGCGCGACGAACCTGATACCAAGGTCTATGCCGGCCGCGACGCCGTGTGCCAGATCGTGGAGGCTGGTCCTATCACGATGGTGCTGACGGCGATGGTGGGATTCAGTGGTCTCACCCCGACGATTCGCGCCATCCGGGCCCGAAAGACGATCTGCCTGGCCAACAAGGAGACCTTGGTCGTGGCGGGCGAGTTGATCTGCCAGCTTGCCGAGGCGTATCGTGTGCCCATCCTGCCCGTCGATTCCGAACATTCTGCCATCTTCCAGAGCTTGGTTGGCGAGGGCGACAACGAGATCAGCAAACTGCTGCTTACCTGTTCAGGTGGTCCTTTCCGCAAGTTCACCCACGAGCAGCTGCGCCATGTCACTGCGGCAGACGCGCTGCGCCATCCCACCTGGGACATGGGAGCGAAGATCACCATCGATTCTGCGTCGCTGATGAACAAGGGTTTCGAGGTCATTGAGGCGCGCTGGCTCTTCGGTGTGCCTGCCGAGAAGATAGAAGTACTCATCCATCCGCAGTCCATCGTACACAGTGGGGTGGAGTTTGTCGATGGTGGCGTGAAGGCCCAGTTGGGTGTCCCCGACATGAAGTTGCCTATCCAGTATGCCTTCTCCTATCCCGACCGTCTGCCGTTGCAGGGCGATCGCCTCGACCTGTTCCGTCAGCCCCTGGAGTTCTTCCGTCCCGATGTGGAGAAGTTCCAGTGTCTCCAGCTTGCCTACGAGTCCATCCGCAAGGGCGGCAATATGCCTTGTATTGTCAATGCAGCCAACGAAATTGTCAATCTGGCGTTTCGCGAGGGACGTTGCTCTTTCCTTGGCATGGGCGAGGTCATTGAGAAGACCATGCAGCGCGCCACCTTCGATGCCAAGCCCGACTACGAGGTCTATCTTCAGACCGATGCCGAGGCACGTCGTTTGGCCACGGAGTTGCTCACAGAATAATCACAGACAGAAATATACAAAGAACGTAAATGGAAACATTTCTTATCCGATTGCTTCAGTTTATACTGGCAATCTCCCTGCTTGTCCTTCTCCATGAGGGCGGGCACATGTTCTTCTCGAAACTCTTCGGTGTAAGGGTGGAGAAGTTCTTCATCTTCTTCGACATCTCGATAGGCAAGTGGACGGGCAAGATCTTCAGTTGGAAGCCCAAGAAAGACGATACCGAATATGGTATGGGATGGCTTCCGCTGGGCGGCTACTGCAAGATTTCGGGCATGATCGACGAGAGTATGGACACAGAGCAGATGAAGCAGCCGCCCCAGCCGTGGGAGTTTCGCACGAAGCCTGCGTGGCAGCGTCTGCTGATTATGATCGGTGGTGTGCTCGTCAACTTCTTCCTGGCCTTGTTCATCTATTCCATGGTGATGTTCACGTGGGGTGAAAGCTACTACAAGGTGGGCGACATGAAGATGGGAATGGTCTTCAACGATGAGGCCAAAGCCTTGGGCTTCCGTGACGGCGACGTGCTCTTGGGCACCGAGGAGGGTGAGTTCAAGGAGATGCTCAACGTCAATGGCGACTTCTTCCGCCAGATAGCCAAGGCCCACCGTGTCGATATCGTCCGTGACGGCAAGCCGATGAGTCTTTCGTTGCCAGGCGATCTCGATATGTTGCAGATGATCAAGAACCGTCCTGTGTTCTGCGTCCCCTTCATTCCCTCGGTCATTGATAGTATCGCCGCAGGTGGTCCCGCTGATAAGCTCGGCGTGAAGGCTGGCGACCGTGTGGTGGCGGTCAATGGTAAGGCTGTCCGTACCTGGAGCGACTTCGACAACCAGATGGCCGTTCTCTCCGATGTCCTTGCCACCAAGCAGACTGCTGCCGACTCCCTGAAGGTGCGCTCCGCCAGTGTCGTCATCGAGCGCCAGGCCACACATCGCATGGATACGCTCGCCGTGGTGCTCACGCCAGAACTTCGGATGGGTATCTTCAAGAGCTCGTTGGCCACTTATTACAAGCCCACGCAGGTTCATTATTCCTTCCTTGAAAGTTTCCCTGCGGGCGTGAAGTACGGGTGGAATGTGCTGCGCGGTTATGTGAGCAACTTCAAGTACCTTGCCTCTGCCGACGGAGCCAAGAGCATTGGTGGCTTTGCAGCTATCGGAAGTCTCTTCCCGCCCTATTGGGACTGGCATCTTTTCTGGAATATGACGGCCTTCCTGTCTATCATCCTTGCTTTCATGAACATCCTGCCGATTCCCGCCCTCGATGGTGGTCATGTGGTGTTCCTGCTCTATGAGATGATCACCCGCCGCAAACCCAGCGAGAAGTTTATGATATGGGCTGAGTATGTGGGCTTTGCTATCGTCGGACTGCTCATGATCGTGGCCAACCTCAACGACATCCTGCGCTGGTTGGGATGGATGTAGGCTGAACTAAGGCTGCCTTGTGCGGCTATATAATAACAATGAGAGGCAATCTGTGGCACGGCTACGGGTTGCCTCTCTTCTTAGCTATACAACACAATATACAAAAGCCCCGCCTGTGGGCCGAGGGCACATAGGCGGGGCAATGGGGGAGATGCTTGGCCTCTGCTGTTTGGCAGCGACCACCATCTGTAGAGCTGTTTACTTCAGCACGCCAAGTTCCTTGCCGACCTTGATGAAGGCAGCGATGGCGCGGTCGAGCTGCTCCTTGGTGTGAGCGGCCGAGAGCTGGACGCGGATGCGGGCCTCGCCCTTCGGGACGACGGGATAGTAGAAGCCCGTGACGTAGATGCCCTCTTCCAACAGACGGTTGGCGTAGCGCTGTGACAACGGCGCGTCGTAGAGCATCACGGCGCAGATAGCACTCTGGGTCGGCTTGATGTCGAAGCCGGCAGCCATCATCTTCTCGCGGAAGTAGTTGACATTCTCAACGAGCTTGTCGTGGATCTCGTTGCTCTCCTTGAGCATCTTGAACACTTCGAGGCTGGCACCGATGATGCCCGGGGCCAACGAGTTGGAGAAGAGGTACGGACGAGAGCTCTGACGGAGCATGTCGATGATCTCCTTCTTACCTGTGGTGAAGCCACCGAGGGAGCCACCGAAAGCCTTACCGAGCGTGCCCGTGTAGATGTCCACACGACCGTAGGTCTTGCAGAGCTCGCTCACGCCGTGGCCCGTAGCACCTACGACACCAGCTGAGTGGCTCTCATCGACCATGACGAGGGCGTCATACTTCTCTGCGAGGTCGCAGATCTTGTCCATCGGGGCTACATTGCCGTCCATGGAGAACACACCGTCGGTGCAGATGATGCGGAAACGCTGAGCCTGGGCCTCCTGGAGGCACTTCTCCAGCTCCTCCATGTTGGCATTGGCGTAGCGGTAGCGCTTGGCCTTGCAGAGACGCACGCCATCGATGATTGAAGCGTGGTTGAGTGCGTCGGAGATGATAGCGTCCTGGTCGGTGAGGAAACTGCCGAAGAGTCCGCCGTTGGCATCGAAGCAAGCAGCGTAGAGGATGGTGTCCTCGGTCTGGAAGTAGTCCGAGATGGCTGCCTCAAGCTCCTTGTGGATGTCCATCGTGCCGCAGATGAAGCGCACGGAGGCCATACCGAAGCCGCGGCGGTCCATCATTTCCTGAGACGCCTTGACGAGGCGCGGATGATTGGCCAGACCCAGATAGTTGTTGGCGCAGAAGTTGAGAACTTCCTTACCCTTCACCTGAATGGCTGCACCCTGCGGGCTCTCGATGATGCGCTCCTCCTTGTACAAGCCGGCTTCCTTCAAGTCGGACAATGCTTTGCTGAGATGTTCCTTAATCTTACCGTACATGACTTTGAAATAATAATTTATTTAAGTTATCAGATATTTCTGAACGCAAAGTAACTGATATTTTTCGAGACTAACGACCATTCTGCGGATAAAAAACGCTTCGTGTGGGGCGGTTTAACTATATTTAATGAATCTTCTTTCACAGTTCGAGGATTTTTCTGTTATTTTGCAGCCCGTAAAGGCAATTAATTCTATTACGACAGAAGCATGAAAAATATCCTTGTCATTGGATCGTCAGGTCAGATTGGCTCTGAATTGACACGAGAGTTGCGCAAACGCTATGGTAACGAGCATGTAGTGGCAGGCTACATCAAAGGTGCTGAGCCTTCGAAGGAGCTGCAGGAGACGGGACCGATGGCCGAAGCCGACGTCACGAACGGCGAGATGATCGCCGAGATTGTACGCAAATACAACATTGACGCCATTTATAACCTCGCCGCCCTCCTTTCAGTGGTGGCTGAGAACAAGCCCCAGCTGGCTTGGAAGATTGGTATCGATGGTCTTTGGAACATCCTCGAGGTGGCCAAGGACCACAAGTGTCAGGTGTTTACGCCGAGTAGCATCGGTTCTTTCGGCCCCAACACGCCGAAGGTTGACACCCCGCAAGACACGGTACAGCGTCCGAAGACCATCTATGGTGTGAGCAAGGTGACCACCGAGCTGCTCAGCGACTGGTTCCACACGAAGTATGGTGTTGACACCCGTTCGGTACGCTTCCCGGGTCTCATCTCCTATGTGACGCCTCCGGGTGGTGGTACGACCGACTATGCGGTTGATATCTACTATAGCGCTGTGCGTGGTGAGAAGTTCGTCTGCCCGATCCCCGAGGGCACGCTGATGGATATGATGTATATGCCCGACGCATTGCACGCTTGCATCCAGCTGATGGAGGCTGACCCCAGCCGTCTGATCCACCACAACGGTTTCAACATCGCTTCCATGAGCTTTGCTCCGGAGACGGTCTATGCTGAGATCAAGAAGCACAAGCCCGACTTCGAGATGGTCTATGATGTGGATCCGCTCAAGAAGGGTATCGCACAGAGCTGGCCCGATAAGCTCGACGACAGCTGCGCCCGTGCCGAGTGGGACTGGAAGCCGCAGTATGACCTCAGCTCGATGACGGTCGATATGCTCGCCAAGCTGGAGCAGAAGTTGAAGTAAACACACATCCCCAGCGGCCAGTAGGCCGTCTGGGGGTGATGACTGATAAAAGCCAATGGGACTTGTCGTATCGACGAGTCCCATTGGCTTTTTTGTGGGTGGATAGGCCTTCTTCTATTCGTAGATCAAGGTTGTCAGATTGCTTGCGGGGAATAGTTCCTGTGCCACGGCCCGTATGTCGGCAGTCGTGACAGCGTCTATCTCGGCATAGAGGCGGGCGATGTCCCGCTCCTTGCCATAGTGAAGGAAACTTTTACCGAAGTCGATGGCAAAGTTCTCGCGGTTGTCGCATGCCAAAGCTATCTGTCCCTTGATCTGCTGCTGTGCCTTCCTCAACGTCTCTTCTTCCAAGGGCTCTTGGATGAAGGCGTCCAGTTCGTCGCGTACCAAGGTGAGGCAGCGGTCCACGTCGGCATGGTCGCATCCGAAATAGATGCACCACAGACCCGTCTGGGCGTAGTTGACAGACGTGCTCTCGACGGTATAGACCAGTCCGTTGCGTTCTCGCAGCGAGAGGTTGAGGCGTGCGTTCATACCTGGACCGCCGAGGATATTGTTCAGTAGGTATAGGGCAATGCGCCGCGGATGTGAGACGGCATAGCCACGGCAGCCCATGACGACGTGCACCTGGTGTGTGTCGCGTTGTTTTTTGAAGATTTTTCCTTGCAGGTGGCTGCTGATGGGCAACTGGTGCGCTTGTCCTTCCCCTGCCTGTGTTTTGGTCTCGTCGTTGGCGAGAGGAGAGGAGCCCACCTCCGTATGCAGGGCTTCGCAAAGCAGGGAGACGAGGTGGTCGAACGAGACGTCTCCCGAGGCGAAGAAGACCGCACGCTCGGGACGGTAGAGCCGACTTGTAAATCGCTTTGCGTCGGCAGTCTTGAACTGCCGCACGTGGTCTGCCGTGCCGAGGATGTTGTGACCTAAGGGCGTGCCCTCGAAGATGATGTTCTCAAACTCGTCGTAGATCAATTCCGAGGGAGAGTCGTTGTAGGACTCTATTTCGTCGCAGATGACCTCCACCTCTTTGTCTATCTCTTGCTGAGGATAGACACTTTGGAAGACGATGTCGCTCAGCAGATCGACCGCACGGGCTATATGCTCGTGCAGAAGGGCAGCGTAGAACACCGTGTGGGCTTTGGTTGTGAAGGCGTTGAGTTCTCCGCCCACGCTTTCAAGCGCGTTGATGATGTCGATGGCGTTGCGGCGCGCCGTCCCTTTGAAGGTGGTGTGCTCGCAGAAGTGCGCCAGTCCTTCCTCTCCGGCCAACTCGTCGCCAGCACCAGCCGCCAGCTCGTAGCCGCAATACACTACGGGTGATGCCGATGGAAGCAGGATCACGCGCAGCCCATTCTTCAATATCGTAGTCTTGTAGTCCATACTGAAATGCAAAGGTAGCCCTTTTAGTCATGATTTCGCAAAGAAAAAGCCTCTTTTTCTTTGTGCTACGCATGGTTTTCCATATCTTTGCAAAAAGATAAGCTGCACGGTACATACAAAAGACAACAAAAATGAATCAAGAAGAGAAACTGCAGTCATAAATCTGTATAAAATGCTGAAGTTTATCAGAACGGTTGATAAGAGCCTCGAAGATTTTCTCGTCCTCGATCTCAAAACACTGAGCAATCTCGCTGACAATGTCTACGATCATTCCCCAGATACGTTCCGTTATGGTAAGTTCCGCAGAGTTTCGGGTCACTTCGCGGAAGAGTCCGCCTATAGTCTCATAGGAAGAGAAGCGTCTTGCCGTGGCAAGTATGTTGTACTGCATAGCTGTGATTGCGGTACATGCAATCTGGGAAGCAAAGTTGCGCATCTGATACTTGCCAAGCCCAAGATTGCCTTTGCTATCCTTGAACACGACTTCCAGAGACCAACGCATGGAATAGATGCAGTAGGCTTCCTTGAATACAAGTTCCGTGTTAGTTGTAATCAGTGCATTCCATTCAGACTTCTTGTTCCTTTTGGTAAAGAACAAGCGTACCTTACGACCAGCGAACTCAACATCCACGGTGACGTAGTAGCAGCCAAGGTTACGGCTAAACTTGCGTCCCTTCTTGGGATGGTCAAAAAGAGCAACGAGAGCCTTGGCGGTATAGTCCTTGCGGTTGTAACGGTACTTCGTCTTGCCCATCTTGATCATGCCAAGGTAGTGGCACTTGACATGGCGGGAGGTAACGAACTTGATAACCTCAGCGCAGGCGAACCAGCTATCTGCGAGGATGTAGTCAAAGTGTATTTTTCTGGAGATGAGACGCTTTATCATCTCTATCATGAGCTTAATCTTACTCTCGTCATACTCCTTGATACGCTTTACCGTATGGCTGTCCTCGTTACGTTCCTTCTTGAATCGAGCATCAAGCTGCTTCTGCTTCAGGTTGTACGTCCCCTTCTTTCCTTTCTCACCAACAAGACAGAAGTCCATGAGCATCTGGGTCGCTCCGTCTGTAATGCCAAGGAACAACCTTTGAAGCCGAGAATCATCTTGTGCTCAACATGAGAGAACACCTTTCCAATCATCTCTGTCTGGATGCCTCGCTTTGGATAGTCCGTATCGTCAACCATCAGACACACGGGAGTATTAGCATCCCTCTCTGTGCTTGCCTGTGTCTTGCGCCAAAGCTGAATTGTAATATTAGCGAGGAATCTTACGCCAGTCATAGTCCTCTCTGGAAAGAAAACGATAGAATACGTCCTTACCGCAGTCGGCAATGCCGCATAGGGACGAAGCTGAATAGTTAAACGCATTCTTGATCATGAAACAAGGAAACAACAACAATAGCTGTAGCACCTGCAGTGCGAGTATTTGCAGTTGCATCTGCTTTCCTCTCCGAAGAGCCTTTTCTCCGAGAGATTTAACATATGTGTTATCTCCATTATATGGTTCATTGCACTCGTGGCATCATTTTCTTTGAAATATTTGCCGATTTCTGAAATAAAACTCTTACCTTTACTCATGGGATGCCGCGATATTCGTCGATGCGCTCCACATTGATGCGCAGCATTTCCTCCAGCACGTCGATCTTGTCGTCGATGGTCAGTCCGCTACCTGTGTTCGCCTCTCCGTTGATTCCGCGCCTCATCTCCTCGAAGATCCACGGGCAACCGAAGGTGGCACGCCCCACCATCACGCCGTCCACGCCATACTGCTCAAACCGACTCCGGGCGATCTCGGGTGTTGTCACGTCGCCATTGCCGATGATGGGGATGTGGATGCGCGGGTTTGCCTTCACCTCGCCTATCAGCGTCCAGTCGGCCTCGCCCGTGTACATCTGGCTGCGGGTTCTTCCATGGATGGTGAGTGCCTGAATGCCGCAGTCCTGCAGTTGCTCGGCGAGCGAGGTGATGATGAGCTCATTTTTGTCCCATCCCAACCGCGTCTTCACCGTCACGGGCACCTTGACCGCATCGACCACGGCACGCGTGATCTCCAGCAGTAGCGGAATGTTGCGCAGCATTCCTGCGCCAGCACCCTTGCCCGCCACCTTCTTGACGGGGCAGCCGAAGTTGATGTCTATCACGTCGGGGTGTACTTGCTCCACGATGCGTGCCGCCTCCACCATCGACGCCACGTCGCGGCCGTAGATCTGCACGCCCACGGGACGTTCCCGGTCGTCGATGACCATCTTGCGTAGTGTCGAGTCGATATTGCGGATGATGGCGTCTGCCGAAACAAACTCCGTATATACCATCGCCGCACCAAATCGTTTGCACATCTGGCGAAAGCCGATATCGGTCACATCCTCCATCGGAGCGAGCAGCAAAGGGCGGTTGCCTAAGTCTATTGTACCTATTTTCATGGCTGCAAAGTTACGCAAATATTCCGACACAAGCGAAAACAGTCGGTTTTTCGAGGCATTTTAGCTTTTTTAACGCTAAACATTGTAATTATTACAAGGAAATATCGTACCTTTGCATCGCAATCCTAAAAAGATTGCATGAGTGAGAACAAAACATTACGAAATACTTAAAATTCAAACAAGATGAAAGAACTGAAAGGTACCAAGACTGAGAAGAATCTCATGGATGCGTTTGCAGGTGAGAGCCAGGCACGCAACAAGTATACATACTATGCTTCCAAGGCTCGCAAGGATGGTTATGAGCAGATCGCTGCTCTCTTTGAGGAGACTGCAGGCAATGAGAAGGAGCACGCCAAGCTCTGGTTCAAGTATCTCAATGGTGGCGAGGTGCCCTCTACGGTTGAAAACCTGAAGGATGCTGCCGCTGGCGAGAACTTTGAGTGGACGGACATGTACGACCGTATGGCCAAGGAGGCCGACGAGGAGGGTTTCAAGGAGATTGCCGCCAAGTTCCGTATGGTTGGCGCCATCGAGCGTCACCACGAGGAGCGCTATCGCAAGTTGCTCCAGAACATCGAGGAGGGCATTGTCTTCTCTCGTGACGGCGACCGCATCTGGAAGTGCCGCAACTGTGGCCATATCGTTGTTGGCAAGAAGGCTCCGGAGGTTTGCCCCGTTTGCAACCACCCGTTGAGCTACTTCGAGATCAACGCAGAAAACTACTAAGCCGCGAGGGCTAAGGTAGCACCGCGTTCCGTATAGGAACAAACATCAAGCAAATAGAATCCTGCACCCGCCTGATCTTCTTCGAGGAGACGAGGCGGGTGCTTTCGTTCTTTTCTCTCCTGGCCAAAAAACGGCTGGCGAGGGTGGGGGATTGACATTTTATCCTTACCTTTGCGGCCAAAAAGCAAACGAACATGAAATACTTATTGGTTTCAGACATCCACGGCTGCCGTCCAGCCCTGCAGAAAGTGCTCCAATTCTATGACGAGAATCATTGCGATATGCTCTGCGTTCTCGGCGATATCCTCAACTATGGTCCGCGCAACCGCATCCCTGAGGGCATTGACGCCCAGGGCATCGTCGCCGACCTCAACGCCCGAGCCAGTCAGATCGTCGCCCTGCGTGGCAACTGCGACGCAGAGGTCGATCAGATGTTGCTCCAGTTTCCGATGATGTCCGACTATCTGCTGCTCGTCGATGGTGGTCGCAGACTCTTTCTGACCCACGGCCATCTCTACAACAAGGAGAAGCTGCCTGTCGGCCCCTACGATGTCCTCGTCTGTGGACATAGCCATCTTTGGGAGTTGTCGCAGGGGGAAGGTCCCGCCTTCGTCAATCTCGGATCCATCACCTTCCCCAAGGGCGGCAAGGAACCGACCTTCGCCACCTACGAGGACGGCTTGTTCACCATCTACCGCCTCGACGGCACGCCCCTGCAGACGATGCGCCTCTAAGGCCCCTCGCCTCCATCTATCACGCGGGCGGCAAAAGTCCGTCAGGAGGAGCCTACGCCCCTGCCTGCTACGGATTTTTGCCGCCCGTGCGCGTATGGTGTGGCGCTTGCTGCTTATCCTGCCAAGGTCACCTGGTGGTTGCTCAGCGCGACGATTCTGTACTTCTGTGCCTTGCCTACCAATGCGGTGGCAGCCTTCTGCGAAATGTTGTAGTGGCGTTTCACGGCCGCGATGTATTGATCATAGGCGATGCTCTCCACTCCTTTTTGCGCAAAAAGGTCAATGGTGAATTGCTTTAGCTCGTCTTCGGTATATTTGGCGTGCTTCTTGTGGAAGTACTCAAAGACGACAACGCAGATGGCTACTACGATGATAAGGCTGATGATGATTGTTTTCGTTGTCATAATAGTCGCTATATTTAAAAGTTTACGTTATGCTGCAAATATACGACTAATCTGCCTTTCTGCAAAATAAAAACCAAATTATTTTCTCTCTTTGTTGTATTTTTAACAAAAAGATACGACTCACTCCTTCGAGCGATTGCTTTCTTGCATCGTTCTGATATACTGAGATGCTCTCCTTGTTGTTGACGAAAAGCTGGTGATACCCTTGGCGGCTTAGCGGCCAGACTATGGACACATGATCCTGCGGATGATGCCTCGCAAAGGGTGGCCGATGAAGAAAACGCGCCATTTCCTTTGCCATGTGGCCGCTTCTTTGTATATTTGCAAATTAGATTTATGGCAGAAAATTTCGATATTAGGGAACAACGACCGCTTTCGACCGCGGAGAAGGAATTTGAGAATGCGCTCAGACCGCTACGTTTCGACGACTTTAGCGGCCAACAGGGCGTAGTCGATAACCTGCGCGTATTTGTCGAAGCAGCCAAATACCGTGGCGAGCCGCTCGACCACACCTTGCTCCACGGTCCTCCCGGACTGGGAAAGACCACTTTGAGCAACATCATCGCCAACGAGTTGGGCGTGGGTTTCAAGATCACCTCTGGCCCTGTCCTCGACAAGCCGGGCGACCTTGCCGGCATCCTTACCTCGCTGGAGCGGAGCGACGTGCTTTTCATCGACGAGATCCATCGCCTCTCTCCCGTCGTGGAGGAGTATCTGTATTCGGCGATGGAGGACTTCCGCATCGACATCATGATCGACAAGGGCCCCTCGGCACGATCCATCCAGATAGACCTCAATCCGTTTACATTGGTGGGCGCCACGACCCGTAGCGGCCTGCTTACGGCCCCGCTCCGTGCTCGTTTTGGCATCAACCTCCACCTCCAGTACTACGACCCCGAGACGCTCCAGGCTATCATCAAGCGCTCCGCCAGTCTCCTCCATGTGCCCATAGAGGATGCGGCAGCCGTCGAGATCAGCCGCAGAAGCCGTGGCACGCCCCGTATCGCCAACGGACTGTTGCGCCGCGTGCGCGACTTTGCCCAGGTGAAGGGCGACGGCACGATCACCCAGGAGATAGCCATCTTCTCCCTCCAGGCGTTGAATATCGACCAGTATGGTCTCGACGAGATCGACAACAAGATCCTCCTGACTATCATCGACAAGTTTCGTGGGGGTCCGGTGGGCATTTCCACCATTGCCACGGCCATCGGCGAGGATAGCGGTACTGTGGAGGAGGTCTATGAGCCCTATCTGATCATGGAGGGATTTCTCAAGCGCACGCCGCGCGGACGCGTCGCCACACAGTTGGCCTACGAGCACCTGGGGCGCAATCCCTATGCTGGCAACGTAATGCAGCCAGACCTTTTCGATTGAAAGAAGTGAAGCAAGTATGAAAGCAAACGAGAATAGCCGCATCGCCCTCTTCACGGGCACTTTCGACCCTTTCACTACTGGCCATGCGTCGGTAGTGCGTCGGGCCCTTCCGCTTTTCGACCACCTTGTCATCGCCGTGGCCGTGAGCGAGCGGAAGCATACGCAGGAGGAAATATCCGAGCGCGTGGCCGCCATCGCCTCGCTCTATGAGGACGACCCGCGGGTGAGTGTGCGCCCGTATAGCGACCTGACCATCGATATGGCCCGTCGTGAGGGAGCACACTTCATTGTCCGTGGTGTACGCGACGTCAAAGATTTTGAGTATGAGCGCCAACAGGCCGACATCAATCGCCAATTGAGTGGAGTGGAGACGGTCTTGCTCTTCACGGAGCCCGATCTCCAGAGCGTCAGCAGTACCTTGCAATAAGTATACGTTTGTTTGGCGTAAGACTGTCGAGCGTAACCGTGCCAGATTGATTGACAAGGTAAAGGCTCTGCTTGCCCAGGTTGACGACTGCATAGCACAAGACAATACCAAGACAGACGAAACGGTGGAATTCACCCCGTGCAAAATTAGTCATTTCTGTGGGTTTCTGTACTTTTTATGTTGCTTTTTTGGCGCATGGAGGCTCCTTTCAACTCAAAGCGCACGCTTGTGTGCACCAACCGGTCGAGGATGGCGTCTGCCGCGGTGGTGTTTCCCTTCATCACGTCATACCAGTTCGCCACGGGCAACTGCGAGGCTATGATGGTGGCCTTCTGCCCGTGCCTGTCCTCTATGATCTCCATGAAGTCAAGCAGCTGCTGCCCGTCGAGCACCTTCATGCCAAAGTCATCCAGTATGAGCAGGTCCGTCTGTGCCAGCTTGTCAAAGAAGCGGTGCAGCGTGCTTGAGATGCGTGCAAGGGCTATTTCCTCGAAGAGGCGATAGAGATTGTAGTATGCCACCTTGTGGCCATTCATGCAGGCCTGATGGCCGAGGGCCGTCCCAAGCCAGCTCTTGCCTGTTCCGGCAGCTCCGGTTATGAGCACGGACACACCCTTGCGCACATAGTCGCATGTGGCCAGGTTCAGCACCTTCTGTTTGTCCACTCCGCGCTTGCCGTCGTAAATGACCTCGCTGATGGAGGCCTGGTAGCGGAAGCGGGCTTTCTTCACGAGACGTGAGTTGCGGCTTGTCGTCCGACTGTCCTGCTCGGCCTGTATGAGCAGCTGCAAGCCGTCCTTGAGGGAGAGCGAGTCATGCTGTCGCGTCTCCTGCATGGTAGTCCAGTAATGGGCCATTCCTGGCATTTTCAGACTTCTTAGGGCGTTTGATATTTCATCCATTTGTTTGTTGTTTTGGGTGGGTTGATGTATGTGTTGTTTAACTCTGTTACCTAAACTGCTCGCGTCCTCTTATGTTGTCATGCTCGGGTGGGGAGAGAAGGCTGCCTTCCTGTGCCACTCCCGCGCATTTGCTTTCCACAAGAGAGCGTATGAACCTGTAGTTACAGCGTCCATGCCTCAGGGCAGTCTCGCAGGCCGTACGGAAGACCACCGGCTCGCTGCTTCTCTGCAGGTTGAGCAGGCCGTCGCATGTGCGGTAGTGTGTCTCCGCTGGCATGTTGGAGTCGTAGAAGATGCGCGTCATCACCTCTGCGAGTTCCCTGGACGCCTTTCTGGCACGCTCTATGTACTTGCCGGCGCTCAGTCCCCTGTACTCGCTCGAGTTGCTTGCAAGGTGCTCCTCCACGATGGTGTACTTGCCTTTGGCATGGTCTCTTGGGTGCGTTGCGACGAGTTCCCCGTCCACGTAGATTTTCACGAGCGAGCGTGTGTAGGCCACGTGGGCCTTTTTGGAGATATGCTGGTACGGCACGCTGTAGTAGTGCTGGTCGCGTCCGAGGTATATGCAGCAGTTGGTGGACACCTTGAGGCTCGTGTAGGAGACTATCTCAAAGTCCGTTGCCGGCAGCGGCCTCAGGTTGGGGCGGTCGATGGCAAGGAAGCGCTCCTCGCGGGTGTACGGGTTCTTCTGCATGCGCTTCTGGTTGTGCTTGCGCATCTTGTCCGTGGCTGCGGCATTCAGCTCGTCGATGGAATAGAAGGTCTCGTTGCGGAGCTCCGCGAAGACGCGCATGTATACGAGCCTGACATTGCCCTCCACGTTGGACTTGTCCCTGGGGCGGACGGGGCGTGCCGGCACCACGACCGTTCCATAGTGGTTGGCCATGTCCTCAAGCACCCTGTTGAGCGACGGCTCGTACCTGTCGGTCTTGACGACCGCTGCCTTGAGGTTGTCGGGAACGAGCATTCTCGGCACGCCTCCAAGGTGTTTCAGGCACTGTGTGATGGCGTACACAAAGTCCTCCGTGCGCTGTGACGGGACGAAGAGCAGGAAGCCGTAGTCGCTTGCGGGAAGTGTTGCAACAAAAGCCTGGCATTGCACCATCTCGCCCGTCTCCAGGTCGATGTACCCCATCGTGTCACCCGTGAAGTCAAGGAAGAGCTTCTCACCGCCCGTGCGCATGTCCGCCAGAACGGTCGATGGAGACTCCTTCTTCGCCTCGGTGTTCTGGCTGTAGTGAAAGCGGAACTGGGTGAGGCTGTAGTGGTCGTCGGGATGCTCCTCCACGTACTCCTCCCACAGGAGTTTCAGCGTCACGTGCTTGCGCCTCATCTCCTCCTGGAGGTATGGAAGCAGTTCCTTGAACACCTCGAAGCGACTGTCCGTGTATGCGGGATTGCCGCCCTTGAGGCGATGCTCAAGCACGGGATCGTCGAGTTTGAGAAGGCCGTCTATGCCGAGTCTGTCGGCAAGAGCCTTCCTTACGTAGTTGTTTGCGGTCTCCTTGTTGATGCCGACTATCTCGGCGGCCTTGCGGTTGGAGACACCCTCCTTCTTCAGGAGCAATAGCTGTTTAATCTGGCTCATGTCCTTTGTCTTTCCTGCCATGGTCACGTGTTGTATGTTGGTTCTTCCACATACAATAACGTAAAAAGAGCAGAGAAGTGAACGGACATGCTCCGTTTTTTTGATGCGGGTTGACATTCAACGGGAAAAGTGAACGGACATGCTCCGTTTTTCGGTCGCAAGCGTCTTGATGACAGCGACTTCTGTTTTTCCGAGTGAACGGACATGCTCCGTTTTTCGTGCTATTTAGGTGGTCTGTCACACACCTTCGTAGCTGGTGAACGGCAATGCTCCGTCCGAAGACCACACCGAGGATCATGGCGAAGGAGAAGCTGCGGATGCTCTCACCACCCAGGAAGAAGATGCAGAGCAACACGATGAGCGTAGAGGCTGACGTGTTGATCGTACGGGCCAGCGTCTGGTTGATAGAGCTGTTGAAGAGGGTCTCGCGATCCTGCTTCGGATGCAGCTTCAGGTTCTCACGGATTCGGTCGAAGACCACCACCTTATCGTTGATAGAATAGCCGATCACCGTCAGGATAGCACCGATGAAGGTCTGGTCGATCTCCAGTGAGAACGGCATCCAGCCCCAGCAGAGCGAGTAGATACCAACCACGGTGAGGGTATCGAAGAACAGGGCAACGATAGAACCAACGGAGAAACCGAGGTTGCGGAAGCGCAGCAAGATGTAGAGGAAGATGAAGAACAGAGCCAGGGCCACACTGATGATGGCGCCGTAGGTGATGTCCTTAGCCACGGAAGGTCCTACCTTGGCCGAGCTGATGATGGACCCACCCGTGCGGATGTCCGGGTTCTTGAAGGCCTCTACGTTGGCCTGGCTGACGAAACCAGCCTTGTGGAGGGCGTTGTAGAGGATGGTCTCTGCGCGGTCGTCCTCCATCGGGTCGTTGGACTCGATATTGTAGTTGGTCGAGACACGGATGGTCTTGCCGTCCGTACCGAGGGCGATGACGGAAGTCGTGGCCTGCTTGCCAGCGTCCGTACCCGTAGTGTTGACGAATGCGCCATCGAGCAGCTCGCGCACGCTCTCTACCTCCGTGGCCTTGTTGAGGGTCACGACATAGTTGCGTCCACCCGTGAAGTCGATACTCTGGCTGAGGCCGCGGATGGCGAAGCTGCCGATGAAGACCACGGCGGCAATGCCACAGAGCGTGAAGCTCTTCTTGCTCATCTTCATGAAGCCGAAGTTGACGTTCTGCATCAGATTCTTGCTGATGGAGGTGTAGAACTTCTGGTTGAGCCAGCGGTTCTTGGCCATCTGCTTCTCATAGACGATGCGGGTCAGGAAGACGGCAGTGAAGAACGAGCAGCACAGACCGATGATCCACGTGGTGGCGAAACCACGGATCGGACCCGTACCCGTGACGAGCAGGATGATACCCGTGATGAGCGAGGTGAGGTTGGAGTCGAAGATGGCGGAGAAGGCGTTCTTGTAACCTGCCTCCAGGGCCTCCTTGATGCCCTTGCCGCCTCTCATCTCCTCCTTGATGCGCTCATAGATCAGCACGTTGGCATCGACGGCCGTACCCAGTGTCAGCACGATACCGGCAATACCCGGCATGGTGAGCGCCGACTGGAACGAGGCCAATATTCCTAACGTGAAGAAGAGGTTGGCGAGCAGCGCCACGTTGGCCATCATACCCGGGATGATGTCGTACATCAGGAGCATGTAGATCATCAGGACGACGAAAGCGATGACGAAGGAGATGAGACCCTGCTGGATGGACTGTGCACCGAGCGTAGGACCGACGACCTCCTCCTGGACGATACGTGCCGGGGCCGGCATACGTCCAGACTTCAGCGTGTTGGCCAAGTCCTTGGTATCCTCGATGGTGAAGTTGCCCGAGATAGACGACTGGCCGCCGTCGATCTGGCTGTTGATGCGCGGAGCGGTATAGACCACGCCGTCGAGCACGATGGCTACGGCCTTGCCGAGGTTGGCCTTGGTGATGGCCGACCATTCGCGCGCACCCTCGGAATTCATGGACATGCTCACCTCCGGCTTGCCATACTGGTCAAACTGGTCCTTGGCGTCGGTGACGACGTCACCCTCCAGGACGGGGCGGCCGTCGCTCGTCGTGATCTTCAGGGCGTGGAGCTCAAAGACGTTTTTCTGGTTGAGTCCGTCGGCCGGCTTGGCGCTCCAGAGCAGTCTCAGGTCGCTGGGCAGCACCTGCTTGGCCAGATGGCTATAGATGAGCTTGTTGATAGCGGCGGTGTCGCGCACGTTGGCATAGCCTACGATGCTGAGGGCCTCGCCCGGGATGGTCTGAAGCATGGAGAGCAGCGGGTGGTCGCGGCGCAGCTGGGCGTCGGTCTCGTTCTTGGCGGCGTTGGCGGCAGCGTTTTGGCTGTCGCGGAGCTGCAGCTTGGAGGCAGCCTTCTTGGCCGGGGCCTTCGTGCCGTCAGTGGCAGCCGTGTCCTTCTTCTCCGTGCCGTTGTCGCCATTGGCCAGACGCTGGTCCAGCTGGACGAGATACGGCGTGATCTCCTGGTTGTTGTAGGTCTCCCAGAACTCCAGGTTGGCGCTACCCTGCAGCAGCTTGCGCATACGCTCCGGCTCGCGGATACCCGGCATCTCGACCATCAGTCGGCCTTCTTGTCCCTCGAGCTTCTGGATGTTGGGCTGCACGACGCCAAACTGGTCGATACGGTTGCGGACCACGTTGTAGGAGTTGTCGATGGCGGCGGTCACTTCTGCGCGCAAGGCGCTCTCCACCTGCTCGTCCGTACTCTGCGTGCTCACCTTGCCCTTGAGCTGCTGGGTGGCGAAGATCTCGGCCAGGCGGTGGCCCGGCGCGTTCTTGTGGTAAGCGTCGATGAAGAGAGAGATGAAGTCGCGCTGGCTCGTCTCCTCCTCCTTCTTGGCCTGCTGGAGCGACTTCACATAGGCCGGGTCGGTCTTGTGGTCAGCGAGCACATCGACGACGTCGGGTACGGAGATCTCCAGAATGACGTTCATACCGCCCTTCAGGTCAAGGCCGAGGCCGATTTGTGTCTCCAGACACTTCTGATAAGAGTAGATGCCCAGATACTTCACGGAGTCCTTGTAGTCCTGCCGCGCAATGGGATCTTTGATCTTCTCGGCCTGGCTGTCATAGTAGCTGGTGGCTACCGAGAAAGACAGGTAGAAGATACTTGCGAGCGTCAGCAAGACGGCCACGCAAATTACTAGTCCTTTGTTCTGCATTTTTATTGTTGTTTTTGAATTTAATCAGCTAAAAAGCGCCCATTCATAGCCCGTCCTGCCTCGCAAAAGAGACACGAACGTACTACAAACGTGCAAAGATACTGATTTTTTCACATATTGGGAAAACTTTCGGCCTTAAATGTCATTTTTTTAAGGTTTTGGCCGCATTTCCAACCAGCAGAAGATAGGGTAGTGGTCGCTTGTGTGGATACGATCATCGACTTTGGCGCCATAGGGCTTGAAGAAGTCGGAGCAGAGGATATGGTCGATGCGTGTATAGATTCCGTTGCGGTTGAAGGACCGTCCGGGACCGTTGCCCGAGGCTATGTAGCAGTCTGTCAGTCCCTTCGACAGGGTCCTGTGTGTGTAGGGAGATGGGGGTGTCGTTGAAGTCTCCGCATGCGATGACGGGCAGCCCCTCCTTGAGGCGCTGCTGGATGCGTGCGGCCACCATGCGTACCTGGGCCGCCCTGCGGGTCGTTCCCTTCGATAGTTTCTCGATCAGCTGGAGCGTCTCGATACGTGCCGTGTCGGCCTCCACGTCGCCTTGGAGGATATGGTGGAAGTCCTCGCGCTCCTTCTCCGAGATGCCGTAGGACTGGAGGTGGTTGTTGATGATGCAGACCTTTTGGCCGCCCACATCGACGAGGAAGTCCACGCTCATGTTGCCCGGGGAGTGGTAGGGGATGGAGTCGTGGCTCAGGATGGGGTAGCGCGAGGCCAGAAACAGGCCGTGGCCGGTCTCCGAGGCTTTGGGGATGAAGGCGGTATAGGCGTATTTGTGTCGCAGCAACTTTAGGGGCGAGAGACTGTCGCCCTTGTCCGTGGCCTCCTGCAGACAGATGAAGTCGGCGTCGCTATCGAGCAGGTAGCGCATCATCTCGCTCTTCTCTCCCTCCTTCGTGACGTGGCCCTCAAACATGGCCACGTTCCATGACAACAGTTTCAAAGCGCCGTGGGGCGGCTCCTCCGTGGGGTTGAAGGGCGTGTATTGGCGGATGGGGACAAAGGCCAGCAGCAGACCCGCCACGGGCAGCCACAGCAGGCGCGGGCGCAGCAGTGTCCAGAGGACGAGAAAGATGAGGTTGGCGAGGATGACGGCAGGCATCAGCAGCCCCACGTTGCTCAGTTTGGGCCACGCCTCGGGCTGGAGCAGGTCGGAATAGCCCACCAATAGCAATGCTATGATAGCCAATAAGTTGGCCACCACAAGCAGAAGGCGCATCGCCTTTCTCAATTTCTCCATAGCGTTCTCTCTCTCTCGTCGTGTTTATAATGGTTACGTCGTGCTATTTCTCCCCGTTTCGGAGGAAGACTCCCCCGCCTCCGCGGAAGAATCCTCGGCTACGGGGAAACCCATTCTGTCGTGCGCAGCCCTTAGTTGTTGCTACTGTCGAAGAGCGTCTGCTTCTCCTCCTTCGTCAGACTGTCGTAGCCGCTCTTTCGTATCTTGTCGAGGATGCGGTCGATCTCCTCCTGGGTAGCCTTCTTGTGGGCGTTATACTCCCAGTCGGTCTCCTGTCGTGTGGTCTCGCCTGCGTTTTTCTTGCCTTTGAGCACGTCGAAGCCGCCCCAGTTTTTGCCAAATCCGCCCCAGTTCTTGCGCTTGTGGCCCGTGTTCTGCCAGCCTCCTCCGTGCTTTCCGAAGCCGTTGCCTTCCATGAAGGGATGCTTGCGCCAGTACTTGATGAGGATGTAGCCGAAGAGCATGCCGCCGAGGTGGGCCAGATGGGCCACGCCGTCGTTGGTGGTCGCAATGGCCGAGAACAGTTCCAGGGCGATGGAACCGGCGATTACCCACTTGACCTTGAGGGGGGAAGGGGAAGGGAATGACAAACATTCGCTCGTTGGGGAAGTACATACCGTAGGCCAGGAGGATGCCGTAGAGCGCACCCGAGGCGCCTACTGTCGTCCAGAGGTTGAGCAAGCCCTGGTTGGCCCGCACCACCATCATGGTGTCGGCGAAGGTGAAGCCAGGCACTTGTTCATTGCAGATGATGTAGAACTGTCCAAACTGTGCCAGCTCCTGGCAGAAGCCTGCGCCCAAGCCGCAGATGATGTAATAAAAAAAGAACTTCCTCGAACCCCAATAGGCCTCCATCACGGGTCCGAACATCCACAGCATAAACATGTTCATGAAGATATGCCCGAGGCCACCATGCATGAACATGTAGGTGAATATCTGGTAGAGGTGGAAGTCAGGAGCCAGAAAAAAGTGCAGTCCCAGCATGCCGGTCAGGTCTATCCCCATGTTTTCCGTCACCCAGGTGGCGATAAACATGATGGAGTTGATGATCAGCAGATTCTTTGTGACTGCGGGTATTTCGCGCGTGAGCATTTTTGTTCTTTTTGATTATACCGTGCAAAATTACGAAAAAATCCTCATTAACTGCACACGGAGGCCCCTCAATACGCTTTTTTACGCAATTTTCGTCACTTTTTCCGATTTTTAGTTTGTGTTGTAAAACTATTCTCTTATATTTGCACCCACAAGCGTTTGAATCAATATATATTAATCGATAATCAAGAAAAGTTATGAACAAAACAGAGTTAATCGAGAAGATTGCGGCCGGCTCGGGTCTGCCAATATAAATAAAAAAAACTCGTTGTACGTTCTTGTGTGGATGTACAACGAGTTTTTGTTTTTCTACAAAAAAGAGCCTTATAAACAATTTATATGGCGTTATATTGGTCAAATAAGCCCTCAAATAAGAGAAAAGTCCTCCCTTGGTCATTTTTGCCACCATTTTCTTTATATTAAAGGCAATGGCAAAGAAGGCAAAGTCCATTTTGACCTTGTCTACACCGATATGGCGAAAACGACGATACGCCATGTTGTATTTAATTTGTCCGAAAACCGCTTCCGGCTCAATACATCTTTTGCCTCTATGCCTTAAACCTTCCTCTGAGGTGAGCAGCTCACTCGCTTTCTGTCTGTAAGCTTCCTGTTTGTGATTCCGGTCTATCACACGTCTGTCACCAGATGCATCGAAACACAGACAACGTAGCGGACATCCTTCACAATTCTGTGCTGTATATGTTGCCCTATTGGAGACGTATCCACTCGCACTTGTCTTGTGGCTGGTTCAGTGCGTGTCATGTGTTGTCCCATCGGACGTTTTCCGAGCGGAACGGATCCGGTACATACTGCGGACGGTGCTCTATATGGAAGCGGTTGTATTTCACATAGGCGGCGGTGCCGTTCAGCTCCATAAACTCGTAATTCTCCTCTGAGCCATAACCAGAGTCTGCCACTTCCGTTGACGCAAAGTGTCCGTAACGCTCACGGAACGACTCCATGAATGGGATGTAGGTAAGGGTGTCTTTAGGGTTGGGGAACAATGCAAAGTTGGTGATGAACTGGTTCTCGGTTGCAATCTGAAGATTGTACCCGGGTTTTGTCAGCCCGTCGTTTATAGCATCCTCCTTCATGTGCATGAATGTAGCATCCTTGTCGGTCTTTGAATAAGAGTTGCGGTCACCGAGAGTTTCAAGATGTTGGTTGTATTCAGCCAGTTTCTCGCTACGTTCCTTGAGTTCCTTGGCTAACTTGCGCCT